>Ga0187893_10006859_pt1 | contig 19120 bp, 18 predicted proteins | sample MA1701074metaG_FD_139574 | JGI IMG/M metagenome (GOLD analysis project Ga0187893, IMG submission 139574) | White microbial mat communities from a basaltic lava cave in the Kipuka Kanohina Cave System on the Island of Hawaii, USA - MA170107-4 metaG ... | reverse complement strand
GCATCCTCGATGTTGCTCACCTCAAACATGCCGGCCTTGAAAAACGTGGATGCAGCCAGAACAAGGATTGCCGAGTTAACGAAAAATGCGGCATTGAGCGCGATGGCAGAATCAATGAAGTTGTATTTGATAGCTGACCAGATGCCTCGCTCCGAACTGTCGATGCGACGGGTTTGCACAAGGGACGAATGCAGGTAAAGGTTATGAGGCATGACCGTGGCACCGATGATACCAATGGCGATGTACAGGGCTGTGTCGTTGGGGATGGTGGGAATAAATCCAGTGGCGAGTTCACTGAGGCCTGGCTTTGCAAAGATCATTTCCACCAGGAATGATCCGCCAATAATGGCGACGAGGCTGATGATGAAGACCTCAATCTTCCGCATTCCATAATTGTGGAGGACGAGCAGCAGCAAGGTGTCGAGCACGGTAATCGACACGCCCCAGGCCAGGGGCAGTCCGAAAAGCAGTTTCAAGCCGATGGCCATACCAAGGACCTCTGCCAGGTCGCAGGCTGCGATGGCGATCTCGGCGAGGAACCACAGCACAAAGTTGATGGGTGAACTGTAGGTGGCGCGCGAAGCCTGTGCCAGGTCGAGCTGGCGCACAACGCCCAGGCGCGCGCTGAGGCTTTGGAGTAACAGCGCCATCATGTTCGACATCAGCAGTACCCAGATGAGTGTGTACCCGAACTGGCTTCCGCCGGCAATATCAGTGGCCCAGTTGCCGGGGTCCATGTAGCCCACGCTTACAAGATATGCGGGACCAAGGAAGGCAATCAGTTTCCTCCAACCACGACGGTTGGTGGAGTCGATGCTTGCGTTGACTTCACTAAGCGATTTGGTGGTTCCTTCTACCATGGTCAGGTCGCAAGAAGGATGTTCCGCGAAACATCCTGGCTAATAAAGACTTTCTTCTTCTTGTCGATGAGGACTTCCATCGATTTGTCGAAGGCTTCACGTCGCAGCACCTGGATTGTCTTGCCAGGACGTGCTCCGATTTTGTCCAGGTACTTGAGGAGCTCCGCGTCGGAATCTTTCACCGTGACAATGGTGCCACGCTTGCCGGCCATAAGTTGGTCGAGCCCGACAAGTGCCTGTGGCTTTAGTTTTCCGCTGGCGTCAGGGATGGGGTCACCGTGGGGATCGGACTTTGGATGACCAAGGAACACATCCAATTTGTTGATAAGCTGTGTCGACTGGATGTGTTCGAGCTGTTCAGCAACTTCGTGGACTTCATCCCAGGTGAAGCCGAGCTTCTCAACGAGAAACGTTTCCCACAGCCGATGCTTCCGAATGATCTGCAGGGCTTGCTGTCTGCCTGCGGTTGTGATCTTAAGGCCGTAGTAGCGCTCGTAGGCCACCAGTGACTTGGCTGCCAGTTTTTTGGCCATGTCGGTAACCGATGCTGCCTTGGTCTGCATGGCTTCTGCCAATTCGTTGGTTGTCACCGACTGTTCCCCTCCGTTTGACAGGTGGTAGATGGCCTTGAGGTAGTTTTCCTCCGTGTAGCTGATCATGGAGCAAAGGTAAAATAATTTAGATTAGTCTAAAAAATATTTTAGACTATGTTTTTAATTGCCAGCAGGAGCTTGGGAACTTCCGAATCCCAGCCGGCATCGGCGACTGGCGAAGGATAGAATGTGGTCCTGTCCAGGTTGCCAAGGATGTCGTCCTCGACCGGTTGCTCGAAGTCAACGTAGACAAATGGACGATATGCATCGAAGCGCTGCACCCACGGCCACCCTGAATCACAAATGATCGGCAGCCCGGCGGTGAGGTACTCGTAGAGTTTGGTTGGAACAGAATTGAGCGTGTGCGGCAGGGGGCGATAGGCAATGATTCCCGCCCGTGCCCGCAACAGTAGTTGCACAATCTCGCGATGTGGAACCAAAGTTTCAATGCCGACCAATCGAACGTGTGGTTTCCCTTCGGCCGACTTACGAATTCGTTGCTGGACTGCAACAGAGGCTGCATGGCCGGCAATGGTGAGCGTGACGTCCGGGTTACGGGCATGAAGGGCTTCAGCGAGGTGAATGGCGCGAAACACACCCGTGCTTTCTGACAGGGTGCCACTGAAAACCAGGTTGAGATTGTCAAGGCGCACGGGCGGTCCTGGCAAGGGGAGCGCTTTGTTTTCTATGACGGTCCACGCACCGCGGTGGAACCGGAATTCCTTTTCATAACCTCTTTCAGCCAGGAAGAAGTGATCGATCATGGGGGCCATGATCTTTTCAATTCCACGAACGATCAACGCGAGTGGACCCCGGAGAAGGAAGGGGAGCCCTTCCGAGTAAAGGATGTTGCGATAGTAGTTTTCACGGACATCATAGATGATCCGGCTTCCAAGCATCACTTTCAGGAAAATGGCCTGGAAGATGAGTTCATAGGTTGAAAAAATAAAGACATCAGGACGAAGAGACAACGTCTTTCGCAAGACCTTCCAGCGCGCCAGGTAGCGTCGCAGGCTCAGCCTGGAGAATTCTTCCAGCGAATGACACCCAAGGCCTTTGGGCGGTTCACCTGTCGACTCGAAACCAATCACTGAAACGCTGTATCCTGCAGCGGCCAGCGAGGCGCCCAGCTTCTCGCTCATCCGCGTATCATCCACCGGCTTGAGGATAGAAGCGAGGACAATTCTCGTTTTTTCTCGTTCTTGCGCCACGATCTAAAAATAGAACTAAAATGGAACTCCGCGACCACATCGAGAAAGCGTGGGAGGACAGGGGAAGGTTGAAGGACGAAGCCACACAAAAGCACATCCTCCGCGTGATCGAGTTGCTTGACAAGGGCCAGCTACGCGTTGCGGAACCTGTTTCTGACGGCTGGCGCGTGAACGATTGGGTGAAGAAGGCGGTGATCCTTTACTTCCCGATCACGGGAATGGAGACCATGAAAGCGGGCCCGCTGGAATTCCACGACAAGATTCCTTTGAAAAGAGGATACGATAAGCGCGGGGTGCGGGTGGTGCCCCCTGCCGTGGCGCGGTTCGGTTCATTCGTCAGCAAAGGCGTTATCCTCATGCCGTCATACGTAAACATTGGAGCCTACGTGGACGAAGGAACGATGGTAGACACCTGGGCTACGGTGGGGAGTTGTGCACAAGTAGGGAAGAATGTCCACCTCAGCGGAGGAGTCGGACTGGGCGGTGTACTGGAGCCGGTGCAGGCAGCTCCGGTCATCATTGAAGACAATGCCTTCATCGGATCACGTTGCATAATTGTGGAGGGCGTGCGCGTGGGGCGGGAAGCCGTACTCGGCGCAAACGTGGTGTTGACTTCCAGCACCCGCATCGTAGACGTAACAAGCTCCTCGCCAAAAGAGTATCGCCAGTTTGTTCCTGAACGTTCAGTTGTTATTCCTGGCACTGTACCAAGAGACTTTCCTGCAGGCAGCTACCAGGTGCCCTGCGCACTGATCATCGGAAAGCGAAAAGAAAGCACCGACAAAAAAACCACCCTGAACGACGCCCTGCGTGAAAACCAGGTTTCTGTCTAGGATGGCATGACCTTTGACAGGCTTTGAGCAACATATAAATTTGTTCCATGCAGCGCGTTTTGTCCGGCCTTCTCCTCGTGTTCGCCCTGTATGGTTCTCTGCCGGCGCAAAAGAAACCTGTTCCCGTTACTCCCAATTTCAGCTATGGTGTCGGTGAGGTTTTAGAATACCGTGTGCACTTCGGAATGTTTACCGTCGGCAAAGCGATGACCGTGGTGGACAAAAGTTATCACCAATACAATGACCGCACTTGTTACAAAGTGGATGCCTACGGTGAAACAAGCGATTGGATATCCTGGGTGGCGAAAGTCGATGACAACTGGGGGGCCTATGTTGACACCGCCACGCTGGTTTCGCACATGGCGTACCGAAAGCTTCGTGAAGGAAAGTATCGCCGCGACGAAGAGGCTTACTTCGATCATACGAAGAGTAAGGTGGAAGTGAAGGTGAAGAATCAGAATACGGGCGCGATCGAATCCAAGAATTACAATGTACCTGCAAACGCAAAGGATCTCGTGGCCGGCTTCCTTTTCCTCCGAATCATCGACTTTTCCAAAGTAGCCAAAGGCGATACCCTGGTTATCTCCGGATTCCTGGAAGATTCCTCCTATGACCTCAAGATTATTTACCAGGGGAAGGAAGTGATAGAAACGAAATTAGGAAAAGTACCATGCCTGCGTTTACGCCCGATCGTTCCGAAGAACTCTCTGTTCGACGGGGAGAATTCAGTGCTGTGCTGGATCTCTGACGACCTCAATAAAGTGCCGGTAAAACTCCAGGCCAAAATGTTCATCGGGAACACCGGCCTGGAACTGATAAGGTTCCGCGGCCTGCGCAACTCGTTTAAGGTTGTCTTTTAACCTCTTTGTCCCACTGGAGCAGTACCTCCGAGAATTTGCTCAGACTGATCGGCTTCTCCATATAATCAGCAACGTCAGGGTAATTGCGCGCACGGTTACGGTCGCGTGGGTCGATTGAAGAACTGACCACATAAATCTTAACATCCTTGCCAAGGTGGGTTTTCAACTCGTTGAACTCTTCGAGGAACCCCCAGCCATCGGTAATCGGCATGTTGATATCAAGGAATATGATGTCTGGCACGGCATGTGACGCTTTACAAGCCTCGCGGAGAAAGGAGAGTGCCTCGCTGCCGTTCTGAAACTGCAGTATTTGATCTGCCAGGTGTGTCGCCTGAAGCGTACGTGACGCGGTGAACTGGTAAACGCTGTCGTCGTCCACTACGGCTACCACGGGTGGTTCTTTACGATTCATCCAGTGGTTAAGATAAGCTTTCCTCCTTGAGATTAATGAACATAAAGGGCATTCAACGGGGGTTTGGCGAAAAAGGTTCTCTAAAAAGATACCCAGCCAATCCGTTGAATGGCCTGCAACTCCTATTTTGGCGCAAATCTAAACCTTCTCACTATGCTCAATGAATTCAAAGCCTTTGCCATGCGTGGCAACGTAGTCGATCTAGCTGTTGGCGTGATCATCGGAGCCGCTTTTAACAAGATTGTAAGCTCGCTGATCGAGGACGTAATCACCCCGCTTGTCCTCAAACCAGCACTCGAAGCGGCAAACCTGACCCACCTGGAAGAACTGACCCTGTTTGGTACGGTCAAGTACGGTGTATTCATGTCTGCTGTCCTCAACTTCATCATTGTCGCATTTGTCCTGTTTCTGATCATTAAAGGGATCAATGCTGCCAGGAAACGCGACGAGGTGAAAGCGCAAACGGCACCACCGCCTCCTCCGGCAGACATTGCACTTCTGACGGAGATCCGCGATTTGCTTAAATAGTAATACGAATACCCAAGTCCCCCGACCACTAGCGTGGAGCATTGCTATTTGTGCGGGCTTGCGTGAAAACTGTAGCCCCATATTGCTCAACCTCAGTATTCGAAATTGGATATTGGATATTCCCCCACACGGGTAGAACAAACCAGTGCTAATCCATTGCGGCAAACGCTATGGCAGAGTAAATAATCGAATATTCAATCGAAATTTACCTGAACCGTTCAGCGACAACAAGATCCTTACTCCCCGGAGTGTACTTGTAAAATCCCTGGCCAGCTTTCACACCGTGGTGCCCGGCCTGGACCATGTTTACGAGCAGGGGGCATGGCGCGTACTTGGGATTCCCAAAGCCCTGATGAAGGACGTTAAGTATGGAAAGGCACGTGTCCAATCCAATAAAGTCAGCCAGTTGCAACGGGCCCATCGGATGGGCCATACCCAGTTTCATTACGGTATCAATTTCTTCGACACCAGCCACGCCTTCATATAGGGTGTAAATGGCTTCGTTGATCATCGGCATGAGTATCCTGTTGGCAACGAAGCCAGGATAATCATTTACCTCCACCGGTACCTTCCCCAATTTGACCGACAGGTCCATGATTGTCCTAGTCACAGCGTCGCTGGTTGCGTAGCCGCGAATGACTTCTATCAGCTTCATCACAGGAACCGGGTTCATGAAGTGCATCCCGATGACATTCTCCGGACTCTTGGTGGCCGATGCAATTCTGGTGATGGATATAGATGATGTATTTGATGCCAGTATGGTCCCAGGGCGTGTGTGGGAATCCACTTCGCGGAATATCTTCAGCTTTAAATCTACATTCTCTGTGGCCGCCTCTACCACAAGATCCGCATCCTTGATTCCTTCGTTCATGAAGGTGGTTGTTGTAATCATCGAGAGGGCTTTTTTCTTCGACTCCTCCGTAAGCGTTCCCTTCTCGACTTGCCGGCCCATGTTCTTTCCGATTGTCGCCAGCGCCTTTTTCAATGGTTCTTCGGCGATGTCAATGAGCGCAACTGCGAAGCCTGACTGCGCAAAGACGTGCGCGATACCGTTGCCCATGGTGCCGGAGCCTATCACAGCGATTTGTTTCATTTCTTTTGCGATTTGGTCAATTGGATGAAACTATCAAAAATCATTGGCCCGACGCTGAAATTGTCACCGACTGGGCATATCCCAGGGCATTGAAGCGAACCACCAACTTTTTTGGCAGATCCTCGCGGTCCCGGCAATCCGGTCCGGGGGTTACATAATATGAGTAGAACTTCTGGTTTCTCCTGTAAAGTTCCCTTTCGTCGGGCTTGCCCAGCAGTTCCACTACCTGCATTTCTGAAAGGCCCTTTAGTTTATCTTTCTCCTTTGTTAGTGCCTCTTCCATAAGCGCACGCTTTCCGTTGCACCCGTTCCTGTCATCCTGCCATAAGTCCATACGTACGCCTTCCAGTTCGGGCAAGGGAGGTGAACAGGCAAAAACGAAAATTGGAACGACGAAAAGGCTAAACCTTCGCATAGGACTTTGGTAAGTAAAAGTACCAAGTCACGGAGATCAGCAAGTAGCCTGCTGCAGCCAGTGTAACAGTGAGCGGCCACGAATGGATTGTCGCCAGTGTAATCAGGCCAGCAGGATATAGAATGATCCGAAGCCATTCCGCTACATATACCCACCTTTTCTGTTCAAAGAGAACGCCACAGTTCATCACAGAAATTGAAATCAACGCCGATACAACAGCTTTTTCATACATGCTATAGCTGCCCTGGTTGAAAAGGAACACTGCCGTCGCGATAAGGCATATAATATACTGGAAAAGCGTGTAGTAACTGAGAAGCACCGGGGCAGGAGTGTCATACTTCACATACGTTGCTTTCACCACCGGCGGTGCAGGGCGGTAACCACCAAGTTCTTTAGGGAACCACCCTGGTTTATTGAACAGGTAGCGGATCTTGTCTCGCCACGAAGTGATAAGCTTTAGTTCGCTTGCCATAGTTGCATAGTGACTGAAGTTGGCCCAGACGCCGTTCCAGCTGTTGACAGGCTTTGTAATGCCGTAGGTTGGGCGTTCCTCCTCTGGTTGAAACGTTCCAAACATCTTGTCCCATATGATCAGGGTGCCGGCGTGGTTCTTGTCAATGTACTTCGGATCGCGTCCATGATGAACACGGTGGTGAGAGGGTGTATTGAAGACGTACTCAAACCAGCCCATCTTGTTTATGGTTTCTGTGTGAATCCAAAACTGGTATAGGGTATTCAGAGAGGAAATCAATAGAAAGTCCAGGGTGTTGAAGCCCACGACAGCAAGCGGGAGGTAATAGAAGAAAGTCCAAACCACCTGGAAAGAACTCTGCCGTAGAGCCACCGAGAGGTTGTATTCTTCACTCTGGTGGTGCACGACGTGGCCGCCCCAGAACAGGTTGATCTCGTGGCTCATCCTGTGTGCCCAGTAGTAGCCCAGGTCGACGAGAAAGAACAGCGCAGTCCAGTAGATCCAATTCCGCTCCAGCTGAAACAACGCAAAGTTGGTGTAGATCACTTCATAAACGCCGACTGCGAGCACCTTGAAGAAAATCCCGGACAATTGGGAAGTAATTCCACAGCTCAGGTTGGCGATGGAATCGGGAAGGCGATAGAGTTTCCGATGGGTAAGCCTTTCCACAACAATCTCAACGCCCATCAGGATGAAGAAAATGGGTATCGAAAGGACGATGGGATTGGGGTTCATCAAAGACAAAATTAGTTGAAAATGCCCGTAGTGCCTTGGTTAACATCAATTACCTTGCGCGCGAAAATGGGAGTGTCATCATGATGGTCAGGATCGCAAAGGGAATCTGGTTTGCTTCACTGCTGGGTGCGATGGCAGGGCTTCTTTACGCCTATGCATCGTTTCCGGACCCTATCCAGTTGAGTGACGGTAGCGACGGAACTGCACAAACGGTTCCTCGCAGCCAGCTTTTCTACGCTGTGCTTGGATTGCTGGGTGTCTTTAACGCGCTGGTGTTTGTCGTTAACCGCTTGATGGCCCGGGGTGATGATTTTTTTCAAGCCTGGTTCTTTGGGCTGGTAGTATTCTTCAACCTGTTCATACTGGTTTCGTTGCAATTCTTCAACCTCTATAACAGTGGTGAAAAGTTTGACTATAGCCGCATTGGGTTCATCGTCTATGGAAGCGTCGGCCTTGTCATTATTTGGGCTTCACTTTGGCCTGTTTCGGTCATCATTCAAATGATCAGACCTAAACGGCAGGTTAGTCAGGAGTGATTTTACGTGTTGAAAGTCAATCACTTACACGAGGCCTGTTCGCTAAAGTTTGTAGATCGAAACTCAAGCAGTTCAGTTGAAATGAGGGGAAAATATTCTTTATTAGGCAGGATTTACGGCATCGGGTTTTTTTAAACTGCGCGGAAGTACGCTTTCCGGTGGATTTTTTTAAGCGGACTGTAACATGTACGATTAACGCAAACTTGCCAGATGGCCAAGGACATTTCGGAATACAATGAAGCGAGTATAAGGTCACTCGACTGGCGGGAGCACATTCGTCTACGGCCCGGCATGTATATCGGCAAGCTGGGGGATGGTTCGGCCAAAGATGACGGCATCTATGTGCTGGTAAAGGAGGTGATCGACAACTGTATCGATGAGCACATGATGGGCTATGGAAGGCTGATCGATGTGAAGATCACTGATCAGCGTGTGGTTGTACGCGACTATGGCCGTGGCATCCCTCTGGGGAAGGTGGTAGATGTCGTATCCAAGATCAATACCGGCGCCAAGTATGATACCGGCGCGTTCCAGAAATCAGTTGGCCTCAACGGGGTAGGTACCAAAGCGGTGAATGCGCTGTCCAATCATTTTAAAGTGCAGTCATACCGGGAAGGCCATACCAAGCTGGCAGAATTCAGGAAGGGCGTGCTGACTCATGATCCGCGGCAATCGAAAAGCAGTGAGCGAAACGGCACGCTGGTAGAATTCGAGCCGGACAACTCGATGTTCAAAAACTATCACTTCATCCCGGAATTCCTGGATGACCTGATGTGGAACTATGCATACTTGAATGCTGGCCTGACGATCAACTACAACGGAAGGAAATTTCATTCTAAAGACGGCCTTCTCGACCTTTTAAAAAGCAAATCAGACGCCGAGGAAATCCGGTACCCGTTCGTACACTTCACAGGCGACGACATCGAAGTGGCATTGACGCACGGCAGCCAGTATGGTGAGGAGTATTACTCCTTCGTCAATGGCCAGAACACCACACAGGGCGGCACACATCTTTCCGCATTCCGGGAAGGAGTGGTGAAGGCCGTGCGCGATTTCTATAAAAAGGACTTTGATGCGTCAGACATCCGCGCGAGCATCATCGCTGCTGTGGCCATTCGCGTGCAGGAGCCGGTCTTTGAGTCTCAAACCAAAACCAAACTGGGATCGCTCAACATGGCGCCCGATGGTCCATCGGTAAGGAGCTACGTGGGTGATTTCGTGGCAAAGGAACTCGAGATTTATCTCCACAAACACCCTTCAGTGGCCGATGCGCTGCAGAAGAGGATATTGCAGTCGGAACGCGAACGCAAGGAGATTGCCGGTATCAAGAAACTGGCAAACGAAAGGGCAAAGAAAGCCAATTTGCATAACCGCAAACTGCGGGATTGCCGGATTCATTTTGATGACGGCGACGCACGAAGCAAGGACTCTATGATCTTCATCACGGAGGGAGATTCTGCAAGCGGGTCCATTACCAAGTCGCGCGATGTGGAGACCCAGGCAGTCTTCAGCCTGCGTGGCAAGCCCCTGAATTGCTTTGGTTTAACCAAAAAGGTTGTCTACGAGAACGAGGAATTCAACCTCCTTCAACACGCCCTGAACATCGAAGACAGCCTCGAAGGATTGCGATACAACCAGGTAATCATCGCTACAGACGCTGATGTCGACGGAATGCACATCCGCCTGCTGCTGATGACATTTTTCCTCCAGTTCTTCCCGGAGTTGGTCAAAGCCAATCATGTTTACATACTGGAGACGCCCCTGTTCAGGGTCAGGAACAAGAAAGAGACAATCTACTGCTACACTCCGGAAGAAAAGGAGAAGGCAATCCGCAAGCTGGGAGCCAAACCGGAGATCACCCGCTTCAAAGGATTGGGAGAGATCTCCCCGGAAGAATTCGGGAACTTCATAGGCGAGCACATTCGACTCCAACCGGTGCGTATCGACAAGGAGAAGCACCTGAACAAGATCCTGGAGTTCTACATGGGCAAAAACACCCCGGACCGGCAGGACTTCATCATTGAAAACCTTCGTATTGAAATTGATGCTGTTGAGGAGACGCATGAACCACCTGAAGCCTGAGGATAGATTGCATTTTTTATACAATTTTATTTTGATTGCATTTTTTATACAATTTTGTGTATATTGCATTTTTAATGCAATTCATATGATTATCCTGATGGCGGACATCAAGGGAAGTTCAACCTACCAAGCGGGAAGGCTGATGACAGCTTTCCGCAAAACGGTAGCGGCTATGAATGGTGCGGCTGGTAAGGCCGTGCTGTCGCCATTGACCATCACGCTGGGTGATGAATTTCAGGGCGTTGTTAAAAGCCCCGCGGCTGCGCTCGGGATCATTTTTCACGCCGAACGGTTGGTAAGGAAGCAAGGCCAGCCATTCCAAATGCGCTTTGTGATGTACGAAGGTGGGATCGACACGAAAATCAACCACAAAAAGGCCTATGAAATGCTCGGCCCTGGGCTTGCCGCTGCAAGAGCGGCGCTCACCGCCATGAAATCCTCACGGCACCGATTCCTGGTGCGACTTGACAATGAAAGTTTGACTGAAAGGTTAAGCCTTGCACTCAATGTCTACCAGGGCATTGTCGACCGGTGGACGGATGCCCAATTGAAAGTAGCAAGCACATTTGATCAAAAATCAGACTATCGCGAGGTGGCCAAAGTTGTCAAAAGGGACCCTACCGTTATCTGGAGACGCAAAAGATCACTGATGATTGACGAATACAACGACATCATGAAGTTGGCGCAATTGACTGCACAGGAATGGAAGGCAGTGTGATGAAATTGATTGGGATTATCGCTGCAGGCGAAGTGCTCATCCACGTCGTGCTGTTCATCATCAGCAGGTTGATCAGGAAAACCAACAGGGATAAGATAACAGGCACGAGCATTTTTAAGGGATTGCTTGAACGTGCATTTATACTGGTGACCCTGAGCCATGACCTTGTTGCTTCCCTTACGCTACTGGGGGCATTGAAGATAGCAACACGGATCAGAGACCATGAGGACAAAGTCTCGAACGACTTTTTTGTAATCGGCAACTTGGTCTCCGTAATGTTCGGGATCGCCTATTTCATATTTTCAAAGAACCTGATGGGTTGACATGAGTAAGAAAGTAAAGAAACATGTGACAAAGCGAGGGAATGATCCGGCACATGAAATGGCATCCCTCGACGGCCTGTACGAAAACTGGTTCCTCGACTACGCATCATATGTGATCCTGGAGCGCGCGGTCCCGCGGATTGAGGACGGTTTGAAGCCCGTTCAGCGGCGGATCATGCATTCGCTCAAGGAGCTGGATGATGGCCGCTTCAACAAGGTGGCCAACGTGATCGGAAATACGATGCAGTATCACCCGCACGGCGACGCGGCGATCGGGGAGGCCATCGTAAATATTGGCCAGAAAGACTTGTTGCTGGAAACACAGGGAAACTGGGGCGATGTTCGCACCGGTGACAGCGCTGCAGCACCGCGATACATCGAAGCCCGGCTTTCGAAATTTGCACTGGAGGTAGCCTATAACCCCGACCTCACAGAATGGCAGCTCTCATACGACGGCCGGAAGAAGGAACCCGTGACCTTACCGATGAAGTTCCCATTGCTGCTCGCGCAGGGGGTTGACGGTATTGCTGTGGGACTTTCTACCAAAATCCTTCCCCATAATTTCAATGAGCTCTGCAAGGCATCGGTGGAGTGCCTTAAAGGCAAGAACCCCAAGATTTACCCGGACTTTCCAACTGGTGGGATCGCAGACTTCTCGGAGTACGACCAGGGCAACCGCGGAGGAAAAATCAAGATACGAGCCAAGATTGAGATTACTGACAAGAAGACACTGGCAATCAAGGAGATACCATTCGGCACCACCACGGCTTCTTTGATGGAGTCTATAGTAAAGGCCAGCGAGAAGGGCAAGATCAAGGTAAAGCAGGTTATTGATAACACGGCAAGGGATGTGGAGATCCAGATTCACCTGCAGCCCGGGCAGTCACCTGAGATCGCCATAGACGCACTCTACGCCTTCACAGACTGCGAAGTGAGCATTTCACCCAACGCATGTGTGATCGTGGAGGACAAGCCACGGTTCATGAAGGTGAACGAGATACTCCGCTACAACACGGACCAGACCGTTACTCTCCTGAAGCGCGAGCTTGAGATTCGCAAGGCTGATGTCATGGAGCGAATTCTCTTCTCTTCTCTTGAAAAAATCTTCATCGAAAAGCGGATCTACCGCAACATCGAGGAGTGCGAAACCTTTGAAGCGGTTATCAAGACGATCCACAAAGGTCTGGGGCCGTTCAAAAAGCAGTTCTTCCGTGAGATCACTGACGATGATGTAATCCGCCTGACGGAGATCAAAATCAAGCGGATTTCAAAGTTCGACAGCTTCAAGGCCAACGAGCTGATGAAATCGCTGGAAGCGGACCTGAAAGAGACCCAACATCACCTGCACCACCTCACCGACTTCGCGATTGCCTACTTCCATGGTCTTCAGGATCGCTACGGCAAGGGCCGCGAGCGCAGGACAGAGATCAAGTCGTTCCAGTCTGTTACTGCAATCGAGGTAATTGCCAACAACCAGAAGCTTTATGTGAACCGTGTTGACGGGTTTGTCGGGTGGGGTCTCAAGCGCGACGAGTTCGTTTCTGACTGTTCAGAGCTCGACGATATCATCGCCATCCGTCGTGACGGCAAGGCCCTGGTAAGCCGGATTTCGGAGAAAGTTTTCATGGGTAAAGATATTTTGTACTGCGGCGTGTGGAAAAAGGGCGACGAAAGAATGGTTTACAACATGATCTACAGCGATGGCAAGTCCGGTAAGGGTTTTGTCAAGCGTTTTACCATGCCAGGGATCATCCGCGACAAGGAGTACATCCTCGACCAGGGAAACCCGAACAGCAAGGTTCACTACCTTAGCGCGAATCCAAACGGCGAAGCAGAGGCCGTGGAAGTCAAGCTGAGCCAGAGCAGCACGGCACGCAAGAAGGTTTTTGAGTATGACTTCTCAGAACTTGAGATCAAAGGCAGAGGGGCGCGAGGCAATACACTCACCAAGTACCCGATTCGCAGGGTTGACCTGTTGCAGGCAGGTGCTTCAACACTCAGTGGGCTTGACCTGTGGTTTGAACAGTCGGCCGGAAGACTCAACAAGGAGAAGCGTGGATACGCGATCGGCAAATTCGACGGTGATGACCAGATCCTGGCCATCACAACAGGCGGCAACTACCGGATTACCGGGTTCGAACTGACAACCCGTTTCGAACCCGAAAAGACCATCCTGGTTGAGAAATTTCATCCAAAGAAGGTCATTTCAGCCGTTTACGTTGACGGCGAGAGCAAGCAGCATTTTGTCAAGCGTTTCAAGATTGAGACCAACACGCCAGACAAGGACTTTAACTTTATCTCGGAAAGCATCGGCTCCAGGGTGGTGATTGTGACCACTTCCGACAATCCTGAAGCGGAAATTGAGATCGTCAAAGGTAAAGGGAAGGACAGGGAGCCGATAGTTGTTAATCTGGAAGACATCATCGACGTGAAGGGTTGGAAGGCCATGGGAAACCGGCTCTCACAGTATAAGGTCACAGCTGTCAGGCCAGTGGTTGATGGGGACAAGGGGCTGGAGAGTGAGGGTGAGGAGGCGGGAGAACAGGTGACAGAGGCAAAAACACCTTCGTCGCCAAAAAAAAAATCGGAAGAAGCAAAGGAAAAGCCTCGCCAAAACGAAAGAGCAACGCCCGTCCAGGCAAGCCTCTTCGCCGAAAGCCCGCAAATAAAAGGCGAAAAAAGTAAGAAAGTAGCGAGCGGGAAGAAGCCGTTACCCAAACCATCGAATGGCAAGGTGTACTCGGCAGGGCAGACCATAGAGTTGGAACTCTAGCGTGTCTGCAGTAGTGCTTCAAGTAGGCAGGTCGCTGGTTACCGGTCTCTTTGGCCTACATCCAACCTCCCAAATTGGCTTTTGACCTATTTCGAGTTTGAAGTGACTTGCAAACCATGCAACTTCGAGATAAGCAAAAGCCTTTGCGTCTTAATTTGCGCCTTAGCGAGCTTTGCGTGAAACCCTCTATGCGTTTCGTAACAACTTCAATCATTCTTCTTGTGGCGACCATTTTGCTAGCACAAGAAGCGCCCATCACCGCCGAGGGTAAGGTGATTGATGCACTGACGCGTAAGGGCGTGAAGGCAAAAATATTCTACAAGAGCATCCCCACAGGCGGCATCACGGGAAGGTTCAACGACAGTACATTTTCATTCCCGATTTTCGGATCATCAAAATACCAGATTGTGGCGACGGTCGATGGCTACATTGACGGCACTGCCATTGTTGATCCTAAAACGATGGATGCCAACCGGAAAGTAATCCGGGATATTATCGTGACAAAGAAGGGAGCAAGCATTGTGTTGGAACACCTCATTTTCGCCCAAGGAAAGGCAACAATAAGCCCTGAATCTTTTCCCAGCCTCGATGAGGTGGTGGTAATGCTTGAGGAAAGGCCCTCGATCGTGATCCAGCTTGAAGGCCATACCGACAACCAGGGCAACGCAAAACTCAACCTCGAGCTTAGCGAAGACCGCGTGGAAAACGTGAAGAAGTATTTGGTATCTAAAGGGATTGCTAAGGATCGCATCAAGACAAAGGCACTTGGAGGTACTCAGCCGCTCGTTCAGGGTAACTCGATGGAGGCGAGGGCGAAGAACCGGAGGGTGGAGATGCGGATACTTTCTGAGTAATTTGTCCGTCCCGCCATTAGCCCCTGACGTAGACGGGAAAATTTGAAAATTCGACAATTTGAAAAGTTGAAATGAGGACAATCAAAGCTGCTGCTTTCCTGTTGCTGCTGGCCGCGGCAGCATGTGGACAAAATAAGGAGGTAACTCATCGGGTACCCATGTTTGAAAATGATGAGGTCAAGGTGTGGAAGACGATCATTGTTCCGGGTTCGCCTTTAGCCATGCACCGCCATGAGCATGGACGCACAATTGTCGTGCTGAAAGGAGGGACGCTCACGATTCAGCAAGACACGGGAGAGAAGACCAAGGTTGTTTGGGAGACAGGGAAGGCCTATTGGCTGGATGCTGATCCGCCAGGCGATAAGAAGCACGCAGACGTCAATGAAACTTCAGATACGATTGAGGTGATGGTGATCGAGAACAAGTAGGGGAAACCCTAGCGGGCAAGCACCAAATCCCAAATATCCCAAATTCCAATACCCAATACCGAATACCCAATACCTAACTTTCAAAGTACAAGTGATGGTGCAAGAGCAGCGGGCGTGAGATTACTTCTCTACTGGCTTCGGAACCGGCTTAGTTTTAAGCCTGTATTGTACGCCAACGCGTACGCTTAGTCGCTCAGGGAATCCATCTTTAAGGCTTGCGTCGAAGTTGTAAAGCATCTGTACGTTGCCGGAAACACGGTTGGAGATCTTGAAATTAGTTTGCACGCCGGAGAGGAAACTCCAGCGCCAATGACGGCCAATGACGTCTCCTGCGTAAGAGGGATAGCTGTTGGCATCCGCTTCCACACGGAAGAAGATTGCCTTATACGTCTTTACTACCACAAATGTATTCACACCCCATACCGGGTGCTGTTGGTCGAAAGTAAAATCGCGGGTGAACAATCTTAGACGGTAAAGGAAACCCAATCCAGCTTCAAAGCGACCAGAGATGCGATAGGAAGCGCTGGGAAAGAAGTCCATCATCAGGGTGTCGTTTATCGACCTTACGCCAAGGCTCATCCCAAGCCGGAAACGCTCCTTGAATGGCTTCCCTTTGAGGCCGTTGACCGGCCACCAGGTTTGCTTCACATCGGCGATGCTGGCAAGGGACTCGTACTTCTGCTTGTACTTGGCGACACTTTCCATGGCTTTTTGCAGCACCTCCTCTTTGCCGGCAAAGTGGTCGAAGGCCATTTGCGGTACTGCTGCCTGCGGATCTTTGAGCTGGTCAGTCATTGTTTTCTGTTCTTCGGCGAGTTGTTGTGCCTGCGCCAGTTGGTCAGTTGCGGTGGAGACGCCTTCTAACTGTCCCACTGCTTTCTCGGCGGCAGCGCCGGGGTCGCTTGTCAGTTGCTTTATTTCAGTTTGCGCCGCCGCCACATCACCAAGCGGGTTAGGTATCTCCGGAATGGCTGCATCAATGAGTTTAAGTTGATTGGCAGAAGGAATAGCGATATCGCCGCCGATCTTGGCAAGCTCGGGCGAGAGAGCCGCTGACCCAAAGTCGTCAGGGACAAGTTCAGGTATCGCAGGGAGTCCAGGGATGCCCGCAGCAGGCATGCCAGGTACACCAGGCAACTTTTGCACAAGATCAGGCTGCTTCATTGAAGGCAAGCTAACGCCGGCTGAATCCAGGTTGGGCGTGCTCCTCGCGTTCCTTACCCATGACTCGTAGCGGGAAGAGACTTTCTTCTGCAAGGCATCCTGCTTGCCGTTCACTTCGTTGAGCAATGCATCCTTTTTTCGCATGAGGCTGTCGGTGTGCAGGTCGATCTTGGGCTCCGGCACCTTCATTTTACGCAGGCTGTCGCCGGCGCGGCTCACAAACTGTGGAGAAAAGCGCCTGGTGACCTTTTGCTTCAGGCTGTCGGACCAGGCGTTGATTTTAAGGGAGTCGCGGACGCGGCTGACGGCTGCCAGGGAAGTGATGCTGTCGAGGCGGGACGAGGTGTTGCTGAGGTCTACAGAAACGCGCAGGCTGTCCTGGCTGAATGCCGGAGATGCTAAGAGAACCAGCATTGATATTGACAACGGACGCATAGATAAAGATAATGCTAAGAATTGAGGGGGTCTATGGAATTGATGACCACTTTTGAAACTTGCACCTGATCAAGTCACTACCTTCGATCGGGTCGGGAGAAATCTCCCGACCAACATTTTCAGGCAACTCCCGACCAACTTGGGAATCTCCCGACCAACATATTGAGTAACTCTGGACCAACTTAGGAGGCTCAAAACAAAAAAACCGGCGCGTGTCTGGATTTTCTTTGAATCCGATTCCTTACATCGTCGTTAGGTAAATTCTTGGGCACTTATTCTTCCCCTCAAGAAAAGAATGTTTCGTTTGATTACGAATGGCAGAATTATTATCCCAATAACTACGAACAGAAGTGGAGGGCCAGAATCAACGCCTTCAATGTGCGGTGCTCCGGGAAAATAGCTCACATACCTAACACTGATTCTTGACTTGCCCTTAATCTGTTCATATTGATCGGGATCGATTGATCTTTCAACAACGTATTCTTTCTCAGTAATTTTATTGAAGTATGTGTACGACAAAGTGAACTCGTCACCATTGCTTGGCGACAACTGAAATCCTGAAATTGAATCGGTAATACCTAAAGTCCTGTACAAAATGTCATTTGTTGCCCCGAGCAACGCACCAAGAAAAAGCACACAAAACACAACTAATAAGACTACCCCTACAATTTTATCGACCGCCTTCATCTCAGTTTCTCTGAAGTTTTTCCTCGGCCTTCTTTTCCAGCACTTTTTGAGAGGCGTCTTTCACAACGTCCAATGTTGCCTTCCCAGCAGCTTTGATTACCGGGTTTGCCGCGGTTTGTGCACCCGCTACTACCAATGGTGATGACGACGCAGCGACTGCCTTGCCTATTGAATTGACCGCAGGGGTAATGGCCTTGGATACCTGGCCAACAACAAATTTACCGACTGGCCCGGCAACCGCGTTTGATGCACCCCCTACTGCGGCTGCCTTAACAATGTTCGCTGTGTTAATGCCCTTATTATCTAGAACTTGCCTCGTTGTCGCTTCGGCTGCTCCAGCTACCATTCCTGTCGCTGCGCTCGCCGCGACCACTCCAGCAGTACTGGCAGCAACAGCGCTACCTGCAATCAGGCCCGCGCCAGACCCGATAATGGCACCGCCAACTGCACCAGCTGCAGCTGCTTTGCCCACATCACTCCAACTTCCACCGTTAGAGGCTTCAACAATGGCACCGGCCACTCCACCAATCAATGCCCCAACTCCTGCTGTTACCAAAAGAATTGGCAGATCGCCATTCGGATCATTGTGCAGAACAGGATTGTTATGAGCAAAGTTATATGGAGTCTGATTTCTTAAACTATCAGCTTTAGGATCAACCTGCCACCATCTACCGATTGCAGGGTCATAAACTCTGTACTTGGTGAAATCAACATTAAGTCCCAAATCGTATACCCTTTCTGTTAAGAATTTCGTTTTGCCAGCCCCCTGATTGTACAGGTATCTATTCTCAACGCCGTTCTGTCTTTCGTAAGAGTTAAATGTTAACCCGAATGGATAATAATCATCCGTCTGCACCACCGGCGACTTCGTGTGCGTCACCTTGAAATCATCAAAATAAACCTCGAACGGAGTGGTCTCCTCATTGCTCAGGTAGAAGTACACATACCCCGGCTCGGTGATGGCTATGGCCGGTGAGGCCAGGTGCTCATGAGCCACATCCGCGCCGGCTTCCTTGGCAGCGGTGGTGAGCTGCTGGTAACCGCTCTTTGAAGAGATGAAAACATAGTTTCGGTCAAATATCAGCCAGTTCAGGTAGGCCTTTGGCGG
>Ga0187893_10006858_pt1 | contig 19124 bp, 21 predicted proteins | sample MA1701074metaG_FD_139574 | JGI IMG/M metagenome (GOLD analysis project Ga0187893, IMG submission 139574) | White microbial mat communities from a basaltic lava cave in the Kipuka Kanohina Cave System on the Island of Hawaii, USA - MA170107-4 metaG ... | reverse complement strand
TTCGTCTCGTCCCCGGACTCCGCTTCGCTCCATCGTGCTACGCGCTCGCCTCCGCCAGCACGCAGCGATTCCCGTCCCGGACCGGCCGGCGGATCACCGTCTGCGGGAAGGACTCGCGTCCCACCTTGCGGTACTCGACATCCACCACCGGTTCGCAGGCATCGCGTTCCTTGACGAGCTGCCAGGTGAACAAGGCCGCGACGCCGACGCCGGTGAGCAGGCCGATGACAAAGTTCTCGTAAGTACGGCGCTTTTCGCTCATGGTCTCCTCCACGAGTGTACGCACCAGAGTTTCCGCAATGTCGTTACGCGGCGCCATAAATGACAAAGATCTGTGCGGCGCGCCTCGCCGGAAAATGCGGGTCCTGTGACACTTCGCATTGCTGTTACAAAATTTCCCATCCGCCACGACACGGGCCTAGGATGTCGCCGTGGGTGAACACAAAAGTGCCACCCACTGGCCCTCCCCCGAAAAGGTGGTCCATCTCCTCTGAGCAAGTCCCTGGTTGGGGTTCGAGGCTGGCACATGCCGGCCTCTTTTCTTTCCAGGGGCCTCTTTTCCCCTGACCCGGCATAATCTGCAGCTCGGCACACTCGGGGGAGGATGGCCGCAATGCGCTACGAGCTCTATTACTGGCCCGGGATCCAGGGCCGTGGCGAGTTTGTCCGGCTGGCGCTGGAAGCGGCCGGCGCGCGCTACGTGGACGTGGCGCGCCTGTCGCAGCGCGACGGCGGCGGCACACGGGCGATGATGCGCTTGATGGAGGACGAGGCGGTCAAGCGCAAGCCGTTCGCGCCGCCCTATCTCAAGGCCGGCAAGCTCATCGTCGCGCAGACCGCCAATATCCTGCTGTTTCTCGGTCCACGCCTGGACCTGGTGCCGGGCGACGAAGCGAGCCGGCTTTGGGCGCACCAGCTGCAGCTCACCGTCACCGACCTGGTGGCCGAGGTGCACGACGCGCATCATCCGATCGCGAACAGCCTGTACTTCGAGCAGCAGAGGCCCGAGGCGCGGCGCCGGGCCCGGCACTTCCTGGACGAGCGGGTGCCCAAGTATCTCGGCTACTTCGAGCAGGTGCTCGACGACAACCCCCGCGGCAAGGGCCACCTGGTCGGGAAGTCGCTGTCGTACGTCGACCTGTCGCTGTTCCAGGTGATCGCCGGTCTGCGCTACGCCTTTCCGAACACCATGCGGAAGGTGGAGCCCGAGTACCCGGGCCTGGTCGCGTTGCACGACGCGGTGAGCGTGCAACCCGTGCTCGCCGCCTATCTGGCCTCGAAGCGTCGGATTCCGTTCAACGAAAGCGGCATCTTCCGGCATTACTCCGAACTGGAAGCGTAGCTGTCGTGCAGTATTCGGGTGGAGTTTGTCCCCGCCTCTCACGAGGCGGGTGCCGGCGGGGCGGTGTGGTGTGCCATTACATCGAGAGGAGATATGCGCACATATATGATCGGTTCCGGCGCCATGGGCTCGGTCTATGGCGGCCTGCTCGCGCGCGCGGGCTACGACGTCACGCTGATCGATCCGCGCGCGGACCACGTCGGCGTGATCCAGCGCAACGGGTTGATCGTCGAAGGTGTTCGCGGCCGGCACGCGATCCCGGTCCCGGCGCGCACCGATCACGCAGGGCTGCCGCCGGCGGACTTCGCGATCGTCTTCACCGACGCCAACGCCACCGCAGATGCGGCGCGCACTGCCGCCCAAGTGCTCGAGCCGGAGGGATTCGCGTTGACCCTGCAGAACGGCATCGGCAACGTGGAGGCGTTGACCGCGGCGCTCGGCGAGGCGCGCGTGGTGGCGGGGGTCACCATGAACAGCGGTGCGCTGCCGGAGCCGGGCCGCGCGGCCTACACCAACGCCGGCGTCACCTCCATCGGCGAGCTGGACGGACGCAGCAGCGCGCGCATCGAGGAGGTCTCGCGCATGCTGAACGCGGCCGGCATCGAAACCGTGGTCATCCCCGATCCGATGGCGCACATCTGGAGCAAGTTCGTGCTCAACTGCGCCATCAACCCGCTCACCGCCGTCACCGGACTGCGCAGCGGCGAGATGTACCGCACGCCGGAAGTCAACGCGCTGCAGGACCGGGTGATCGACGAGATCCTGATGGTGGTGGAGCGCAAGGGTGTGCGCCTGGCCGAGCCGGACCCACGCAAGAAGATCAAGGACCACTGCCGCGTGCGCTACAACCGCCCGTCGATGATGCAGCACGTGGAGCAGGGCCGGCGCACCGAGATCGACGCGCTGAACGGCGCGCTGGTACGCGAGGCGAAGGCGCTCGGCCTCGCCGTGCCCTACAACGAGGCGGTGGTCGCGGTGGTGAAAGGGGTGGAGAAGAGTCGCCGCCAGTTGCTGCACGAGCCGCCGCGCGACTACGCCCGGCTGGAGGCGGAAGCGGCCGCGGCGGAGAAGCGCTGACTCAATCGATCTGCGCCACCACCCGGCCGAGGATCTTGCCGGCCTTGAGCTCGTCGAGCGTGCGGCTCACCTCGGACAAGGGGCGCTTCTCGATCGGAATCGGCTTCAGCTTGCCGGCGCGCGCGAGCTCGACCACTTGCTTGAGCTCGGCGACGGTGCCGACGTTGGAGCCGACGATGGTCAATGCGCGCTGGACCACGGCCACCAGCGACAACGGGATCTCCCCGCCGTACAGGCCGACCAGGATCAGTTTCCCACCCTTGCGCAAGCTGGCCAGCCCGAGGCTGGCGGTGCCGGTGTTGTTCACCAGGTCCACGGCGCCGTAGAGCGGCCCCCCGGCGATCTGCTGCAGCTTCTTCGCGGCTTCGGCGTCGCGCCCGTCCACCGCCGCCGCCGCACCGTTCGCCCGTGCGGCGCCGAGCTTGGCCTCGTCGATGTCCACCGCGACGATGCGCTCGTGGCCCAGCGCCCGCAGCATGCCGATCGCCATCAGGCCCAGGCCGCCGGCGCCGATCACCGCGACCCACTCGTCGCGCGGAATCGGCGCCAGCCTCGATACCGCCGAGAAAGTGGTGAGCCCGGAGCAGGCGAGCGTCGCCGCCCAGGCGGGATCGATGCCGCCGGCATCGACCAGATAGCGCGGGTGCGGCACCAGCAGGTGGTCGCTGTAGCCCCCGGCGCGCTGAATGCCGATCCAGCGCGGCGCCATGCAATGATTGTCCTGCCCTTCGCGGCAGCGCACGCAGGTGCCGCAACCGGTCCACGGGCAGACCAGCCGATCCTGGCCCACCGGGACGGTGCCGGCCTCGGGACCCGCGGCGAGCACGGTGCCGTACGGCTCGTGGCCCAGGGTGACGGGCGGGCGCATACCGCGATCGCTCATGTGGAAGCGCTTGCCGCCGCCCATGTCGAAGTAGCCGTCGCGGATGTGCACGTCGCTGTGACACACGCCGCAGTACTTGAGCTTGAGCAGCACCTCGCTACCGGCCGGCGCCGGCGTGTCGCGCACGCGCTTCTCCAGCGGTTTGCCCCATTCCACCACGTCGTAACTCAGCATCGTCGTCTCCCGCGCATTCAGAGAAGCCTTGTTTCCTTCCCTCACCCCGACCGTCTGCCACAGGGGGAGGGGGAGCTCAGGCGGTCAACCATTGCTTGTACCAGGCCACGGCGTTGCCCGACGAGAGCGGGAAGCCCTTCACGTAAGCGTCGAAGTGCCCGCCGGGCAAAATCACCAACTTCTTCGGCTCGCGCGCCTGCTCGAACCCGGCGATCGCCACGTCGGTGGGCGTGAGGATGTCGTTCTCCGCCACCATCATCAGGAACGGCGTGGGCGAGATGCGACCCAGGAACACCGCCGGGCTGTACTCGATGAACTTCTCGATCGACTCCACGGTGACGCGGTTCTCCCAGCGCGGCGCCTTCTTCTTGTGCGTCTCGGTGAACCACTGGTAGGAGTCGCTGGTGTTGAGCACGGCGTTGTTGTCCTGCGCCACCACCGGCAGGTAGTTGACCTTGCCCGACTTGTAGCGCTCGACGCGGTCGGCTTCGAGATACTTGATCATCCCGGCGCCGGCCGCGCGCGGCACGATCGCCTGGAAGTTGGTCCAGCCGTCGATCAGCGGCACCTGGCAGGCCACCGCCTTCACGCGCCGGTCGAGCGCACCCAGGCAGATCACGTGGCCGCCGCTGTAGGACGACCCGAACACGCCGATCTTGTCGGGATCGACCTCGGGCTGCGTCTGCGCGAAGGTGATGGCGTTGCGGAAGTCCTCGATCTGCTCCCACGGGAAGATCTGCCCGCGCGGCTCGCCTTCGCTCTCGCCCAGGAAGCGGTAGTCGAACACCACCGCCACGAAGCCCGCCTTGCTGAACGCTTCGGCGTAGTCGGTGAAGTACATTTCCTTGACCGCGCTGAAGCCGTGTGCGAGCACGATGCAGGGCCGCTTTTGGCCGGCGGACATGCCGGCGGGAAGGTACTTCAGCCCGCGGCAGCGCAGCCCCTGGCTCTTGAACTCGATCGGCTTGGCGTTGTCGCCGGCCTGCGCATGCGCGGTGCGAACCAGGCCCGGCGCGGCTGCGGTCAGCGCGCCAGCGGCAAACACGCGCATGAAATCCCGGCGCGAAACGCTACTCGCATCGTGGCTGCTGCTGTCGCTCATATCATCTCCTCCCGATGTGCACGCTCAAGGCGCGACTTGGAAACCGGCTCCCCGCCTCTCACGAGGCGGGGTGGCGCCGCAGGCGCCGGGGCGGTGTGGGCCCGGAAAGCATACCCTCTTCGCCGCCGCGGCGTCAGCCGCAGCGGCACCGACACGCTCAACGGTGTTTCAGCACTTCCCGGTTGACCACGTTGTCCACGTTCGCCTTGCCGTCCAGCGCGCTCAGCAGGTTCTCGGCTACCGCGATGGCCATGCGGTCGAACGACTCCTCGGTGACGCCCGCCATGTGCGGCGCGGCCAGCACGTTGGGCAATCCGAGCAGCGGATTGTCGGCGGCCGGCGGCTCGCGGTCGAACACGTCCAGGCCGGCGGCACGGATCACGCCCGTGGTCAGCGCCCGGTGCAGCGCTGCCTCGTCGACGATGCCGCCGCGCGCCGTGTTCACCAGGCAGGCGCTCGCCTTCATGCGCGCGAGCCGCTGCGCGCCGAACATGCCGGTGGTCTCGGCGTTCTTCGGGCAATGGATGGTGACGAAATCGGCGTGCGGCAGCGCGGCATCCAGGTCGCTCTCGGGCACGCAGCCGGCCGCCTCGACGGTCTTGGCCGCGACGTAGGGATCGTAGACCCGTACCGCCATCCCCAGGGCCAGGCAGGCGCGGGCGATGCGCGTGCCGATGCGGCCAAAGCCGACCACCAGCAGGGTCTTGCCGAACAGATCGGTCGGCAGTTCCCGCTTGAGCCGCTCGCCCCAGCGGTTGCCTTGCACCAGCTCGTGCAGCGCCGCGCCGTGCTTGGCCAGCGCCAGCATGAAGTGCAGCGCCTGCTCCGCGACCGAAGGCGAATTGGCGATGCCGGTCGTCAGCAACGGGATGCCGCTGCGGGTGAGCGCCGGCACGTCCACCGAGTCGTAGCCCACGCCGTGGCGCGCCACTACGCGCACGCGCCGCCCGGCGGCGATCTCGGCCGCGCCGAACGAGTTGAGACTGAGCGCCACGCCGTCCGCGTCGGCCAGCAGCGCGTGGAAAGCGGCTGCGGGCATGTTCGTGTCGTAGGCGACCGCTTCTACGTCGGGGCGGCGCGCCAGCACCTGCCAGCCGGCCTGGGCCATGGTCGACGGCAGCAGCAGCTTGAACTTCTTGGCGGCGGTGGGCATTCTGCGGGTCTCCTCCGGTGACGGCGACACTGTACCTGGAACGCCTGCCGCCTGCGCGCGATGCGGTTACACTGCGCTGTGCCGGCGACCGCCCGCAGCCCGCCAGGCAACAAGGAGCAAGGAGCCATGTCCGCGCATGTCCTGACCGAGACCCGCGAGCGCATCGCACGCATCGAGCTGAAGCGGCCCGACAAGAAGAACGCGCTCACCGTGGAGATGTACCAGGCGATGGCCGATGCGCTGCGCGCCGCCGAGGCGGATCCGCGAGTGCGTGTCGGCCTGATTCACGGCCAGCCCGACTGCTTCTCGGCGGGCAACGATCTGAAAGATTTCCTCGAGCGCCCGCCGCACGCAGAGCGTTCGCCGGTGTTCCAGTTCCTGCAGGCGATCTCGACGGCGACCAAGCCGTTGATCGCAGCGGTGGGCGGCCCCGCGGTGGGCATCGGCACCACCATGCTGCTGCACTGCGACCTGGTGTATGCCACGCCGCAGGCGCGCTTCCAGCTGCCGTTCGTGCCGCTGGGACTGGTGCCGGAAGCCGGCTCCAGCCTGCTGCTGCCGCTGCTCGCCGGATACCACCGCGCGGCGGAGCTGCTGTTGCTGGGCCAGCCCTTCTCCGCAGACGAAGCGCTCGCGGCCGGCATCGTCACCGAAGTGGTGCCGCCCGAGGAGTTGCTCGAATACGCACAGGATGCGGCCGTGGCGGTGGCCGCGCTGCCGCCCGAATCGGTGCGCCTGACCAAGGCGTTGATGAAAAAGCGCGACGCCGCGGACGTGCCGGCGCGCATGGCGGAAGAAGGCCGGCTGTTTCTCGAACGCGTCGCCTCGCCCGAAGCGAAAGAGGCGATGGCGGCCTTCTTCGAGAAGCGCAAGCCCGATTTTTCGCGGTTCTGAGGTGAGCCGGGGCGGCGCCATGTTCCGGATCCAGGACATCGATCACATCGTCCTGCGCGTGGACGATCTCGAGCGCATGATCGAGTTCTACTGCACGGTGCTGGGCTGCAGCGTGCAATGGCGGAGGCCGGATCTGGGGCTGGTGCATCTGCGCGCCGGCAAGGCGATGATCGATCTGGTGCCGGTCGACGGCAAGTTGGGCCGCGCCGGCGGTGCGGCGCCCGGCAAGGAAGGGCGCAACATGGACCACGTGTGCCTGCGCGTACACCCGTTCCACCAGGACGAGATCGTGCGCCATCTCGAAGCGCACGGCGCGCGCATCGGCGAGATCCGGCCGCGCTTCGGCGCCGAGGGCGAAGGCGTTTCGGTCTACGTGTACGATCCCGAAGACAACCTGGTGGAGCTCAAAGGCGTTATCGGCTGAGATGCTGGGCGCGGGCGAGCGCCGCACCGGATGCACCCGCGGGCCGGCGGCCCTGCGAACAACAATCGATCAACCCGACTTCCGGAGGAGACTATGAAGCGCAGATCTTTTCTCAAGACCGCGGCCGCGGGAGTGGCGACCGGCGCGGTCGCCGCGCCGGCCATCGTGCGCGCGCAGCCGACCGTCCAGTGGCGGCTGGCGGCGAGCTGGCCGAAGAGCCTGGACACGCTGTTCGGCGGCGCGGAGCTGGTCGCGCGGCGCGTGTCCGAGGTGACCGAAGGCAAGTTCCAGATCCGGGTGTTCGCCGGCGGCGAGATCGTGCCGCCGTTGCAGGTGCTCGACGCAGTCCAGGCCGGCACCGTGGAGATGGGGCACACCGCGTCCTATTACTACTTCGGCAAGGATCCGGCGTTCTCCTTCGGCACGGCCGTCCCGTTCGGCGGGAATGCACGCCAGAACTTCGCGTGGTGGCACTTCGGCGGGGGCGCGCAGGCCATGGCGCCGCTGTACAAGGAATACGGCTGCATCGCGATCCCGGCCGGCAATACCGGCTGCCAGATGGGAGGCTGGTTCCGCAAGGAGGTCAACACCGTGGCCGACTTGAAGGGGCTGAAATTCCGCATGGGCGGCATGGCCGGGCTGGTGCTCGCCAAGCTGGGCGTGGTGCCGCAGATGATCGGCGGCGCGGACATCTACCCGTCGCTCGAGAAGGGGACCATCGACGGCGCCGAATGGGTCGGACCCTACGACGACGAGAAACTGGGCTTCCAGAAGGTCGCCAAGTACTACTACTATCCCGGCTGGTGGGAAGCCGGCCCGATCGGCATGGCGTTGGTCAACGAGAAGAAGTGGAACGAGCTGCCGAAATCCTATCAGTCGGCGCTGCACATGGCGTGCGGAGAGACTTGCGTGTGGATGCCGGCCAAGTACGACGCGGAGAACCCGAAATCGCTGCGCAAGCTCGTCGCCAGCGGCACCAAGCTGCGGCCGTTCCCCCGGTCGGTCATGGAGGCCTGCGAAAAGGCCACCTACGAGCTGTACGACGAGCTGATGGACAAGAGCGCGCACTGGAAGCGCATCTACCCAGCCTGGAAGAAGTTCCGCGACGAGCAGTTCCTCTGGTTTCGCGTCGCGGAAGCGGCCTACGAGACCTACGCCTTCGCCAGCAAGCTGGGCGCGGGCAAGTAGGCGCGGCCCCGGGCGCGCGGAGCCGATCCGATCCCGGCAGCCGCGCTACGCCTACGGCATCAACAGCACGAGCCTCGGGTAGACCAGGTTCTCGTTGGCCACGCGGTCGCGGTTGAGATCCCAGATCTCCGGCCAGCGCGCGACGTCGCCGAGCTGCGCGGCGGCGATCTTGCTCAAGGTGTCGCCGGCCTTGACGGTGTAGGTCTTGCGGCCCGCGATCGGCTGCATGAACACTGCGGACGCGCTGGACAGGTATTCGCGCATCAGGTCGGAGTACTGCGGCGTGGCCTTGAAGCGATCCAGCGTGGCGTTGATCTCGTAGATCAAGTCGTAGTTGCCCTTCGCGACGCCGACTGCGTACTTCGACTGGTTCAGGTTGTAGCGCACGATGACCGTGCGTGGATGCTCCTTGATCTCTTCCGCGGCGAACGGGTAGTCGTAGATCAGGGCGTCGGCCTGGTCGTTCTCGAGGGCCTCGAACCAGCCGCTGTCCCCGGAAAACTTGCTGATGCGTACGCCGGGGATGTTCTCCCTGACCCAGCGCTCGGCGGCCGGATCGTCGTAGATCGCCACGCGCTTCCCCGCCAGGTCGGCGGGGCCGCGGAACCTCGACACCATGCCCTCGTGGACGATCATGCACAGCCCGAAGTCGAGGTAGCCGTTGGACCAGTCCACGCCCTGGATCGAGGGATCGGGGACGTAGCCCGCCATGATGATGTCGATCGCGCCGCCGCGCAGCCGGTCGGGCAGCTCGTCGTAGTCGGCTTCGACCACCTCGACGCGCTGTGTACCCAGGCCCTCCGCGATCACCCCCGCCAGGCGGAAATCGAAGCCGTCTTCCTGCTTGCGCGCGTTGATGAAGTGCAGCGGCGGCGCGTCGGGCTCCATCCCCACGCGCAGCACGCCGGTCTGCTTGATGCGGGCGAGCGCGCCGGCCGCCTGCCCGGAGGGCGGTTGCGGCTGGACGCCCGGCTGTGCGGTCGGCACGGGCTCGCCGGTGCCGGGCAGCTTGAACGGCAGCCGGTCTCGGTAGATCCAGGCCGCGTACCCGAGCACGGCGACGCCGACCAGGAACAGCAACAGCTTCCCGGCACCGGTGAGGCGAATAGCACCCGCTTGCGATTTGCGCGTTCTCATCGTCGCTCCCTGTTATCCCACAAGAATCCGCCGCCGGCCGAGCAGTGCGCGCGCCGCATCGGAGCCGCTCAGCCTGGCCATGACCGCCTTGGCGGTGTCCAGCCCGGATTGCGCGGCCCCGTTCATGTATCCCTGAAAGTCGTAGCTGCAATGCTCGCCGGCGAAGAACAGGTTACCGACCGGCACGCTCTCCGAGCCGGCCAGCGTCGTCCACTGTCCCGGCCGGTAGCAGGCGTAGCTGCCCTTGGTCCAGACAAACGTCGGCCAATGGAAGCGGGCCACCTTGCCGTTGCGCGTGCGCGTGGTCCCGGGGTAGGCGCGCTCGATCCCCGTCAGCAGCTTCGCGGCGGCCTGCTCGGCGGTGCCGTTGCCTACCTCGAGCCCGCGCTTGCCGCCGGAGTACAGCGTCAGTCCGCCGGCCGGGCCGCGTTGCAGGAGGCTGTTCTCCCAGGCGAGCTGGAACGCTTCGTCGCTGTAGGTTGCCCCGCTGTAGCCTTGCTTCTGCCACGGCCGCGACTTGAAGCCCACCAGGACCTTGGCGTTCTGGCCGTATCCCAACTGCTGGATCGCGGTCTTCTTCACCGGCGGCAGCTCGACGCGCAGGTTCACCTCGCGCAGCAGGGTGAACGGGATCGCCAGGACCACGATGTCGGCGTCCTCGTCCACCACACCGCCGTCGGACTGGAACGTGAGCGTGAAACCGGCGCCCCTGCTGCGGATCGCTTCCAGGCGGTGACGCCGCTGGATCTGCTGCGCGAGCCGGCGCGCCAGCTCGTCGGCGATGCGCTGGTTGCCACCGCGGACCTTGTAGCGCTCGTCGCTCTCGCCGAACAGCTCGAACGCCTCGGCATCGCCCAGATCCCCGGTGCCGATCAGAAAGATGAAATTCAGCGCCGACTGCTCGTCCGCCTCCAGGCCGTACTCGGTGACGTACGCCACGTCCAGCAGCGTGCGCATCCAGCCCTTGGCGTCGATGCGGTCGAAGTACTCGGCGATCGACATGCGGTCGAACGCGCCCCCGCCGCCTTCGGTGCGGTAGTCGACCACCTCGCCCATCGAGTCGTAGTGCTCGAGGATCTGCTTCGCCAGCGGGACGAACTCGCGCGCGGCCTGCGCCTGGCTGTAGTGGCGCCGGTTGATGAAGTAGGTCTCCCTCTTCAGGGCGGCGGCCTCGCGCGCTTGGGTATCGAGCAGCTCCAGGTCGAACTCGTCCATCAACGCCAGCATCTCCTCGTGGCCGCTGTCGATGAACTCGCCGCCCAGCTCGGTGATCAGCCCCGCTCCCAGCAGGTCCTTGGCGCTGAAGGTGCGGCCGCCGACGCGGTCGGAGCCCTCGAACACCTTGGCGCTCAGTCCCACCTTCTGCAGCTTGTACGCGCAGTTGAGCCCGGCGAGGCCGGCGCCGACGACGGCGATGCGCACGCCTTCGGGCGGGTTCGCCGCGTGGCTGTCGAAGCCGTAGCTCCACCCCGCGGTCGCGAGCGCGGCGGTCGCGGCCGCGGAATCGCGCAGGAACCGCCGCCGCGTGCAGGCCATGTCGAGCAGCTCGTCGATCGGCGGCGTGCCCGGCCTCGCGCGCGCCGAAGCCGCTGCCAGGCGCAACGCCCAGCGCAGAGAATCGAAGAGAGGGCTACGAGCCATTCACACCTCCGCCGTGGTGGCGATCGTCGGGAATCGGCCGCACCTACAATGCAGCCTCGAGCAGGACCCGCAGCTCGTTGATGCGCGCTTGCAGCGCGGCACGCTCCATGTTCCGGTACGCGGCCGGCAGCACCTCGCGAGAAGTGCATTCCTGAACGGCGACCAGGATCTGCAGCTCGCGCTCGAGCGGGCTCGAGGCCGGGATGAAGTCTTCGAAGGTGCGCCGCAGGATCTCCGCGGAGACCGAGTCCTCGCCGCCGGCCGCGCCGGCATCCGAGGTGAGGGCGGCGCGCGCCAGGATCGCCTCGATGTCGGCGCCCGACAGACCGGTGGGATCGTCCACGACCTCCTTGATCGACTTCACCGGGGTCTTGAGCCCGGCCTTCTTTGAGCATGATCTTGAACAGCGCCTCGTACTCCGCCTCGGTGTCGGGATAGAACAGCGCGAGGTGCTCTTCGGCGCGGCCCTGGCGCTTCAAGTCGATCGGCAGCAGGTCCGGCCGGCAGGTGATCAGGAACCACACGATCTTGCCGCGATACTCGGTGTTGCCCATGAACGAGGACAGCTGCGCGAACACGCGGTTGGAGGTGCCGGAGTCGCCCTGCTGGTTGCGGTCGCCGAGGAAGGCGTCGGCCTCGTCGATGATGACGCCCACCGGCCACATGGCGTGCAGCAGCTTGAGGATCTTCTCCAGATTGCCCTCGGTCACGCCCTGCCATTGCGAGCGGAAGTTCAAAAACTTGACGCAGGGAAACCCGATCTCTCCGGTGAAGCAGTTCACCATGAACGTCTTGGCGGATCCGACCGGACCGGCGATGAGGTAGCCCATCGGCACGCCTCGCAGCCGCCCCGCCATGATCGCCTGCGCCGCGCGCCGCAGGCGCTGCTTGACGCCGTCATGGCCGGCCACCATGTCGAGCGCGAAGGTCGATTCCACGTACTCCAGCAGGCCGAAGCACTCGGCTTCGATCACCGCCTTCTTCTGCTCGCGCAGCGTCGCGGCGTCAAGGCGGGACTTGTTCTGGTCGGTGGAGAACACGATCTGGCGCAGCTGCACCCGGGTGAGCCCCGACGTGAGCTGGGCCAGCCGCTCGGCGCTGAGATCGGAGTTCTGCTCGAACCACTTGGGATCGCGCAGGGCCTGCAGATAGGCGAGCCGTTCGCGCTCGTCCGGGCGCTGCACCTCGATCTCGACGGTCTGCGGCGAGCGGATGATGCGCGTGCTCAGGTCGGCCAGGTTCTCGGTCACCAGGACAAACGACACGTTCGCCGCCAGCAGCGCGGGGTCCGTCGCCCACTTCTGGACGAACACGCGCACCGCCCGGTCCTCGGCGCTGAACTCGCCGGCCGATTCGGGAATCAGCGTCTCCGCGTACGGAAACAGGATCGCCACGCCGAGAGGCTGCTCGCGGTGAATCGCCTGCTTCAGGAACGAGTCGAGCAGCGACAGGAAAGGTCCAGGCTCGCGCGGCAGCGAGCGCGCATAGTCGGTGCCGTGGACGCTGTCCACCACGTCCACCGCTCCGACGAAATGCTTGTGCGATTCCGGCGTGTGGAAGATGGCGCCGTTGGCACGCTGGTACTCGATCACCGCGTCGCGCTGGCCGAACACCCAGTCGCTCAGGAACCGCGTCACGGGGATGAACTCCGGTGCGGCGCCCGCGCGGTCCGGCGCCGCAGGGACCGGCACCAGATCGTGGGTGCTGCCGTGCAGGACGAACGTGTTGCCGAGGCGCGCACGGATCCCGTGCGCGAGTGTTCGCGCCCAGCGCGGATAGTGCTCGACCGGGTCGCTCACCGGCGCTTCTCCCTCTGCCGCGGGTCGCGGACCGCGCCGCGCGCCGCCTGGCTCTCGGCGTGCCGCGCGCCGGCCGGCGCATTCTCGCTCCATTCGGCGGCGCCGCTCTGCAGCAGCGCCTCCATCTCGCGGACCACGCGCTCGGAGTCCTCCGATTGGCGAACGATGGTATCGAGCTCCTGCGAGATCGCGGCCGGGTCGCGCATCGAGATCGAGTTCTGGTGCAGAACCTCGAGCAGCGAGGCCATCGAATCGAGCTCGGTCTCCAGCGCCTTCATCATGCCGCGCGCCTCGTTGTGCGATTCGAGCAGGCGCCGCTTCAGTTCCAGGTTCTTGCGCAGCGCGACGCGTGCGCGCTCGGGCAGCTCGGGCTGTTCCAGCTCCTGCTGCAGTTCCTCGATCTCGCGCTCGATGCTCGCGGGGGTCTTGCGCGACAGCATGCGCTCGTAGCGCTGCAGCGCGAGCATCCGGTGCAGGCAGCCGTCCAGGATCATGTCCAGCTTTCCCCGCTGCTCGGACAGATAGACCTGGGAGATCCCGTGCAGGCCGCGATAGTTCGCCTCGATGAGCTGGCCGAGATTCTCCATCGCGTCATAGCGCTTGGAGTGCGTCGGGTCGAGCGCATCGAGCGTGCGCTCGCGGCCGGCCTCGGCATGCTCCCGGGCGCGGGCCGCGCGCCGGCGGTGGACCAGGCGCCGCAGCGGCCTGGAGTCCAGCATCGGCAGCAAGGCCAGCTCGCCGCCGAGCCACACCAGCAGCGGCAACGGGCTCACGCTGATCAGCGAAACGGCGATCACCCCGCCCAGTACGATGGCCTGGTACTGATTGAATATCAGCTCCTTGAGGATGGAGCCTGCCGAATCCTGATCTTGGCCCACAGCCCGTCAGGAGCCCTGCGTCCTCTCTCCGGTTCGCGCGCCCACGGTTGGCGACGCGGAGGTGGCGGCAACCGACGCCGGCTTGACGATGCCCATCTCGGCCTCGAACTGCTGCAGGATGCCGGCCGCCTTGATCCTGCGCGAGGTGCGCTCGCGCTCGATCGACTGCGTGTCGATCGATCCGGTCGCGACCTCGACCGCCGCCTTCGATTCGGCCGCCTCCTGCTTGATCCGCTCGAGGAACTTGTCGGCGGTGGCCGCCACCCCGTAGGACTGCAGCTCGACGATGGCGTCGGCGGCGCTGCGCATGACCTGCGCCTTCTGGCGCTCCTTCAGGGCCTTCTGGCAGGCCTCGATCTTGGCCTTGAGCTTCGCTTTGAGCGCGTCCACCGACTGCTGCGAGGCCTCGTGCGCTTTCTGCGCGGCGGCGAGCTGTTCTCCCGTGCTCTGCAGATCGACGCGGACCTGCTGCAGCTGGATGGCGTCCTCCTCGGCGACGGCGCGCGCCGCCGCGGAGCCGTCGCGCAGCGCGGCCTGAATCGAGGCGGCCAGAGTGCGGTCCTGGGCGGTGAGCTGGTCGCGCTCCTCTTCCAACCGGATCACTGTGGCGCGGGTGGCGACCAGGACGCTGTTGAGCTTGGGCATCGTGGCGCGCATCTCCTCGATGGCGTCCTGCAGCATCACTTCGGGGTCTTCCGCCATGGAGATGAAGAAACCCAGCCACGCCCGCAGCAGACGAGCCAACCTAGCGTACATGCTCGGCACCTCCTGTGTTGTCGCGCCCGGCGCTGATCGGGTTCTCGGTGACGAAGTAGCCCACCGCGTGCGCGATCCTTTCCTCTTCCGCGCGCTTGCCGGCGCGCCAGGCCGACAAGTTCTCCTGCTCCCGGCTGACCTCGCGGTTGTTCTCCGCGATGCGCGCGCGCAGCTCGATCAGGCGCTGGTTGATCTCCTCCTCCAGCTGCTGGTTTTCGACGTCCTTGGCGCGACGCAGCTCCTCCAGGTTCTTCTCCAGAACGCGCTCATAGGTGTCGAGGGCCTTGTCGCGCTGCACGGCGTCCTGGATGATCTCCTGGACCTTCACACCCGCCGCGTCGAGCGCGACCAGCACGGATTTGCGCTTCACGTCGGGCGGCAGCGAGCGGATGTGCTCGCTCTCCAGCATGGCCGCGACCTTGAGGATGCTGTAGCCGTGCGCAGGGGTCGAGATCTGCGCGCTGGCGTAGATCTCGTCGAGCGAGGTGGAGCGGGCGGGCGGTGCGGCGAAGGTGGCCTCCCCGTCGGCGCCGGGGACGACGTCGACGACGCGTTTCGATGGGCCAGCGTGGGAGAGCGCGTCGGCACCCTTGGCCTTGTCCGCCTCATCCGCGACGACGAAAAAGTTGTACCACCTCTTCGCCACTTTGACTCGCACCTCCAACGGTCAAAACATTGTAACAGCTTCGCCGAAGAGCGCTCGACCGCAAGCACGCATCGTGCCGGAAGCCGCTGATTGTGCGGGGGGTTATCGATGATGTGCGCCGGGAGCGGCCACGCGGGCGAGGCCGCTCGCTTGCGGGCCGCCGGTCTACTTCAGAAATTCCTTCTCGAGATCGCTGGCGTCCGACTCGTCGGGCGTGCCGGTGTCGTCACCGCCCGGCGCGCCGAAGGCTCTCTCCAGCTCGCTCGCGCCGGAAGACTCCTGCGGCTGTTCCTCGCCGGCATCGGGCGCGCCGAAGTCCGGCGGCGCGCCGCCTTCCGAGCCCTCGCCGCCGTAGTCCGTGGCCGGGACCTGGATCTCGATGCTCGAGGGATCGACGGTCCTCCTGTCGAGATTGGCGGTCACCAGACCCGGGAACGCGATCACGATACCGACCATGATGCACTGGATCACCACGAACGGGACCGCGCCCCAGTAGATCTGTCCGGTGGTGATCGGGGCCATACGCCTGGCGGTGATCTTGTCGACGTACTCCCGCGCCGGCGCGACGCTGCGCAGATAGAACAGCGCAAAGCCGAACGGCGGGTGCATGAACGAGGTCTGCATGTTGATCCCGAGCAGCACCCCGAACCAGATCAAGTCGATGCCGAGCTTGTCGGCCGCCGGCGCGAGCAGCGGCACGATGATGAACGCCAGCTCGAAGAAGTCGAGGAAGAAGGCGAGCAGGAAGACCAGGATGTTGACCACCACCAGGAAGCCGACCTGCCCGCCGGGCAGGCCGGTCAGCAGGTGCTCGACCCAAAGATCGCCGTTCACGGCGCGGAACGTCAGGCTGAACACGGTGGCACCGACCAGGATGAAGATCACGAACGAGGACAGCTTCGCCGTGGTGTTCATCGCCTGCTTGAGCACGGACAGCTTCAAGCGGCGGTTGACGGCCGCCAGGATCAGCGCGCCGGTCGCGCCCATCGCTCCACCTTCGGTCGGCGTGGCGATGCCCAGGAAGATCGTGCCCAGCACCAGGAAGATGAGCATGAGCGGCGGCATCAGCACGAACACCACGCGCCGCAGGAGCTTGAACCCGCGCAGCGTGCGGGCCTCGGGCGGCAGCGCCGGGGCACGCTCGGGCGAGATCAGGGTGCGGCCGAAGACGTACAGGAAGTACAGGCCGGTCAGCACCAGCCCGGGAAAGATCGCGCCCGCGTACATGTCCCCGACCGAGCGGCCGAGCTGATCGGCCAGCACGATCAGAACGAGCGAGGGCGGGATGATCTGCGCCAGGGTGCCGGAAGCGGCGATGACGCCGGTGGCGAGCCGCCGGTCGTAGCCGTAGCGCAGCATGATCGGCAGCGAGATCAGGCCCATGGAGATGACCGACGCGGCGACCACGCCGGTGGTCGCCGCCAGCAGCGCGCCGACGAAGACCACCGCATAGGCGAGCCCGCCGCGCACCGGCCCGAACAGCTGGCCGATGGTGTCGAGCAGGTCCTCGGCCATGCCGCTGCGCTCCAGGATCAATCCCATGAAGGTGAAGAACGGCACGGCGAGCAGCGTGTCGTTGGCCATGATGCCGAAGATCCGCTCGGGCAACGCCTGGAACAGCTCCGGATGCAGCAAGCCCAGCTCGACCCCGAGCCAGCCGAACGCGAGGCCGACGGCGCCGAGCGCGAAAGAAACCGGATAGCCGAGCAGCAGAAACACCACCAGCGCCGCGAACATCAGCGGCGCCAGGTTCTCGACGACGAAGGCGGTCATCGCTCGGCCCCCTCGTCGCGCACCATGGCCAGCGCCGGCTCGACATGCTTCTCCACCGGATCGGGGATCAGCCCGCGCAGGAAGGCCACGCGCTTGATCAGCTCCGAGACGCCCTGCAGCATCAGCAGGAAGAAGCCGACCGGGATCATCAGGCGCGCGGGCCAGCGGATCAGGCCGCCGGCGTTGCTGGACATCTCGCCGCTCACCCAGGCGTTGACGAAGATCGGCCAGGACAGCCACATGATGATGCCGGCCACCGGGAACAGGAAGAGGATCGTGCCGAACACGTCGATCCACACCTGGGTGCGGCGCGACAGGTGCGAGGACACGACGTCGATCCGGATGTGCTCGTTGTGCAGCAGCGCGTAACCGGCGCACAGCAGAAACACGATCGCGAACAGGTACCACTGCAGCTCCAGCCAGGCGTTGGAGCTCATGTTCAGCAGATAGCGGGAGACGGCGTTCGCGGCGCTGATCAGCACCATCGCCAGCACCAGCCACAGGATCACGCGCCCGATGCGCTCGTTGAGCGCGTCGATGGCACGCGAGACGGTCAACAGCGTTTTCATGGCGCCGGGCTCCTCCCCTCGGAACTGCTCGGGACGTGCCCTGAGCGGATGCAGGGCCGCGTGGATTGTCGCCGATTGCCCGGGCAGATGCAAAAGCGCGCGCGCGGGGGCGCTGCAATCCGGCCCGGTGCCCGGGCGCCAGGGGCGCTATCATGACACACCACAGGCGTGCCGCCGGGGAGGATCGCTTCGGATCCTCGACCGCCTTCGCGCGCCGCCGATCATTCACCCGGACAAGCCGAATGTTCGAAACCACCATCGCCGGCAGCCTGCCGAAGCCGGCCTGGCTCGCCGAGCCGCAGCGGCTCTGGCCGCAATGGAAGCTCGTCGGAGAGGCGCTCAACGAGGGCAAGCGCGACGCCACCCTGCTGTGGATCAAGGCGCAGGAGGATGCCGGGATCGATATCGTCAGCGACGGCGAGCAGTCACGGCAGCACTTCGTGCACGGCTTCCTGGAAGCGGTCGACGGCATCGACTTCGCGCACAAGGTGAAGATGGCCATCCGCAACAACCGCTACGACGCCATGGTGCCGGTGGTGACCGGTCCGTTGCGCCTGCGCGGGCGGGTCCATGAGGCCGAAGCGCGCGTGGCGCGGGCGCACACCAAGCGGCGGCTCAAGATCACCATGCCCGGGCCCATGACCATCGTCGACACCATCGCCGACCGGCACTACGGCGACAAGGTCGAGCTGGCGATGGCCTTCGCCGCGCTGCTCAACCAGGAGGCGCGCGCGCTCGAAGCACAGGGCGTGGACGTGATCCAGTTCGACGAGCCCGCCTTCAACGTCTACATGGACGACGTGAAGCGCTGGGGGATCGAGGCGCTGCACCGCTGCATCGACGGGCTGCGCTGCCGGACCGCGGTGCACATCTGCTACGGCTACGGCATCCAGGCCAACATCGACTGGAAGAAGACGCTCGGATCGGAATGGCGACAGTACGAGCAGATCTTTCCGGCGCTTGCGGCCAGCCGCCTCGACCAGGTGTCGGTGGAGTGCATCCACGCCCGCGTGCCGATGGAATTGCTGGAGCTGCTCACCGGCAAGGACGTGCTGGTGGGCGTGATCGACGTCGCCACACAGACGGTCGAGACGCCGGAGGAGGTCGCCGGCGTGATCGCCGAGGCGATGAAGCACGTGCCCAGGGAGCGCCTGTTCCCTTGCACCAACTGCGGCATGGCGCCGATGGCGCGCCAGGTGGCCGAGGCCAAGCTCGCGGCGCTCGGCGCCGGCGCCGCGCTGGCGCGCGAGCGGTTCGGCTAGCCGTGCACGCCGCGGCTGTCTTGCGGCGCCTCGCTACGTTCGCTCATCCCGTAGTCGCGGATCACCGAAGCCACGCGCAAGCGATAATCCGCGAACACGCCGCCGCGCCCCTTCGCCTGGGCCGCTCGATGCGCTTCGACGTTGCGCCATGCGCGCACGCTCTCCTCGTCGCGCCAGAAGGACAGCGACAGGAACTTGCCCCGCGTGGTCAGGCTCTCGAAGCGCTCGATCGAGATGAACCCGTCGATGCGCTGCAACTCGCCCTTGAGGGCGGCGGCGAGATCGAAGTACTCCGCAGCTCGGCCCTCGGCCGGCCAGACCTCGAAGATTACGGCTATCATCTTGCGCTCCTACGCTCCCTCTCCCCTTGCGGGAGAGGGTTGGGGTGAGGGAGTTTGTTCCCCGCCTCTCACGAGGCGGGGTGGC
>Ga0187893_10006857_pt1 | contig 19125 bp, 12 predicted proteins | sample MA1701074metaG_FD_139574 | JGI IMG/M metagenome (GOLD analysis project Ga0187893, IMG submission 139574) | White microbial mat communities from a basaltic lava cave in the Kipuka Kanohina Cave System on the Island of Hawaii, USA - MA170107-4 metaG ... | reverse complement strand
CTCGTGGCGGTGCAGCACCCGACGACGACGCCGGGCACCGGCGAGTCGGTCTGGGGCCTCGCGTCCGTGGGGTACTTCCACTTCCGCAACAACGCGCGCTCGCTGGAGAACATCGGCGCGTACCGCACCGGCACGCTGGCGGTGGCGGACCCGGGCACGGACGCCATCGAGGTGGGCCTCGCGCAGGTCACTGCGTCGCTCTTCACGGTCCTCGGCGCGCGACCGGAACTTGGCCGCCTGTTCACCGCCGAGGACGACGCGCCGGGCAAGCGCTGGACGGAAGTCATCCTGAGCTACGAGTTCTGGCAGCGACACTATGGCGGCGATCGCGGCGTCATCGGCCGCACGATCCACACGGCCGCCGCGCCATTCACGATCATCGGCGTCACGCAACCGCGCCTCACGTTGCCCAAGCCGGGTCCGTTCGCGTCCAAGGCGGACCTCGCGGGATTCAGCGTCGACCTCTGGTTGCCGCTCAACCTCAACCCGGCGTGGCGCCAGAACAACCACGCGCTGGGCAGCGTGGCGACGCTGGCGCCGGGCCGCACCGCGGCGGAGGCCGAACGCGAGCTGGAGACCATGGTCGCGCAGTTCTCCACGGTCTACCCGGACGTGTACTCACCGCGCTTCATGCAGAGCTACAACTTCCGCGTGTCCGTGACGCCGCTGCTGGACGACGTGCTGGGACCCACGGTGGGCAAGGCGCTGTGGATCCTCTTTGGCGCAGTGGGCCTGGTGCTGCTGATCGCGTGCGCCAACGTGGCCAACCTCTTCCTCGTGCGCATGGAAGCGCGGCGTCGCGAGGCCGCGATTCGTGGCGCCCTCGGCGCCGACCGGCGCCACATGGCGGTGCACTACCTCGCGGAGAGCCTGATGCTCACGCTGGCCGCCGGCGCCGCGGGCGTGCTGCTGGCGCGCATCGGCATCGCGGCCATCCTCGCCGTGGCGCCGCGCAACCTGCCGCGGCTGGCTGGCGTCGAGTTGCACTGGACGTCGGTGGCGTTCGCGACGGGCCTGTCGCTGCTCGCCGGCCTGGTCTTCGGGCTGATGCCCGTGGTGCGCGACCGCGTCGACATCGAAACGCTGCGCGAGAGTGCGCGTGGCCTCACGGCGTCGCGGCGCCGCCGGTTCGTGCGCGACACGCTCGTGGTGGCGCAGGTGGCGCTGTCGCTGATGCTCCTCGTCGGCGCGGGCCTGATGATCCGCAGCGTCGCCGAGCTGCGCGCCGTGAAGCCGGGCCTCGACCCGCGCGGCGTCCTGGCGCTGTCCGTGACGCTGCCATACCGGACGTACGAGACGATGACCGAGGCGGCGGCGTTCTACCGCCGCTACCTCGAGCGCCTGGAGGCGCTGCCCGGCGTCACCGCGGTGGGCGGTACGGTGGGCCTGCCGCTGCGCGACTACGGCGTCGGCTGCGCCGTGGTGTTCCGCGAAAACCGGCCGTACGCCAGCCGTGAGTCGACGCCGTGCGTCGCGACGACCCCGACGCTGCCGGGATTCTTCCGGGCGATGGGCATCGCCGTGCGCGGACGCGCGCCCGACTGGAGCGACGTGGATGGCAAGACGCAGGCCGTGGTGGTGACCGAAGCGCTGGCGCGCCGCATGTGGCCCGGCGAGGACCCGATCGGCAAGGGGCTGGCAAGCAACGGATGGGACTCCAGGTGGTGGTACCGCGTGGTCGGCGTCGTTCCCGAGTTGCGCGCGCACGGTCTCGACCAGCCGCCCACCGAGGCCGTGTTCCTCGCGGCGACACCGTTGTTCCCGCAGCAGGAGACCTGGGGCCTGATCAGCAACATGGAGGTCGTGGTGCGGACGACGGCCGCCAGCCCGCTGGACCTCGTCGCGCCGGCGCGCGCGATCCTGCGCGAGATGGACCCGGGCATCCCGATGTCTGAGGTGGTGACGATGCAGACCGTGGTGGACCGCAGCGTTGCGCGCACCACGTTCATCATGTTGTTGCTGGCCGTCGCCGGGTCGATCGCATTGTTGTTGAGCGCCGTCGGTATCTACGCGGTCATCTCGTACCTGGTCGCACAGCGGCGGCAGGAGATCGGCGTGCGCATCGCACTGGGCGCCCCGGTCTCGCGCGTGCTCGCATTGGTCATGGGCCAGACCGCGCGGCTGGCACTCATCGGTGTGGCGGCAGGCCTGGTTGGCGCGCTGATAGGCGCCCGACTGTTGCGTTCGCTGCTGTTTGGCGTGAGCCCAACCGATCCGCACGTGCTCGTGTCGGTGCCGCTGGCGCTCCTGACGCTGGCCGCGGTGGCGAGCTTCCTGCCCGCTCGACGCGCGGCGGCCGTGGATCCGGTGGAGGTCTTGCGGGGATAGGACGCGAAGCGGCCTGGTCACCGCCGAGGTGACGGGCGCGCCGAGCGCGGGGGTTGTGGGATGATGCGCTCGATCGCGCGCGGTTCCTGGTTCGCCCTGTCGGCACTGCTTGCTGCCGCGGCTTCTCTCTCCGGACAATCCGCCGCGCCGGGCCGAGACCCGGGGCTCGCCTGGACGGCCTGCGCCAGCGCGTTGCCGGTGGTCGCGCGGTGCGGCACGCTGCGCGTGCCGGAGAATCACGCGGCGCCTCAGGGACGCTCCATCACGATCGCATTCCACGTGCTTCGCGCAACTGGTCCCACTCGGGCGCCCGACCCGGTGCTGGTGCTCCTCGGCGGGCCGGGTGACGCGGCCAGTCCGCGCCTGGGCGCGCTCGTCGCGGCCCACGCCGCGGTGAACCGCGAGCGCGACGTTGTGCTGGTCGATCAGCGCGGCACCGGACGATCATCGCCGCTGCCCTGCGCCAGCGGTAGCGATGACGACCTCCAGTCCTATATGGACTTTCTCGACGCAACCGCTGTCCGCGATTGCATCGCCGCGGTTCGCGCGTCGGCGGACGCCGCGCGCTACCGCACCCGCGACTTCGTCGCGGACCTCGAGGCGCTGCGGCGCGCGCTCGGCGTGCGCCAATGGCACCTGCACGGTACCTCGTATGGCTCGCGCATCGCGCAGCAGTACATGGCACGCCACGCGGAGAGCGTGCGTTCGGCCATCCTCGTCGGGGCCGTGCCGTTCGAGTTGGCCATGCCCGCCGCCTTCGGCGAGGACGCCGACCGCGCGTTCACGATGCTGGTCGACGCCTGTACGGCGGACGCCGCCTGCCGCGACGCGTTCCCCCGGCTGCGCGCGGAAACTGATTCCGTCGCCCGGCGACTCACCCGCGCGCCGGCGACGGTGACGGTGCCGCATCCGGCTTCGGGCGCGCCGGCGGCGATCCGGTTCACGCGTGCGGCGTTCGGCGAGGCGGTGCGGGCCACCTTGTACACGCCGGCTGGCGCCGCCGTGCTGCCGATCGCGATTCACGAGGCGTACGCCGGAGACTACCGCGCCATCGCCACCGCGCACCTGCGGCGGCAGCGCACCATCGCGCGCGAAGGCTGGAATGGCCTGTATCTCGCAGCCACCTGCCCCGAGGACGTGGCCCGCCTGGACCGGCAGGCCGTGCTCGCGGCAAACCGGGAGACGTTGCTTGGCGAGTACCGGGCGCGGCAGCACGTCGCTGCCTGCGCATTGTGGCCGGCCGGCGCCGAGGTCGGCGACTGGCCGCCGAACCCACGCATCACGGTTCCCGTCCTGCTCATCGTCGGCGACGCGGACCCGGTGACACCACCGCGTTGGTCCAGCACCTCGGCGCGCACGATGCTGCGACACCGTCTGGTGGTGGTGCCGGGCGGTGCGCACGGCTTTGCGGGAATGCCGGACCTCGACTGCCTCACACGACTCCAGGCGGCTTTCTACGCGAGCGCCAACCCCGCAGGCCTCGACGCGGGCTGTGTGGCCAGAATGCGGCGGCCCCCGTTCGTCACGGTGCGCTAAGCAGCCGCGAGTCTCCCTTCCCAGTCGGCCTGCCCGCGGATCGCAAGCGGATGCAAGACGCCGCGGCGACCATGACGCCATCGTGCCGGCTGCATTCTCGCAGCCACTCACTTCGTCACGAGGTTCACGATGAACGTCCGCAACGTCACCCGACTTTTCGTGATCGCGCTAGCCGCCGTCTCCTGCACTGGTACGGAACCCACCAGGCCATCCTCCGAACCGACGCTCACGGCCGTGCCGGCGGCGTCCGACTCCGCGCTCCTCTTCGGCTTTACACGCTCGGCCGTCGGGCTCGGGCGCGTCGACCTGACGTCGGCCAATGCCGGCCTCGCCGACTTCTCGTTCGCGGTGTTCGGTCGCGCGAACGGCACGGCAGTCGGCTTCTTTCACCAGCGTCGTGAGAGCGGCGGCCTCGTCGTGGAGTTTACGGGACGCGCCATCTGCCTCACCACGGACCCGGCGTTCCCGGGCCGCGCCCGCATCGGCGGCATCGTCACCGAGAACAAGTCCACCCATCCGTCGTTCCTCACCGAGAACCACGCGGTCGGCGCGCACGTGTGGTTCCGCATCACCGACAGCCGTTCCAACGGCGATCCCGCTGACGCGTCCACGACGTACGGCTTCAAGCCGACGCTCGTGAACACCTCGCAGGAGTATTGCGCGCTGCCCTTCACCGGACTGCCTGCATGGAATCCGGCGTCGATCTTTCCGTTGGCCCAGGGCTTTATCGACGTAAGACCCTGACCTGACCGAACGCGAGCAGCTGCCGCCGGCGCACGACAACGCCGGCGGCGGCTTGTCTTGCACGCCATTGCGGTGCCGCGGCATCCGGCGGGCCGGCTGTGACGAGGGCATGTGCTGGACGGTTTCAGGGTTGCATGCACTCCACCGCCCGGCCCCGAGCGGCCATTCCGGTCACCACGGGAAGCCCGCAATTCACGGCACGAGAAACGGAGTGCTTCCGCGTGGTGGAAGCGTGGTTTCCGGCGCGGTCGGTGATCGAGGCCCACACGCACGACCGTCCCGTCTTCGCGATGATGCTGCGCGGCGGGTTCCGCACCGACATCGGCACGCGCTCGCTGGCGTGCGACGAGGGCTACGCGTGGACAGAGCCCAACGCCGAACGCCACGCCAACTTTGTGTCAGCGCTGGGCGCGCACGTGCTCGTGATCCAGCCCGATCCGACGCGATCGGAGTTGCTCGAGCCCATCCAGGACTTGCTCGACGGCGTGCGGCTGCTGCGACATCCCGCGCTGCAGTGCGGCGCGCCGGGCATCCTCGCCGCGCTCCGCGCGCCGGACGCGGACGCGCTCGCGGTGGAGAGCCGCGTGTGTGAGGTGCTGTCCAGCGCCGCGAACGTGCATTTCCGCGAACGCGCCTGCGGCCCGCACGCCGGCGTGGTTGCGCCGCGTGCAGGAGTTGCTGCATGCCGAATGGCGTCGTGGCCCGACGCTCACCGAAGTCGCGCGCGTGGCGGGCGTACACCCGTGCCACGTGGCGCACGTCTTCCGCCAGCGATTGGGCGAGAGCCTCGGCAGCTACCTCGTACGCCTGCGAGTCACCTGGGCGCTTGCCGAACTGGCCGACGAGGACGCCTCGGTGGCGCAGGTCGCGCTCGCGGCCGGCTTCTTCGACCAGAGCCATTTCACGCGCAGCTGCGTGCGGCTCACGGGCGTGACACCGGCGCGATATCGCGCCCGGATGCGCTCGGGCGCCTGACGCCAAGCCGCACGCCGCCCGGCTCCTCGCCGCTGAAAAACCGGCTCAAACCTTCTGGCCAATGCATCTGTCTCCGATATAGCCGTTCTGGCTATAGCCCGGTCCTCGGAGACACCACGGATGCACAAGTGAGGTGGGACACGTTGCTAGCGACCCTGTGATGAGCGGTTCGCCGTGCAGCTCAGTCTGCGCGCAGGTCTAGCATGGCATTGCTGGCGAGGGTTCGTGCCATGGGCCCTGCTGCTGCCAGGGCGGCCGCAAACAGAAGAACTGCCGCTGAAGACATGAATATCAGTGGATTGAGCGCGCTGGTGCCGTAGAGGAAACGCTGAATCCACTTGCTTGTGAGCGCGGCGGTGCCGGTCCCGATTCCAATCCCAGCCGCAACGGCACCCAACGACGCGCCGGCGACAGGAAGCAGCAGCTGATACCATTGAGCGCCCATGGCCCGGCAGATGCCGATGGCTTTGCGGCTCAACTCCAGGCTGAAGGACACGACGCCATACAGCCCGGCCGCGGCAACGAACAATGAGAAGAGAGCGAACGACGACAAGAGAGTCGCGCCGAGTCGCCAAGGACGGAACTCCCAACCTACCATGTCCCGGGCAAGGCTCACGTCCGCAGCCGGCAGACTTGGCTGAACACCCTGCACGATCCGTCGAAGCTGGCCTATGAACGGGGCCACTGAGGTGCCACGAGCCCGGACAACGAGTGCGCCAGAAACAATGTCCGGTGATTGGGCAAGCGGTACATAGACGACCATTTTGTCACGCTTCAGGGCGCTATGCTTCCATACGCCGCCAACTATACCGACGACTCGAAACGCACTCGCGTTGTCGGTCCAGCCACATGCACTTGCCGATCGCATCCACCCCTGGAAAGAGGCGGCGTGACAAGGTTGTTGTGACAATCGCTACACGTTCAGCACCAGCGCGGTCGCTGGCCTGGAAATCACGACCGCGAAGCGACCGGGAACCAACAGCCGCGAAGAAACCCTGGCCGACGGCCGTTATGCAGGGTGCCTCCCCTTCGCGCCACAGGGACTCCTCGGGGCGATCCGGGCTTCGCGGAGCGATCGCGCGACCGGAGTAGAATGGATCTGCTTCGGCAGTGGCAACGCGTTCGACATCGGGTGAATGCTCCAACTCCGCATGAGCTTGCTCATAGAGTGCGCGAGTTTCAGGGCTGCGGCGAGACAACTGCAGCAGTGTGTAGGAGATCTGCACCGTGCGGTCCAGATCCACAGCGAGCCCGTGGCCGATGGCCACCGCCTCGAGTACAAATGCGTCGACCCCGTGTAACAAGATCGAGCGAACTAGGATGCCCCGCGAACCTGTACAATCTCTCGTCCTCCCAACCAGACTACGGCACGTGACTCTAGTACGTCACCCGCACTCGCTGAAGCCGCACACGTGGCACTTCACGCAGCCCTCGGCGTACTCGAGCTGGCTCGAACAATCCGGGCACGTGCCCATGAAGCTCTCGCCGCTGTCGTGATGCCGGTTCTGCGTCTCGCCACCAAGCTGCCGCACCATCACCGGCACCGCCTTCGGCGCCGGCGGCTCGTCGGCTGACGGAGCGCCGGGCGCGCGGAACTCGCTGGTATTGAACACGTCCTGCTGGACGCCCTGCACCCGGTCACGCCACCACTCGTCCAGCGCGATGCCGATGGCGTCCGGCACGGACATCACCTTGCTCGGGCCCAGGCCGACCGCGCGATCCGAGCTGATGCCGCGCAGCTGACGAATGACGCGGTCGATCGGGATGCCGCTTCGCAGCGCCAGCGAAATCAGGCGGCCCATCGCCTCGGCGTCGGCCATGGCGCTGCCACCTGCCTTGCCAAGCGTGATGAACACCTCGAATGCCTGGCCCTTGTCGTCCTCGTTCACGTTGATGAACGCCACGCCCAGCGGCGTTTCCTTGCGGTAGGTCGTACCGCGAAGCTTGCTGGGACGGGACCGGGTCTGGCGCCGCTGCAGGTTCTCGGCCTCGGACTCGTACAGCTTCTGCTTGATGGACTCGATCTCCGCCTCCTTCTCGGCCAGCGTGCCGACCAGCTCGGCGATCCGCTCCTTCTCGGCGCGGCTGCCCATGGCGTCGCCGCTGCGCGCCGCGGCCGCGTCGGCCGTCTTGCCCGTGGACAGCACCTGGTTGTCGCGGCTGCCGTCGCGGTACACGGTGACGCCCTTGCAGCGCAGCTCGTACGCCAGCTCGTAGATGGCGCGCACGTCCTCGACGCTGGCGGCGTGCGAGAAGTTGGTCGTCTTGCTGATGGCCGAGTCGCAGTGCTCCTGGAACGCGGCCTGCATGCGGATGTGCCATTCGGGCGCGATCTCGTTGGCCGTCACGAACACGCGCTGCCACTCCTCGGGCACCTCGGGCTGCCGCGCGCTTCCCTCCTTCGCGATGCGTTCCATCAGCTCGTCGCTGTACCAGCCCTCGGCCCTGGCGATCGCCACGAAATCCTCGTTCACGTCCGGCATCATGACGCCGGCCTGGTTGCGCATGAACGCCACTGCGAAGAGCGGTTCCAGGCCGCTGCTGCAACCGGCGATGATCGAGATCGTGCCGGTGGGCGCGACGGTGGTGACGTTGCAGTTGCGGAGCATCTGCATGGGACGCACGCGATGGCCGCGCTCGTCGCGCGACGCGGTCTCGTCCGGCCCCCAGATGCTGCGCGCCCACTCGGAGAACGGCCCGCGCTCACGGGCGAGCCGCTCGCTCTCCTTCTTGCTCTCGTCGTCGAGGAACTTCATCACGCGCCTGCCGAACTCGACGCCCTCGGGCGTGTCGTACGCGATGCCGAGCCGCACGAGCGCGTCCGCAAAACCCATGACGCCGAGCCCGATGCGGCGGATGCGCTTGGACAGCGAATCGATTTCCGGCAGCGGGTACTTGTTGACGTCGATGATGTTGTCGAGGAAGTGCGTCGTCAGGTGGATGTCGCGACGGAACGCCTCCCAATCGAGCTTGCCGTCCGCCACGTAGTGGCCAACGTTGATCGAGCCCAGGTTGCAGACGTCGTACGGCAGCAGCGGCTGCTCGCCGCAGGGATTGGTGGCCTCGTAGGCGCCGAGGTGCGGCACCGGGTTGTAGCGGTTGGCCTCATCGATGTAAAAGACGCCCGGCTCGCCCGTCCTCCAGGCGCCGAGGATCATCTTGTCCCACACCATCTGCGCATCGAGGGAGCCGACGACCTGCTTGTTCTTGGGATCGACGAGATCGTACGACGTCTTGTTGCGGACGGCCGTCATGAACGCGTCCGTCACCGCGACCGAGATGTTGAAGTTCGTCACCTGGGTGAGGTCTTCCTTGCAGGTGATGAACTGCATGATGTCGGGGTGATCGACACGGAGGATGCCCATGTTGGCCCCCCGGCGCGTGCCGCCCTGCTTGACCGCATCGGTGGACGCGTCGTAGAGCTTCATGAAGCTGACGGGGCCGCTGGCGACTCCGGTGGTGCTGCGAACCATCGAGCCGGACGGACGCAGCCGCGAGAAGCCGAACCCGGTGCCGCCGCCCGACTGGTGGATGAGCGCCATGGCGGACAGCGTGTCGTAGATGCCGTCCTTGCCGTTCGACAGCGCGTCGGCGACCGGCAGCACGAAGCACGCCGACAGCTGCCCGAGCGGGCGCCCGGCGTTCATGAGCGTGGGCGAGTTGGGAATGAAACGCCGCTGCGTCATGAGGAAGTAGAACTGCTCCGCCACTTCATTCACCGCTCCCTCTGACGCGCCGTAGCGCCGATCGGCCTCGGCCACAACGGTGGCGACGCGCCAGAACAGGTCTTCCGGCTGTTCCGTGGGCTGGCCCTTTTCGTTCTTGATGAGGTAGCGCTTCTCGAGAACGGTGCGGGCGTTCGGCGTCAGGGTCACGGGTCCGCTTGGCGGATTGATTGGAAGAGTCATGGTCGTGCGCTTGGTGATTGTTCTCAGCCCGCGTCGAGGACGTACAGGGAAGCCGAATGGCGCTGCCGAGTACGGTTCCGCGTGGGCGCGGATGATATCCGGACTCGTGAATCCACGCCAGAGGCGTCGTAACTCGTTACATACCAGTGGCTTGGAGTGTGTACATCACGAACTTGAGTGCCGCACATCACGATCAGGGTACAGAATGGTTACTTGTTGAGCATAAATGACTTGGCGCGCTTCAGGCCAGCGTCTCGGGCCGGTTGTGGCCTGATAAATATAGTGCCAACAACCACTTACATACAGGGCCGGCCAGCGACCGACGGCGGCGGCGGGGCTTTTCCACTACCGTTCCACAGCTGTGGAACGGTGTTGAATTGCTTGCAAACACGGCCGTCAGCTCTCGCCTCCGGGCCGGCGGCAGTAGCTTAGACACACCTGTTACAGGCTGGCGCATTGCTGACCTGACGCCGCCTCCAGAGCTTCTCCCGCCCCATGACCGCGCCGCATCGCACGCCCCGCTCGCAGAGCCGAGAGCCGAGAGCTGAGACCGCGCAGTCGGAACCGAGGCCTGAGAGTTCGCTGTATTTCAATCGCGAGCTGAGCTGGCTGGAGTTCAACGCGCGCGTCCTGCACGAGGCCATCGACGAGCGCACGCCGCTGCTCGAGCGCGTGAAGTTCCTGTCGATCTTCAGCACCAACCTGGACGAGTTCTTCATGGTGCGGATCGCCGGACTGCGGCGACAGTTGGCCGCTGGCGTGACGCAGGCGGCGCCGGACGGCCTGACGCCGCTGCAGCAGCTGGACGCCATCTGGAAGCGTGTCGGCGAGCTGCACGAACAGCAGCAGGCGTGCCTGGCGGACCTGCTGGACCGGCTCGGCGAGCACGACGTGCGCCTCGTGGACGTCGAGAGCCTGTCGCCGGCGGAGTTCAGCGCGCTGGACGAGTACTTCGAGCGCGAGGTGTTCCCGGTGCTCACGCCGCTGGCGCTCGACCCGGGCCACCCCTTTCCATATATCAGCAACCTGACGCTGTCGCTGGCGGTGCGGCTGCGCGACCCGGAAAGCGGCGTGGAGCACCTGGCGCGCGTGAAGGTGCCGCGCTCGCTGCCGCGCTGGGTGCCGGTGCAGGGTCGGCCGACGTACTTCGTGGCGCTCGAGCAGGTGATCGGAACGAATCTCGGGGCCCTGTTCCCTGGTTTCGAGATCGCGGGCTACCATGTGTTCCGCCTGACGCGGTATTCCGATCTCGAGATCCCCGACGCCGAGGAACCGGAGGACCTGCTGGCTACCATAGAAGAGCAGGTGTTCCAGCGTCGCTTCGGCGAAGTCGTCCGCATCGAGGTGGAGACCGGCATGCCGGCCGACATGCGCGAGCTGCTGCTGGACGAGCTGCGCGGCGAGGGCGCCGGCAACACGCCGCTGGCCGAGCGTGATGTGGTGGACGCGGGCCCGCTGCTGGACCTCGGCGACTTCATGTCGTTCTCGGACCTCAAGCTGCCGGCGCTCAAGCCGGCGCCGCACCAGCCGACGGTGCCCGCGGAACTGCGCGACGCCGACCGCTCGATCTTCGACGTGATCAAGGACGGCGACGTGCTGCTGCACCATCCGTTCGACTCGTTCTCGGCGAGCGTGGAGCGGTTCCTGGACGAGGCGGCCGACGACGACAACGTGCTGGCGATCAAGATGACCCTGTACCGCACGAGCGGCGACACGGCCATCGTCGACTCGCTGATACGCGCGGCGCAGGGCGGCAAGCAGGTGGCGGTGCTGGTGGAGCTCAAGGCGCGTTTCGACGAGGCTAACAACATCTCGTGGGCGCGGACGCTGGAGGACTACGGCATCCACGTGGCGTACGGCAGCGCGGCGCTCAAGATCCACACCAAGACGGCGCTGGTCGTTCGGCGTGAAGCGGACGGCATCCGGCGCTACGTACACATCGGCAGCGGCAACTACAACTCGCGCACGGCGCGCATCTACACGGACGTGGGCCTGCTGACCTGCAGCCCTTCGATCGGCGCGGACGTGAGCGACCTGTTCAACTCGCTGACGGGCTACAGCCGGCAGCGCGTCTACCGCAAGCTGATCGTGGCGCCGACGATGATGCGGGCGCGCTTCATCGAGATGATCCAGCGCGAGGCGACGCACGCGCGCGAGGGACGGCCGGCGCGAATCGTGGCGAAGATGAACGCGCTGGTGGACCCAGCGACGATCGACGCGCTGTACGGCGCGAGCGCGGCCGGCGTGAGGATCGACCTGCTGGTGCGCGGCATCTGCTGCCTGCGGCCGCAGGAGCCGGGTCTCTCGGACAACATCCGGGTGACAAGCGTGGTGGGGCGGTTTCTCGAGCACTCGCGCATCTACTATTTCGGCAACGGCGGGACGCCGGAGTTCTATGTCGGGTCGGCGGACTGGATGCCGCGCAACTTCGACCGCCGGGTGGAGTGCGTGGTGCCGGTGGAGAAGCCTGCGCTGCACGAGCGGCTGTCGGCACTGCTGCAGCTGTATCTCAACGACAACCGCCAGGCCTGGGACCTGCGCGCGGACGGCCAATGGCGGCAGCGCCGGTCGGGTGGCGTCACGCGCGCCTCACACGAGTTGCTGGTATCGAACTCGTGGGGGATCGTCGAGGGCGCGGTGGGCGCAGGTCTCTGGTCGGCGAGCTGAGAGCTGAACGCGCCTACCTGCCCACGAAGAAGCTGACGAGGAAGCGGCGCTTGAGCCGACCTTCGGTCGCGTTCGAACTGTTCAGGTAGTGGCGGTAGGACGCCAACCAGCCGATGAGCTTTCCGCCGCGCAGCGAGGGCTCCACGAAAGGACCGGCGTTGAGGGGCAGGTCGATGCTGGGGTACACGTACGTCGTGCCGTCCGACGTGTAGGAGTAGCTGTACGTGGATTCGAAAGTCGTGCTGACGCCGAGGTCGACGCCGAACGACGGCCGCTGGTCGCTGAGCGGCCGGCGCAGCGCCAGCGCGATGCTGGCCAGCCCGAAACTGCCGCCGGCCGGATGCCCGTTGGTTCCAACGGGCCCCTTGAGGAACTCGACGCCGAAGGCCCCGCGCACGCCGATCGCCGGCCGCAGCCACACGACGGTCTGCGCGTCGAATCCGACGGCGAGGCTGCCGACGGCGGACTCGTTGCCCGGGTCAGGCGCGTACGGCGTGAACGTCAGCCCGATGCCGCCGGCGACTGTCGGCCGGCGTCGCGGCTCGGAGATGCCGGGCTGCGCGTCCACCGACGGGGCGCTGAGAACGAGAACTGCGGCGACCACTGCTCGACTGGAGACCATGGCCCGAAGCCTGTGCGTGGGAAGCCGTAGAATGCCGCCGTCGGCGGCGCGACGAAAGAGCGCGTCGGCCTAGCGCAGGATATTGCCGGGCCCGGTGCCGAACCGCGGGTTCACGACGGCGCTGAAGATCGAGCCGAACGTGTAGCTGATGCCGACGAAGACGTCGTAGCGGTAGTCGGTCTGCAGGTCGCGCAGCTCCAGCAGGATTTCCTCAGGCGTGGCGTTGCGCGCGGCGATGCCGAGCTGGTCGCGGATGAGCGACGCGTTGGCGCCGATCTCGAGTTCGAAGCCGCGGAACAGCCGGATGTCGAGTTCGCCGTCGAACTCGAAGCGCCACTGCGACGCGTTGTCGATGTAGCGCGCCGTCTCGAGCGTGATGTCCGCCGATCCCCAGCGCTGGTTGATGTCGTAACCGAGGACCAGCGCGTGCGTGGGCCGCGTCTCGCGCACCTTGCCGTAGATCGTTTCTTCGTTGTACCCGAACGCGGATACGCCGGCCGAGTACTGGAGCGTGAGCTGGCGGCGCGTGAACTCGTCGTAGGGGAAGAAGCTGAACTCGATGGCCGGCGCCGCTCGAAACGCGAACTCCGTGTTGGAGAACGTCGAGGAGCTGGCTCGCACCTGGGCGCCCGTGGCAAGCCGTCCGCCATGGCTGCGCACGATGGTGGCGCCGCCGGAAAACCCGCGGCGCACACTGGTGAACTTCGTGGGCGGGCCGCTGTCCTCCTCGATGGTGAAGTGCTGCTCGTCGACGTGACCCGACATGGACGCGCCGAACTTCCAGGCGGACGTGATGCGGCGGGCGTCGAACGACCCGCCCCAGTTGTAGCCGGACTGGCGCTGCTCCTCCTCCAGCGAGCCGTTGGCGTTGATCTCGAAGACCCATGCGCGCCACGGGTCGCTGGCGGCGACAGGCGGGCGACGCCGCTCGTCGTCCTCGTCGGCGACCACGACGCGCAACGGCCGCGCCGCGGGCAGGCGCGCGACGAACGGCGCGAGCCCGAGCTGGATGGCGCGCGTGACGCCGCGCCGGCGCTCGTCATCGGTCGCCAGGGCCTGCACGACGTGGCGGAGCGTGTCATTGCGGCTGGCGAGCGCGCCGAGTCCGACGAAGTTGAGAGTGTACTCCGAGCCGCCGGCGCCGGTGCTGAGGCTGGTGATGAGCAGGTGGACGTCGGCGTCGGTGCGGTCCCGCACGAACGCGATCCACGGCGACTCGGTGCGGATGTAGTTGTCGTCGCAGAACGCGTTGCAGTCGAAGAAGACGCGAATGTTGCGCGCGTCGGCCGCCGGTTCCTGCGCCGCCGCGGGTGCCGCTTGCCACGCGGTGGCCAGGGCCGTGAGCAGGGCGGCCAACAGCAGTCGGCATCGATGCATGAGCAGTCCTCTCTGGCGGTGAGGTCGTTGCGGCGGTGCTGCGAATCTAGCACCGCGCGCGGTGGCGTAACCGGCGCGTCCCCGATGGAAAAAACGGACACCTCTGTTACACGGCCGGTAACATCCGGCCACTAGTTGTACACGAACGCGCGGTTGAGTTCGCGTCATCCTCCGTGAGCGCAGATCGGCCATGGGTCTCGGACACGCGACGCTTCCGCCACGCAGCAGGCCGGGCGCACAACTGACCGTCCTGGACGTGACGAAGTGGTTCGGCGAGACGAGCGGCGGCGTGCGCACCTACCTTAATGAGAAGAGCGCCTACGTGCGGCGACAGCCGTCGCTGCGGCACGTGCTGGCGCTGCCGGGCAGCGCGGACCAGATCGTGGATGACGACGGCGTGCGCACGTACCGCTTGCGCGGCCCCCGCATCCCGACGCAGCCGCAATACCGCTTCCTGCTGGCGACGCGATCGCTGCGCCGCATCATCCGCCACGAACAGCCGGACGTCATCGAAGTCGGCAGCCAGTTCTTCGTCCCGTGGGTCACGCGGCTGGCGACGCGGGGCACCCGCACGCCCATGGTCTCGTTCTACCACGGCAACATCGAGCGCAACGTGCCGGTGTCGCTCGGCATGGAGAGCGACTCCGCGCACCTCACGCGGGCGATCACGCGGCGCTACCTCAAGACAGTGGACTCGCTCTTCGCCGCGCGGCTGGCCGCCAGCGACGCGATGGCGAGTGATCTGAGCGCCGCCGGCATCCGCGACGTGACGCGCGTGCGGCTCGGCGTGGACACGGTGACCTTCCACCCACGGCGTCGCGACCGGCGATCGGCGACGCGCCGCGAGCGCGGCATCCCGCCGGACGCGCCGGTGGTGATCTACTGCGGCCGGATCGCGATGGAGAAGGACATCCCCTGGCTGGTGCGCGCGTGGCCGCGCGCGAGCGACGCAACCGGCGCGTGGCTGGTGCTCGTCGGTGACGGGGCGCTCCAGCCCGCGATGATGGCAGAGGCGCGCGCCGACCGGCGCCGCGTCATCTGGCTGCCGCACGAGCCGGACCGCGGCCGGCTGGCCGACCTCCTGGCGTGCGCCGACGCGGTGGTATCGCCCGGCCCGATCGAGACGTTCGGCCTGTCGGCGCTCGAGGCGATGGCATGCGGGACGGCGGTCATCAGCGTCGATCGTGGCGCTGGCGCCGAACTGGCCATGAAGTCCGGCGGCGGCGTGACGTACCGTTGGCGCGACGACGCCGACTTTTGCTCGGCGCTGGCGCGCCTGCTCGGCGGCGACCCCCGCGCCCTGGGCGAACGCGGACGCGCCTGGGCGCTGCGCGAACACTCGTGGGACAATGCGTTCGGTGAACTCTTTGCGCTGTATGCGCGCCTGGCGGACCGATGAAACTCATCGTGGCCATTCACGACGTGACGCCGGCGCACGCCGCGCCAGTGGAGACGCTCTGGGGCCTGTGCGTCTCGCGCGGCATCGTGCCGGCGCTCTTCGTGGTGCCGAGCTGGCACGGCGAGTTCATGCTCGAGTCCGACGCGCGCTTCTGCGGGTGGCTGCGGCGCTGCGCGTCACAGGGCGCAGAGATCTTCGTGCACGGCGAACGGCACGATGAGGTCGGGGCCGAGCGCGGCGTCTGGGACGCGCTGCGGGCGGCGGGCCGGACGGACCGGGAGGGCGAGTTCCTCACGTTGACGCACATCGCGGCGCGCAACCGGATCGCGCGCGGCCTGCGTCGGCTTCGAAGCGTGGGGCTGGAGCCTGTGGGGTTCGTGGCGCCCGCGTGGCTGGCGTCGCGCGGCGCGCGCGCGGCGATCGGGGACGTTGGACTGCACGTGAGCGAGGACGCGTCACACGTGCACCTGCTGCGCCGCGACGAGCGGCTCAAGTCGCCGGTGATCCGCTGGAGCGCTCGCACGCTCCTCAGGGCGCACGTGTCGGTGGCGATGGCGGCCGCCGCGCGCTCGCTGCTGCGCGAGCCGCTCGTTCGGATCGCGCTGCATCCGCAGGACATGCGGTCGGCGCCCGTGCGACACTCCGTGCTGCGCACGCTGGACACCTACGCCTTGCGCGCGTTGCCAACGAGGTATTGCGCCCTGTGACGCAACCGGCGGTGGCGGTGCACGCGGCGTGCCTGCTGTTCGTGGTGGCCGACCTGTGGTGCCGCAGCGAGCGCGTGCGCCTGATGATGCGCGGCGCCGGATCGCCGATCTCGTTCCTGCACGCGCTGGGGTTGACGGCGTTCGGCGACGCGGCAGCGCTGGTCACCCCGTGGCGCGCCGGCGGAGAGATTGGCCGCCTCGTGGGCGCCCGGGCGGCGAACGTGCCGACGCCGGTGGCGGCGGGAGTGCTCGGCCTCGAGTTCTCCGTGGCGTATTCGATCGCGGCCGTGGCGTCCGCCGTGCTGATCGCGTTGTACGGCGGCGCGTGGTGGACGACCGTCCGTTCAGCGGGCCCGGACGCCGTGGGCGCCGGCGGCTCGCTCGGCCCCGTGATTGTCGGAACGACGCTCGTGGCGATGCTGGCGCTCTCGTTCGTGCCCGCGGTGCGCGCCTGGCTGGCGGCGCTGGCGCGGGGGCTTCGCGCGTCCCTGGCCGCGGTGCGGCGCATCCCCCCGGGCACGCTGGCGCTGTGCTACGCGCTGAGCGTGCTGTCGCTCGTGGCGCGGGTGTCCGTGCTGCCGGTGCTCGCGCTCACGCTGCCGGACGCCCCGGACGCCCCGGACGCGGGCGTGCTGGCGCTGGTGTCGTTCGTGCTGCTGTACGCGCAAGTGGCGATGCCGACGCCGGCGGGGACCGGCGCGGTGGAGCTGGCGTTCCTCCAGGGCGGCGTCGGGTTCGACAATGGCAGCGGCGCGATGCTCGGCGGCTGGCGCCTCTACATGACGGTGCTGCCCGCTGTTTTTGGCTTCGCGCTCGGCGCCGTCATCTACGGCAGGCGCGCGTGGCAGGTGCTGCCGTTCGCGCGCCGCGATCGCGTGGCGCCGGCCCTCAACGCATGACCGTGGGCGCCCCGCTGCGCGTCGCGCTTTTCACCGACACGTTCGCGCCGCAGATGAACGGCGTGGCGCGGACGCTCGCCCGCTGGCACACGGAGCTGGAGAAGCGCGGGCACGAAACGGTGGTGTTCACGACGTCGGCGCCGGACCACGCCGAGACGGAGCGCGTCCGCCGCGTCCGCAGCTGGCCGTTCTGGGCGTATCCGGAGCTGCGGCTGGCGCCGCCGGTCTGGCGTCGCGCGCGCGCAGAGCTGGAGCGCTTCAAGCCGGATCTCATTCACGCCGCGACGCCGTTCGGCGTTGGGCTCGTGGGCCGCGCCGCGGCCCGCGACATGCGCGTGCCGCTGGTGACGTCGTACCACACGAGCTTCACGCAGTACGCGCGACACTATGGACTGGGGGCCGTTGCGACGCCGGGCATGGCGTACCTGCGCTGGTTTCATAACGGAGGGCGCCGCACGTTCGTCCCCACGGAGGCCATCGGCGCGGAGCTGTCCGGCGCGCGCTTCCGCGGAGTGGCGCTGTGGTCGCGCGGCGTCGACACCGCGCGCTTCAACCCGGGGTTCCGCGACGTCTCAATGCGCGAAACCACGGTGGGCGATCGCGGCGTGGTCGTGGCGTACGTCGGGCGACTGGCCGCCGAGAAGGGCGTGGACCTTGCCGTACGCGCCATGCGCGACGTGGTGCGCCGTCGCCCGATCGCCGCGTTCGCCGCGGCCGGAGATGGTCCGGACGAGTTGCGCTGCCGCAAGCTGTCGCCGAGCGGCAGCTGGTTCGCCGGCCGGCTGAGCGGGGACAGGCTGAGCGCGTTCTATGCGTCGGCCGACATCTTCGTGTTTCCATCGACGACGGACACGTTCGGCAACGTGCTGGTCGAGGCCATGGCCTCGGGACTCGCGGTCGTCGCGGCCGACGTGCCGCAGTCCCGCGAGGTGGTCGGCGACGCGGCGGGCGTGTTCGTGCCCGCCCGCGACGAGCAGGCGTTCGCCGACGCGATCGTGTCGCTCATCGACGACCGCGCGCGATTGAGTGCGATGCGGCGCGCCGCGGTCGAGCGGGCGCAGTCGCGCGGGTGGGACGCCGTGTTCGACCGGCTGGTCTGCGACTACCAGGCCGCCTTGCGCAGCGCATAGCGCTGCTGGCACACGCTGCGCGTCAGCTTCTGGGGTCGAGCCCGTCCGAAGACAACGCGGCGCCGTCGGGCGCGACGATCTCGACTGGACGGCCGATGACGCGCGCCAGGAGCGCGGACTTGCGGTGCGCGCCCCACAGTTCGAGCCGCAGCGTCGCGTTGGCGCGCGCCGGTTCGGCGGTGATCCGCAGGGCGCGCTCCAGCCAGCGGACCTTGAGGTTCCCCACCGCGCTCACATGACCCCGATCGAAGCCGTCGGCCACGCGCAGGATGGCGGCCAGCTTGCGGATGCGCGACCGCAGCGGCTTGTCGAGCCCCGCGAACTCTCGATGACTGCGCTCGGGCGGCGCGCCGCGGTGATAGCGCGCCACGTTCGCGATGATCACCTGCTCCTCGGGCGACACGCCGAGCAGGTCGGCGTGCAGCACCAGGTGGTAGGAATGCTTGTGGTGCCGGTCGTAGTTGATGTGGTAGCCGATGTCGTGCAGCAGCGCGGCGTCCGCGAGAATGCGGCGGTCGTCGGCCTGGAGACGCAGCCGGCCGGCAACGGCGTCGAACAGCTTGAGCGCCAGCGCCTGCACCGCCAGCGAGTGCTTCTTCTCGAAGTGGCAGCGTTCGGCCAGTTCGCGCACGGAGCGCTCGCGGGCTTCGCCGGGGTCGGCGACGGTTGGCCGGACGTGCGCGGCTTCGAGCAGCAGCCCTTCGCGGATTCCGTAGCGCGAGACGACGACTTCGCGCGCGTCAACTCGCGACAGCACCTCGGCGATCACGGCCAGCCCCGCGACGATGATGTCGGCGCGATCGGCGTTGAGGCCGGGCACCTGGCCGCGCTCG
>Ga0187893_10006856_pt1 | contig 19127 bp, 22 predicted proteins | sample MA1701074metaG_FD_139574 | JGI IMG/M metagenome (GOLD analysis project Ga0187893, IMG submission 139574) | White microbial mat communities from a basaltic lava cave in the Kipuka Kanohina Cave System on the Island of Hawaii, USA - MA170107-4 metaG ... | reverse complement strand
CGGGCTTGATCCCCTCGGCGATCAGCGCATTCGCGATCTGGTTCGCGCGGGCCCGGGCCTGCGCGTAGCTGAGCGTCTTGCCCGCGAAGAACGAGAACGGCGCATCGGGCTGCTCGCGGGCGTGCCAGTCGAAGTAGTCGTGGAGGCGCATTACGGGATTATGCACGCGCGGTTGTTGTAGTGTTGCGCCCGATGGAAGAGCTGCGCGCCGAAGTCCGGGCCTGGATCGCCGCGAACCACCCGGGCGACCCGGGGTTCAAGCTGCCCCAGGGGCCGCTCGAGGTGGAGAGCGACCGCCAGTTCCACTGGCTGCGCGACTGGCAGCGAAAGCTGTACGACGCGGGCTACGTGGGCGCCGAGTGGCCCACGGAGTACGGCGGCGGCGGGCGCGCGCGCGGCTCGCAGCGCGTGATCGACCAGGAGCTCACCCGCGGGCGCGCGCCGTTCCTGATCAACATCGTCGCGCTGTCCTGGGCCGGGCCGATGATCCTCCGCTACGGCACCGAGGCCCACAAGCGGAAGTTCATCGCGCCGCTCCTGCGCTGCGACGAGATCTGGTGCCAGGGCTTCAGCGAGCCGGGCGCCGGCAGCGATCTCGCGTCGCTGCGCACGAGCGCGATGCGCGAGGGCGACTCGTACCGCATCGACGGCCACAAGGTCTGGACCACGCTCGGCCGCTACGCCGACTGGTGTATCCTGCTCGCGCGCACGGATCCCGCCTCGGCGAAGCACGCGGGCATCTCCTACTTCCTGGCGCCGATGAAGGTCCCCGGCGTCGAGGTGCTGCCGCTGGTGAAGATGACCGGCGAGGGCGGCTTCAATCAGGTGATCTACTCCGGCGCGCGCGTGCCCGCGGACCTGTTGCTCGGGCGCGAGAGCCAGGGCTGGGAGCTGGCGACGGCGACGCTGCAGTTCGAGCGCGGCGCGGCAGAGGGCTCGGCCGGCGGCATGGGCGGCGGCGGCGAGCAGGTCGCGCGCGCGGTCGCGCTCACGCGCACCGTCGGCCGCGACGCGGACCCGGTCGTGCGCGACCGGCTCGCGGCGTTCTGGATCCACGAGACGGCGCTGCGCGCGAACGCGCAGCGCTCGCGCGTGGCCGGGCTCGTCTCCGACCGGCCCGAATCGCTCCCGCTCATGCAGAAGCTCACGAGCAGCGAGCACACGCAGGCGCTCGCGGATTTCGCCTGCGAGCTGCAGGGCGAGGCGGCCGGGCTCTGGCTCGGCGATCCCAACGCGCTCGAGAACGCGGAGTGGCAGCGCACCTACCTGAACTCGTTCGCGGGCACGATCGCCGGAGGGACCAGCGAGATCCTGCGCAACATCCTGGGGGAGCGGGTGCTCGGGCTCCCGAAGACGCGATGAACGCGCACATCCACTACGAGGAGGAGCACGCGCTGCTCCGCGCCGAGGCGCGCCGCTGGCTCGACGAGCGCTTCCCGATCGCTCGCGTGCGCAGCCTCGCGGACTCGGACTCCGGCGAGGACCCCGCAGACTGGAAGGAGCTCGCGAACCTGGGCTGGCTCGGGCTCGTGATCCCCGAGAAGCACGGCGGCGCCGGACTCGGCGCGGTACATCTCGCGGTGCTGATGGAGGAGACCGGCCGGCGGCTCGTGCCCTCGCCGCTCCTGCCCCAGACGCTGGCCGCGCTCGCGCTCGTGCTCGACGGCTCGGACGCCCAACGCGACCGCTGGCTGCCCGCGATCGCGAGCGGCGAGGCGCGCGTGGTGTACGCGCGCGGCGCCTCGGTCTCGGGCGCGGAGCGCGCCGACGCGTTCGTCGTGCCGGTGCGCGACGGGGTCGAGGTCGTCGAGCGCGGCGGCGCGGCGAAGCTCGCGGTCGCGCCCGAGCTCGTGCTCGACCGCACGCGGCGCAGCGCGCGCGTGACACGGAACGGCGTCGCGCTCGGCGCGGCCGAGCCCTCCGCACGGCTCACGGCCTGGGCCTGCCTGGCGCTCGCCGCGGAGATGGCCGGCGGCGCCGACGCGCTGCTCGCCATGACCGCCGCCTACGCCACCACCCGCGAGCAGTTCGGCAAGCCGATCGGCTCGTTCCAGGCCGTGAAGCACCCGCTCGTGAACGTGTTGATCGGCGTCGAGGGCCTGCGCTCGCTCGTGTACGCGGCGGCCAGCGCGCTCGACGCGCAGAGCCCCGACGCCGAGACGCTCGCGCGCATGGCGAAGGCGCAAGCCTCGGACGTCTATCCCTTCGCGGCCTCGCGCGCGGTGCAGCTGCACGGCGGCTTCGGCTTCACGCTCGACTGCGACGCGCACCTGTACCTGAAGCGCGCGCAGACCACGCGGCCCGCGTTCGGCGACGCGCTGGCGCAGCGCGCCTGGCTGGCGGAGCGCCTGCCGGGCTAGGGCTCTTCCGCATGGCGCCCGAGTGGCGGCGCGTGAGAGAATCGGACCCCGTCTACCGACGACCAAGGGAGTCCACCATGAAGGCCGCCGTGATGCGCGCGTTCAACGCGCCGCTCCAGCTCGAGGACATCGAGATCGGAAAGCCCGGTCCGCGCGAGGTGCTCGTGCGCACGGCCGCGACCGGCATCTGCCACAGCGACCTGCACGTAATCGAGGCGGGCCTGCCGGTGCCGCCGCCGCTCGTGCTCGGCCACGAGCCCGCGGGCGTCGTCGAGGCGGTCGGCTCCGAGGTCACGCACGTCGTGCCCGGCGACCACGTGATCGGCTGCCTGTCCGCGTTCTGCGGCAACTGCGAGTTCTGTCTGTCGGGCAAGCCGAACCTGTGCGGCGGCGCCGCGACGCTGCGCAAGCCGGGCGAGCCGCCGCGGCTCTCGAAGGGCGCGGAGTCGATCAACCAGTTCGCGCACCTGTCGTCGTTCGCCGAGAAGATGCTCGTGCACGAGAACGCGCTGGTGAAGATCCGCAAGGACATGCCGCTCGACCGCGCCGCGCTGATCGGCTGCGGCGTCACCACCGGGCTCGGCGCCGCGCTCAACACCGCGCAGGTTCGCGCGGGCAGCACCACCGCCGTGATCGGCTGCGGCGGCGTGGGCCTGGCCGCGATCCAGGGCTGCCGGATCGCGGGCGCGAGCCGGATCATCGCGGTCGACACCCAGGGCTGGAAGCTCGACCTGGCCAAGTCGCTCGGCGCCACCGACGGCGTGAACGCCAAGGAAGGCGACGCGGTGATGAAGCTGCAGAGCCTGATCCCGGGCGGCGTCGACTACGCCTTCGAGTGTCTGGGCGCGAAGCAGACCGTGACGCAGGCCTTCGCGATGACCAAGAAGGGCGGCACGGCGATCATGGTCGGCGTGGTGCCGATGGGCCAGATGGTCGAGATCCCGGGGCTCGACCTCGTGCTCTCGGGCAAGAAGATCATCGGCTCGATGATGGGCGACAACCGCTTCCGCACCGACATGCCGCGCTACGTCGACTTCTACCTGAACGGACAGCTGAAGCTCGACGAGATGATCTCGGCGCGGCTCAAGCTCGACCAGGTGAACCACGCCTTCGACGAGATGCGCAAGGGCGCGGCGGCGCGCAGCGTCGTCGTGTTCGACTGATGGCGTCGCTCGCGATGTCGCGCGCCGAGCGCGAGGCCTTCCTCGCGGCGGTGCGCGTGGGCGTGATCAGCCTGGCCGACGAGGGGCGCGGCCCCCTCACCGTGCCGATCTGGTACGGCTACGAGCCGGGCGGCGAGCTGTGGATCGTGACCGACCGCGACTCGCGCAAGGGCGCGCTCCTGCTCAAGGCCGACCGCTTCAGCCTGTGCGCGCAGACCGAGACGCCGCCCTACCAGTATGTCTCGGTCGAGGGCCCGATCGCCGGCATCGAGCGCGCCGACCTCGAGCGCCACACGCGCGCGCTCGCGCACCGCTATCTCGGCGTCGCGGGCGGCGACGCCTACATCAAGGCGAGCGGCGCGGCCGAGGCCCGGGACGGCAGCATCGTGGTGCGCATGCGCCCCGAGCGCTGGCTCAGCGTCGACTACCGCAAGGCGTACGGCGGCTGAGCGCCCGTCCGCTACGGCCGCTGACCCTCTACGGTCCAAGCCACGTCGTCGCCGCCTGCAGCGTTGAGCGCGGTCGCGTCCTGGAAGGACGTTTCGAACAGTGCGTTCGCGCCGGCCGAGATCACGACCACGGCGTGGCTCTGCTCCACCGCCGTGGTGACGCCGGCGACGGCCGCCCCGTCGAGGTAGCGCACGTTCACGACGTACGGATTGCCCCATGGATCGATCGGGACCTCCTTGAGGTACGGCCCGTTCCAACCGGGCACGGCGGCGGGGTTCAGCGACGGCGCGTAGAGCGGATTGGTGGTCGCGTTCCGGTTCGTGATCAAGAGATCTTCGAGCGCGGCTGCGGTGCCGCCGTTGCCGCCGCCGCGCCAGTTCGCCGCGCCCGGCGTGGTGGCCACGCCGTTGGGAATGGCGGCGGGCGCGATGGTCGCGGCGGGCAGCCCGACCAGCCGGGAGATCTCCCCGGCGTCGTTGATGTTGCCGTCGTTCGACACCGGCCAGCGCCCGGTGTCGAGCTGGAAGGCGAGGATCGCCTGGCCCAGCGTCTGCGCGTCGGACAGCGAGCGCGCGCGGCGCCCATCGTTGATGTACTTCAGCACCATCGGCGTGAGCGCGGCGGACGCGATCGCGAGGATCGTGACCGCGACGAGGATCTCGATCAGGGTGAAACCGGCTTCGGCGTTTCGGCGCATCGTCATCCGCTCCATCTTGTTCCGCTCGACCGGAGTCAGTCACTGATATCACTGACTCGAGATCGATCGGCTGTGTTACTCGCCGTCTCGGACGTCGGCTCGGTGCCCTTTAGCCGGCGCGGACTGCAGCTTGCGGAGACGCGCTTCGGCGACGGTTCGCGCCGGATCATCGCTCGTCACCAGGCTCAGGAAGTGCGCGTAGAAGTACGCGGCCCGGCCCGCATCGCCGCGCCGCTCCCAGAGCAGCGCGAGCGTCAACACGGGCTCGGGACGAGCCGGATCGCGACGGCGCACCTCCTCGAGCACGACGCGCGCGTCCTCGACCAACCCGAGCTCGAGCAGGGTCGCGCCGAGATTGGCGAGGACCTCCACGTTGCCGGGATCGAGCACCCGCGCGCGGGTGAACGCGCGCAGAGCCTCGTGCAGGTCGCCGCGCTGGCGCGCCTCCAGCCCTCTCACCGCGTGAACCGACGGGTAGGCGGGGGCCAGCCGCAGTGCGCGCTCGAGCCAGTCGCGCGCGCCGTCGGGATCGCCCTCGAGGAGGTGGATGCGCGCGAGGTTGACCATCGCCTCGACGAACCCGGGGTCGAGTCCGATCGCCTCCCGATACGACCGCGAAGCGTCTTCGTGGAGGCCGCGCTCGGCGCACGCCAGGCCGTCCGCGAAGGCCGCCGCGCTGCGCTCGTAGACGTCGAGCGCCGCCGGGTCGGCAGCGCCGTCGCGCGCGGGCGACAGCGCGAGGCAGACCGCGGCGACCGTCACTCGGATCACTTCGCGCGGCATCACTTCCTCCACCAGCGCGACTCGATCGCGCGTCGGTCGATGCGCGTATCGTCCAGCGCGCCGAGACGCTCCTCGCTCTCGCGCTCGACGCGCCGGATGGTCGGCGCGTCGAGCACGGTGGGGGTGAGGAAGATGACGAGCTCCGAACGGACCTCCGCCACGTCGGACTGCCGGAACAGCTGCCCCAGCCACGGGATGTCGCCCAGCAGCGGGATCTTCTTCTCGACGTCGAGGTCGCGCGTCTGGATCAGGCCGCCGATCACGAGCGTCTCGCCGTCGCGGATCCGCACGACCGAGTCGGTCTCCCGCAGGTTCACTACCGGCAGGCTTCCGGTCGACGTCTGCCCCGAGACGCGCGGCTGCTCGCGAACCTCGACGATCTCCGACACGCTCGGATGCACGTGCAGCGTCACCTCCCTCTCCGCCGAGATCTGGGGCGTGACGTCGAGCGTCACGCCCACGGGAGTGATCGTCGGCGCGAACGTCGTCACCGCCGACTGACCCACGTTCGCGACCACCGTGACCTCCGTCTCGGCGACGAAGAACACCTCGTTGCGCACCACCTTCACGATCGCCTTGTGGTTGTTGAGCGTCGCGATCCGCGGCGTCGAGACGATCCGCACATCGCTCTGGCGCGCCAGCGTGGTGAGGATCACGCCGATCGTGTCCGTGGCGATCCCGAAGGTGAAGCCGCCGTTGGTGAGCACCGGGGCGAGGTCCGACGACGAGATCGCGTTGTCGCGGGGGATCCCGCCGGTGATCGCCCGCACGATCGTGCCCACCGGATGCTGAGCGCCGGTCGAGTCGAGGCTGGGCGAGAACTCGATGTCGAGACCGAGGTCGAGCTCGTCGCCGAGAGTCACCTCCACCACGCGCGTGTCGATCAAGACCTGCCGGCCGAGGCGGATCGCGGCCTGTTCCAGGTAGCGATCGACCTCGTCGAGGATCGCGCGGGGAGCCGTCACGAGCACGAGCCCGGCCTGGCGCGAGACCAGCACGCGGCGGCCGGCGACGCCTGCCGCCGCGCTCGCCGCGGGCTCCGGCTCCTCGCCCTCCGGGGGCAGAGTCTCCGCCGCACCCTCGCTTCCCTCGGCGAGCAGGCGAACGCCGCGCTCGATCTCGCTCCAGAAGTCGAGCGAGACCTCCGTGGAGATCCCGGACGTGCTCGTGTCCTGCGATTGACTGCCGTTGGTCGCCGTCGCCTGGGACGAGCTCGCGACCGACTGGGCGACCGCACCGCTCACGCTGAACTGGGACTCTCCGCTCTGGCGCGCGCTCGGGTAGTCGACCTGCCATGTCCGAGTCTCGCGCTCGGACCGGAAGATCCTCACCGTCCGGCCGCGAATCTCGTACTGGAAGCCGCGCGCGATCACGAGCTGCTCGAGCAGGTCGAGCAGCGAGACGTTCTTCAGGTCGGCGTCGACCTGGCCCGAGACGCCCGGCTCGACCACGACGTTGATCGGGAGGTCGTGCGCCAGGCCGAGCAGGATCCCGACCAGGTCGGCGTTCTGAACCGTGAGCGTGTAGCGGTCCTCGGACATCAGCCGCACGACGGGATTGCGCGGCCGTTCGTCGGGAGTGGAGAGCATGCGCGGCGCGGGGTCGGGGATGGGCTCCGGAGCGGGCTCGGCGACGCCGGCGCTGGCGGCCGCCGGCGGATCGCTCGGGCCCGACGCGCAGCTGAAGCCGAGCGCGGCGATGCAGACGAGACACGGCGACACCCTCCTCATCGCAGCTCCTCCGGCTCGGGCGGCAGCGCGGGAGCAGCTCCCGCGTCGGCGCCTGACTCGTCCAGCCACAGCGAGTAGCGGCGGCCGTCGCGCTCCAACACCACCCGCGCGGGCTCGACGCGCACGACGGCCCAGCCCTGGTAGATCTCGCCTTCGCGCCGCGCGTGATGGCCGAGCCACGCGATGCGCCGCTCCGCGCCGATCAGCAGCCCTACGAGCGTCGGCATGCCCATCTGCGCGGGGTCGTCGGCGGCGCCGGGCAAGAAGGGAGAGCGCAGTCCATCGAAGCTCTCGAGCAGCGCGGCCAGCTCCGCGGCCGTGAGTCGCGGTGGCGGCTCCACGGGCGCGAGCTCCGTTCGCGCTTCCGACGCGGGCTCTGCGCTCTCGGCCTCCGAAGCCGCCGGGTCGGCCTCGGCTGGAATCGGCCCGGAGTCGCCCGCGAAGTACAGCCAGTTCTCCACCGCGCTCGCGATCGCCGCCACGGCGAGCAAAGGGACGACCACGCGCGCGTTCATTGCGCGGCCTCGCGGCTCCAGTAGACGATCTCGAGCACGGCCTCGACGCGCGCGCCGGCGCGCACGAGCTCCGCGCGCTCGAGCTGCATGGCGTGTCCGTGCGCGCCGAGCGCATCGAGCGCGCGGCGAATCCCGTTGATGTCGGCGGTCAGCGCGAGACGTACGGGGTTCGGGATCAGCGTCATCGGCCGGCTCCCGTCGAGCTCCGCGACCAACAGAGGAAGGGGCCCCGCGGCCACCGCGTCGGACGGCGAGAAGGTGACGCGCAGCTCGCCTGCGCCCGCGCCCTCGAAGAGCGACGCCAGCGACGGCCCGAGCGCCTCGCCCGGGCGCGCGCCGAGCGGAGCGACGCCCGCCTCGAGCGCAGCCAGCGCGGCAGCCACGCGCGCGCGCTCCGCCGAAGAGAGCGGACTGAGGGTGCGCCTCCGCTCGAGGATCCGCTCGATCTCGGCGCGCTGCACCGTCTGCTGCTCGCCCGCACGGCGGACGAAGTCGCGCAGCGGACCGAGCCCGACGAGCAGGCCGAGCAACGGTGCGGCCACGACCGCAGCCAGCAGGCCCGCGTTCGAACCATCGAAGAGCGCGGATCGCCTACTCGCCATCGGCGCCGCTCCGCTCGGCCGGCGCGACCCACGTGACGATGCGCTGCCGCGAATCGGCAGCGGGCTCGTGCGCCGCCTGGCGCTCGGACGGGATGACCGAGAACAGAGGCAGGGCGGAGAGACGGTTCCCCAGCCTGGCAACGGCGTCCGCCGTCGCCGCCTCGTCCAGACCCTCGGAGTCGAGCCAGATCTCCATCCGCCAGCCCTCGGGCTCGCGGGCGATCGCCAGTTTCGCGACGAACAGCCGTTCCGGCATCGAGCCGCCGAGCGCGGTCAGCAACGCCGACCACGGGGGTTGCGGCTGCGAGATCGCCGCGTGCGCATCCAGCACCCGACGCGCGCGCTCCCGCTCGCCCGCGAGCTGCGCGAGCGCCGCTCGCTCTCCCTCCCAGCGGCTCGCTTGCGCGCGCAGTCGCTCGATCGACGTCGAGATCCCGCTCACGTACGCGGCCGCGGCGGCGAGCCCGAGCGCGAGCAGCGCGCAGGCCGCCACGGCGGCTCGCAGCAGGCTCCGCCGGGCTCGCGCCTTGAGCCGGGGTACGAGCGCCGCATCCGGCACGAGCGTCGCTTCGGCGACGGATCCTCCGAGCGCGATGCCTCCGAGCGCCGCGCCCGACGCCGGATGCGGCGCCCAGCCCAGCGACGGCAGCGGCCGCGCGCCCAGGCGGAGGATGGGCAGCATCTGATTCGCGACGAGCGCGTGTTCGACCGGCTCGAGGCCCGCGAGCGGCCCACACAGGCAGACGTTCGCGACCCGGCCGAGCGACAGGTTGCGCTCGACGTAGTTGAACGTGCGACCCAGTTCGACGACCACGTGCTCGATGAACTGGTGCTCTTCCTCCTCCCAGGCGACGGCATTCGCCGGCGTTGCGCCGATCGCGGCGTCGAAGCCGAGCTTGAGGGGGATCTGGCGATCGAACAGCCACCCTTCCGAGTCTGCGATGACGCAGTGACTCCACTCCTGCTCGAGCCACAACAGCGCGGTGAGACCGCCGCCTTCGGCCGCGGGAAGCAGGCGCGCGAGCGCTCCGAGCGCGAGACTGAGCGGCAGCACGCGGTCGGCTTCGATGCCGCGCTGGCGGAGCTCCGCGTCGAGCTCGAGGCAGACGTCGTTGGGGGCCGAGACCAGCCAGAGCACGCTGCCGGCCCGGGTCCGCCGGACCAGGCTCGACACGTGCACGGCCGGCGGATCGCCGCGCAGATCCGCGCAGCGCCGCTCCGCGATCCGCCGCGCATCGCGGAGCCGCACGCCCGGCAGATCGACGCGCGCGATGCGGATCTCGGGCACGTGCACGACCGCCTCCCGATCTCCGCGCACGGCGGGAGCCGCGGAGCCCGGGTTCGCGTCGAGCGCGGCGCCTCGCGCGAACCAGCTCGGCCCCTGCGCCCAGACCAGGTCCGCGCCGACGCGGTGCAGGAGGGTGCGGCGCGGGAACCGGCCGAGCACGGCGTCCACCGCTCTGCGCGGATTCACGGCTGTACCAGCGTCGCGCTCGCGACGTTGCTTCCGGCCCGCACGATCAGAACCTGCGTGGCGCTCGCGCCCGAGTAGCCGCCCAGCCCGGAGACGATCAGCGCGTGCGCGCCGATCGGGACCGGCGCCGCGCTGTAGAAGGGGCCGCCGCCGACGAGCGCCTGGGTCGAGACCACGCCGTTGCTGGTGATCGCGAGGCTCGCGCTCGCCTCGGCGGAGTCGAGTGCGACCGTCGCGGACGGATTCGAATTCGGGATGCCGAACACGGACACCGCGAGTGCGCCCGTGGTGGGCGGCGCGCTGGCGGGATGGATCAGGTCGTCTGCGGTGCCGAGCACGTGGTCTTCGCCGGCGCTCGTCACCTGCGCGGCGCCGGACGAGTACTGCAGCGCGACGCCCCAGGCGTCCTGCGTCAGGTCGGCGAACGCCTGCGTCTGCTGGACGTACGGACCGCTCCAGCCCGCTCCGTAGCCGTAGGGCGAGATGGCGAACGGCGGCTGCGGGCCGCGCACCAGCAGGTCGGCGAGCGTCGGGGGCAGGTTGCCCATGTCGCCGAGGTATCCGAAGCGACCCTCGCTCGGGTCACCCACCATTCCGTCGACGATCCGGCGCAGGCGCTCGCTGGTCTCGTCGCGGCGCGCGGCCGTCATGTTGCGGACGACCAGCGGCGCGGTCGCGCCCGCCAGCAGCGCGAGAATCGCCACCGCGACGAGGATCTCGATCAGCGAGAAGCCCGACTCCGACCGCTCAGCCCGCATTGAGGTTCCCCAGCGCCTCGTACAGCGGAGCGAAGAAGGACAGGATGATCGTGAGCAGTGTGGCTCCCAAGGCGACGATCACGGCGCTGTTGAACCAGGCGATCGAGCGGTCGATCACCGCGGGCACCTCGCGCTCGTAGAAGCGCGCCGCGCGTTCGAGCGCCCCGTCGATGTCGCCCGTCGCCTCTCCGACGGCCAACATGCGCAGGACCATCGGCGGGACGATGCCCGGCGCGCGCAGTGCGTCGACCAGCGTCGCGCCGCGCGAGACCTTGTCGCGCGCTCCGGCCACGACCTCTCTGATCGACCGGTTCTGGACGATCGCCGCCGAGAGCCCGAGCGCCTCGAGGATCGGCAGCCCCGAAGCGTAGAGCAGCCCGAGGTTGTGACAGAGCCGCGACATGTCGAGACTCACGACGAGCGTGCGAACGAGCGGAAGCGCGAGCGCGGCCCGATCGCGCGCGCGCCGGCCGTGCTCGCAGCGCTGCCATGCCACGAGCAGCGCCGCTGCGCACGCGCCTGCGCCGATCAGCCACGGCCAGTTCGAAACGACCGCCGCCTGGATCCACAGCAGCAGCTGCAGCGGCAGTGGAAGCTCGACCCGCAGCTCCAGGAAGATGCCGACGAAGCGCGGCAGGACGAACAGCACGAGCAGCGCGCACAGCCCGACCAGGCCGACCGCGACGATCGTCGGGTACACCATTGCGGAGCGAACCTGCCGGGACAGCTCCTCGCGCCACTCGAGGTACGAGACGAGATCGCGCAGCACGACGTCGAGCTTGCCTGTCTCCTCTCCGGCGCGGACGATCGAGACCATCAGCGGCGAGAAGAACTGCGGCTGTTGCGCGAACGCCTCCGAGAGCGTCGCACCGGTCTCGACGCGCCTGGCGATCTCCGCGATCGCGACGGCCAGCGGATGCGACGCGTCCTCGTGCAGGTCGTGGAGCCCCTGCGCGATCGGAACGCCGGCTCCGACCAGCACCCCGAGGTGGTAGAAGAAGTCGCTGATCACGCGGCCGTGCACCCGGCTCGAGCCGCGCAGCGGGCGCGCGCGAACCAGCACCAGGCCGCGGAGCGCCAGCGCGCGATCCACCGCGCGATCGTCGCTCGCGACAAGGACGCCGGTGCTCCAGGCTCCGGCTGCGTCGACGGCGGAAAAGGCGAAGCGCCGCACGGCTCACTCGCCCGCCGTCACGCGCGCGACTTCTTCCGGCGAGATGTCGCCGCTTCGAGCGCGTCGGAGCGCCGCGTCGCGCAGCGACTGGAATCCCGTCTCGCGCGCGGCGGCGGCGATCGCCTCGCTGCTCGCGTCCGCGCTGATCAGGCGCGCGATCGAAGGGCTGATCTCGAGCACCTCGAAGAGCGCGCCGCGGCCGCGCGAACCCGTGCCGCGGCACTGGTCGCAGCCCTTGGAGCGATGGAGGACGTCGCGCTCGGAGACGCCGAGCGCGACGCACTCGGGACCGGTCGGCTCGCACGCGTGGCGACAGTCGGGGCAGAGCAGGCGCACCAGCCGCTGGGCGACGACCACGAGCAGACAGCTCGCGGTCAGGTAGGAGTGCGCGCCCAGGTCTCGGAGCCGCGCGATCGATCGCACCGCGTCGTTCGTATGCAGCGTGGACAGGACGAGGTGGCCGGTCAGTGCAGCGCGAATCGCGATCGACGTCGTCTCCGCGTCGCGCATCTCGCCGACCAGGATCACGTCCGGGTCGTGGCGCAGGATCGACCGCAGCCCGCTCGCGAAGGTGAGCCCCGCGCGGTCGTTGACCTGGCACTGCGTGACCAGCGGAACCTGGTACTCGACCGGATCCTCGAGCGTGATGGTCTTGCGGTCGCTGGTGCTGACGGCGCGGAGCAGCGCATAGAGCGTGGTCGTCTTGCCGGAGCCGGTCGGCCCGGTGACGAGGATCAAGCCGTTCGGGCGCGCAGCGGCGCGCTCCAGCACGCCGACCTCTCGCGCCGACAGACCGAGCGCCTCGAGCGAGCGATGGGCGCGCGCGGGATCCAGGATCCGGAGCACGACCGACTCGCCGAGCACCGACGGGAACGTCGAGACGCGCAGCTCGACGCGCTTCCCGTCCAGCTCGAAGCGGATCTTTCCGTCCTGGGGCAGCCGCGTCTCGGTGATGTCGAGCTGCGCCATCACCTTCACACGCGCGACCACCGCGGCCATCACCGAGCGCGGCAGGGTCGGCCCGCGGCGCAGCTCGCCGTTCACGCGCAGGCGCACGCGCAGCACCCTCTCGTCCGGCTCGAGGTGCACGTCCGTGGCGTCCTCGGCGATGGCCGAGCTCAGCACGCGTCCGACCAGCGCGATCACGCCGACCTCGCTCGCGGCGTCGCCGCCCACCGCGCGCGAGGCCTCACTGATCGCCGTCTCGAGCTCGCTGTCGGCCGCCCCGCGGTAGTGCGCCGCGATCGCGCGGCGGATCCGCCCGCGGGGCGCCGACACCGCGCGCACGAACAACCCCGCGGAGCGCTGCACCCGGTCGATCGCGAGAATGTCGGTCGGATTCGCCATCGCCAGCACGAGCGTCGACTGCTCGACGCGGAGCGGGAGCACCTCGCACTCGGCCGCCAGGCTCTGCGGCACCAGCTCGAGCACCTCGGCACTCGGCCGTTCCCGCAGTAGGTCGACGTGCTCGACCCCGCTCTGATCCGCCAGTGCGCGCGAGATCGTGTCCTCGCTCACCAGACCCAGGTCCCGCAGGATCGTCCCGAGCTTCCCTCCCACGCGGCGCTGCTCGGCCAGCGCGATCTCGAGCTGGTCGCTCGTGATCGCTCCCTGGCCGACGAGGATCTCGCCGAACTTCGTCGACATCGCGCAGCGACGCCTACTCGCCGGCCCGATGAGGGTCGTCCGCCACCGGCGTCAACAGCGACGACAGCTCGTCGTCCGTCTCCGTCAGCTCACAGCCCAGCGCCCTCGCCAGGTAGTCACGCCGCGCCGCCTCGGTGCCCGCGATCAGGATCGTTCCCTCCCAGCGGGCGAAGCCCATGTGCCGTGCCAGATCCTCTCGTTCCACCTGCGCCGTCGGGAGCTCGCGGCGCTCCATTGCGATGTCGACGGCGATCCACGACTGCACGCTGCCGTGCCCCACCGTCACGCTGTACGCGATTCCGGTGCGGTCGCGCAGTGCGCTCTCGATCTGCTCTGCCGCCTCGCTCGCCGTCATCGGTACTCTCCCCGCTGGATCGCGCGCTGCGCATCCAGCCACCCGCACTTCGGCGCTGCCGGCATTCGTCTTTATTCCTCGTCACTCTCCTCGACATTCAAACAAGTCAGCACTCTCACTGATATCGCTTAGTGTGTCTTACTCGCACCCTCCGTCTAAAGAAGAAATCCCGTCTACCGAATCGTTTGGTCATGAACGACGACGACTTCACCCTCGGCGGCTTCTCCGACCCGCGCATCGCCACTCGCTATGTGACTCGGATCGAGATAATCGCGCGGATCGGCGACCAGGCGCTCGACGGCTGGATCGTGGATCTCTCGAACAGTGGCGTTCGCCTCGAGCTTCCGGCGATCACGGTCCTGCCCGGAACGCTCGTGCGCCTCGAGCTCCCCTGGTTCCCGTCGGATCTGCCGGCTTCGATGCTTGCGAAGTACGTGCGGAGCACCGCTACCGGCTGCGCGCTGCGGTTCTCGGATCCGGACCCGTTCCTGCGCGTCTTCGTGAAGCTCGGCCTGCTCCAGAGCCAGAAGAGCAAGGCGCTCCTCAGCACGGCGGCCGGCACGCGCTTCTGAGAGCGGCTCAGACCGAGTCGGAACGCCTCGCTCTCGCCTCGGCGTCTCCGCCTTCGCCGAGCCCGACGCGGCGCGCCTCGCGGATCCTCTCGACGGCCTTGCGCGTCGACTCTTGGCAGAGCTGGTAGTCCACGAAGCTGCGAATCGCGCCGAGGAAGAGCCTGTTCAGGCTCATGTCGAAGACGAGGGCCACGTCGATCGCATCCTGATAGGCGGCGCGCGTCATTCGCAGGCAGTACTGCACTTTTTCGGCCTTCACCTCGAACCCCTCCTGGTGCGTCTGTCGCTGCCGCGGACCAGATTGCTCTCTCCGCGCGCTTCGCGAATCTGCATCACCGCGGACGCGACGACCCGCCTCGCCAGCTGCGCGGCGACGTACTCGTTCACGGCTCTTTCCAGCCATTCGCTGAGGCTCAAGTCGAAGACGCGCGCGAGGTCGAGTGCGTCCTTGTAGAGGCTCTCGGGAAGGCGGCCCGTGAAATCCGTCCAGCTCTTCTCCATCGCAAGAGCTCTATCGGCAGACGCAGTGGAAGCATGAGAGAGTGAGACGATTTCGTTGGTGATATCACTCATTGTTTGATCGAGTGAGTGTCATCCATCAGCGATACCATCGATTGCATAGAGTCAGCGGATCGCGCCTAAAGCACATACGGCCTCGCAGCGAATAGGGAGTGCATGATGGAAGCACTTCACGGCGGGTGGCTCGCGGGCGCCGCGGCTCTACTCGTGGTCCTGCTCTGCGGCGTCGTGGGCTTTCGCTTCGCGCGACTCCAGCGCAGGCAGGCGCAACTGGAGTTCGAGCGGACGGCCGCCCTCGAGCTGAGCTCGGCCAGGACGGAGTTCCTCTCGAACATGAGCCACGAGATCCGCACGCCGATGAACGGCGTGCTCGGGATGGCGCAGATCCTGCTCGAGACCAGGCTCGACCCGGAGCAACGCGAGTTCGTCGAGGCGATCCGGACTTCGGGCCGCATGCTGCTGTCGATCGTCAACGAGATCCTGGATCTGTCACGCATCGAAGCGGGGAGAGTGGAGATCGCGAACTCGTCGTTCGACTTCGCCGAGATGCTGAAACAGCTCGCGCGGGTGCACGGCTCGCTGGCGCGGTCCAAGGGGGTCGACCTGTCGGTCAGCTGGCCGAGCGACGCGCCGCGGGTGTTCTCGGGGGACGAGCTTCGCCTCAGCCAGATCCTCACCAATCTGCTCGGCAATGCGATCAAGTTCACCGAACGCGGAGCCGTGAGCGTCGAGGGACGGTGCGACGTCCTCGAGCCGGGCCGGGCTCGCGTGACAGTGCGCGTGCGGGACACCGGGCCAGGGATCGAGCCGAGCCAGATCGAACGGATCTTCGAGCGCTTCGCCCAGTCGGGGCGGCGCGCCGGCCGCGGCCCCGAGGGCACCGGACTCGGGCTGACGATCGCGCGCCGGCTCGCGCGCCTGATGGGTGGCGACGTCCGCGCGGAGAGCGAGCCGGGGCTTGGCTCGACGTTCTGGCTCGAAGTCTCGCTCCCGATCGCACGGGCCGAGGACGTCGCGCAGGACGCGCAGGCCGCCGGTCCCGCGGCGCTCGTGCGTCACGACGCGCGGGTTCTGGTGGTGGACGACAGCGCGCTCAACCAACGCATCGCCCGCTTTCAGCTCGGCAGGCTCGGTTGCCACGTCGACGTGGTCAACGGAGGCCTGGAAGCTCTCGAGCGCCTCCGCCTCTGTCGCTACGAGCTGATCTTGATGGACTGCGAGATGCCCGACCTGGATGGCTACGAAACGACCCGCCGTATCCGAGTCGAGTGCCCGCCAGAAGCTAGGATTCCGATCATCGCGATGACCGCGAACGCGATGGACGGAGACCGCCAGCGCTGCATTGCTGCAGGCATGGATGACTACATCTCGAAGCCCGTCGACCCCAGCCTGTTGCGCGAAACGCTGCAGCGCTGGCTACCCTCTCCGGTCTCCGGTTTCGTCGACGCCAGCTGGCGCTAGCCCCGCCCGACGCGCTTCGCGCGCCTTGGCAATCGCGCTCCGTGCAGTCTCGTGTTTGAGCTGGGACTCGACGTACTCGGTCACGGCTTTGAGCAGGAACTTGTTCAAGCTCATGCCGAACACGGCCGCCAGGTCGAACGCGTCGACGTAGACTTCGCGTGGCAAACGCAGGCAGTACTGCAGGACGTCCGCCTTCAAAGGCTCGCCTCCCCTCCGGACGTAGGGAACCCAAACATTAGCGCCGCTTCGCCTCGCCGAGCATGGGATTATCTTGGGATCTCCCGGTCGGGCCGCTGTGGTGGTGAAGGCGGCAGCTGCGGGGTGCGTTCTCGCGCTCGGCGTCCCGGGGCTGCTCGCCGGCCCCATCCCGATCGACGCCCACGGCGCCGCGGTTGCATTGTGACACGTCGAATGCCATAAGAGTGCATGCCCGCGTTCGCGATCTGGCTCGGCGCGCTGCTCGCCTACGCAGGCTTCCGGCTCTGGTACGACAACTGGCGCGGAAGGCTCCGATCGGATGAGATCGATCGCTTCATCGAAGCGCTGCGCGGCACGCCGGGCGCCGAGGTGAACGACCTCGACACGATCCGCTCCTTCCTCGCCGCCGACGACGGCCGCGAGTTCTACATGCTGAACCTGGTGAAGCTCGCGTCGGGCCCGGTTCCGCATCCCGAGACCGGCACCCCCACGCGCGCGGGCGAGCTGATGCACGCGTACGCGCGCGGTTTTCTCTCGGTCGCGCTGCGCCACGCCGGGCACCCGGCGCTGCAGGCGGCGAAGATCGGAGGCTACGTCGACGCCTGGAACGTGCCACCCGATCCCGGCTGGACGATCGCCGCGCTCACGCGCTACCGCAGCCGCCGCGACATGGCCGAGCTCGCGACCGATCCGCGCTTCACCGCGACGCACCCGTTCAAGCTGGCGGCGATTCCGGTGACCGCGTCGTTCCCCACCGCGCCGGGCTTCACGCTGCTCGTCGGGCCGCGCATCTGGGTCGGGCTCGTGCTCGCGCTCGGCGCTGCACTCCTGCAGCTCGCGGTGAGCGGGTGACGGCGCTCCTGCCCGCGTCGACGAACGCGCAGTACGGCGGCGCTCCACTCGCGGCGCACTTCCTCGCGCTGCTCGGCGTGCTGACGATCGCGCCGGGGCTCGTGCACGTGTTCCTGCCCGACGGCGGCGCGGGCTCGATCGCGGGCATCGACCTGTCGGGCAACGGCGCGCGCGTGATCGGCGTGTTCGCCTGGGCGGGCGCGACACAGATCGTCTGGGGCGTGACGCTACTCGTCGCTGCGCTGCGCTATCGCAGCCTGACGCCGCTCCTGCTCGCGCTGGTCGCGGCGGAGCGCACGCTGATGGCGCTGAACTTCTGGTTCCTGAAGGCGCCCGAGAGCGGCCGCCAGCCGCCCGAGGCGTACGCCACGCTGGTCGCACTGCCGTTGATCGTCGGCGCGCTCGCGCTCTCACTGCGCGGGCCAAAGGAGGAATCGTGAGCGAGTCGCCTCCGCGTCCGGGCGTGCTGCGCACGCCCGCTGCGCGCTTCGAGCAGATCCCGGACTTCCCCTGGCCCGCTCGCTACCTCGAGCTCGAGCCGGGCCTGCGCATGGCCTACGTCGACGCCGGTCCGCGCGACGCGCGCGAGACCGTGCTCCTGCTCCACGGCGAGCCGACCTGGGGCTACCTGTATCGCCACATGATCGGCCCGCTCGAGGCCGCGGGCTTGCGCGTGGTCGTGCCCGACCTGATCGGCTTCGGGCGCTCCGACAAGCCGGTCGAGCCGGGCGCGTACTCCTACTCGCAGCACGTCGCCTGGGTCACGCGCCTGATCGAGCGGCTCGACCTGCGCGGGCTCACGCTCTTCGGTCAGGATTGGGGCGGGCTGATCGGGACGCGCGTCGCGGCCGAGAGCGAGCCGCGCTTCGCGCGCCTGGTGCTGTCGAACACCGCGCTGCCGAGCTCGCAGATGCCTGCGCTGCCCGGCCTGCGCGCTCAGGAGCCGCTCCCGCCGGAGCTCTTGAAGGCGAGCTTCGGGCTCGACTGGCGCGACACGCTCGGCGCCGACGACGCGATCGATCCCGACAAGGTCCACGCGCGGGTGCGCGCCGGCGCCCCGCTCTACTTCCTGGCCTGGCGGGTCTACAGCCAGCAGGTGAGCGCGCTCGTGCCGTCGAAGATCGTTCCCGGCTGGTGCCGGCGGAAGCTGTCGGCCGAGGAGCGCGCGGCCTACGACGCGCCGTTCCCCACTCAGGAGTACACCGCGGGCGCGCGCCGCTTCCCGCTGCTCGTGCCGCTCACCGCCGACGACCCGGAGCGCGCGCGCTGCGACGCCGCCTGGTCGGTGCTCGAGCGCTGGCACAAGCCGCTGCTGACGCTGTGGGGCGAACTGTGCCCGTTCACGCACGCGGACCTCGGCCGCGGCTTCCAGACGCGCGTGCCGGGCGCGCAGCTCGCGGGCATCGAGCACAAGCGTTTCGCCGCCAGTCATTTCAGCCAGGAAGACGCCGGCGTCGAGCTCGCGGCCGAAATCGTCGAATTCGTGAAGCGCTTCCCGCGGCGCGAGAGCCCGTAATCCCAAGATACGCCCAAGTTAGGCGCGTCCGACTGCAGTAGCTTCGCGTTGGGGTCGGCGCGTGCCAAGATGGGGCGCGGCACCGTCGTCGTCGGGGCATGGGGGCGTGGAGCGGTCGAACCGGACGATCACCTTCAGCGAGTTCCAGCTGGACTGCGAGCGCGGCGCGCTCTGGCGTGGCGAAACGCTCGTGGATCTGGCGCCGAAGCCCCTGTCCCTGCTCGTCTATCTGGCGCAGCACCGCACGCGCGCCGTGCCCAAGCACGAGCTCCTCACCCAGCTCTGGCCCGACGTGTTCGTG
>Ga0187893_10006855_pt1 | contig 19128 bp, 15 predicted proteins | sample MA1701074metaG_FD_139574 | JGI IMG/M metagenome (GOLD analysis project Ga0187893, IMG submission 139574) | White microbial mat communities from a basaltic lava cave in the Kipuka Kanohina Cave System on the Island of Hawaii, USA - MA170107-4 metaG ... | reverse complement strand
GAGACGCTCGAGCGCGCGCTCGGCCGCCCGGCACAGAAGACACTGCTGCCGATGCAGCCGGGCGATGTGCCGGCCACCTATGCGGACGTGGCCGACCTGCAGGCGGACGTGGGCTTCGCGCCCAGCACCCGTCTGGAGGACGGTATTGCCAGATTCGTTGCCTGGTACCGCGGCTATTACGGGGTGTGAAGCCTGGGGGCGGAAGCGGACCGCAGCGCCCCGGATCAGGCGTTCGGCGCCCCTCCTCACTGGCAGGAACAACTGCACGGTTCTCCCAAAGAGCTTGCCAAGAGCGGCCGTTTGGGAGTCTAATGCCGTCCGTTCAACAATTGAACAGACCCCGGCATGCTGACGGACGAGACCCGGAGCAAGATCCTGCGCATCCTCGAGCACGATGCGGCGATAAGCCAGCGCGACCTTGCACGCCAGCTCGGCGTGAGCCTGGGCAAGGCCAACTATTGCCTGCAGGCGCTGATCGAGAAAGGCTGGATCAAGGCCAACAACTTCAAGAACAGCAACAACAAGAAGGCCTACAGGTATCTCCTGACCCGCCGCGGGATTGCGGAGAAGGCGCGCCTGACCGCGCGTTTCCTCGAATACAAGGTGGCCGAGTTCGAGGCGCTGCAGCAGGAGATCGAGGTGCTGCGGCGAGAAACGAGGAAATAAGCCGCCCGTTATCGCCGCAAACCGGCCCACCACGTAATGGAGCAGGCACAGCGAGCCAGCGCGATGAATGCCCCCCGCCAGATGCTGACCGAGTTCGTCGATCTCAAGGCGCAATACGCCGCATTGCGCGAATCGATCAACGCTCGCATCCAGAAGGTACTCGATCACGGCCAGTTCATCCTGGGGCCTGAGGTGGCCGAGCTCGAAGGCAGACTCTTCGCCTATACGGGCGCCCGCCACTGCGTCACGTGCGCCAGCGGCACGGAAGCGCTGCTGATTGCGCTGATGGCGCTCGATGTCCAGCCGGGGGACGAGGTCATCACGACCCCGTTCACGTTCGCCGCAACCGCCGAGATGATCGTTCTCCTGGGTGCGAAACCGATCTTCGTTGACATCGAGCCGGACACTTGCAACATCGATGCCCAGAAAATCGAGGAGGCAGTCACGGCGCGCACGCGAGCGATCATGCCGGTTTCACTCTACGGCCAGCCGGCGGACATGGACGAGATCAACGCGATCGCCGCGCGCCGCGGTCTCGCCGTGATCGAGGACGCCGCGCAGAGCTTCGGTGCGACCTACAAGGGGCGGAAGAGCTGCAACCTGTCCACCATCGGCTGCACCAGCTTCTTCCCGAGCAAGCCGCTCGGCTGCTACGGCGACGGCGGCGCGCTGTTCACCAACGACGACGCGCTCGCCAGGGCCATGCGCGAGATCCGGGTGCACGGCCAGTCCGGGCGCTACCAGCACACCCGCGTCGGCGTCGGCGGCCGCATGGACACGATCCAGTGCGCGGTGGTTCTCGCCAAGCTCGAGCGCTTCGAATGGGAAATCATGCGACGTATCGAGACCGGCCGCCGCTACGATTCGTTGCTTTCCGAGCGAGCCCCGGATCTCAGGGTCGTTCAGATCCGGTCGGACCGCACCAGCGTCCACGCGCAGTACACGGTCATGACCCCGAGGCGCGACCGGCTGCAGGAGGAGTTGAAGCGGCGCGGGGTCCCGACCGCCGTTCACTACCCCGTGCCGCTGCACCGGCAACCCGCCTACACGCGTTACGGTGGCGGCGCGCTGGCGGTATCCGAATCCGTCGCGGCGCAGGTCATCAGCCTTCCGATCTATCCGGACATGGCTCCGCACATCCTGGAGCAGGTCGCGAGCGCAGTCCTCGCCGGTGCATGACGCCGCGCACACGCCAATGAGCCGAGTTCAGACGACCGAGGCGCCGCGGTGATCTGGATACTGCTCCCTGCCTACAACGAGGAGGCATCGCTACCGGTGCTGTTCCCGAAGATTCACGACGCGATGACGCGGTGGGGCAAGCCCTATCGCCTCATCGTCTGCAACGACGGGAGCCGGGATCGTACGAGGGAGCTTCTCGCAGATTACAGCGCGCACTATCCGCTGGAAGTGATCACGCACAAGATCAATCGAGGCCTCGGCGAGACCTCGCGCGACCTGTTCGAACGGGCCGCCGAGCTTGCCGATCCAGCCGACGTGATCGTGCGCATGGATTGCGACGACACCCACGAGCCCGAGTTCATACCCACGATGGTCCAGACGCTCGGAGAGGAATGCGACGTCGTCATCGCTTCCCGTTTCCGTCCCGGCGGCGGGCAGGAGGGCGTCAGCGCATACCGCGCATTTGTCAGCCGCGCCGCGAACCTGTTCATGAAGGTGTTCTTCCCGATCTCCGGCCTGCGCGAATACTCGTGCGGATTCCGCGCCTACCGCGCGTCGATCATCCAGCGCGCCATCGCGACCTACGGCAATAATTTCATACAGCTCAAGGGGCTGGGGTTCACCTGCACGCTCGAAAAGCTGGTGAAGCTGCACCTGCTCGGCGCGCGCTTCGACGAGGTGGCATTCATGCTGCGCTACGACCAGAAGAAGAGCCCCAGCAAGATGGTGAGCAGCATCACGACCATGGGCTACCTGGTCATGACGCTGCTCTACTACTGGCCCTGGGGCGGCTGGCGCTGGGGCGGCCGGCACCGCGCCGCTAACACCGCCCCCGACGCACGATGACGAACCGTGAGCCGCGGTCGCAAACGCTGGCCGACGTAAAGCGTTTCTGGGAACGCTATCCACTGTGGACCGGCGAGTCGCTCCTCCCGAGGGGCAGTCGGGAGTTCTACGAGGAGCACGCGCGTACGATCGTTCACGACGGGTTCGCCGGAACAATGGACGAACGCATCTTCCGCGGCCCGCCGAGAGGCGGGCGGGCTCTGGATCTTGGCTGCGGGCCGGGTTTCTGGACCGTGGAGCTCGCCCGGCGCGGCTTCCGGGTGTGCGCGTCCGATCTCACGGAAACGGCGCTGGACCTCGCGCGCAAGCGCTGCGAGGTGTTTGGCGTCACGGCCGAATTCAATCTGCAGAATGCGGAGCGCATGGATTTCCCGGACGCCGCGTTCGATCACGTGAATTGCCAGGGCGTCATCCACCACACCCCCGATACCGAGGCATGCGTGAGGGAGATCGCGCGGGTGCTCGCGCCGGGGGGAACTGCGAGCATCTCTGTCTACTACCGGAACGTCATCCTTCGCCTGTGGCCGGGAATCCACTGGATCGGCCGGCTGATCAGGGGGCTCGGTGGAGCCCTCAAGGGCCGCGGGCGGGAGGATATCTACGCGACGCGGGACGTCAAGGAGATCGTCCGCCTGTATGACGGCCGGGACAACCCGATCGGCAAGTGCTACACGCGGGCGCAGTTCGTGCGGATGCTCGAGCCCTTCTTCGTGGTGCGCGAAACCTTCCTGCATTTCTTTCCGGCGCGCACGCTTCCATTCCCGGTGCCGGGTTGGCTGCACCGCCTGCTGGACCGTAGTACCGGGTTTCTGATCTACGCCTCGGTCGTGAAGCGCTGACAATGTGCGGGGTCTGCGGAGTATTTGGAGCGGCGCCTGACCCGGCCTCGCGCCAGGCCATCGTGGAGGCGATGATGGAGCGGCTCGCGCACCGCGGTCCCGACGATCAGGGAATGCATGTCGATCGCGGCGCCGTGCTCGGCCACCGCCGTCTTTCCATCATAGACGTCGAACACGGGCGCCAGCCCATGCAATCCGAGGACCGGCGCTACACGCTCCTGTTGAACGGCGAAATCTACAACTATCTCGAACTGCGCGAGGAGCTCGCCCGGGAGGGCGCCCGCTTCCGCACTTCGTCGGATACCGAGGTCCTGCTCGAGATCCTGATCCGCCATGGCGAGGCCGCCCTCACGCGGCTGAACGGGATGTTCGCGTTCGCCCTGTACGACGGCCATTCCGGGCAATGGCTCCTCGCGCGCGATCCGCTGGGCATCAAGCCCCTCTACTACTCAGAGCTGCGCGACGAGCTCGTGTTCGCCTCCGAGATCAAGGCGCTGCTCGCGCACCCCGGGGTCGCGGCGCGGCTCAACTGGCACGCGATGCAGCACTACCTGACGTTCCAGTTCTGCCTCGATGATCACACCCTGTTCGAGGGCGTACGGCGGTTGGAGCCGGGGTGTTTCCTCAGTGGTCGCGGCGCGAAGATCGAGCGCGTAGTCCGCTACTGGGACACCGACTTCCGCGTGGACGAGCATCACACCGAAGCCTATTTCATCGAGGAGCTGCGCAGGCTGCTCGAGGACAGCGCGCGGCTGCAGATCCGCAGCGACGTGCCGCTCGGCGCCTATCTGTCGGGCGGGCTCGACTCGAGCGTGGTGTCGCTTGCTGCCGCGAAATTTCTGCGCCGCCCCATCAAGGTCTTCCACGGCAGGTTCGAGGAGGGTCCGCGCTACGACGAGTACGCCCACGCGCTGACCGCGGCGAACGCGGCCGGCAACGAGCTGATCCCGACGACGATCACGGCGCGTCACTTCGTGGAAGACATGCCGCGGCTGATTCACGCGATGGACGAGCCGGTTGCCGGCCCGGGGCTGTTGCCGCAGTTTCGCGTGAGCAAGACCGCCGGCGAGCACGTCAAGGTGGTCCTCGGCGGTCAGGGTGGCGACGAGGTCTTCGGCGGCTACGCGCGCTACCTGGTGGGCTACCTCGAGCAGGCCCTCAAGGGGGCCATCTTCGAGACGCAGGAGGAAGGGCGCCACCTGGTCACGCTGGGCTCGATCATCCCCAATCTTCCGATCCTCCGGCAATACCACCCGATGATGCAGCAGTTCTGGAAGGAGGGGCTGTTCGAGGCGATGGATGCGCGCTATTTCCGCCTGATCGATCGCAGCCCCGACATCGAGCACCTGCTCACGCCCGATGCGCTGGCACGGTTCGACCGGCAAGCCGTGTATGCGGACTTCCAGAAAACCTTCAACCATCCCGATACCCGGTCGTATTTCAACAAGATGACGCACTTCGACATCAAGACGCTGCTGCCGGCGCTGTTGCACGTCGAGGACCGCGTCAGCATGGCCGTGTCGCTGGAATCCCGCGTCCCCCTCCTCGACGCGCGCATCGTCGCCCTGGTGGCCAGCATGCCGCCGGCGATCAAGTTCCAGGCGGGGCACGCCAAACACATACTCAGGAATGCCGTCGCGGACCTGGTGCCCGCAGCCATCCTGAACCGGAAGGACAAGATGGGATTCCCGGTGCCCCTGAAGGAGTGGGTACAACAGGGCCCCGCGCGCGATTTTGTGTGCGACATCCTGCTCGACAACAGGAGCCGGGAGCGCGGACTATTCGAGCGCACCGCCCTGGAGCAGCTGATCCGGAACGAGGCCGCCTTCGGACGCCAGCTGTGGGGAGTCCTGTGCGTGGAGCTCTGGCATCGGCAGTTCATAGATCGATGAGAACGGTCCTGTCTGGCGACGCCCGGCGCACCTACGTGGTCGACTCCCTCGCGCGCTATTGGCCGCGCGGGCATGAGCACCTGGAAGCGCTCCCGCTCATGGCGGCGCCCGAAGTCGACGATGAGCTGCCGCCGCGCCTCACGCTCGTACGCCTTCCCGACTGGGCCGCAGATTTGGGAATAGACGGCGGCTTGCTCGTGCCGCGGCAGGCCGTCGTTCCCGGTGGCGCACCGGAGTGGATTCGCACCAACTGGCTCGGCGCGGCCTTCTGGTACCTAAACGGCAGCGCCGAGCGCGCGTTCGAGCGGGCTCACGGCCCGATCCACTCCTACTCGTACCGGCTGCGCGGATGGGACAACCGGATGTGGCGTCACGCCTGGGTCAATCGCATCGCATTGTGGCTGCGGCGCTGGTCGGCTCGTGAACGCGGGGCTTCCGAGGAGACGCTGTTCGGCGGCCGGCCGCGCGCCGAGATCGTGCTCACGCACGACGTGGATGCCGTGTCCAAGACCCTCGCGATACGCTGCAAGCAGTCGGCTTTTCAGGCGTTCAAGGCTCTGCGCAGCGCCATTCGCGGACGGTTCCGGAGCGGGGCCGAGCAGTTGCTCGCGGCGGGTCGCTTTTTTTTCAGTCAGGGAAACTACTGGAACTTCGATCTGATCACCGATTGCGAGCAGCGGCATGGCTTGCGCGGACACTTCAATTTCTACGGCGGCGGCGGAAAGTGGGGGCGCGACCCGTCGCGGTTGCTCTTCGATCCCTCCTACGACGTGCGGGAGAGCCGGCTCGCCACATTGCTGCGGGACTTGCGCGCGGGTGGCTGGACCGTCGGACTCCACCAGTCGTTTCACTCGTGGGGCGATCCGGCCGAAATGCGGGCGGAAAAGGAGCGTGTCGAGGCCAGCCTCGGGGCCCCGGTCACGTCCTGCCGCCAGCACTGGCTGCGCTTCAGCTGGGAGCGCACCTGGCGCGCGCAGCAGGAGGCCGGGCTCGCCCTCGATACGACCCTCGGCTTCAACGATCGGGCGGGTTTCCGCAACGGCGCCGCGCTTCAGTATCACCCCTGGGACAGCGCCAGCGGCCGGCCGTTGACGCTTTCCGCGCTGCCCGTGGTGCTCATGGACTCCCACGTGTACGACTACGAGGATCTCACGGAAGGCGAGCGGCACCGCGACATGCACAACTGGGTTGAGGAAGTCCTGGGTGTCGGTGGACAGGCTTCCGTCATCTGGCATCCGCACTCGCTTGCCAACGACTACGGATGGCGGTCCGGTTTCGAGACCTTCGTCGGGATGATCGCCGGGGGGCAGCGCGCATGAGCGGCATCTTCCTGGAGGTCCTGGGCCGCGATGCGGGATCCGTCGCGGCGTGGGATCGCTACGTGACGGCGCACCCGGCCGGGACCATCTACCACCTGTCGGCGTGGCGCACGATCTTCGAGAAGAGCTTTAACTATCGCTCCTGGCTTCTCATGGCGCGCGACGACGCGTCGGGTGCGGTCACAGGCGTGCTGCCCCTCTACCTCGTGTCCGCGCCGTTTTCGCGGCGCTTGGTGTCGGTTCCGTTCCGCGACCGGGGTGGGCCATTGTGGAATACATCTCGCGCGTTCGACGCTTTGGTTGCAGAGGCCAGAAGCATCGCGGCCACGCTCAATGCGAAGTCAGTCCGATTCAAGACGACATGCCCCTACCCGAAGACCCTGGTAGACAACAATTCAATGCGCGAGCATGTTCACTGGGTGCACAGCGCAATAGATCTCAAAGGAATCACCGCGGATACTCTCTGGGACCAAATCGGCGATAAGAACCGTAACATGGTGCGTCAGGCGCAACGGCATCGCCTGCTGTGCGAGAAGCTGTCGCTGAACGAGGAGGCCCTCCGCAAGTGGCACGATCTTCATCTTGCTACGCAGAAGCGCCTCGGAATCCCGCCGTTTCCGATCACGTTCTTCATGTGCATGTTTCAGGAGCTGACAAAGGCGAACGGCATCGCAGTCTTCGGGGTGCGCCAGGGCGAACGGCCGCTGGCGTCGACCCTGCTGCTCTTGCACGGCACGACGGCGATCTACGGATACTCGGCGTCGGTGGGGGATGGGCAACGGTATCGAGCAAACGACCTGATGCTTTTCGAGGTCATCCGGTGGCTCGTCGACGGGGGATTTCAGTGCCTTGATCTCGGCAGTGACTCGCCGAAGCAGCACAGCCTCCTCTTCTTCAAGCGGAAATGGCTGGCGGCGCAGTCGCCAATCCCGGTCTACGGGTTCGACGGCGACCAAAGCGTGATTCTCGACAGCTCGAGCCGGGCTTTTGCCCTCGCCAGAAAATCGTTCGCCCTCCTGCCGACCGCGATGGCCCACGCCGCGGGCCGCACCATCACCAAGTACTTCGGATGACGCCGACGGATGCTTGCGCGTTACGTACCGAATCTGGATCCCGGCGCCTGGCTCAGGTGGCTGTGCGCGGACGACACACGCGCAGGCACGGCGTGGTCCCGCCTGGCCACAAGACTGGGGGCCGGGTCGCATTTCGAGAATCACTATGTGTTCGACAGCTTGCGGACCGGACTGTTTGCCTACTTTTCCAGTCTGGCTGGGCAAGGACGCGCCGGCGACGTTCTCGTGTCGTCGCAGATTTGCGCGGCCGTTCCGCATGCGCTGCGGTCGGCCGGATTCACAGTGCGTTTCGTGGACATCGATAGTTCCTACCCCACTCCCGGCGCGCGGGAGTACGCGAATGCGCTCGACCAAAGGACTGTCGGGATCGTGGTTGCACCCCTCTACGGACACATCCAGAGCGAGTGGGGCAGTGTGCTCCAGGTCATCGGAGATCGGATCCTCGTTCTCGATCTGGCGCAAGGAATCGGCATCACGCGACCGATCGAGCTCCTGTGCCGGCGAGCCGATGCAGTGGCCTATAGCTTCGGGTTGGGCAAAGGCATGGATACAGGGGGCGGTCTCGTGCTGGCACGTAGAAGACTCGATCTCCCTGTGCTCCGCTCACGAGGCAAGATCGGTATGGTTGCGGCTTTGCGGAATGCAACCCTTCTCAAGGCCGTTGTTGCACTGGGGCTGTATTCGTCGGTGGCGTATCTTGCAGACGACTACGATTCCGGTCCCGCAACGAGGCTGGATAAGGGAGCGATCTATCCCGCGAATCTAGCAATACTGTGGGATCTCAAGCTGCAAACGTTTCAGAACGAGGTTCGGCTTGCGCGCGAGCGCGCGTCGACCTTGGGCAACATCGCTCCCTTGGCCGAGTACCTGCGAGATCGCGCAATCTATTTCGGATCGGAAGGCAGTCACCTGCGCCAGCTGATCCGAGTCAGGGATCCGCTGCGGCGCGATACCCTTGTCGGTCGCCTGCGAAAGGCCGGAATCGATTGCGCTGCCGCAGGCGAGCCGCTCCCGGACGGGATGGTCGGGGCCGACGGACGAAATCAGTTCCCGAACGCCGCCCGGTTTCGCAACGATGCGGTGCGCCTGCCGTTTCTGGGGCGGCTGAGCGCCGGACGATTCCACCAGTTCCGGACGACTCTGGAGAGGATCATTGTCGAGCATCTATCTTGACGAATTCGAGCGGGTATCCCGTCTCGCGTTCGCGATGTGGAACCGCGATCCCGCGTCGCTGTCCTTCGGCTCATTCGACCGCCAGTACTGGGGCTGGAAGTACAAAGACTTCAGCGACGCCACGCTGCAGTACGCCGTACGGCTCGCCGTCGAGTACGCCCGGCTTCGAAACCGGACTTCTGTGCTGCCGTGCCTACTAGAGGGTTTCGTTTCGTACTGCGGCTCCATCCAGAGGCGCGACGGCAGTTTCGATCAATGCTATCCGTACGAAAAAACGCCGGGGGTCGTCTACGACATACTGTCAACCCTCATATTCGTCCGTGACAGCCCTTATCTGGTCTCGCGGCGATCACGTGCAGATCTGGACAGCGTTATTGCCAAGGCGGCGCGGTTCGTATTGCGAACGGACGAAGTGCACGGTGCTATAGCGAACCATCTTGCAGAGTATTCGTTCGAGCTGTTCAACTACGCGCGACATTCAAGCGAAAACGCCGCACGCGTCCGCGCGGAAGAATATCTTGAGCGCACGCTACGGCTCTTCGATCGCGAGGAGGGGTGGTTCGAGGAGTACGGAGGCCCGGACGCGGGTTACCAGACCCGGACGTTGCGGTATCTGGCGAAGATTGCACTACTGGAGAATCACGCCGACCTATGGGACGTGTTGCGCAAGGCCGCCGATTTCGTGCGCGAGCTGCTGATGCCGGATGGGTCGATGCATCCAATGCTTGGAAGCCGCTCGACGGCACTAATCTACCCCTCCGCGTTCGAGGCTCTCGCGGCTCAGGACGTTCGCTACCGGGGTCTGGCGGACCGGATCTGCATTGCGTGGGAGCACGGCAGGCTGCCAATCCCGTCGCGAATCGACTTCGTTAACGCGATACGCCTCGCTGACGATGCCCTTGAAGCGGGACGGGCGCGCGTCCAGGACCCCAAACCGGCGCCCGGCTCTTACGAGCGCAAGCATAGACTCGCCTACCCGAGGGCCGGTATCGCTATTGAACGGACCCCCGGACGGCAGTTCTATCTCGGATCGCGGCTGGGAGGCGTCGTGGTCGTGTATCACCGCCAGGACGGGGCATGGAATCTAGCGTATGAAGACAGCGGTTATATGCTGAAATCTTCCCGCAACGCAAGGGCATGGCTGACGCGCATGCCCGGTTCCGGGCGACTGCTCGATCAGGCAAACGACCGGTACGTCGTGGAATCGGAGTTTCAACGCTCCCTGCACGACGAACTCACGCCGCTGCGCATGGTACTGCTGAGACTGCTGAACCTGACGATATTGCGCTTCCAGACGATAGCCGATCTGTTTCGTCGCGTTGTCGTGCGGCATCTCATGAGCGGACGCGAGGCGGCTCCGCTCAGATTGAGACGCGAGATCGTGCTGACCGAATCGGAAGTCCGCGTAACCGATAACATTACGGGTGACCCCGGCTTCGTTGCCGGGGAAGGCCTCAGTCTGTATCGTTGCCGCAGAATCACGGGCGTCCACATGGCGAGCGCCAGGTATTTTCAGGAGCACGAAATCGAGCGCACTGGACTGGATTGGGTCCAGCAGGTGCCGCTTTCGCTCAATCAGGCGTTTTCCCGCTCCGTAGCATCACCTCACGAATCTGCCCATGGGTAGCCGCATGAAAATCGGTCTTGACGTTTTGAAGAAGGCCCTCCACGCGAGGAAGCATCCCGGAATCAAGAGCGGCGCGTCGCTTCTCGCGCTCGCGCACCAAGGGTTGCCCTACCTGACCAGCATTGGGGGCAACGCGCGGCCGCCGATTACGATCTACTGGAACGTGAACAGCGTTTGCAACCTTCACTGCAAAATGTGCGACGTCGGCACCTTCAACGAGGAATCCAATTTCTACAGGAACCTTCGCATCGACCGCAAGCTGCACGAGATCTCCGTGGAAAAGTTCCGCAGTGTGGTCGACGAGGTGCTGCCGTACCGCCCGACGATGGCGATCAACGGCACGGAGCCGTTGATGTACAAGCCACTGGGTGAGGTGGTGGCTTGCGCACGCGGCAAGGGGCTCGATGTCGCGGTGACCACCGGCGCATACAACCTTCCGCAACGCGCCGGGGAACTTGCGGCGGCGGGGTTGACGCGCCTCAACGTGAGCATCGACGGCGCGCCGGAATTGCACAACGAGATCCGTGGGCGGAAGGATGCGTTCGAGCGCGCTACAGCGGGTATTGTCAGATTCAAGGAGGCGGCGCGCCTCCGAGGCTATGAACCGGAAGTGCTCGTCTGTTGCACGATCATGAACATGAATTACCACCGTCTCGACGAATTCTACGATGCGATCACCCAGTACCCTGTTGATCGGATCAATTTCACGAACATGAATTTCGTGACCACGGAGATGGCCCAGGCGCACAACCTGAAATGGGGGCAGCGCTACGCGGCGACCGTCAACTGCATAAGCGACGAGGTGCATCCTCGCTTCGTCGACATTGACGTCCTCTACTCACAGGTCAAGAAGGTGCGGGCAAAGGGAGGAGACCGGGTGAGCTTCATGCCGTTTTTCGGAAGAGAGCAGCTCGAGCGCTATTACCACAGGCCCATGGAATTCATGGGCGGACTTCCGTGCCTGAGCACTTGGTTTATTGCGCAGATCATGGCGGATGGAGAAGTCATACCGTATACGCGCTGCTATCACGTTGCGCTGGGAAACATCAACGAGGAGCCGTTCATGACCATCTGGAACGGCGAGAAAGCTAGAGCCTGGCGGATGGACCTCAGAAAGCACGGCCGCTTTCCGGCGTGCACCCGTTGCGACATGGTGTACTAAACCAGGAGGCGCGCTTGTTCTGGGCCAGGGCACGGGAAAGATACAGGGGCGTATCGCCCGACGATGAAGATATCCGGAAATTCCAGAAACTTTCGAACAGCTTCCAGACTGACATCTACCGGGGCGTCTGCGGCTGGCTCCAAGACCTGGGACACCGCTGGGTGGCGGCGCGAACACCCGCCTGCGGCAGCGTTCTCGAGATCGGATTCGGCGGCGGCCGTCACTCTTTGTTCTACCGGGGCGACTGGCAGAACTACACCGCGTCCGAATTCTCCGCGGCACACCTGGACTCGCCGCTGTGGAGCGGGTTCAAGGGAAATCTGCTCCGGTGCGACGCCCGCAGCCTTCCGTTTCGGGCGCACCGGTTCGACGCCGTCATCTCGATCTACAACCTCGAGCATGTCGCAGACCTTCAGTCGGTATTCCGCGAAGTGCACCGTGTACTGACGCTGGGGGGAAGATTCCTGGTCGCGCTCCCCTGCGAGGGCGGCTTGCTTTGGAACATTGGGCGCGAGTTGACCTCGCGCCGTGTGTTTCAGAGGAAGTACGGGGTCAATTACGACAAGGTGATCGCTTTCGAGCACGTGTGGGATTTCCACGGTGTCCGGGCCGAACTCCTCAGATCCGGTCTGTTTCGCGTCCTGTCGCGGCGGTTCATCCCTGCGTTCGTCCCCTCTGTCCATCTCAATCTGATCGGTTGCATGGAATGCGCAAAAGCGTAACCAGCGGTTCAGGGTCATCTCGGAGGGGCGTCACTGAACCTACTTGACCGGTTGGGCCGTGATGTCGTGATCTATGGCATTGGCGGCGTGCTTGCCAAGGCCATCGGCATATTTCTCATTCCTGTCTACACCCGATTGTTCTCGCCGGCGGATTACGGCCAGATCGAGCTGCTGGCCATGACCGCCGCGCTGCTCGGCGCGGTGATGAACCTTGGGATGGACTCCGCGCAAACCTATTTTTTCTTCGAGCGCAAGCAGGCTGGCCAGGACGAACAGGCCCGGATTGTCAGCGCCATCATTCGGTGGCGGCTGACGTGGGGAACAACTTGCGTGCTGTTCGGCACGGCGGCCGCGCCGATGCTGAACGTCCTGCTGTTCCAAGAAAGGCTGCAGCCCGTTCACTTTGCCGCAGCCTTCATCGGCGTGGCGTTTTCCCAGGTGCTCTCGCAGAGCGTCGAGCTCTACCGGCTGCTGTACCAGCCTTGGCGATTCGTGATGACGACCTTCGTCGCAGCCTGCCTTGCTGCGGGACTTGCAGTCGCGTGCATCGTCGTGCTCGACATGGGAATCGCCGGGTTCTTCGCCGGCCAGGCAGCGGCCGCCGCGGCGGTCGCGGCGGTCAGCTGGCGGAGCCTGCGCGCATGGATCGTACCGGTGCCGGAGCCGTTGCCACTGCTGCGCCGGATGTGGCGGTTCGGCGCCCCGCTGCTCCCCGGGGAGCTCGCCTTCTTCTTTCTGGGAAGCGCCGACCGGTGGGTGCTCGCCGAAACGCGAGGCGACCACGAGCTGGGAATCTATTCGATCGCCATGAGATTTGCGATGCTCATCGCGCTTGCGATTGAGACTTTCAGGCGCGCCTGGTGGCCGCTTGCGATGGATGCGATGCACGGGCCCGAGGGCGCGGCATTGTACCGCACCGTGGCAAGGCTCTATGTCGGCGCGGGTGTCGCCGGCATCGTCTTCCTCTCCGCGCTGTCTCCGTGGCTCGTGCGCACCTTCACCGCGCCGGCGTTTCACGAAGCCCACCCGCTGATAGGCGTGCTGGCGTGGTCATCGGTGCTCTACGGATTCTTCATGATCGGCGGCTCGGGAATCTGGAAGGCGGAAAAGACCTGGCTCACCTCGGTGTTCATGCTGGCGGGAGGCGCCCTCAACATCGCGCTCGCGTGGTGGTGGTCGGCGATGTGGGGCGCGATGGGTGCGGCGCTTGCGCTTGGCGCGGCGTATTCGATATGGATCGCGCTTACCGTATGGGCGAGCGAGCAACTGTGGAAGGTTGGATTTCCATGGCGGGTGCTGTGCCTGCAGGCTGCAGGCGGCGCCGCGTGCGGCTGGCTCATTTACTGGCTGCGTGTCCGGGGCGACAGCGAGGCCCTGGTCTGGCTGATCGCGATTGCAGTAATCGCCCTGCTGGTCGGATCGGCGCTCGACGACAGGCAACGCGATTTCGTCTGGAGAAACCTCTGCAGATTTTCGTTTCGTTCCTGAAGAAATACCGGTGCCGCGGCGTCGCCCTGCTGTTCGGCCATCCGCTGGTCCTGCTATGGCGGATGCCGGCGCGGCTGGCAGTGACTCTTTGGCGCAGCCGCATCCTGCTCGAGGGGCGCTGGCGGAGCTATATGGCCTTCCACCCCTTGCCGTCCGTCAACTGCCTTTTCTACCGCACGCAGGCCATCAATCTGGCACGTTACGGTCGCGCCGGCCGAAGTCCCCTGGTGGGGCTCGGAGATTTTCCTCTTGCGCAATGGTTCCATATCGGCCTGCCAGGCCTCTACGCCTATGCGTACGCGGGTGCAGTCGTGACGCTGGGTGGAATGATCGCTTGGTGGCTTTCGCACCTGCTGTGGCTGGACACCGCCGCTGTGGGCTGGGTCGCGGCTATCATGGGGCTCGCCTTGGTAAGCACCGGATTCTTCGCGATGGCGTTCGTACTCCAGAATTACAATGTGTTGGGATGGATGTTTTTCCCAGTGGGACTGTATGCGCTCGCGCACCAGCAGTACATGCTCGCCGTACTGGCTTGGCTGGCAGCAAGCCTCGCGGGGCTCACTCCACTGGTGTTTGCGGGCGTATTCACCACCGTGCTGGCAATCGTGCAACTGTCCGTGGCTCCCGTATTGAGCACCATCCCCGCCATCGCGCTGTATTCTTTGAATCTATGGCCCGCGTTCCGGAAGATCGGGATCAGGAACGCGATCGCGCTGACCGCCAAGGCCATCGGCGCCACGAACAGGAAGGTGCGCTACCGACGTTCCGGCAGGGGGTTCTCGCTCCTCACGGGCTATTTGCTCCTGACCGGTGCGCAGTTCGTCGTCGTTTCCGTCTGGTTATCGTCGACGCCGTGGCTCTTCGTAGCCGCTCTCGCACTGTGCATCCTGAACCAGACCGTGGCGCGGTTCGCCGACGAGCAATCGACCCTGCTCGCCATGATGACCAGCGCGTTGGCAGCCGCGATGGCGGCGGAACCCGACCCGCGACTCGCAGCGTCATTGTGGCTCGTTGTTTCTCCGACGCCGCTATTTCTGGTGCCGTCGAACCGCTCCACGCTGGATGCACTAGCGGACCTCGATACTCGCGAACCCGTGGACATTTCTGTGCTCGAGGCGCGGATGAACTCTTTCCTCGAGCCCGTGTCTCCGGGTCAGCGCGTCCTGATGGCATTCGGCGATCCGGGGGGCATCTACGGCCGATTGTTCGATGGATACAGCGCGCTCCTACAGCTGCCGCTCTACGTCTCTGCGGCGCGCGGAATCCACTTCATGCCGGACTGGTGGGCGGTATTCGAGACCAACTACGACGGGGCTCCGGGCTTCTGGGGCCGCGACGTCGCCGCGGTCAGGAACAATGCCGATTACTGGGGCGCCGATTTCGTGGTCGTCTACCAGGACACGAACTCACCGCTCGACGCGGAGTGGTCGACGGCTGGATTTGTTGGCTGCGGCGAGCTCGACTGGGCGGAATGCTTGCATCCACCGCTCGAGCACGGCCGATGGTTCGGCGAGCGGATCCCAAGATGGTGGCTCCTGCGGCGACCCTCCGCCGCGGAAGAGAACCGCGTGCCCTTTGGGCCGCGATGAAAGCGGCCCGCACTCCTGCCGGCGATGGGGTCCGCGCGGCCAGGCGCGCTCTGACACCATGCACTCCGTTCTGATCCTTTCCTTCTCCAACCTGGCCAGCGACCCGCGCGTCAACCGCCAGATCCGAACGCTCGCCCGGAACTTCCGGGTGCTCGCCGCCGGTTACGCGCACCCGCAAGTCGACGGGGTGGAATACTTCGCGGTGCCCCCGCCAAATGTACCCCGAACCATTCCGGGCAAGGCATGGGCCGCCTTGCTCCTGAAGCTGGGACGCTACGAGCATTATTACTGGTCGCGACCGGAAGTGCGGTGGTGCCTGTCCGCCCTCGCCGCAACACGCCCCTCCGTCATCGTCGCCAATGATGTGGGCTCGCTGCCGGTGGCTCTCAAGCTCGATTCGCGCTTCGGCGTCATCCTCGACGCACACGAGTATGCGCCACGGGAGCTCGAGGACCGCATCGTCTGGCGCCTTTTCTTCCAACGCTACAACGACTATCTGTGCCGGGGATACCTTCCGAAGGTCGCCGGAATGACCACCGTGTGCCAGAGCATTGCGGACGCCTATCGGGCCAGCTACGGGGTCGCTTCCGAGGTGCTGCTGAACGCTCCGCCCTACCAGGATCTGCGGCCCTCGCCGGTCGAAGCCGGGCGGATCCGTCTCGTGCATCACGGGGGCGCGATGCCGTCCCGCAAGATCGAGCTGATGATCGAGATGATGGACTACCTCGACGAGCGCTTTGACCTCGACCTCATGCTCGTGCCAACCGACGCACGCTACCTGGAACGGCTGCGGTCGCTTGCGATGCGACGCCCGCGCGTGCGCCTTGCGCCGACGGTGCCGATGCGCGAGCTACCTGTGCACCTGAACCGTTACGACATTGGACTTTACCTCCTCCCGCCCACCAATTTCAACAACCAGCTGGCGCTCCCCAACAAGTTCTTCGACTTCGTTCAGGCGCGGCTTGCCGTCGCGATCGGGCCGTCGCCAGAAATGGCGCACCTGGTTCGCCAGTACGGCTGCGGACTGGTGTCGGGCGATTTCAACCCGCGTTCACTGGCCGAACAGCTCAACGCACTGGATCGCACGCGCATCGAGAGTTACAAGCAGCGCTCGCACGCCGCCGCGAAGGTATTGTGCTTCGAGATGAACTCAGCCGTGCTGATCGAAATGATCGAGCGCCTCACGGGATCGTCCTGATGTGCGGCGTTGCTGCTCTATACGACCCGCGCTCCGCAATATCGATGGAGACCGTCCGCGCCCTCCAACGCGCGGTACGCCACCGCGGCCCGGATGACGAGGGCTTCGTCTGTCTCGGGGGCGTCGACCTGGCGCCGGCCGTTTTCGGGGGCGCGGATACGCCGGACACGGTGCGGGTCGCGGGGCTGCACTACACACCCCACGGGGGAGAAATGGATACGGTGGGCGCATCGCTCGTGCTCGCCCATCGTCGGCTGTCCATCATCGATCTGTCTGCGGCGGGTCACCAGCCGATGTGCGACGCGGAGCGCCGCTGCTGGATCACCTACAACGGTGAGATCTACAACTATGTCGAGCTGCGCGAGGAGCTGCGCGGCCTCGGGCATCCGTTTTCCACGCAGTCGGACACCGAAGTGATGCTCGCGGCCTGGCGGCAGTGGGGGCGCGAGTGCCTGCACCGCTTCAATGGCATGTTCGCGTTCGTCCTGCTCGACCGCGCGCGGCGCAGGTTGTTCGCAGCGCGCGACCGGTTCGGGGTGAAGCCGCTCTACTACTGGGTCTCCCCCGACGGCCTCATAGCCTTCGCCTCCGAGATCAAGCAGTTCATGGTGATGCCGGGGTGGCGGGCCCGAGTGAACAGCCAGCGCGCCTACGACTTTCTTGCCTGGGGCGTGTGCGACCACACCGACGAGACGCTCTTCGAGGGCGTTTTCCAGCTGCGCGGAGGCGAGGCGCTGGAGCTCGATCTCGCTTTCGACCGCCCATGTCGCTTGCGGCCCGGCGGGCGGCTCCCCGTCCATCGATGGTACGAGCTCGAGGGAAGGGCATTCTCCGGGACGCTCGAGGAGGCGGGGCGGGAGTTCCGGCATCTCCTGACCGATTCGGTGCGGCTGCGGCTGCGCGCGGACGTGCCGGTGGGCTCCTGCCTCTCAGGTGGGCTCGATTCCTCCTCCATCGTATGCGTCATGAACGGTCTGCTGCGCGAGCACAACGCGCACGCACTCCAGAGGACCTTCTCCGCCTGCGCCACCGTGAAGCGCTTCGACGAACGCGAGTTCGTCGACGAAGTCGTGCGCCATACGGGTACCGACGCGCACTATGTCTACCCGAGCCACGAGGAACTGTTCCCACAGCTCGACCGGATAACCAACCATCAGGACGAGCCGTTTGGCTCGACGAGCATCTTTGCGCAGTGGCACGTCCTCAAGCTCGCAGCGGAAAACGGTGTGAAGGTCGTGCTCGATGGCCAGGGCGCCGATGAGCAGCTCGCCGGCTATCATGGATTCTTCGGTGCACGCTACGCCGGGTTGCTGCGGGGGTTGCGCTGGCTGACTTTCGCGCGCGAGACGCGCGCGGCGAAGGCGCTGCACGGCCACTCGGCGTCAATGAGCCTGCAGTACGCGCTAAACGGCGTCCTGCCGGAACCGCTCCGCCAGCCGTTGCGGAGGCTCGCCGGACGTCCGGCGAACAAACCGCCGTGGCTCGACCTGGCGACATTGCGCGCCGAGCCGCGGGACCCGTTCCGTGCGGTGGACGCCGCGTACTCGTCGTCGGTGGCGGTGATGTCGCACATGCAGCTCGCGGCGACCTCGCTTCCCATGCTCCTGCACTGGGAGGACCGCGATTCTATGGCTCACTCGGTCGAAGCGCGCGAGCCGTTTCTCGACTACCGGCTCGTCGAATTTGTCCTGGGGCTGCCCGAGGAGTACAAGATCGCCGAGGGCGTGACCAAGCGCGTGCTACGCGAGGGCATGCGCGGTGTCCTGCCGGAGAAAGTCCGCACTCGGATGGACAAACTCGGTTTCGTGACGCCCGAGGAGACCTGGCTTCGCGAAGAAGGCACTGTCCAGTTTCGCAAGGCGTTGCGCGATAGCATCGATGGAAGCGGCGGCATACTGAGACCGAACGTGCTGGAGGTGTTCGACGAAATGGTCGAAGGCAGGCAGCCCTTCAGTTTCCTGATCTGGCGCTTGATCAGCTTCGGCACGTGGATGCGCGTGTTCGGGGTGCGAGTGTGAGGACGGCCACGCCGGCACGGGGTGCGGGCGCAACACGGGCAAGCAGCCAGTTGCTCGCGGTTGGTTTTCCTCTTTGGTCCTCTGTGTCCGCTGTGGTTCGAGCGGTTCTTGGATCAACGGGGCATCACCCGCGCCCGTAACGGTCCTCGAAGCGCACGATGTCGTCCTCGCCGAGGTAGCTGCCGCTCTGCACCTCGATCATCACCAGGTCGACCTTGCCCGGGTTCTCCACGCGGTGCCGGTGCCCGGCCGGGATGAAAGTGGACTCGTTGGTGCGCACCAGCAGCTCCTGCTCGCCGTTGGTCACCTTGGCCGTGCCCGACACCACCACCCAGTG
>Ga0187893_10006854_pt1 | contig 19128 bp, 16 predicted proteins | sample MA1701074metaG_FD_139574 | JGI IMG/M metagenome (GOLD analysis project Ga0187893, IMG submission 139574) | White microbial mat communities from a basaltic lava cave in the Kipuka Kanohina Cave System on the Island of Hawaii, USA - MA170107-4 metaG ... | reverse complement strand
AATGATCGCCATTCCAGCTAAAATTATGGGGCAAAGTATTTTTTACGAGGTAAGCAATGTATAACCCAAACGCAAAAAGTATTGCAGCGCCAATCACAGTTGTAAGCACAAATGAAAATCTTGAAAAATAAGCTGACCCCAATAAGTAAAAAGCCTGTACTGCAAAAAAACCATACATGAAAATTTTGAAGACGAGAATGAAGCCATGCCGGTCGCTCCAATCGATTTTTTTAAACGAATAAATACCAGGACTCGTGGCTACCAATCGCTGTATATAAGCAAAAGCGAGGGATTTAACGATGAAGAAACAAGCAACATATACCAATGTAAAAACAATCACCGTATAAAAGATCATACAGAGCAGTTTTTCCAAATGGCTTGCAGGAAAACCGAGCCAGTAAGTGCCTTTGGCTTTATCGCCAAGCATATTAAAAGATATACTGGCAAAAACAGCTCCTGAAATATACAGGCCGAAAATGAAGATGAAGTATGCGGCATCTTCCTGGTAAAAAGTCCCTGATGTACTGATCCAGAAAAGAAACACCAGCCCCAGTAAGCCCAACAGAGCCAATACCGAGAATACATATAACCGTGCATTTTCCACCCATTGTTTCCTTATCAATTGTAACAACCGTGAAAAACTGAAAGCCGTCGTCATAATATTGAATGATTTTTTAAAATGGAAGAACTGTTTATGTTTTATTGTAAAACAGATCTGATAGCATCTGCATTGGTCACAACTTGTCTATACATTACCACAGGATCGGGTTTTAATTCTTCTTTGTTCATTTCATTTTGTTGTGGCGTAGCAGTACGCAAATAGCCCGGCTCATCAGAAGCAGTAAAAAAGAAAAGGAATAACAAGCCCACTAACACCAGCAATGTAAATGGTGAAAACAAAGAGAATTTATTGCTCTCCACGCTTTTTCTGTCTGTTCTTATATATTTTCTTTGATAATTGAATGTGGTTGTCATGATAAGATTTTTAAAAAGGTTTAATGGTTTATGGTTTTATCATTTAAATACAGAACGAATAGCATCACCATTCAAAACAATGGCTTTGTATAACATTTCAAGATCCAGTTTGCCTTCTTCGTCTTCTGCATTGGTTGTAATAATAGCGCTGCCTTTTAATGATTCTTCTTTATACAAAGCTTGTTTGATCTCTTCGCTGTCAAATGAAATTTTGAAACTTAGTTTTGAAGTGATGCGATCTGCAGTTTGATCAAAAAGAATTTTCCCTTCATCAATCACAGTAATACGATCAATCAAGCTTTCCATGTCTTTTACCTGGTGTGTGCAAATGATGATGCATTTATCATCATCAATCGCCCCGGCTATCACTTTGCGAAACTGGCTTTTACTCATAATGTCCAAACCATTGGTTGGCTCATCCATCAGTAACAGTGATGTATTGCAGGCAAGACCAAAACTGATCAATGCTTTTTTCTTTTGGCCATAGCTCATTTGCTGCAGTTTATTGCCAATGGGTATTTCAAATTCCTCCAGGTATTTTTTAAACTGCTGATGATTAAACTTGGGATAAAACGGCGCATTGCAGTCAACAAACTTTTCAATAGAAACATTAGGCAGGTAAAACTCCTCGGGCACCATGAACAATTCCTGTAAAAAAGCAGGATGCCTCAAACCGGGTGTATAATTCAGCACTTTCAACGTTCCCTGGTTGGGAAACAAAAGACCGGCAATATTGCGAAGCAGAGTGGACTTACCGGTACCATTTTTACCGAGCAATCCGTAAATATGACCCGGCTGTAAGGATAGATTAAGACCGGTAAAAACCTTTTTCTTTTTATAAGCAAAATGAAGGTTTTGAATGTCAATCATGATTTATCGTTTTAGTGTACTATTGTAGTAGTACAGTACAAATGTAGGGATAGTTTTTAAACCGCCAAATAATTTTTTACAAAAAAAGAACAACGGAGCGCAGAGACGCAATGCATTACATCTTTACGCTCCTCCTGCAGATTATTGATTGTTTCTGAAGGTTTCAGCCCAAACTTTTACTTTTGCAACATGTCTGAACCGGAAATAAAAGCTGTTCTTTCAAAGATCAACTGGGATACTCCTCTCAGCACTGACGATCTTTACCTGGTTTTTACGGAAGCCAAACAACAAATTGGTGGCATTGACAAAAAATGGCTTTATACCCGTATTCTGAATAGTTTTAATTGGTACACTGTAATGAAAATAATTCCCCGGGAAGAATGGCCTTACCTGCTGTCTGATAAAATAATTGATAATCTTTTCCCTCGCCAGCTTCGTAATAAATACAAGCATGTCAGAAGCGCATTATTTGAATAAACTTTATCCGCTGCAGGACAAAATTTTGCAATCATTCAGTGCAAATAATATCCGGCATTATTTAACCGGCGGAACTGCGTTAGGCCGCATCTATCTGCAACACCGCTTTTCTGATGATCTTGATTTTTTCTTAAATAATGATCCCGCTTTTGAAACTGAATCCGATCGTGCCATAGATTTATTAAAGAAAGAGTTTAAGCAAGTAACCATTGATAACCGCCAAACAGATTTTGCAAGGCTTTTTATTACGGTAGATAATGTCACATTAAAGCTCGATTTTATAAACGATGTCGCCTGGCGTTTCAATGGTTTTGAAAATACCAGCGTTTATTATAAAGTTGACAACCCCATTAATATTCTTTCCAATAAAGTTGCAGCACTGAACAGGCAAGCGGCAAAAGATATAGCCGACATTATTTTTATTTGTAAGAAATATTCATTTACATGGCCTGGTATAATAGGTGATGCTGCGCAAAAAGATAACTGGGTGAATGAAGTTGATGTTCTCACATTTATTAAAACATTCGATCAAACAAAATTACTGACCGATGTTGCCTGGATACAATCTCCCGATATCAACAGCATTTCGGAAACAATAAAAAAAATATGCTTTGATATTGCGTCAGCCGGCATCAATTCATTGTCTGAAATTCAGGATTGACTGAATAAACAATACACAGAAACGCTGATGGTTACCAGTCAAAAAAGAACGAAATATTATTTTGTACCTTGCAGCCCCATTTTATTATTTGTCACGAAAAAACATTGTCGTGATATTTTATACAACTAAACAAGATCAATGAGAACCGAACTGCGGAAACAACAAGCTTTAGATTATCATGCTAACGGAAGACCAGGCAAAATAGAAGTAGTTCCAACTAAAGACGCTAAAACACAAAGAGACCTTTCCCTCGCCTACTCCCCCGGTGTGGCGGAACCTTGTAAAGAAATAGCTGTAAATAAAGAAGACGTTTATAAATATACAGCCAAAGGAAACTTAGTAGCAGTGATCAGTAACGGCACTGCTGTATTGGGCCTTGGCGATATTGGCCCCGAAGCCGGCAAACCGGTAATGGAAGGTAAGGGTGTGCTTTTTAAAATATTTGCTGATATAGATGTATTCGACATTGAGATAAATGAAAAAGATCCGGAAAAATTTGTGCAGATAGTAAAGGCACTGGAACCCACTTTTGGTGGCATTAACCTGGAAGACATCAAAGCGCCGGAATGCTTTTATATCGAAAAGCAGCTCAAAGAAACCATGAGCATCCCTGTGATGCACGATGATCAGCACGGCACTGCCATTATCAGCGCAGCAGCTTTATTGAATGCACTGGAAATTCAAAAAAAGAAAATAGAAAAAGTAAAGTTTGTAGTGAATGGCGCAGGCGCTGCTGCCATATCCTGTATGAAACTTTATATTGCTTTAGGCGCCAAGCAGGAAAATTTTTTGGTGTATGACAGCAAGGGTCTTATTAATACCGAAAGAACCGACCTCGATGAAATAAAAAAAGAATTTATCAGCACCAGCAAAGCCACGACACTTGAACAGGGATTGAAAGATGCAGATGTTTTTATCGGGTTAAGCAAAGGCAATGTGATCAGCAAAGAAATGGTTTCGTCCATGGCTAAGAATCCAATTGTTTTTGCTATGGCAAATCCTGATCCTGAAATAAGCTGGGAAGATGCTACTTCTGTAAGAAAAGACATCATCATGGCCACAGGCCGCAGTGATTATCCCAACCAGGTTAACAATGTGCTTGGTTTCCCTTACATCTTCCGCGGTGCATTGGATGTAAGAGCTACACAGATCAATGAAGCTATGAAACTGGCAGCCGTGAGAGCATTGGCTGAATTAGCCAAAAGCCCTGTACCTGACATTGTAAATCTTGCTTACAATGAAAAAACAATTTCTTTCGGCCCAAACTATATTATTCCAAAACCTGTTGATCCAAGATTGATATCTATCATATCGCCTGCAGTAGCAAAAGCGGCGATGGAAAGCGGTGTTGCCCAATATCCCATTACTGATTGGGATACTTATGCTACTGATCTCAACAATCGTCTTGGATTAGACAACCAGGTATTAAGAGCAATTGGTAATAAAGCCAGGAGGGATCCCAAACGTATTGTTTTCGCCGAAGCAGATAACCTGAAGATATTAAAAGCTGCAGCCGTTGTATTTGATGAAGGAATAGGTTATCCCATTTTATTGGGCGATGAAATAAAAATTAAACAAATAGCTCTTGCCAATAATATTGATATTGACAGCATACCCATCATTGACCCGAGAAGCGAAGAGGCCGCTGAAAAAAGAAATCAATATGCAGAATTATTTTTTCAAAAAAGAAATCGCAGGGGCTTCAATGCTTATGAGTCAAAAAAAATAATGGGAGACCGTAACTATTTTGGTTGCATGATGGTGGAGTGCGGTGATGCCGATGCCATGATCTCCGGTCTTACAAAAAATTATCCTGATACGATAAGACCTGCATTGCAAATTATCGGCACAGAAGAAGGCGTTCGCAAAATTGCCGGCATGTACATGATGATCACAAAAAAAGGCCCTTTGTTCATGGCCGATACTACCATCAATTTCAATCCTACTGCCGAAGAATTAGCAGAGATAACACTGCTTGCGGCTAAAGAGGTAAGGCATTTCAATATCATTCCACGCATTGCTATGCTGAGCTATTCCAATTTTGGAAGCAGCGAGTCACCTGAAGCAAGATTGGTAGCAGAAGCGAGAATATTAGTGAAGAAAAAAATGCCAACATTGATAGCAGATGGAGAAATGCAGGCCAATGTAGCATTCAATAAAGAATTATTGAAAGAGAATTATCCTTTCTCTGAACTGGTAGATAAAGATGTAAACACACTTATATTTCCCAATCTTGCCGCAGGTAATGTAGCTTATAATTTACTGAAAGAATTAGGCGGCGCCGATGCTATTGGACCTATTTTATTAGGTTTGAAAAAACCAGTGCATATATTACAACTGGGAAGTTCCGTTAACAGCATTGTAAATATGTCGCTGATTGCTGTGGTAGATGCACAAAGCAAAACTAAAACTGGTTCAACAGAAGAAATAGTTGATCAGTCGCCATGGTGGAAACGTTTCAAAAAAGTAAGCAGGGAAATGTAAGGTTTAAGAAGTTTAATGAGTTTAAAAAATTTAATAGGTTGTATAAAACTGATTAAACTAACAGGATATTCCAAAACCTCTTAAACATCTTAGACCTCTTGAACCTTTTAAACTTTTCATCGTATTTTACAGCCTAAACTTCCCTATGCGGATCATCCAGGATATCGGTCGTTATATATTGATGCTGAAAGGTATGTTTTCCAGGCCCGAGAATGGAAAAATGTATTGGAAGGAGTTTATGCATCAATGCAATGATATTGGTTTTGGTTCATTGGGTATCGTGGCTATCATTTCTGTTTTTATTGGTGCGGTATCCACTTTGCAAACTGCTTACCAGTTAGTAAGCCCTTTAATTCCCCCTTCCACCATTGCTCAAATAGTAAGAGATACAGTCATACTTGAGTTTGCTCCTACACTTACATGTATTGTATTAGCCGGCGTTGTTGGCAGCAAGATTGCCAGTGAACTGGGCAATATGAGAGTGAGCGAACAAATAGATGCACTGGAAATAATGGGCATCAATACAAAATCTTACCTGATCATGCCCAAAATACTGGCGGGATTATTGACAATTCCTTTTCTTGTTATCATTGCTATGGCCCTGGGTATATGGGGTGGCAGGCTGGCCGGCAGCGCTGCCAACATTCTATCCACCGAACAATTTGACAGAGGTTTGCATGATGCATTTACACCTTATAATGTTTTTTTTGCGTTAGCAAAATCCTACACGTTTGCATTTATTATATGCAGCATTCCCGCATTTTATGGCTACTATGTTAAGGGTGGTGCATTGGAGATTGGCCGGGCAAGTACAAAAGCAGTAGTGATAAGCTGTATTTTATTGCTGTTTGCAGATTATGTGTTGTCGGCGTTGTTGCTGTAAAGTCAGGGAGTCAATTAGTCAAAGAGTCAATAAGTCATTAATCTCTGCTTATGATAAAACTCGATGATTTGGAAGTATATAAAGTAGCAATGGAAATAGGTGAAATGGTATGGCGAATTGTTGAGAAATGGAACTATTACCAAAAAGATACCTTGGGTAAACAATTAACAAAGTCAGCGGATTCAATAGCTTTAAACATTAGTGAAGGTTATGGAAGATATCATTATGCAGAAAATAGAAATTTTTGCTGGTATAGCAGGGGTTCAGCATTTGAAACCGGCACGGCCATGAAAAAAGCAGCCACAAGGAAACTTCTGACCGATGAGGAATATGAATTCTTAAAATCAAAACTGTTACTTTATTTTACGTTGATTAACCCCTACATAAAATCAATTGGAAAGAAAAAGACTGATCCGCAGCAAGGAAATGACTCAATGACCAAATGACCAATGACTTTTTATGATAGAAGTAAAGAATATAAGAAAAAGTTTTGCCGACAAAGTTGTGATCAACGATGTCACTGCTACCATGAAGGCGGGCCAATGCAACCTGATCATTGGTTCGAGTGGCAGTGGTAAAACAGTTTTGATGAAATGCATGGTTGGGTTATTTGCTCCAGACAACGGTGAAGTATTATACAGTGGCAAAAATTTTACCGGCATGAACCCCGAAGAAAAAACAGAGATCAGGAAAGAGATCGGTATGCTTTTTCAGGGTTCAGCTTTGTTTGATAGCTTAACGGTGGAACAAAATGTCATGTTCCCGCTGGATATGTTTACAAAAGACAACTACAGTGCTAAACTGAAACGTGTGAATGAAGTATTGGCAAGAGTAAATCTTGTTGATGCCAATAAAAAATATCCGGCTGAGGTGAGTGGTGGTATGAAAAAAAGGGTGGCGCTGGCAAGAGCCATTGTATTAAATCCAAAATATCTTTTCTGTGATGAGCCCAATTCAGGACTTGATCCGCAAACATCGTTAGTTATTGATAAACTGATTGAGGAAATAACACAGGAGTATAACATTACCACCGTGATCAACACCCACGACATGAACAGTGTAATGGAAATTGGTAATTACATTTTATATATGTACCAGGGCGAAAAAGAATGGGAAGGCACCAATAAGGAAATCATCTTCAGCAAAAACCAACGCCTCAACGATTTCATATTCGCTTCTGACTTTTTGCAAGATGCCAAAGAAATGCGCATGCTCGAAGAAACCGGTAAAATGCCAAATGACAGGAATATGGATGATATGATGAAGTGAGATCAATCATCAAGTACGTTTAAATTGATTTTAAAGATTAAAAATGATTATAAAAACCAAATTGACTGAAAAGGATTTGATCAATGTAAATTTTGTGTTGCTTTATAGTAAACTATCGGTAAAAATTTTTACGCTAATTGGAATATTGATGTTAGTAGTAACATCAGTATCATTTTTTTCTCAAAGCCGGCATTCGTCCATTACAACGCTTATCGCAACACCATTAATTATACTGCTCGGATTTCCACTTTTAACCTATTTTGGATCAAAACGAAGCTTTGTTACCAATAAAAGAATCAGCGAAACGATAGAATACCAGTTTGGAAAAGAACTTCTTTTTATAAAAGGAGAGTCATTTACAGCTCAGTTGACATGGGACAAAATATACAAGGTGAGCCAGAACAAAAATTGGATACTGATCTGGCAAAATAAACAGGTGGCAAACGTTATACCCAAACGGGATATATGGGAAGGGGACGTAATTGAATTAAAAGAAATTTTACAAACTCATAAAGTAAAGAATAATCTGTAAAGAACAGGCAACTGACAGGCATTTTGGATTCAATGGTAAAAGTCGCTTTTTCCAAACCAAAAACAATAAACCTCCAACTATAAACTGCTCACAATCCCTTACTTTTGCCCAACTTTAAGAAAACGACTTATGAGCATTCTCGTTAATAAAAATTCCAAAATCTTAGTGCAGGGATTTACAGGCACGGAAGGTACTTTTCATGCATCACAAATGATCGAATACGGTACCAATGTAGTGGGCGGCGTTACACCCGGCAAAGGTGGCAACACTCATTTGGATAAACCGGTTTTTAATACAGTAGCTGACTGTGTAAAAACAACCGGCGCTGATGTAAGTATCATATTTGTGCCACCGGCTTTTGCCGCCGATGCCATTATGGAAGCTGCAGATGCAGGTATTAAACTGGTGGTATGTATTACAGAAGGTATTCCTGTGCAAGATATGGTGAAAGTGAAAAACTATTTGCAGGGTAAAGACACAAGACTGATCGGCCCTAATTGTCCGGGTATCATTACAGCCGGTGAATGCAAAGTAGGTATCATGCCGGGCTTTGTTTTTAAAAAAGGCCGTATCGGCATTGTATCTAAATCAGGAACGCTTACTTACGAAGCGGCTGACCAGGTGGCTAAAGCAGGCTTGGGTATTTCAACAGCAATTGGTATCGGCGGTGATCCTATTATTGGCACACCCACCAAAGAAGCTGTTGAATTATTTATGAACGATCCTGAAACCGATGCTATCGTTATGATCGGTGAAATTGGTGGTGGTATGGAAGCCGAAGCAGCAAGATGGATAAAAGAAACAGGAAATAAAAAACCGGTAGTTGGTTTTATTGCGGGACAAACAGCTCCTCCCGGTCGCCGCATGGGACATGCCGGCGCTATCGTTGGCGGCGCTGACGATACAGCCGCTGCTAAAATGAAGATCATGGGTGAATGCGGCATTCATGTGGTGAGCAGCCCTGCTGATATTGGTAAAAGAATGGCGGAAGTGATGAAGAAGAAGTGAATGGTGAATAGTGAGTAGTCAATAGTGAATTATACTGAATGGCCTCTTCAAATTAGAGGCCGTTTTTATTGTAAGCTTATTATTTGAAATTTGCTTTCATTACTCTCAATACGTTTTCTCCCAGTATCTTTCTGATTGATCTTTTTGAATATCCTCTTTTCAACAACTCTTTAGTAATGCGGGGATAGGTTGTTACATCTTCAAGTTCAATAGGAACAGAACCTACACCATCATAATCAGCGCCGATGCCAACATAATCGTCACCTACTAATTTCACAATGTAATCAATATGATCAACAACCTGTGCAAGAGTTGGCCGGGCTTTATTTAATTCTGTCTTGTAATATTCATCCCATTTTGTTTTCATAACATCCGAATCTTTGTAAACAACCAACAAAGAATCCTGTACAAGCTTTTTTCCGGGCCCATCTAAATAATCTGCTCTTTTGTTAAATGCTGCACTTATAAAACCTGAATAAAAGTTGATACAGATAACACCGCCATTTTTTGCAACAGCTTTTATCTGTTCATCTTTTACATTTCTGAATACAGGACAAATATTCCAAACTGAACTGTGAGAAAGCAAAACGGGTTTTGTGGTAACAGCAAGTGCATCATAAAAAGTTTGTTCGCCGGTATGTGAAAGATCAACGATGATACCGAGTTCATTCATTCGTTTTACAATTTGCTTTCCAAAATCGTTAATTCCTTTTGTTCTTTTAGGGTTTTTCAAAGTCCCTCCTTCGGAGGGATTTAGGGAGGCCGTCTCATCCATGGCGCTGCTGGCCCATGAAGTGCTATTGTTCCAGGTGAGTGTCAGATACCGCATGCCTCGCTGATACAATGCTTCAAGCTTCTTTATATCACCTTCGATCATGTGGCCACCTTCTACACCAATTAATGCGACCAGTTTGTTTTGCTCAATTCCTCTTTCTACGTCTTCAAAGCTTTTTGCCAGTATCATTTTGTCGCTATTGCGCATTACTATTTTTTCCAGCGAATCAATTTCTTCGTTGGCATCTTTATACACGCCTTCTTTATTTCTTGCATCGGGACCGGTATAAACAGAAAAGAACTGAACATCCAATCCGCCTTCTTTCCATCGTGGCAAATCACTATGGCCGGTTGTAAGCCGCCGGCCAATATCTTTTTCTTCCAGTACAGAAGAAGAAAGAACATCATTGTGTGTGTCTATGACTATCGCTTTTTGATGAAGCTTTTTGAAAGATTGAGCATTGATGGAAAGAAAAATTGTAATAAATGAACCGAATAAATATATTTTTTTCATAGTTTGAATTTACCCGAAAAAAATATCCCGGCCCCATAAAAATTCTTTTGTCAATAAAGGCGCCGGCGCACAAAAGTTTACTCCATTTCAAGGAACGGGAAAACCCGAGCCGCTTAAACATGACTTAAAAGGGTTTTGGCTGGGCGAATCACCGGAGAACATAGATTGGTTTACAAAGTGGAAGGGAAAAAAGGAATAGACTAGAAATGTTACATAGTTCAATGCTGCTTAATGCAAGGTTTAAGGCTATTTTTTTGTAAATTGGCTACTCCTTCTGACCATTAGATAATTGATGCCGAACCAAGACCCCGAACAGTTAGCAAGAGACATAATTGACAAGCAATTGATTGCTTGCGGATGGATCATTCAAAACAAAAAATCCTTCAACCTTGCAGCGGGTATTGGTATTGCCATTTGTGAGTATCAAACCGATGCAGGCCCTGCAGATTATATTCTCTTCGTTAATAAAAAACCAATCGGGCTTATTGAAGCCAAACGTGAAGAAGAAGGCATTCGCTTAACCGTGCATGAAGAGCAATCAACGGAATATGCAAAGGCCAAACTCAAATACATCAATAATGATCCGCTGCCTTTTGTGTATGAAAGCACAGGCGAGCTGACAAGATTCACTGATTACCGTGATCCAAAGCCAAGGTCAAGACCCGTCTTTACCTTCCATCGCCCCGAAACTTTTGAGCTTTTGTTGCGGCAAGAAAAAACATTAAGAGCAAGCGTTCATGACATTCCTGCTTTAGCAACCGATGGCCTGCGTGACTGCCAGGTCACCGCCATAACCAATCTTGAAAAATCATTTCGTGAGAACAGGCCAAAGGCGTTGGTGCAAATGGCAACCGGAAGCGGTAAAACATTTACCGCTATTACAAGCATCTATCGTTTATTAAAATTTGCCAAAGCAAAACGCATTTTGTTTTTGGTGAACACAAAAAATTTGGGCGAACAGGCCGAGCAGGAATTTAAAAAGTTTGAGCCGCAGGACGATAACCGCCTCTTTCCGGAACTCTATGGCGTAACAAGATTAAGCTCCTCTTTTATTCCGCACGACAGCCAGGTTTATATCAGCACCATTCAGCGGCTGTACTCCATTTTAAAAGGCACCGAACTTGATGAACGTGATGAAGAAGAAAATCCTGGTGAGAAGACATGGAAGAAACGGGAACCCATGCCCGTTGTGTACAACCAGAAAGTGCCAATGGAGTTCTTTGACTTCATCGTGATTGATGAATGCCACCAGAGCATTTATAATTTATGGAAACAGGTGCTTGATTATTTTGATGCTTTTCAAATCGGATTAACCGCCACACCCGACAACCGCACCTTTGGTTATTTTGATAAAAACATCGTATCGGATTATGGTTATAAAAAAGCAGTGGAAGATGGTGTGCTGGTGCCCTACAATGTTTTCGAGATTGAAACCAAGATTACCAAACAGGGATCAAAAATTTCTATTGGAGAATACATTGATCGCCGCGAAAAACTCACCCGCAAAAAATTCTGGAACCAGTTGGATGAAGACGTGGAATACAGCAGCAAACAATTGGATGATAAAGTTGTCAATCCAAACCAGATTCGCCTGATCATTCGCACGGTAAAAGAACAATTGCCATTGATGTTTAAAGACCGCTATCTGCCAGATGCTGCCGGCGAACTCCAGTTTGAGGTGCCCAAAACATTGATCTTCGCTAAGGACGATAGCCATGCCGATGACATTATCAATATTGTTCGTGATGAATTTGGCGAAGGCAACAACTTCTGTAAAAAAATTACCTACCGCACCGAGAAGCCAAAAGATGTGCTGACCTCATTCCGTAATAATTATTATCCACGCATTGCGGTAACGGTTGACATGATTGCCACCGGCACAGATATTCGTCCGCTGGAAGTGCTGTTATTTATGCGTGATGTAAAAAGCCGCAGCTATTACGAGCAAATGAAAGGCCGTGGCACCCGCACCTGCAGCCTCGATGAATTAAGAAACACCGGCACACCGGCTGCCAAATTCACCAAAGACCATTTTGTAATTATAGATGCCATTGGTGTAGAAAAAAGCCAGAAGACCGACAGCCGCCCGATGGAGAAAAAGCCTGGCCTAAGTTTGAAAGAAGTGCTGGAAGGTATTGCCATGGGTAATAAAGATGAAGAAATGCTCACCACTTTGGCCAATCGTTTAATACGGTTAGACAAACAGATCAATGAAAAAGAGAAGGCTGCCTTTGCTGAAAAGGCGGGTGGTAAAAACATCATTAGTGTAGTAAAGGATTTGCTGAATGTGTATGATGCGGATACAATTGAGAATTTAGAATTAAGAATTAAGCATGAAAACCCGGAAGCATCACCGGCGGAAATTAATTCAACATTTAAGATTCAACATTCAAAATTAATAGATGAGGCCACGTCCGTCATAGACAACTACGACTTACGCAATTTTATTATTGATGTGCGAAAAAAATACGACCAGTATATTGACCATATCAATCCCGATGAAATAACAAACCTCGGCTGGGTGGCCGACTCAAAAGCAGCCGCCGAAAACCTTGTGCATGATTTTAAAGCATGGATTGAAGAACATAAAACCGAGATAACCGCCCTGCAGCTTTTTTATGCACAGCCTTACCGCAGGCGGGAGCTTACATATACGATGCTGAAAGATTTGGCTGAAACCATTAAGATGAATAAGCCGGTGCTGGCGCCCCTGCATGTCTGGAAGGCTTATGAACAACTAGAAAAAGTAAGCGGGCAACCGAAGAATGAATTGATGGCGCTGATTTCTTTGGTGCGCAGGGTGAGTGGCATTGATGAAACCCTGACGGCATGGGATAAAACGGTTGACAAAAATTTCCAGGACTGGATATTTAAAAAACAGGCAGGCGCCATTAAATACAGCGAAGAACAGGTGCAATGGCTGCGGATGATAAAGGACTATATTGCCGCCTCCTTTCATGTGGACAAGGAAGATTTTGAATTGGATCCGTTTAACAAGCAGGGCGGACTGGGAAAAATGTGGCAGTTATTTGGCGAAGAAACCGATGCGATTATTAATGAATTAAATGAAAGTTTGGTAGCGTAATGTCTTGAACTGTGATTGAACTGATTTTTTGATCAAATAGGACTAACACCAAAAAATCATAGTCATCATTTTATCAGACAAATCATAGTTCGGACAAATGACCAATATTGAGCAATGAAAAAAGAGCAAATAATAAACGAATTGCCAGACGGATGGAATAAAGTAAAGATGGGAGACGTTTTTACGATTGAAAGAGGTGGGTCACCAAGACCGATCGACGAGTTTATCACAGATGATGAGAAGGGTATTAACTGGATAAAAATTGGAGATACAAAAGGAGTTAGCAAATACATCACTGGAACAAAGGAAAGGATTAAACCATCTGGTGCTGCAAGATCAAGAATGGTTTATGAAGGTGATTTTGTTCTTTCAAACTCTATGAGTTTTGGTAGGCCTTACATAATGAGAACTTCCGGGTGTATTCATGACGGTTGGTTAGTCATTCGACAGAACGATAATGTTGACAAGGATTTTCTATTTCATAGTCTTAGTTCTAATGAGGTATATCATCAGTTCACAAAGTTGGCAAAGGGGTCAACCGTAAAGAATCTCAATATTGAAGCTGTTAAGCAGGTAGTACTAGTTCTTCCTCCAAAAGAAGTCCAGCAACAAATTGTTTCCAAAATAGAAGAACTCTTTAGCGAATTAGATAAAGGCATTGAAGAATTAAAAACAGCCCAGCAGCAGTTAAAAGTTTACAGGCAAGCTGTATTAAAATGGGCTTTTGAAGGAAGGCTAACAAATGAAGATGTAAAGGATGGTGAATTGCCGGAAGGGTGGAAAAATGAGACATTGGGAAAAATTGCCAAATTCATTAATGGAGATAGAGGAAAGAATTATCCAAACAGAAATGAGTACGTTGAGAAAGGGGTTGCCTTTATCAATACTGGACATATTGAACCAAATGGGAAGTTGTCGTTAACAACTATGCACTACCTAACACGAGAAAAGTTTAATTCGCTCAATAGTGGTAAAATAATTAAAGGTGATTTGGTTTATTGTCTAAGGGGAGCAACTTTGGGGAAAACTGCAATTGTTGATCAATTTGACGAAGGTGCAATTGCCTCTTCACTTGTGATAATTCGATTGAATAGAGAAATTAGTAATCGTTTCGTTTACTATTTCCTTACAGGTCCTATAGGAAGAGACAATATTTTTCGGTTTGATAACGGAAGTGCGCAGCCAAATCTTTCTGCCAAAAGCGTTACCCTTTACAAAATACCAATACCAAGTTTCGATGAACAACAGAAAGTTGTTCAGGAAATAGAAAGCCGCCTTAGTGTTTGTGATAAGATAGAAGAAACAATAACCGACAGCTTAAAACAGGCAGAGGCTTTACGGCAAAGTATTTTGAAGAAGGCGTTTGAGGGAAAACTTGCTAACTAAAAATTAATATTATCAATGGACAACTCCTACTTTGTTTATGCAGAAAATGAAATCAAGATTGAACGTTTTCACATTTGCACTTGGGAATTCTCAAATGATAACACACTTGTTGAATTTGGCTGTGAAGTCACTGCGAAAAGTATAGCGGACAAAGACAATTTAGAAATTAAGTTTTTTATTCCATGGTTGACATCGAAAGCTAGCGTCACTGACTTTTATTCGAGATTGCAGGATACGTCTAATAGTCGATTTATTTTCAATGACTCGATTTCTAACCAAAGGTCTTTAGATGGTGGCGAAAATAAGAATGGCGTAATCCACCATTTTTCTGGGAAAAACGAGCTTTGTATATTGCCAATTACATTTGGAAAAGACTTTGATAGTCAAAAGGTTTCAGCTAATGTTAATCTGAAAATTTACAACCAATTCCAACACTCGCAGGAGAAGCCGAGACCGAATATTTATTTTAGATTCTGTATTGATCCAAACAACTCACAGATTTCTGTAGTCAAAAAAGGAATAACTAGATCTACAATTTTATACGATATAAAGCTCAACCAAAGACGGAACATTCCAGAAGAGCTATTAAACGAAGTTTTGCAGCATAAGCTTTGTTCTGTTCAAACGTGTTTTTGTTTCAATATCATTCCTAATACACATGACCTGGTTTTTGTTGACAATTCAACTTTAAAAAATGTTCGTACGTTAGAATACCAATCGTTCAAAAAGTATCTAGGCGAACAACTCTTGCAAGAGGAAGACCTGATTGTTGTATTTAATAAAAAAGATAAACTTGATAGCTATGCATTCTTTTCGATTTTTACAAAAGAACATATTGGGATTGATCAACTTACGGTAGCGCTACTTATTAATCTGGTCGCTGGCATTTTATTATTCATTGCTTCGCTTGATATTTCATTGAACTTAGCAAATAAGACTTTTTCAGCCATTTTTCTTCCGTTTACATTTTGGCTAGTCATTGCACTGTTTGGGGCAATGTTAGTTTACTATTTTATGAGAAGGGGAAACTTAAAGTTCACTATAAAAAGAAAGTCTCGATGAAAAAAGCTCTATTGGACACAAACATTATTATTCATAGGGAAGCCGGCAAGGTAGTGAATCAGGACATCGGCATCCTATTTAAGTGGCTTGATAAGGTAGGATATCAAAAGTGCATTCACCCTATAACAATTTCAGAAGTTAACAAAAACTCAAACTCGGGTACTGTTGCCACCTTCAATATTAAGATGGATAGCTATGAGCAATTGCTCACAGTTGCGCCAATGTCACCTGTAGTTGCAACCATTTCCAACAAACATGATGTAAACGACAACGATAAGAATGATAGCATCTTGCTCAATGAAGTCTATAATTACAGAGTTGACATTTTAATCTCAGAGGATAAAAAAATACATGCAAAAGCAGAGGAAATTGGCATTTCTGATCGAGTTTTTAAAATCAACGCCTTCCTTGAAAAGGTCTATGCTGAAAATCCTGATTTAGTAGGCTATCAAGTTCTAAGTGTTCAACAAAAGCTATTTGGTGAATTATTTCTCACAGATCCGTTCTTTGACTCTTTAAAAGAAGATTACGTTGGGTTCGCAAAATGGTTTAATAGTAAATCAAATGAGAAGGCTTATGTTACAGTCAACGAGGAAAATAACATGCTTCTTTCTTTTTTGTACATAAAAGTTGAGCAGCCCTCTGAGCCATATTTTGATATACGGCCAACTTTTATTCAAAAGAAAAGATTAAAGATCGGAACATTTAAAGTAGTTAGTAATGGCGTGAAGCTTGGAGAAAGATTTCTCAAGATAATTTTTGATAATGCGATAGTGCAAAAAGTAGAAGAAATTTATGTCACAATTTTCAATAAGAGGGATGAGCAAAGGCGTCTAATTTCCTTGTTAGAAGAATTCGGATTCAAGCGCCATGGTACAAAGGGACAAGATGGGGAATTGGTTTACACACGAGAGTTTATCCCTCGTTTCAACCCTCAAAATCCAAAAGAGACTTTTCCTTTTCTTGGAGCTAAGCAAAATATATTTCTTATTCCTATCCACCCTGGATATCATACTGACCTCTTACCAGATTCTTTTTTAAGGACCGAATCCCCCAAAGACTTTAAAGAGCACGAACCTCATAGAAATGCAATTAGCAAGGTTTATATCTCCCGTTCGATAGAAAGAAATATCAAGAAAGGTGACGTATTAATTTTCTACCGGACGGCAGATAAGGGGAGTGCATACTATACTAGTGTTATTACTACGATAGCAATTGCAGAAGATAAAATTGATGGAATAAAAAGTGAAGATGAGTTTATTGCAAAATGCAGAAAGCGTAGCGTTTTCAGTGACGAAGAGTTAATGAAGTATTGGAATTGGAATCCCAAGTACAGACCGTTTATAATCAATTTTCTTTTTGTTCACTCTTTTCCACTTGGAAAGAGAATGAACAGGAAGTCTTTACTCGATTTAGGAATAATATCAGGAGCTGAGAACGAATTACGTGGATTAAAACAAATAACAAAAGAACAATTTGAAACCATTTTACATGAAACAGGAACAAGCGAAAATCTTATTGTCCATTAAGCCTGAATATGCTGATTTAATTTTCAGTGGAAAGAAAAAGTATGAGTTCAGGAGAACCATTTTTAAGAATAAAGATGTAAAAACAGTCGTAGTCTATGCTTCTTCACCCGTTCAAAAAGTCATCGGTGAATTTCAGATTGACTCAATTTTGCAAACCGACTTAAAAAATCTGTGGAGGCAGACAAAGAAGTTTGCTGGTATTAAAGAGGATTACTTCTATGAATACTTTAGTAACAAAAGTGATGGTTTTGCTATTAAGATAGCTAAGACGAGAAGGTACAGGAAAACTCTTTGTATAAAAAAGGACCTAAAACTATTTCCACCTCAGTCGTTTCTTTACCTATACAGTTCAAATTTTCAAATGTAGATATGATTGCTGCAGAATACTCCAAAGCGTACAAGAGTGCGACGCAACGAAAGTTTCATAGTAGCACTTCAGCTTAGTCCATAAAAATAATTTCATGTCCACTAACCAAATTATATCCAAAGTCTGGTCTTTCTGCAATACGCTGCGAGATGATGGCGTAGGCTACGGCGATTACCTGGAGCAACTTACTTACCTGCTATTTTTAAAAATGGCCGATGAATACACAAAGGCACCGCACAACCGTAAGAGTGCCATTCCTGCTGCTTATAGCTGGCAAACACTCACCAATAAAAGCGGCGATGAGCTGGAAACGCATTACAATCACCTGCTTCGTGAGTTGGGAAAAGAGAAGGGCATACTCGGACAAATTTTTACCAAGAGCCAGAATAAAATTTCCGACCCTGCCAAGCTGTATAAACTGGTTGCACTAATTAATGCCGAGAAGTGGGTGCTGATGGACGCCGATGTAAAAGGCGATATTTATGAAGGCCTGCTGGAGAAGAATGCAGAAGATACCAAGAGCGGCGCCGGCCAGTATTTTACACCTCGTGCCCTCATCAGGGCCATGGTGGAATGTGTTCGTCCCGAACCAATGAAGACCATAGCTGATCCTGCCTGTGGTACCGGTGGTTTCTTTTTAGCGGCTTATGATTTTATTGTCGCCAACAACAAACTGGATAGAGAACAGAATAAGTTTTTAAAGTTCAAAACTTTTTGGGGCAACGAAATTGTTGCCGGCACTCGTCGCCTGGCCTTAATGAATTTGTTTCTTCACAACATTGGGGATATAGAAAGCGATCCCGTAAAAGACGGGACAGGCAACATTTCTCCTGCTGATGCACTAATTGCGCCTTCGCCGGAGCGTTATGATTATGTGCTGGCCAATCCTCCCTTTGGCAAAAAAAGCAGCCAGACATTTACCAATGAAGAAGGCGAACAGGAAAAAGAAGACCTTACTTATAACCGCCAGGATTTTTGGGCTACTACCAGCAACAAGCAGTTGAATTTTGTACAGCACATCCGCTCCATGTTAAAGACAAGCGGCATGGCTGCTGTTGTTATTCCCGATAATGTATTGTTTGAAGGCGGCGCAGGAGAAACGGTGCGCAAAAAACTGCTGGAAACTACTGATGTGCATACCATTCTTCGCTTACCAACAGGAATCTTTTATGCCAACGGTGTAAAAGCCAATGTGGTGTTCTTTGATAACAAACCTTCCAGCAAAGACCCGTGGACAAAAGAGACCTGGTTT
>Ga0187893_10006852_pt1 | contig 19132 bp, 15 predicted proteins | sample MA1701074metaG_FD_139574 | JGI IMG/M metagenome (GOLD analysis project Ga0187893, IMG submission 139574) | White microbial mat communities from a basaltic lava cave in the Kipuka Kanohina Cave System on the Island of Hawaii, USA - MA170107-4 metaG ... | reverse complement strand
CCGTGCTCTCCGATATGTTCCGCGCGTTGCTGCACTCTCAGCGTCAATTGCAGAAAACCATCCAGCGCGCTTTGCACTATCTATCTCTCAACGCACAGCGCGCCCATCCCAAGAGAGACCAGCGCTCAGGACGCCTCAAACTCAGCTTGCAACACGTTTACGGCGCTCCTTAAGAACTAACGTATGAAGCGACTCTACATAGTGTTCCGCTACCCACAATAAATTAAATGTGTAGCTCCACATTTGGTTTATCTCGAACGATGAAGGCCTTCAGCATTTATATCTTGGATCGCTTAAAGGATTTAAATGTAACCTCGCTTGCTAAGCCTTCGAGACGCTCTCGAGTGTCTCAGAATGGACTCCAGCCGGTTCAAGACCAGAGCGAGCGGCCAAACAAAACAAAAGATGAGGGCGAGAACGATCGATCACGTGACGCCGGGGCGGAAAAAGGGACTGGCCGGTGCGCGGTGCGTGGAGTCGATGCAGGAAGCAGCGGCGATGATGGAGAAGTTGCCAGAATTTTGTTTCGTCTATGTGGCGCCCCGAGCCAAACCGAAGCTGATCGTGTTCCACGGATGCCGCTGGATGCCGCTGGTCGCGCAAAGATAGCCACGGTGGCTGTTGTGTAGCTATAACGCTTCGTGAACGACCTGGAACGTATCCTAGGGGAATTTGCCAGGGCGGTAGCGGCCGCGATGCAGGAGACCGCCTCACAAACCGGGAGTACAGTGGTGCCCACACCTGTCAAATATGTCACGATCAAGCGGGTAGCCGAGATGACGGGCTATTCAGAGGCCGCCATTCGGCATAAGATTGACCGTGGGGATTGGAAGGAAGGGAAGGAATACGTCAGGGCACCGGATGGGCGCATATTGGTCAATCTAAAGGGCTACGAAGCATGGGCCGCAGGGGGAACGACTACCCAGGAGTCGAAATCAGAGAAAAGTCGGTTAGGATCTACTTTACATGGCAAAGAAAACTCTGTCGCGAACCGCTCCCGTTTAAGCCTACCCTCGCCAACCTGAAACGCGTAGCCAAGCTGCGCAACGAGATCGTCCAGCGCATCAGGGTTGATGCCTTCGTCTATGAGCATTACTTCCCAAATTCAAAGCGCGCTCCGCAGTCGCGCAAGCCAACATTCGGCGAACTGGCGCAGCGGTGGCTAAACGCCAATGCTCACCTGGCCCGCTCGACGTCGAATGGTTACAGAAAAATTCTGGAACAACTATACATGCCGTCGCTGGCAGACCGCCAAATCGACCAGATCCCCTATTCCGAGCTTGCCTCCCTAATAGCGTCTTACCCATGGAAGTCTGGCAAGACCAGGAATAACGCGCTGACACCTCTCAAGGGCGTGTTCGAGATGGCACTGTTGGATGGTGCGATCGAGAACGATCCAACGGCCCGCCTCAAAGCCGTCAAGTCCCAGAAGCCGCCCCCGGATCCCCTGACACTAGAAGAAGTCAGGCTGCTGCTCGATTGGATGGTCAAGCACCAAGCGGATGCGGTACGAAACCTGTTCGAGGTTGCCATTTCACCGGCCTGCGCACGTCCGAGTTGATTGCACTACAGTGGGGTGACATCGACTTCAATGCTGGCCTGCTGCGAGTCCAACGCGTCAAGGTATTTAGACAATACAAGGGCACCAAGACCTCTCAGATTAGAGACGTTGAACTGAACAGCCGGGCAATGGCGGCACTGCAAAAGCATAAGGCACACGGCTTCTTGGCGGGAGGCACGGTGTTCCTACACCCGCGGACAGGTGAACCGTTCAACGACGATAAGCCTGTGCGCCTACTTTGGGACGCCGCCCTCAAAGGGATCGGGATTCGACATCGCAATGCCTACCAGACCAGGCATACCTTTGCGACGTTGAATCTGATGGCAGGGGCAAACCCGATGTGGGTGGCCAGGCAGATGGGTCATACCACCATGAAAATGACACTCGAAAGGTACGCCCGCTGGATCGATTCGGCCGACCGTGGCAACGAGCGTGCAAAACTAGAGGCGCGGCTTTGGGAAAATTTTGGGAAAAAATCGGGCGAACCATGGAAAACCATGGAAAATCTGACTTCGGAAAATCAATAAATTAGACATCTTAATACCCCATAATCCCCCACGTGCGCGGGTTCGATTCCCGCCGCCTCCACCAATAAATCAATAAGTTAGATGATTTAATGAGCAAATCCTGCTCCTGTTTGCCCCATGGTTCCCTGTGATTTAGCAGGATTTGGTCAGGATCTGAACCGGTGTATTAGCGTCCCCATCGTGGACGCATATCGAACTCTCTGCATTGCTCCATCCGCTGAGGCTAGGGCTGTCTTTAAAGGCGTAAGAGAATTCGGCTTAGTGGCATAGATTGGTATTCACCAACTGCGGGTTTGATTCCCGACCCGGATCTGAGTCAAGGTGTCGTTTGCGGCGGCTGCATAATGCGCTGGCGTCGCCGCGGTGGGCAAGCCATATTGACCTTCCGCGCCCGTCACCAAAGTGAGCGGCGGGAAACTACTCTCGCAGACTTACAAAGGCCCCGTCGAGATCCCGGAAAATGTCGTTCTCTTTCCTCATCAACAAACCCATTGACGGACCTCAGTATCAGACCTACAACCATTCTTCATAGTTACGACAAGGCGGGAAGATAATCATAAGGAGCTGCCTCTGTTTGGCAGAGCCTCAAACATTCCCTGGCGATATTGGCCGCCGATCGGCCGCCGTTTTGGATCGGCATCAGCCGTCGCAATTCCTCGACCGCCAAATCCGAATGCAGTTCCTTGCCTAGCGCAAGGGCAACATAGGCCACCGACGAGAAACGCGTCACCAGGGCGCAACAGTTCGCGATCATGTGATCGGTATTACCGTCGGCAAAACACCGGGCACCCGGCGAGTAACGCTCGACTTCGCGCCTTGCCCGCTCCGCGTTCTCATTGGGATGAAACTTGAAGATCAGCGCTCGCCCATTCGCGATCTGATTTGCCTTTTGGACAAACCGTGGCCTGTTTTCGTACTTGTAGGTCTCCCGCCGATCCGAAGTCGCAACCAGCACGTAGTCGCGGTAAGGAAAATCGTTCTCCAAGAAACGAAGGCAATCATCGAAATTGGGGATCCCAGTTACGCGGATCTTCTCTTCCTTGACCCCTTTGCGCATGAAAAGCTCTTTGTAACCCTGCGATGCTACGCAAAAGATATCGTACGCATCGGATAAGCCGGTGGTCGAGGTGAAGGCGAACCACCGCGGAAGGCGGAATTTCTTTACCAGATAAAACATGAGCGTCTCCGGATCGGTCATGCCTTCTTGCACCAGAACTAGCTTTGACCCAAGCACGTTGTTAGGCACCACGAGATCGCTACAAGTCACCACCAGTTGGTAAGGACCCTTACGCCCTTCATAGTCAAACGCCGCACCGCGAGCCTCCAAATAGCGCAGGGTCTGTTTGAGGAAATTACCCCCCATTACGGTAAAATCTAGCATTCCCACCCGCTGCAACAGGCGTAGGAACCCTTCGCCGTAGTAGGGAGTGAAATAGGCATCGAACTGCGGCAGGTGGCGCGCGATTTGATATATCATCTTGGTTTGATTCGGTGACCCGCAAATGAAAAGGGCTTTCATCTTATTCATAGGGCTCGCTGAGGGTAATGATTAAGGCGGCTGCACATGAGGGATCTGGAGAGAAAACGGACAAAGCAAATCGCGGGACGACTTCTGCCTGTTTTGGTTTTTTGCCTAGCCGCAGCGGCTGTCTATCAGGTGTTAGGCGACATCAGCCCACGCCAGTTATTGTCCGAGCTAGAAAAACTGTCCGGCTCGCGGCTCTTGCTCGCGGCTTTGTGCGCCATCTGCAGCTACCTGGTGCTCAGCGGCTACGATTGGTCCGCGTTGCGTTACCTTAAGCGGCGCGTGCCTTACAAGACCATCGCGCTGGCGACTTTCTGCGGCTGCGCCGTCGCGAATTCGCTGGGCTTCAATATTATATCAGGGGGCTCGGTGCGTTACCGGATCTACGCTTCTGCAGGGCTTGGCATTTTCGATGTCGCCAGGATCACCGTTTTCGGAATGGTCGCCTTTGGCGCGTGCATCGCGGTGATCGCCGGCGCCGCACTCGCCCTCTACCCCGATATGTTTTCAGGGTTTTTCAGAATAAGCCCGCGCGTGCTTAGGGTTATCGGGCTGTCAGCGCTGGGACTTTTTTCCGTTTTGCTCATCCTCGCGTTTGCCCAGCGTGACCCCATACGAGTGGGTCCGTGGACGTTTAAGCTCCCGAGCGGACGGATCACACTCGCCCAGCTCGCCATCTCGGTGACCGATATCCTGGCCGCCGGCGGCTGCTTGTACATCCTTCTTCCGGAGGCTGACATCCCATTCCTCGGCTTCCTGGTCATCTACGCGGTCGGCATCGTGGCAGGCATGGCGAGTCATGTGCCCGGAGGGCTCGGGGTTTTCGAGGGCATTATCTTACTCACGTTTCGCTCCACGGTAAGCCCCGAATCGCTAGCCGCCGGTCTCCTCGCATATCGCGCGGTCTACAACCTCGTACCACTTTTGATAGCAATCGGGATCCTTACGGTTCGCGAGCTCGCCGAACGCCGTGCGATAGAAGGCGCCGAGTAAGCCCCGCGGCCTCGCCGCGCGCCGTTGCTCCGTCATGCGCTCGATCTTGGCATAGAAACGTACTTGCCCAAAGGCTGGCTAGAGAATCAGCGAGCCGGAGGTCACTGATGGTCTCCGGATCGAGAGGGAGCCGGAACAAACGGCGGTAAGCTCCGCGTCGCGCGTTGTCGGTCGCCCGAACTACGTCTTCAATCTCAAACTTAGGAGAACCTCTTTACGACCCAGCAGAGTGCATCCGCGGGCGTTGAACAGCTTACATAGCCTATCCGTATGGATCTCATCGGGGGTGGAGGACGGAACATAAAGGCCAAGCCTTCGCGTGCCACCATTCGAGCATGAGAGTGCCGCCTCATAAACTACCGCCGACCCCGACACCAAAGTGAAACCGGCGGTACCAAGCACCGTCTCCGTAGTCACGCTGCTTTGGCCATAAGTAGAGCTGAATCGCTTGTACGAATGGGTAGGTGTATGGGTGTTCACCAATGTTACGCATGAGCACGTTTTCCAAAACTCCATAGACCGTTACCTCGCGTTCGGCACTATATGTCGCCGGGTCAAGAAACCCATCGCTGCTGACTAAGAACCGCCCGAGCGATGCGTCTCCTGGTTCGGGTCGGCCGTCGGTGTCGATTGCTTTGGCAAGTATTTCCACCTCAGCTTTATTTGCAGAACTCTTTGTGGACACGATTCTCCCGCCCCACCGAACGCGTCGATTCACGAATGCCTTGGGGTTGCTTTGTACGTCAGCCAAACGGGGGTTGTCTGCCAGTGGTTCGCGGATCACGAGCGGCACGTCTCTGGCGCATCCGCCAAGCCAATACAGAAGAAACAAGCTGATTAAGATTTGTTTCATGACAGCTTTCTTAGTCGGAAAGGTCATTCTCCGCTCAAATATGCTGGAAGTCACCCTATCAATAGATGCGATCCGCTGACCTTGCAGGCTTCTGTATTGCTGATTGAGCAAGCTCAAGGGGCAGGCGCAGATATTTTCACAATGCCAGCTCGTGACATTAAGCGTCTAACCGCGGCCGGCCCCTAGGGCCTCGCCTCGCGCCGCTGCCCCATCATGCGCTCAATCTTGGCATAGAAACGGTCATTGCCCAATAGGCTGGCTGAGGGTATCAGCGCAAGCCGTAGGTCACAGATGGTCTCCGGCTCCAGAAGGGACCGGAACAAACGGCGGTAAACTAGGCGTCGCGCGTGGTCAGAAATTGTATTTTTAGAGGTGTAGAAGATGAGGCTAATAACCTCTGACCCCAGTCACTTTATCCCGCCTATTCGCGCTGACCTAACAAGATGAGGAGACCTTAAAGAGGCGCGTCCATATCAAGAGATGTATATTCTCCGCAAAATGATGAGGATGAGGGCATGGCCGGTGCCAATAGCTGCGGCAGACTTTTTATCAGTTACGCGCGCAAGAACAAAGGACAGGTCTATCCTTTGGCCGACTGCTTGGCCCAGGCGGGCATCGACCTCTGGATCGACCGCGAAGAGATCGATCCTCTCGATGATTTCCCCACCCGCATCCGTGATGGCATGGCGCGCTCCCACGCGCTGCTCGCCTGGTACTCGCTAGAGTATGCCCAATCCAGCTATTGCCAAAAGGAGCTCACCGCCGCGTGGATTTGCTCGCAGCGGCTGACCCGCGACGCCCTCTCGCGCATCCTCATCGTCAACTCCGAAGAAGGCGTTGCGCACATCGCCCTGGGCGATGTCGGGCGACAAAACTACCTTGCCGCGCCGAAGGGCACGGTTTCCCCTGAGAAGTTCATCCAGGCGATCCGCGACAAACTGGCCAGCCTTTCGGGTGACTTCGCTGCGCTGCATGAGTTTAAGAGGCCGGACTGGCATCCCGCGTCACAACCCGGCTCGTCACGGTTCGTCGGCCGGTTGCAGGAACTCTGGCGCATCCACGCCGCGCTCAACCCGGTGGGCATCTCGGATCACGAAAACCCCAGCGTGATGGTGCAGCTCACTGGACTGGGTGGGATCGGCAAAAGCCTGCTGGCCATCGAGTATGCCAAGCGCTTTGGCGCGGCCTATCCCGGGGGCATCCACTGGCTGCGTGCCTATGGATTCAATCCCAAGAAGCCGGCGGACTCCGAAGCCCAGGAGCGCGAACGTCGAGGTCAAATCGAAGACCTGGCGCTGCTCCATGATATTCCGATCCGGGACAAGGAATTCCGCGAAGTCCGCCGAGACCTCGGCAAGAAACTCGCCGCAGGCGAGCCCTATCTGTGGATCGTGGACGACTTGTCGCCGGGATTAGACCAGACGCAGGGCTTTCCAGGCTGGTGTGCCCCCAGTGGCAATGGGCATACGCTCATCACCACGCGCTCCAAGGAATACGCGGGGCTCGGCATCACGGTGGAGATCGACGTGCTCGATCCGGCCGCCGCCTTGGAGTTGCTCACCCAGAAGCGCAAGCCACAGACCGAGCAGGAGCGGCAGGATACACAAGGGCTGGCTGAGGACCTCGGGCGACATGCCTTGGCGCTCGACGTAGCGGGCCATTTCCTGCTCGAGGACAAGGGTTTCGCGGCGCTGCGCGCCGAACTCGCATCGGTCCAAAGTGATCTGCTCGGCGAGATCAGCGCCGGCCTGTTGGGACAGCTCCCCGGCGGACATGAGAAAAGCATCGTGGCGACGCTTTTGCAAAGCGTGCGTCTGCTCAACCAGGAAGGGTTGAGTCTGCTGCGACTCGCCTGTGAATTGCAGGGTGGCACGCCCATTCCCTTTCGGCTCGCCGACAAGACCTTCGGTCATGCCTTCGCGTTGGACGAGCAGAGTGCCGAGAACTACCGTCGGCGCGCGATGAACCACCTCAAGACACACTCCCTGGGTATCGTTTCGCTAGGCGGTGCCGGAGGCGACGCTCTCTCGGTTCACGCGCTCGTCCGCTATACCCTGTTGCATGGCGATCTGGCGCAGGAAGAGGCGGCGCTGCTGCGGCAGCAATTGCGCGAGGGTGCGCTGTTGGCGCTCGTCGATTTACTACCTGGAGTTACCGATATCCGCAACCACGCGAGTCTGGAGCTGGAGGTGGCCCACGCACGGCATTTGGCCCTAGAACCGCGCACCCAGACCGAGGTGAGGCTTTGCGCATGGCTGGCCCGTTTCGACGGTGAGCGCGGCAGCTATCGCGAGGCGCTGGCGATCGCGAAGAAGGCATTGCCGATCTTCGCGCGGGTGCTGGGCGCGGATCATCCCGATACGCTCAGCACCCGCCACAACATCGCCTATTGGACCGGGGAGACCGGCGAGGAGCACGAGGCGCTGCGACTGAACCGGGAACTTCTGCCAGACCGGGTGCGGGTGCTCGGCGCGGATCATCCTGACGCGCTCAGGACCCGCGATAGCATCGCCGTTTGTACCCCGGAGATTGGGGAGGCTCTGCGGCTGTGCCAAGCGTTGCTGCCCGACCAGACCCGAGTGCTCAGCGCGGATCATCCCGACACGCTCAGAACTCGCAGCAACATCGCCACCTGGACCTGGCAGACCGGCGAGGTGCGCGAGGCGCTACGATTGTGCCAGGAGCTCCTGCCCGATCTAATGCGGGTGTTAGGCGCGAACCATCCAGTGACGGAAAACATTCGGGAGGGGATACGTTTGTTAGAAAGCCACAAGCCTGTGTGATGGGAACAGAGCAACTATGCAACGATGCTGCGAGCGCCGTCCCAACGAAATAACAAGCTTGGGTGCCGTCGCAGCTTTCTTAGGGGCGAGGATCAGAAGTACATGGTTGCTCATGAGCGCATCGGCGTGCAGTGAACAGCGTGTGTCCTCAATGCCTCACCGAGCCAATGCCGGTGCGTATCGTAGTCCTCTTCGCCAAAGAAGCATGGCTCGCGCCGCGCTGCACGATGTGCAGGATCGTCCACCATCGCCGCGCGAACGGGGTTCATTTCGAAGGTAACGCATGCCGGTGAGGAGATAAGTCTCGATCACCCCCATAAACCGGGACTTTTGAGAAAAAGACAAAGATAACCTAGGCTTTAGGTAAACGAGCGCTTGCGCGGGAAAGAGGAGTCTGAGTGAACAAGTTGCTACTTTGCTATTTCATGTTTAGCACTACCCTGGTTGCGCAGGCGGTGGAGAAGATCAGCATCCTCGGCCTGTTCAAAGACAAAGCGATCATCAACATCGACGGCAAACGTCGCGTGCTCGCCTTGGGGCAAACCAGCCCGGAAGGGATAAAGTTGATCGCCGCCGACAGCCGCCAGGCAGTCCTCGAAATCGACGGAAGGCAGGCCCCCTATGCGCTGGGAACCCAAATAAGCACCGACTACGCCGCCATTATCCCGCAAGCGACCGTGCAGATCTGGCCCGATGCGTTAGGTATGTACCTCACCGGTGGCAGTATTAACAATTTTCCGGTGGAATTTCTGGTCGATACCGGGGCGACCCTGGTGGCGATGAACAAGGTCCAAGCCAAGCGTCTCGGCCTCGACTACAAACTCGCTGGAGAACAGGGCTTGACCGCGACCGCCTCCGGCACGGCGAGGGCCTATTACCTGAGCCTTGACAAGGTTAAAGTCGGTGCCATCTTGTTGCGCGGCGTGCCGGCGGCGGTCATCGATGGGGAGTTTCCGATCAAGGTGCTGCTCGGCAACTCGTTCTTGAACCGCCTGCAGATGACGCGCAACGGGCAAGTGCTGGAATTACGGCAAAAGTAATCGCGCGGTCACGCCATTGAACAGATCTCCCGTATCTTCGCCCCACTAGGTGGACGATCAACCATTGTTCCCGTTTGTTTAGACCCGCACACAAACGGGACAGGCGGGGTCTCGGCGCAGAAGAGTGCTGCGCCACTGCATCTTCAAGCCATCGAGCCTCAGCACACGCCCGTGCAGTCCCTCCCCTCTGCCTACCAGCAGTTTAATGGCCTCCAGGGCTTGGGTGGCGCCGATGACGCCGAGCAGCGGCGCGATCACCCCTGCGCTGACGCAGTTTTCGCCCCCCGCCGTGTCCTCGCTGTAGAGACAACGGTAACAAGGGCTGGCTTCCAGGCGGCGGTCGAAGGCGCTGACCTCACCGTGGAAACCCGTGGCCGCACCTGACACCAGCGGTGTTCCTGTATTTACACAGGCTTTGTTGACGGCGAAACGGGTGTCAAAATTGTCGCTGGTATCGAGGACGACATCGGCGTTCGCGACTTCTGCGAGCATCGCCTCCATGTCAAAGCCTTGGGCAATCGTTTTAAGCCGGGTGGTGGGGTTCAGGCGCAATACCCCGTCCCGCGCGGACTCGACTTTAGGACGCCCGATGTCGGCGCTGCCATGGATCACCTGGCGCTGCAGATTAGAAAGCTCCACCCGATCTGGGTCTACCAGCGTGAGATTGCCGACGCCGGCTGCCGCGAGGTAGATCGCCACCGGCGAACCCAATCCCCCTAGCCCCACGATCACCGCGCGCGAGGCGAGCAAGTGATGCTGCCCGGCAAGCCCGATCTCAGGCAGCATGATCTGCCGGCTGTAGCGCCGCAATTCCTGCGTGTTCAAGGGAAAAAACTCCTGGCTGAAGGTATCGCCTTCATACGATAAGCTAAATTCATCATGTTCTTCTGGATTCTAGCAGCCTCGGTCGGATTAGCCCTCTGCTTGCCTGGGAAGTTCGATTTTCGGGTATCTGCGGCGCAGCGCCATTAGCCTTGACATCGCTATCGCTGTCTCCTAAACCTATAACATTACCAACAAAGGAGGAAGCAATGGCAACGTTACCTGGATCTCTATTTAAAGACACGGCCATCAATCAAACCGATCTGGCCGATTTCAGCGCTGCGGTTGGCGCAATCAACTATGACCAGTCCTGGGCGCTCGGTAATCGGGTAGCGCGCTTTACCGACCCACCGGGCGATACTTTGGTCGTCTCCCAGAGTCCTTCGTATAAGCTGAAATTCGGCGAAGACGAGTTAGTCCTATCTAAAGACGCTGTGGTCGGCAGAGGCAATGCCGGTGACAATAATATTCTCGGTAACACCAGTGATAACAAACTCGCTGGCCTGACTGGCCAAGACTGGTTGCACGGCTCAGACGGTAACGATGCAGTCACAGGCGACAGTGGCCAGGACACGGTGTTCGGCGGCAGCGGTGACGATACGCTGGATGGCGGCAGCAGCGGTGACGATACGCTGGATGGCGGTAGCGGTGACGATACGCTGGATGGCGGTAGCGGTGACGATACGCTGGATGGCGGCAGCGGTAACGATACGCTGGATGGCGGCAGCGGTAACGATACGCTGGATGGCGGCAGCGGTGCGGACAGCTTAACCGGCGGTCTTGGAAACGACAGCATCACCGGCGGAGCCGGAGAAGACACCATTATCGGCGGTGCCGGTAACGATGTGATGACCGGCGGCACCGGGAACGACGTGTTCTTAATTAATGATACTACCCCAGGCTTCGATGCGGTTAAGGATTTCAGCAAGGGTGACCTGCTGCGGATCGGCGATCGCAACGCGGATGGACTCTTCACTGAAGGTGACGACTACAACATCGAGCAAGGGCCTAGCGATGCGCTCATTTTAATCATCGATGATCAAGGTGATGTCGCGGGTAGCGTGACGCTGAACGGTGTCAACGAGAACAACCTGAAGATCGTTGAAGACCCGACCACGCATGACGGTAGGTTTACCATCGAGTAAACATTGCCTGAGTTGTGACCCCGGCGGGCGGCCGGGGTCACCTGGGAACGGATAGCGCGTGGCTTTTTATTTCTCCTCCGCTTGGCCGAGCGAGGGTGGCTCCGGCTCGTGATTCTAAGAGCGAACCACACACAGTGAAGGTCCGCGACAAACTGGCTGTATTTGCAGCCAGCGAGCTGCTCGTGCTGCAATGGCGCCATGAGGGTTTGGTTCCGCCCGGTATCGATATACTGCGAAACGGCACGGCCCTAGGAAAGCCGATCCTGGGGATGGTGCTCCAGGACAACCAGGAATATCTACTGGCCGCCTACGCGGCGGGTCTCGACCCGCGGAAAACGCTTGCCGTCACCATACGCACCCAAGATTCGACCTTGACGGAAACAACGCCGCTCGTCCCCGCGCCGCTGGCTAAACTTTCATTGGCCGAATTCCCGTTGCCGACGCGGATGCGCGTTTGGCACGGTTTGCTGACCAAGGCGCCAGAAATGTTTCCCAAGCTTGACCATCCTGCGCTGGTGCTGATCGGCGGACAACTCGCTATTTCCGCACTGACGGCGGTGCGCCTGGCACCTAATCAAGTCTATGTCCGCGTTCCGTGGCCAAGCACGGGCGGAAGTCGAGGTAAACAGCTACACTTGTCCGTCGCGCAGTTTACCGAGGTCGGCACTTCAGCAACACTGAGTTGCCCGGCCCTCATCGATGAGGGATGTATCCACGTGGTCCTAACGCTACCAGCCCCACCTCCTAACAAGACGGCGTTTTTCACTCTGAAGTCGGAACACGCCACCTTGCCTTTCAGACTCGGGAAGACACTAGCGGCTTCGACCTTTGCTAAGCACATGGCTCGCATTCGAGCGGATTCTCGTTTGGAGCCTGCGCTTCTCGAAGCATTCGCGTCCAAGGCCAGCACTGCGGGCAAGCCAACAATCAATACGACGAACAAACGCTTACCGTCCACTTTATCGGGTCAAGTCGATGGCTTGCGAGACCGCACACTGCGAGGTTGGGCATTGAACCGCGCTAAACCCTTTGAGACGGTCTATGTCGATATCTATGTCGAAGGTGAATTGTTCAAGACCGTCCCTGCCAAGCTCTTTAGGCCAGAGCTCAAGACAGAGGAGCTAACCGGAAACTTCGGCTTCGAGGTAGAGCTGGCCGCAAACCACCTTAACGGAGCTAAACGCCAAGTGCGCGCGTGTTTCGCCGAAAGCTCGGTCCAGCTTGCCGGCAGCCCGCTACTGTTAGGCCATGGCTATTTCGATGCAGAGATCGCCCTGACCGACGACACCACGCTAAGCGGCTGGATCAAAGAGCGCTGCTTGCACCCGGCTTCCGCGACTGTCGAAATCAGCGTGGATGGCTCTTCGATTGAGACGGTGCGAGCCGAGTCTGGCGCCGAATCTTCCGGCGGTCCGCAGGATGAACTTAGATTCACCTATAGTCTGCCCTCGTCCCTTTTCACTGGCGAGACGCACAGGATTTCCGTGTCGATAGTCCACGACGGACGATCGATTCCACTCGTCAATATCCCGTTCCAAGTCTCCGCAAAGTACCTGCAACGGCACGCCGTCGAAGGACGAAGTCTAGCGAAGTTGCTACGCTTTTCGGTGGACTACCTGATACCCCTGGACAGAGTCGGCGTCTTCTTGAACGGCTGCCTGATCGATCCGCAGCTACAGGTTCAATCCCTCTTATTGGTAGTTGACCAAGATAACGTAATCCCGCTGCATCGCCTCGCTCGAACGCCAAGGCCAGACCTCTACGAGGCATTCGAATCCGAATCGGAACTTGACACGGTCGACTTGGGTTTCTTGTGCCTCGTGCCCAACGCAGCCGTTTCATCAACAACACACGCGCACAGCTATGAGCTTTACGTAGTCACGAAATCCAAACAGTATGTGCGTTATCCGATCAGCGCGGATGTGGTAAATCGGCTAGATACCCAAGCTACCCTGAGCCAAATCAAGAGCCTGCTTTCCATCATTCATCCAAGCACGAGCATTCATCCGTTTCTAGAACACATAGGCCCAGTCATTCGTGGCTTGTGGGCCTCGCGTAATCGGCCCGACATCACACCAATTGTTCAAACCTTCGGTGGTTCTACAGCGGAACCGAAAATCTCTGTTATCGTACCCCTCTATGGTCGATATGATTTCCTGCGCTATCAACTCGCGTTATTCGCGAACGATCCTGATTTTCGCGCGATAGATTTGGTGTACGTCGTCGATGATCCCAGAATTCAACGGGATGTCCTAAAGCTTGCGACAGAGCTACACCCCCTTTTTAGAATTCCGTTCCGCGTTCTCACGACAGGACACAACCTCGGCTATGCAGGCGCTAATAATGCGGGAGCGAACGTGGCCTTGGGACGTTACCTGGTTCTGCTTAATTCAGACGTCATGCCCCGCTCCCCGGGCTGGGTCAGCAGGCTCACCGATATTTACGAGTCTCTCTCCAACCCCGGGGCATTGGGCGTCAAGCTGTTATACGAGGATCAATCCATACAGCATGCCGGTATGACCTTTGAAAAGCATGCCGAGTTTGGGAACTTATGGATGAACCAACATCCCTTTAAGGGCCAACCTGATTGGCGCGACCATGATGATATTCCTCGGCCCGTTCATGCCGTAACGGCAGCCTGCATGTTCTTGTCGCGTAGCAGTTTCCTCGAAATGGGGGGGCTCGATGAAGCCTATATCTTAGGGGACTTTGAAGATTCGGATCTTTGTCTCAGGTTGCTTGCCAACGGCCGGCAGAATTACTACGCGCCTTCGGTCGAGCTCTACCATCTCGAGCGCCAGTCCCAGTCTCTCGTTTCGACTAAACCTTGGAAACATAACCTAACGCTCTACAATTGCTGGCTCCACCACGAACGCTGGTCATCGACCATCGAGGCCTTGCAGGCGGAAAAACTCGTAGCGCCCACAGCGCCCGCAAAGAAACCGACGCACACCTCGACCGTTCTACCCATACGCGATCGTCAAGAAAAAATTCACCAACCCCAGGCTAAGGTGCGAACGTGTTCAACGAGTGCGGCGTAAAGAAAACGGAGCCGGCGCCAGACTCGTTATGCATAGAATTCTGGTCATCAGTCACGGTCATCCCGATTTCTCAAAAGGCGGTGGCGAAATTGCCGCTTACAATCTGTTCACCGAGCTGAACAAGCGTGACGACTGCGAGGCTCTATTTTTAGCCAGGCACGGGATCCCGACCGTCGGTCACGACACTACGCCTTTTAGCACCCACAACCGTGGAAGCGAGGTGCTTTTTAGGTCATACACCGATTTCTTTCTTTTCTCCCAGACGTGTACGCGCTTAGTTAATAACGAATTTAGAGCGCTGCTGGAACGCTATTCGGCCTACGGCGGTGCATTTCCACCACTACTTGGATGTCGGCATCGAACTGCTACGTGCAGTGCGGAACTATTCCGCTGATATTCCCATCGTGCTCACGCTGCACGAATATCTAGCCATCTGCAATAACCTCGGGCAGATGATCAAGCCTAACCACCAGCTTTGCTGGAAAGCCACTCCAGCCGAATGCCATGTGTGTATTCCTTCCAAGTCCCCAGCCGAATACCTCCTGCGGGAGCTTTACCTTAAATCCTTCTTCGCGCTAGTGGATATTTTTATATCGCCTAGCCAGTTTCTGCTCAATCGCTACATAGAGTGGGGCCTACCGCGCTCCAAGATGGTACTCATGGAAAACGGTCAAGTGCCAGTAGCCAAACTCCCGCCCAGATCGCTAAAGGCAGGTGAGCTTCGTGGCCGCTTCGCCTATTTTGGCCAAATAGACGTCTTCAAGGGTGTCGACGTCCTACTCGAGGCCTTTGCGCGCCTTCCCCATGCATTAAAAAAGCAACTCTCTCTGGAAATTTATGGCGGTGGTCTGAATGATCAACCGGCCGAATACAAGCCCTTTCAGGATAAGGTGTACTCCTTGCTCGAAACCGAAAAGCATTCGGTGCGCTACTTCGGCAAATATGAGCCTCATGAATTGCCGAGGTTAATGGAACGTATAGACTGGGTCGTGGTGCCATCGATATGGTGGGAAAACTCGCCCCTGGTCATTCAGGAGGCGATGAAGTTCGGCCGTCCCGTGATCTGCGCCGACATCGGCGGTATGGCAGAAAAGGTTAGCGACCGCCGAAATGGCCTGCATTTTCGCGCGCGTAATCCGCTTGATCTAGCGGTGCAGATCGAGGAAGCAGCGGCGACCGAAGGACTTTGGGAGACATTATACGACAATACCACCCCCGCATTTTCAATCGCCGCGCAGACAGATCAGCTCATGTCCTTCTATCGCACTGCATCCAATCTTGCGCTGTAAATTCCCGCGCTAGGGTGGCTAAAAGCGCTAAACACCGGCGTCCTTGCGCTTGATGCGTTAGAGCGCAGAAACGCCCTGACGGCAGGCGAGTCGCCATATCGAGAGACGGGGAAGATCTCCCGTCCCACTCCCGATAGCTATCTGGCTGAAATTAACGCATCCACGTCCCCGGTGTAGATCGCCCGAAAGCCGCCGAGCACTTGAGCTCGAACCACTACGAAAGAACATCTCGAATTGCCGAGAGGTAGGCGCCCTCCGGATCGCCCTTGGTTGGAATCAGACCGCCGCCTTCATCGCATTCGTTCCAAGAGTAAATCAGCAGGGTCCTGGCCGGGCAGGCTTTAGGGTTACCGCTGATGTAGTTCACCGCGGTCCGCAGATGCGCCGCCAGTTCTTCTGGTGTGGCCAAGGCAAAGTATCGCGTCGGATTCAGGTTTGCCTTGCGGCCGTGATCCCAAGGCGCTGGGCGCTCCTGGCGGGCTCGCGTATCCCAACCCACCATGGCAATCGGCACGACGCTCGCGCCGGATTGCCTCAGCTTTTCCCAGTACCTTTGCGTCTGGCCGGCAAGATCGGCGTAGGTGCCCATGTCCTTCGCCCGGAACCCTGAGATGTAGCTGCTGATGGCATCGGCCCCCGTCGCACGAGCGATGTCGGTGCCTTCCGGTCCGCGGAGGATGACGATGTATGGGGTATCGAGCCCGCGCTTCACCGCGAGATCACGTAAATGGTTAAAGGCCTCGCGGACATGAGTCAAGCTGTTATCAAAATACCAGCGCAAATGGTTGGCATCCCAGAGGATGTAAAGCAGGGGACGCGTCGCCGCCGCTGCGGTCACTTTCTGATAGTGCGGCTGCCGCATGTAGCCAACCTATTCCTCGATCCGGGGCTTCCACTTGCCGCTCTTGAAGGGAAGACTGCCCAGCAGATCCAGCGAGACGATGCCGCACCACTTGATCAGATCGCGGTGCGTGCTCGCCTGATATAGATTCCACGCCATGCGAAAGCTCGATCCTTCCGCGTACCAGCAGAAAGCCCAGTAATCCAGGCCGCCTCTGACCGCAGCCCGGATTTCTGCATCCAAGACAGCCTGCGACCCCTCGCAGATAACCTGCACATTTGGAGTGATGTCGCAATGAGAGGGGGCTCGGCGAAGATACTTTGCCGAAGAAAGACTGTTCTGCGCATATACTGAATTGTCGGTCCGCGAGTACCACGCATCCCAGCGTATGGCGCCTGTGGCAATTGGGTCCGCCGCATAAGCCGGCACCATAAGTAGCCGTTCCGCCGCAACCGTGCCGAGACCAGCGAGAGTGGACTGAATGAACCGCCGGCGTGAAATACCCCGGTGCACTGCTATTTGCTCAAGCGCTAGAGATCTAGAGATAAGGTATGGGCACTTTGAAACCAACCAATACTTCAATCAAATGCGCGCGAACTCTCAAATCGATGTTGTCAATTTAGACCATGATGAAGGACAATTCTGAGTGATGTTGCAGGTATCCCACAACATATCGAAACCCCAATCTATTGTCACAAGCGCCCCCTCACCGTTAATGGGATTGCCGTGAAACTCCGGTGGCTCAACCAGATTGATAACCTTTTCCGCCACTAGGGCAGCACGACGGCGTGACGGCTTACTCTTTCGGACAATTGGGACCGTCATGAGAGTAGCGCCGCCTGGCTTGAGGGTTCGAGCAATTTCTCTGATCGCCAAATCGGGATGAAAAACATACTCGAAAACATCGTGTATAGTCACTAGATCGAAAGACTGATCCTGAAATGTCTGTTCCTCTAAGTTCTCGCAACGGTACTTCTTGCACGGCATTCTGGGGGCTTCGACCAGCTCTCCTGAAGGAATGTTCGGGTCAAACTGCGAGGCCGTGTAATTGCTACATTCACGCGTCAGTCGTTGGCTAACGATGTCCCAACCCGGCGAGCTTTCGTGAACCTTGAGCGAATGTCAGTTTCGCGAAAGTACTGCGACAGCACATGCATAAGTGCTCGGTGTCGAGGGGCCGACTTACATTTAATTCACTTCAGCGTGTTTCGAGAATATGGCCCCTCGGCGACAAACGTCGTCTCAGCTCCACATGCAGACCAACGTGCTGAAAGAGGAAACTAGCACCCGGGTTCGGTTTCTCTGACACAGACGCCTTTAATCACATTCGCCACCCGGGGTTCTCCTACCTATAGAGCGGCTCTCTTCCGAGAGATCCTCTGGGTAATTCGCCGACATCGCTCAAAGCAAAAATCGATGACGCCATCTGTGCACTGGACATAGACTGTTACTGTACGATACTCGCGCTTTTTTCCTGCAACTGTTGGCACGTCCGAAGCAGCGCCAGCAATGCGAAATGCACAACAGTCTCGTGATTTTCAAATAGGGTGTCTCCAAATGATAAGCACACTCGATATTCGCCGGCAGCAATTTTTACCCTAAGTCTGCTTGGAGAAAATCCTAAGACAGTGATCGAAGATCCAATGTCGGCTCTTCACGGACGCGGTTTAGTCGACTGCCCGTTTCTGTCTAGCCATAACCGGTCTCTTCCGAGTACGCCGTGTCGCATGCCACTTCACCCACGGCAATACGTGATCGGCATATTGTTCGACTTTGGGCTCGCGCTAGCCATGAAAAGATCGCCAGCAAAGTCTCGACTTGAACCGTGGATCAGAAGGAAATCAAGGGTGCTTGCTTACTGCCGGTGCGGGCACCAGTGAATTTGCGCTTTTTCTATACGCATTGAGTTATCACAAACTATTAGCGCACGAAAGACGTTGGCCTGATATCAGCTAGCTACGGCCCTTGCTTCTTCTTCGAATTCCAAGCGCACGCGCGGCCTTACCCAAGATGGTATCAGTGCCCCTGCTTTCTGACGGGAAATCAGTCTGTTTTGCTTTTGCTTTTTTTACCTGTACCGGGCCAGCTTGGTTGCTGGAACTTGTTGTCGGAGCAGTCCACAGCTTAGTACCACTTAATACGGAGACTCGTTTACTCACCAGGTCAGTGTCGACGGCCTTGCCAGGTTTCCAGGCAAATGCCAGAGAGGGAATCGTGGTTGGATCTACCTCTCCTGAGCAGATTGCTCGCATTGTAGAGTCGTCTAGCTTAGTTGAGTACAGGCAAACATAGGCGATTGCACCGGGAAAGCCATTCCCAGGCTTACCGATTGCGAGCGATTGTTCTGTGTTACCCGTTCCCGTGATCAAACCAAGTAGGTTACTAGACACGACTGGATCGCTCTCGGTCCCTACGTATACCTGCGATCCATCAGCTGATGCCGCGGATCCAACTACAGACCACCTGTTCAAAGGAACCGAAAGGTCACTTTGTCTGCTCGTTGCATCAGATTCAATCGTTACAAACCCATCTTTCAACCAAAAAGTGAAGTGGTTAGCTCCAATAGAAAAACCGCTACGCTTAGAGACGATTCCAGCGTATATATGGACTCCACCCGGTTTGCAAGGAGAAAAACACTGATGGGCGCAAGGAATGACTGCATGTATATATCCGGCCTGTTGGTGAGCACGGTATCGGCTCTGGCCATGATGG
>Ga0187893_10006851_pt1 | contig 19136 bp, 18 predicted proteins | sample MA1701074metaG_FD_139574 | JGI IMG/M metagenome (GOLD analysis project Ga0187893, IMG submission 139574) | White microbial mat communities from a basaltic lava cave in the Kipuka Kanohina Cave System on the Island of Hawaii, USA - MA170107-4 metaG ... | reverse complement strand
TCACCGCGCCCAACTTCGAGGCGCCGACCGACAGCGGCGGCAACAACGTTTACGATGTCACGGTGCAGGTAAGCGACGGCAACGGGGGCACGGATACCCAGGCCCTCACCATCGTCGTCACGAACGCCAACGAGGTGCCGATCCTGGCAACCAACACCGGCAGCACGGCCATCGAAGGTGGAACCGATCCCATTACAGCCAGCGAACTGACGGTCAGCGATGTCGATAGTGCCACGGCTCAGCTAGTCTATATGATCGGGATTCCTCCGACCTCGGGTCATCTCGAATTGACGACCGCCCCAGGAGTGACGGCGAGCAACTTCACTCAGGCTGATATCAACGCGGGCCACGTCGTCTATGTACACGACGGTTCAGAAACGACCAGCGACAACTTCACCTTTACGGTCAATGACGGGGCGGGGGGAGCATTAGGAAGCACGACGGTAGCACTCACGATAACCCCGGTGAACGATGCGCCGGTGGTGGCGACCAGCACCGGCTTCATGGTGGCTCAAGGTGGGACAGCTTCAATCGCTCCTGCTGAGCTACAGGTCACTGATATCGATAATACCCCTGCGCAGTTGACCTATACGGTGACCGTCGGACCAGTGAACGGTCAACTTCAGCTCACCACCGCTCTCGGTATACCCATCACCAGTTTCACTCAAGCACAGATCAATTCCGGTGAGGTTGTCTACGTTCATAATGGTTCACTTACTGCCAGCGACGCCTTTACGTTTACAGTCAGTGATGGAGCTGGGGGGAATATAGCGGCAACTACGTTTGGAATTATGGTGACCGGTGTGAATAACGCTCCGACACTGGCTGTGAATGGTGGCTCTATGGTCGTTCAAGGATTGACCGATGTGATCACAGCGGGTGAGCTGCAAGTGGTCGACCTCAACAATACACCGGCCCAGTTGATCTATACCGTCACAAATACTCCCAGTAATGGTCAACTCGAACTAACCACCAATCCCGGCGTGGCGATCACGACCTTTACGCAAGCCGATATTAATGTTGGCCATGTGGTGTTTGTCCATAGTGGCGCTGTCGCTACGAGTGACAGCTTTACGTTTACCGTCAGCGATGGAGCCGGAGGGACAATAGGAGCGACAACGTTTACGTTTACAGTTGTGCCGTTTATCCCGCCGCCTGGTGATGGTGGGGGTAGCAGTGGAACTGCAGGAGGCTCCGGAGGCACTGGAGGTACCGGTTTAGGGTCTGGCTCACGCTCAGGATCCGACACAGGCTCGACCCCTGGTCGTAGCAATGGAATTATTCCCCCTCAGCTGAAGCTGGCTCCAGTGCCAATGGGGACGGCTGGACCGAGCAAAGAGGTCTCCGTCGTGGGGGCAACCCACGATTTACTACCCAGGACAATAACGGCGACTCGATTGGTTGTGAGGCTCGAACCGCCGGGTATTGCGGTCCAGGAACTACCGAAATTACCGACGGAACCGCCGTTGCCGCCGATTAAGAAAGTCTTGGCCGTCGGGCACAAGCTTGTCGAGCATTTAACCAGATTAAACGATGATCTGGAACGCGGAGTGCAAGAACGAGAGTCGCAGACTCACCTCATGGGGCGAGTGGCTTCATTCTCCGGGGTGGCCTTATCTGCGGGATTCGTCGCCTGGATTCTCCGTGGTGGGTCGTTGATCGCGAGTTTCCTGGTTTCGATGCCGGCCTGGAGGCGTTTTGACCCTCTGCCTGTGTTGTGGCTGGGAGAAAGCGACCGCCGAAAACGCGATCGCACGGTGCGCGAGGCAGATGAACATGAGAAGCGGCAATTCCGCGGCCTGGATCGCGTGTTGAAATCTTCGAATCACGGACTAAACAGACAGAATCGACGCCCATGAACAGAACTCCGTCATGAAAGTCAAACCTTTGGTCTGGATCAGTTTTGGTCTGGTCAGTTTGACGATCAGCCTTATGTTGGCCGGCTATTCGCTTGTCGATTTGGTGCCTAACCACGATCGTCAAGTATTCGAGTATCGGCGAGATCTGGCCGAGTCGCTCGCAGTTCAATACTCGGCTTTGGCTGAACGCGATCAGATCGAAACGATTCAATTTTCGATGAAGACGCTCGCCACGCGGAATCAAAACATTCTGTCGTTGGCTCTTCTTCAAAGGGCCGGGGTGGTTGTTGCGCAGGTCGGCGATCATGCGCAGGTCTGGGTTCAACCACCCGGTGACCAGTCGACGCTCCAATTTCTCCAAGTCCCGATCTTTTCCGCAGACCAGCCATGGGGAGTGCTCCAGATTGCGTTTCGCGAGTCTGATAGCTCCGGAATCGGACACTTTCTGACAGATCCATGGGTACAGTTCCTGGCGTTCGTGAGTGTCATGGGATTCATCGGGTACCTCTTGTTCATGAAACGCACTCTCCGGCAACTGGATCCCTCCGGCATCGTCCCGACTCGTGTGAAAGCCGCGCTCGATGCGCTGACACAAGGAGTGGTCATGATCGACACTCAGGACCTGATCGTTCTGGCGAATGACTCATTCGGTCGCGCCGTCAATAGATCTGTGACGTCGTTGATCGGTCACGATCTCGGGGCTCTCGAATGGACATCAACTGCTTCGTCGGATTCGCTGGCCGTCCATCCGTGGACTCAGGCCATTATGGATAGGCAGTCCGTGGATAGAACCCCACTGCTCCTAAATCTTCCTGAAGGCGAGCCGCGAAAATTCATCGTCAACACCATACCGATTATGGACGACGAATCGACGGTCAGAGGCGCGTTGGTCTCCTTCCACGATGTGACCGAGCTTGATCGGGCTAATGCCCAACTCAAGGAAGCCAACAGTGAATTGGAATCGTCACGCCGTCAGATCCTCAACAAGAACCAGGAACTCGAAGCGATGAACACCAATCTCCACGTGGAAATGAATGAACGGAGAAAGGCGGAAGCAGAAAAAGAGAAACTGTATAGACAACTCATGCAGGCCTCGCGGCAAGCCGGTATGGCCGATGTGGCGTCAAATGTCTTGCATAATGTCGGAAACGTGCTCAACAGCATCAACGTATCGACGGATACCTTGCTGAAGACTCTCAAGAGGCCGATGGCGGGTGATGTCTGCCGGATTGCGTCACTGTTCCATGAGCATCAGAACAACTTACAAGACTTCTTGACGGCTGATCCAATGGGGAAGCAGATCCCCGTCTATCTCGATTTAGTGGCCGAATCCCTGAGTGAAAGCCATCAGACGATCCAAAGCGAGCTCAACTCCCTCGTGAACAAGGTCGACCACATCAAACACGTGATTATGTCGCAGCAGGAGATCGCCCGCGCGGCAAATATCCGTGAGCCCGCGTCAGCCGAATGCTTGATGGAACAAGCCTTGTTGCTGGCGATCCCCGAACCGGAGAAGTATCACATCCACGTCGTGCGGGAATACAGCCCGGTCTCCACGATCTTGACGGATCGCCATCAGGTCTTGCAGGTCTTGGTGAATTTGATCACCAATGCCAAGAACGCGATGGTTGAACACTCGGGGACCCCTCGGCATTTGACGCTACGCATTGGAGTGTATTCTGATCGCAAACCGTTCGCTCGCTTCATGGTCACTGACACGGGAGGTGGGATCAAAGCTGAGCATATCTCGAAACTCTTCGCCCAAGGATTTACGACGCGAACGGCCGGCCATGGACTTGGGCTGCATAGCGCCGCCATTGTGGCCAAGAATCTGGGCGGAACCCTGCAAGCGGAGAGCGCAGGCGAAGGGTGCGGGGCTACCTTCACGCTGGATCTTCCGTTAGTCCTCGCAGAGGCCGCCGCATGACAGCCAATCAGACCACCGACAATCGGCGAATTCTTGTCATAGACGATAACGTCAACATCCACGAGGACTTCCGAAGCATGTTGGCGCTTCCGAAAGATTCGGACTTACTCAGTCAAACTCGGACCGCCGTCTTCGGAGAGGTTCCGATTCTTCCACCGCCGGTACAGTATGAACTGGATTTCGCGAGTCAGGGACAAGAGGGTTTCAACCTTGTTCAGACTGCTCACCGGAGAGGAATGCCCTATGCGGTGGCGTTCGTCGATATGCGTATGCCGCCGGGATGGGATGGCCTCGAAACAATTAAACATCTGTGGTCGGCCGATCCTGATATCCACATCGTGATGTGTACGGCCTACTCCGACCATTCATGGGAAGACGTGAGCCGCGGAATCGGCGAAACCGACAAGCTGCTCATTTTGATGAAACCGTTCAGCAGCATGGAGGTCGTTCAACTGGCCAAGGCGCTGACGAAAAAATGGAACCTGGCACGCGCGGTCACATTGCAGGTCGAGATTCTTGCCCTCAGCGTGACTCAGCGAACAGCGGAATTGCAGAAAGCGAATGAGCGTCTGCACGAGCGTGTCGCCGGCCAGGCGGTAGAGGATGTCACGAGTCAGTCTCAAGGCGACGTCACGGACGCGTTTCGGCAGAAGGAAGAGTTCTTGGCGATTATGAGTCACGAAATCTCCGTACCTATGAACGAGCTCATCAGTAAAGTCGCTCTGCTGCTCGATAGCACGCTCACTCCAGAGCAGCGGGAGCAGATGGCGACGATACAGAGATGCGCACAAGATGTGCGGACGCTTCTCGGAGACATGCATGAGTTCATGGCAGGTCGGCGGCCAGAAACTCGGGTGGAACATCGTCAATGACGATGATGGTCTACTCCTCGGATCGATCTGGCTGAATGATCATGCCTGCCGGAAATACAGACCTTCGAATCTTGGCTTTTGTATGCATAGCTTGCCGAGACAGGCAGCTGCATGCGATAGCGTTTGTGGATAGGGAAAGGTCGCGTAGATCGCGGTCGAGCAGAACGAGGAAGGAAGTCTAGCCGGTGTCGACGGATCTTCTCAGTCGCCGAATTCTAGTCGTAGACGATAATTCGTCGATTCATCATGACTTTCTAAAGATTCTTCAACCCGAGACCGGACAGGAAGCCCTGGAGCAGGCTCGTGCGGCACTTTTCGGGGAGCCTATCTCTGTCCATTCTCGCGAAGCGTTCGAGGTCGATTGCGCGGACCAAGGACAGACGGCCCTTGCCTTGTTAGAGGCGGCGAGCAACGATGGGCGTCCGTATGCCGTGGCGTTTGTGGATATGCGGATGCCTCCTGGGTGGGATGGGTTGGAAACCATCGAGCATCTTTGGGAAGCTGATGCACGGCTGCAGATAGTCATTTGCACGGCCTATTCAGATCAACCTTGGGACGAAATCAGCGAGAGAATAGGCAGAACTGACAAGTTATTGATCCTTCAGAAGCCCTTTAACGGCATTGAAGTCTTGCAACTCGCCGCTGCGCTCTGCCGGAAGTGGGATTTGGGGAGTAGAGCTGCATGGCGACTGAATGAATTGAGCCATCTCGTCGATGAACGCACGGCTGAGCTCCAACGTGCCAACCACCAGCTCACACAGATCAATGGCACCCTAAGGAGAACCGTGGCGGATCTTGAAGCGGCGCAGGCGGAGATTCTACGACAAAACGGTGAGCTGGAACGCCTCGCATCCCGAGATCCGCTCACCGGCTGTCTGAACCGCCGCGCGTTCTACGCGTTGTTCGAAACAGTGTTTGCAGACAGTCGAAAACATGGGACCGAACTCTGTTGTTTGATGGTCGATATCGATCATTTCAAGCGGGTGAATGATCAACTCGGACACGCAGTCGGGGATCAAGCCATCCAAGCGGTCGCGTACAGTCTATCCGCGGGATTGCGGTTGACGGATATCGTAGGACGCTATGGAGGCGAAGAATTTTGTCTGATGTTTCCACGTACGACGCTCGCCGAAGCTTCGGACCTGGCAGAGCGACTGCGAATTCGAATTGAAACAGAGGCCGGCGGCCGAGTCCGCATGGCGGCCGGCATGGTCCTTACGGTGAGTATCGGAGTGTCGACGACATCCCTTGGAGCGCGAACTCCGTTGGAGCTGATTGATCAAGCGGACAAGGCTCTCTATGCCGCCAAGCAAGGTACGCGGAACTGTGTGATGGCGCTCGATCTGTTGGTTCCATGGTTGAAACCTTCCGAGCAACTCGAACTTCAAGTCAGGCGGATCACTCCACGCTCAAGTTCACCGAATGTCCGATAGGCAATCCTGATCGGTAGGATGACTCGATCCCGGAATGTGATGGCACACCGCTGTTTTCCATCCCGTGCACGACGCACCTCAGACTCCTGTGCGTTTTCTTGAATTCAAGACGTGTATAATGCTGGTGGATGACACGCCTGGTTAGTCATTTTCGGTCCTCCGTCGGCAGCAAAGTCGTGATGGCCCTGACCGGACTGGGGCTCATCGTCTATGTCATCTTCCATATGTTGGGGAATCTTCAGGTATTCGAAGGACCCCATGCGCTCAATAGTTACTCGGCGTTTCTGCGCGAGATGCCGATCCTCTTGTGGACAGCCCGAATAGGGTTGCTGAGTATCGCGGTTGTCCACATCGTGCTGGCCATCCAGCTGACCTTGCGAAACCGCCGCGCCCGCCCGACCGCCTACGCGATCCGTGATTATCGCCAAGCCTCATTGGCTTCAAGGACGATGGCGGTCTCCGGGGTTGTACTGTTGCTCTTCATCGTGTTCCATCTGCTGCATTTGACGGCGGGCGTCGTCGATCCATCATTTTCCGATCGTGTCGATGCGGAGGGCTATCGCGATGTCTATGCCAGGTTGATCCATGCCTTTCGGAATCCACTCATCGTAGGGCTCTACGTGGCGGGTCAGTTGGGGCTGGGCCTGCATGTGAGCCATGCCGTCTCCAGCAGCTTACAGTCCCTAGGATTGGAACACGCGGCGTTCAATCGTCTGTTCAAGTCCGCTGGTCCTGCGGTCGCGCTGTTGGTGGTGCTTGGCAATGTCGCCATCATTCTGGCCGTCTTCCTGGGGATCGTGCGCGCATGACGATGCTCAATGCAAAAATTCCCTCCGGGCCGCTGGAAACGAAATGGGACCGGCGCCGGTTCAGCGAAAAGCTGATCAGCCCCAACAACAAACGGAAGCTCACGGTCATTGTCGTCGGCAGCGGCCTCGCCGGAGCCAGCGCGGCCTCAACGTTGGGCCAGCTTGGCTACCAGGTGGAGTGCTTTTGTTTTCAGGATAGCCCGCGCCGTGCGCACAGCATTGCGGCGCAGGGGGGCATCAACGCGGCGAAGAATTACCAGGACGACGGGGACAGTGTGGGCCGGTTATTTTATGACACCATCAAAGGCGGAGATTTTCGATCGCGTGAGGCGAACGTCTATCGGCTTGCTCAGGTCAGCACCCAAATCATCGATCAATGTGTGGCGCTCGGCATTCCGTTCGCCAGGGAATACGGGGGGCAGTTGGCAAACCGGTCGTTCGGAGGCGTTCAAGTCTCCCGTACGTTCTATTGTCGGGGGCAGACCGGACAACAGCTTCTCTTAGGCGCCTATTCGGCGCTCTGCTGGCAGATTGAACGCGGACAAGTCACCATGCGCCCGCGTACCGAGATGCTTGACCTTGTTGTAATCGACGGTCAGGCTCGGGGTATTGTGGTGCGGGATCTGGTCACCGGACGGTTGAGCGTCCATACAGCCCATGCCGTGGTGCTTGCTACGGGTGGCTATAGCAACGTGTATTACCTTTCGACCAATGCCAGCGGCAGCAACGTCACAGCCACGTACCGGGCGTGGAAGCAGGGGGCGGCATTCGCGAATCCTTGCTTTACGCAAATTCACCCCACGGCGATCCCCCCGGGAGACGCATACCAGGCTAAATTGACACTGATGTCCGAATCGCTTCGCAACGATGGGCGACTGTGGGTGCCGAAGATGTCGGCGGATCACCGGTGTCCGGGCGACATTTCTGCTGCAGAACGCGACTACTTTCTGGAACGCCGGTATCCACGTTTCGGGAATCTCGCGCCACGAGACATCGCAAGCCGCGCCGTGAAGGATGTGTGCGATGAGGGCCGTGGTGTCGGGCCCAGCGGTCACGGTGTATACCTGGATTTCGCCGATGTGATTGAACAGGAAGGGCTGGAGGTGGTCCGCGAGCGCTACGGCAACTTATTCGACATGTATCATCGAATCACAGGTGAAGACGCCTATCACGCGCCGATGCGGATTTATCCGGCGCCGCACTATACGATGGGAGGCCTCTGGGTCGATTACAATCTCATGAGTACCGTTCCGGGGCTTTTCGTGATCGGCGAAGCGAACTTTGCGGATCACGGCGCCAACCGGCTTGGAGCCAGTTCGTTAATGCAAGGTCTCGCCGACGGCTATTTCATCCTTCCGTATACGATCGGCCATTACTTGGCGACGGCGAAGCTCTCCTTGATCCGAGAGGACCACAAGGAATCTCGCGCGGCGCTTCAGCGCGCGACGAATAGGATCGGTCGTCTGCTGAATGCGAAGGGGCGTCGAACGGCCGCCTCCTTCCATCGTGATGTCGGCACACTGCTACGGAATCATTGTGGGATGTCTCGCAATGAGGCAGGTCTCAAGCTGGCGCTGGCAAAGGTCCCGGCGCTACGGGAAGAATTATGGCGAGATGTGGTGGTCCCTGGATCTGGAGAAGCGTTCAACCAAGAATTGGAGTATGCGGGGCGGGTGGCCGACTATCTCGAATTCGCCGAACTGCTCTGTCACGATGCGTTGCATCGGGAAGAGTCATGTGGGGCTCATTTCCGCGAAGAGTACCAGACGGACGACGGTGAACCGAAGCGCGATGACAGCCGCTTCGCGCACGTGGCTGCTTGGGAGTATCGAGAGGGGGCGTTGCCCATCTTGCACAAGGAACCCCTTGCCTTCGAGTTCGTACAACCGACAACGAGAAGCTATCAGTGATCGGCAACGTGACATTCACTTTGAATATTTGGCGTCAGAAGGGTCCGGAGGACAGCGGCCGGTTTGTGACGTATGAGGCGCGCGACGTGAGCTCCGGCATGTCGTTCCTGGAAATGCTCGATAGTGTTAATCAAAGGTTGATCGCCAATGGTGAAGAGCCGGTTGCATTCGAACAGGATTGCCGCGAAGGCATTTGCGGAAGTTGTTCGTTGGTGATCAACGGCATTCCGCATGGCCCGGACCGTGGCATTACCACCTGTCAGCTATACATGCGGCGGTTTCTAGATGGGGCCGTCATCACGATCGAACCCTGGCGGGCACGGTCCTTCCCCATCATCAAGGACCTGGTGGTCGATCGCAGCGCGCTGGATCGGATCATGCAGGCGGGCGGCTATATCTCCGTCAACACCGGTGGAGCGGTGGATGGAAACGTCCTGTTGATCGGGAAGGATCAAGCCGAAACTGCGATGGATGCTGCCTCGTGTATCGGTTGCGGGGCCTGTGTGGCGGCATGCAAGAATGCCTCGGCCATGCTGTTCGTAGCGGCGAAGGTGTCGCACTTGGCGAGTTTGCCGCAAGGGAAGCCCGAGCGAACACACCGCGTGAGAGCGATGCTCGAAGCCATGGATCGAGAAGGATTTGGTTCTTGCGGCAACCAGTATGAGTGTGAGGCCGTCTGTCCCAAAAGCATCGGTGTCCGATTCATCGCCAACCTTAATCGTGAATACCTCCGTGCCGGCGTCGTCGAATCCGGTCTTCTCAGTGAGCCGGAAGCCCCCCACGCAGAGTCCGCCTAGAGGAAACACGAAGGACTGTTCTCGACCTCGGCAGACTACCCATTTCTGATCGCTCAATGGCGAGAAGGACTGGTGGAAGCCGATTTGCGCCAGATAGCAATCAACTTGACTGTGGGGGAAAGGCCTTTATATTGCAATCAGAGACGAGTCTATGCGTGGACCCGACGGAGACGACACCGCATGAGCCGGCAAGTGATCTGCCCACAATGTCGAAAAGACGGTGCCGCTCCTGCACGGCCGCAATCACTGCGTGAATTCGTCGTGGCGCTGATTTGGATGGCTCCGTTCCACTGTCGGCATTGTGACCATCGATTTCTCGCCCGTCGCAGAGGCACGGAGGGATCCTCACAGCTTATAGATCGCCGGGAACATCTCCGCATTCCTGTACGTCTGTGTCTGTCGTTTTCCGGTGGAAAGATACGCGGCGAGGGCACTGTGATGGACCTTTCACTTGGGGGGTGCATCATCAAGAGTGAGACGCAGGTGCACATCGACGACATTTTTTATCTGGAAATCGTCCTTGCCGAAGACGAGCTCCCGGTCGAGGTAGCGGCCATGGTTCGCTCCGTCAGCGCGCGTGGTATTGCGTTCAAATTCCTTCGCAAGGCTCAGGAGAACAAACGGCTTCTCAATTTTATCCAGTCACGTTCGGGTTCCACATCCTCTGTGCTCTCCAAGGCCGTTGAATCAACGGTCTCGATGTAGCCCCTTTTCTTTCGCCCTACGTCGGCGTTTCCCAGGCAGACGGCAGGGGATAGTCCGTGATCAGACGATCATGTTCGGCGACATCGAACGGCTCGATCGTCAGATCTTGTCGATCCATAGGATCTATACAGGCGGAAGAGCAGAGCACGTCGATCAACGCTTGTGCTTTATCCATCGTCGAAAACCGACAGAGGCCATGTTCGGGCATACCTGATGACGGGTGCCAAAAGGCCAAGTCGATCGCACTGCCTTGATAGATGCCCAAGGTCCGGTGCCGCACTTGAAACCCGCCGGCTTCATCGTTCCTTCTCGGCATAGGCACCTCTTGACCGACACGACTAAATGATTATCGCCATGGTAGCATGATCGCGAAATCGGAAAATACGGCATCCGTATTGTCCAAGGAGGGGATGATGGGGCGCACCTTGTGGAAAGAGACGGCGATCGTCATGGTGATGATCAGTGCATTGTCGGTATCCGGTTGTGGCTACAACGATCTCCAAGGTTTGGATGAAGATACCAAGGCTGCGTGGAGTGAAGTGATCAATCAGTATCAGCGCCGAGCCGACCTCATTCCCAACCTCGTCGCGACGGTCAAAGGGTATGCGGCCCACGAAAAGGAAACGCTTGAAGGAGTCGTGAATGCCCGGGCCAAGGCGACCGGGATGCAAGTAACGCCCGAGGTGCTGAAAGACCCGGCGACTTTCGAAGCATTTCAAAAGGCTCAAGCCGGTCTAACCTCAGCGCTTGGCCGGCTCATCGCGATCGCCGAGAATTATCCGAACCTCAAGGCCGATCAAAATTTCAGGGACCTCCAGAGCCAGCTGGAGGGGACGGAAAATCGGATCACGGTGGCGCGCAAGCGGTATATCGATCGTGTCGCGGAGTACAACAAGATGGTCCGGTATTTTCCGACCAACCTGACGGCCAAGTTTCTGCTGCACCTGGAAGAGCGGCCGAATTTTACGGTCGCCGATGAGAACGCCGTGGCGAAACCGCCAGAAGTGAAGTTTTGAATCGAGGGAGAAACCGAGGAGAGGGTTGAAAGTACCCGGAATGAGCTGCCTCGCGTTCTGCTGTTATCTGGCCGCCGCAACCTTTTTCCAAACAACGCCTGCCTCTGCGCTCGATGTTCCTCCACTGACGGGACGAGTTGTCGACCTCGCTCACGTCTTACCCACCTCCACGGTTGAGTCGCTCACCGCTCAACTTGCGACGCATGAAGCACAATCGAGCAACCAGGTTGCTGTGCTCGTCATTCCGTCCCTCGAAGGGGAAGCCCTCGAAGAATTCTCCCATCGCGTGGCGACCACGTGGAAACTTGGTCAGAAAGGCACCGACAACGGCGCCCTGTTGGTGGTGGCGATAGGAGAACGAAAAGTTCGAATTGAAGTCGGGTACGGCTTAGAGGGCACATTGACCGACATTCGATCGGCGCAAATCATCAGACATGAGATCGTTCCTCGTTTTCGCGCCGGTGATTTCCCGGGAGGAGTGACCGGCGGGATCAACGCCATTCTGAAGACAATCGAGGGGACCTATCAGGCATCTGAGAAAGCCGTCCCACTACAGGAAAGCGATGCCCTCACGCAGGTCGCGATTGCTGTCATGGTCGGCTTATTCGTAGGGCTCGTGCTCATGAATGCGCATCGATTCATCGGGCCGGTTGCGGGGGCGGGGATCTCTCTGCTACTGGCGCCCTGGTTGGTACCGGCGCTCATGGCAAGCGGTGTGACCCTGCTTCTGCTGTTCGTCATTGGTGCCTCCGGTGTTGCGGGAAGATCAATGCGACATCGAGGGATAGATGATTGGGTCTGGTACAGTAGCCGTGGCGGCGGGTGGGGCGGAGGATCGTTCGGCGGCGGCGGAGGCTTCAGCGGCGGCGGCGGGAATTTCGGAGGAGGTGGTGCCAGTGGAAACTGGTAATGGGCTGCGACTGACAGCCGAAGAACAGGAGCGGGTCAGGTTGGCGGTGCATACAGCAGAGCAACACACGAATGTTGAGATCGTTCCAATGATCGTAGGTCGGTCCGGGCTCTATCGCGATGCGCAATATCGGGCCGGACTAGTCCTCGCGCTGGCGGTACTGACGATCCTCCTGACCACCGAGCTGCTCTGGCTTCCCTGGGGCTGGCATGCCTCCAATGCGGCTTGGCTGGTGCTGGTGACCATCGTCGCCTATGGTACGGGAGTATGGCTTGGCACCCTCGTGCCTATCATTCGCCTGCTGACGTCGAGTGAGAGGATGCGACATAAAGTAAGGCTTCGAGCCGAGCGTGCGTTCGCGCAACATGCCGTGTCCCAGACGCGTGAGCGCACCGGCGTACTGATCATGGTGTCTCTCTTGGAGCATCAGATCTACGTGCTGCCGGATCAACCATTATTTCAACGAGTTCCAATAGAACGATGGTCGCAGATCGCACAAGCCGCTGCCGGCCGAATGAAAACGGGCGATGTTGTCGGCGGGTTATGCCTGAGCATCGAGACGTGCGGCCTTCTTCTTGCTGAGGTGAACCCTAGCCACCGAGACGACAATCCCAATGAATTACCGAATGAATTGGTCCAGGAGCCGTAAGGAATCTCCTGTCCTCCCTTGGGCACTCAACAAATAACCGTAACCAACCGATAGAGAAGAGACTCGGCGTGACCGTTCGGCTGGGTATGGACCATGACCCAATAAGGATGGATAAGGAGGGAGTCATATTATGTGGAAGCAGGAAGAGGGGGAAGGGGGAGAGGGAGAACGAGAGCGGGAACGCTGGGTGGAGGACAGGCGCAGCCAGTCCAAGAGCGGCCCGACACTTCCGGATGAGGTCGCCTTCGTCGGAAAGGACGTTGAGTTCAAGGGGATCATCACCTACTCCGGCACGGTACGCATTGATGGCGCGCTCGATGGCGAAATCCATACGGCCGGCGGATTGCTTGTGGGCCCGGAGGCGGTGATCAAGGCCAAGGTCACGGCTGGAACCGTGGTGTGCCACGGAACCATCACGGGTGATATCCAAGCGACGAACCAGATCGTGCTCCGTGCTCCGGCCGTTGTGCAAGGCAGCCTGACGACTCCGGTCCTTTCGATGGAGGAGGGTGTTGTCTTCAATGGCACATTGGAAATGAAGGCACAGGCCAAAGCGGAAATGTCAAAGGATATGGGATCAAACGTCGTCAGCATCACGAGCCGGCCACCGGTTCAGCGACTCGCCGCGTGATCGATCGAATAACGGGTCTCCTGGCGCGAAACTTCGGCAGGCGCCAGGGACCCAGCCTCAAAAACCCAACTCGCCTTCTTGACTTCTTCTTCCAGTCGCTCGGCAATCCATATGTTGATGACGGATTGCCTCGTCACGCCGGGGCCCCAGGCTTCAGCACTTCGAGAAAGAGATACCGGTCCTCGCATCCAGGAAGTGATCCGTCCGGGCGTTGCCCCGGGCTGTGATGTGGTAGAGGGCTCCGGGGAATTCGATCCGCAGCGGTCACGCCATGGGCATAGGCCAGCTCAACCGCATGCATAAAAGAAGACCCTAAAGGACGCTGGAAACGGGGCCGACCAGCCAAATGTATGATGGTAAGATGTGACTTCCTTTTTAGGGTCGTGAATTCTTAGAAAGTTAATCATGCACATAGCAAGATCCGACCCTAATTGTGTTGACCTCTATGCGTTGCTGACGAAGCAGGAGGCGTTACGTCCCATCAGGACGGGGAGCACCGGTCAGCGCCCTGGAGTCATGGCTGGCTAGCTGGCGCGCTCAGCTAGGCCCAAGTGTCTGATTGCGCAACCGGTGTCCCAGTTTATCCTGGGCCCCAGAGCCCGCATAGGTGACTGACTCGTCGTCCATTGAGACGCGCGGGATCCGACGACGCAACAGGAATCGCTCGCGCCTGACAGCCGTTTTCATAGGTGACCCCAATTGCTGAGGACACGATGCCCTACTCGTGCGCCGCTTCAAGTACCTCCGCAACCTGCTTGGCGACCGGGAGTGCATCTTCGATCGGAATCAGGCCCTGCGCGATGCGGCCGGCAAGCGTGGGCCCCTTGACCAGCTCCGTGACGAGCACCGGCACCCCGTCCGCCTGCTTGAAGTTTCACTCGGCCCGCCTGCTTGAACTCCCGCCTAGGTGACGTTATCATCAACCGCCACGTCATCATGTTGGACATCTCCTCGCACGACATTGTGATCGTCGGCGGAGGGGGCGCTGGGCTTCGCGCCGCCATCGCCATTGCCGAAACGGACCCGCAGCTCAGCGTGGCGGTCGTCTCCAAGGTGTACCCGATGCGGAGTCACACCGTGGCGGCTGAAGGCGGAGCAGCCGGGGTACACCTCGACGACGACAGCCATGATGAGCACGCGTACGACACCGTTTCCGGCGGCGACTGGCTATGCGATCAGGACGCCGTCCAAGCCTTCGTTAAGGAAGCGCCGCTGGAGTTGATGCGTCTGGAGCATTGGGGTTGCCCCTGGAGCCGGGAGCCCGACGGCCGTATTGCGGTGCGGCCCTTCGGAGGCATGAAGAAGACCCGCACGTGGTTTGCCGCCGACGAGACCGGTTTTCACATGCTCCATACGTTGTTTCAAACGTCGCTCAAATACGACTCTGTCACGCGCTACGACGAATACTTCGTCACCAAACTGCTGGTCGATGACGGACGCGTGCAGGGGGTGGTCGCGGTAGAACTGACCACCGGAAAGGTGCAGGCCATCACGGCTAAAGCCGTCATTCTGTGTACGGGCGGCTGTGGCCGGATCTTCCGCTACACCACCAACGCGGCCATCAAGACAGGCGATGGGATGGCGCTGGCTTATCGCGCCGGGGCTCCGCTGAAGGACATGGAGTTCGTTCAATATCACCCGACAGGACTGCCCTTTACCGGCATCCTCATCACGGAAGCGGCTCGCGCCGAAGGTGGCTACCTCCTCAACAAGGACGGCTACCGTTACTTGCAGGATTACGATCTCGGGAAGCCGGAGCCCACGCCGGTCTTGCGCAGCATGGAGTTGGGCCCGCGCGATCGCCTGTCGCAAGCCTTCATTTGCGAGCAGGAAAAGGGCCGCACCGTCGAGGGCCCTTACGGGCCGGTGGTGAATCTCGACCTCCGGCACTTGGGCGAGAAGACGATCAACACGAAGCTCCCGTTCGTGCGGGAACTCTGTCTGAAGTATGAGAACATCGACCCCGTCAGTCAGTTGATCCCCGTGCGTCCGGTGGTTCATTACATGATGGGCGGTGTGCATACCGACGTGAATGGAGCCACGCCATTGCCGGGGCTCTACGCAGCCGGGGAAGTCGCTTGTGTGAGCATCAACGGCGCCAACCGGCTGGGCTCCAATTCGCTGCCCGAGCTGCTGGTGTTCGGTGCCCGCGCAGGACGAGCGGCCGCGGCCTACGCGGCCGACCAGCCGTCGCCGAGCCGTCGTTTGCTCGCAGGGGCGCTCGAAGAGGATGCCCGCTTGAACGACCACTATCTCACGAAGAGCGGCGGACGGGAGCGGATCGCCGATCTACGTGAAGAAATGCAGCGAATCATGGAGCGTTCAGCCGGCATTTACCGCTCGGAGAAATCACTGACGGGGACCGCCGACAAGCTCTACGAGCTGCAGGAGCGGTCCCGTGACATCCGCTTGGACGATCGTGGCCGCCTGTTCAACACGGAGCTGATTTCCGCATTGGAGCTGTCCTTCATGCTGGAGATCGCCGAAACGATGGTGCAGTCCGCCATGGAACGGACCGAGTCGCGTGGGGCGCATCAGCGGACGGATTATCCGGCCCGCGACGACCACAAGTTCCTGGCGCACTCCATGGTATACCGCGATGCGGCGGGACGGCCGCGGGTCGAGTATGTCCCCGTCACCATCACGCGCTGGCCCCCCGCCGAGCGAGTTTACGGAAGGGAAATGAGAAATGGCGAGTAGGATCACGATCGAGGTCGCACGCTACAATCCCGCGCGTGATCACGAACCTGGCGTGAATTCGTATGAAGTGCCGCTCCGCAAGGAATGGGTCGTGCTCGATGCACTGAACTGTATCAAGGATCATCTCGACGGGTCATTGACGTTTCGCTGGTCCTGTCGGATGGGCGTGTGTGGCAGCTGCGGCATGATGGTCAACGGGGTACCGAAGCTGGCCTGCGCCACCTTCCTCTCCGACTATGCGCCGGGCCCCGTGCGCGTCGAGCCGATGCGCCACTTTCCCATCCTGCGGGACCTGGTCGTGGACACATCGGATTTCCTGATGAAGCTGGCGCGGTCCAAGCCCTGGATCATTCGCAAGGTCGAAAAGCCAATGGACCAGGAGTACTTCCAGACGCCGGCACAGCTGGAGGAGTACAGACAGTTCAGCATGTGCATCAACTGCCTGCTGTGTTACGCCGCCTGTCCCATCTACGGCCTGGACTCCCAGTTCACTGGGCCCGCGGCGATCGCCCTGGCGCAACGCTACAACAGGGATTCACGTGACGAGGGGGCGAGCGAACGTCTTGATAGCCTCTCGAATCTGGAAGGGATCTGGGGATGCATGTTTTTCGGTGAATGCACGCAGGTGTGCCCCAAGCATGTGGATCCCGCCGGGGCCATTCAACAATACAAGCTGACGGCCGCGACGGAATGGCTCAAAGCCATGGTGCTCCCGAGGGGTGCGAAGTAACAGCCATGATCAACCCCACAGAGTATCTGCCCAAGTCGTATCACCGGCGCATGTCGACCTACTGGTGGCTGGCGCGCTGGCCGTATCTCAAATTCATCCTGCGCGAGGCAAGCAGTGTGTTTGTGGGGTGGACCGTGCTGCTGACGCTCGTCCAGATCTGGGCCGTGACTCGCGGGCCATCGGCCAACGCGGCTTTTCACGCATGGATGCGGCACCCACTGATGCTCGGGGTCAATGTCATCGCCTTCCTGTTCGTACTGTTCCACGCCGTCACCTGGTTCAGCCTGATGCCCAAGACGATGGTGATCCGCGTGAAGAGGCAGAGGGTCCCGGACTGGGCCATCTCGGGGCCGAGCTACGCCGCCTGGGTGATGGTCAGCCTCGGCGTCGCCTGGGTCGTGCTGCGAGGGTAAATGAGCAAACGGTCGAATGAACCCTTGCTGTGGCTCCTCTTCAGCGCCGGCGGCGTCGTGTCTGCGATGCTGATGCCAGTCCACCTGTTTTTGTTCGCCCTGGCCTTCCCCCTGGGATGGCTGGATCCGCCCAGCGACGAAACGCTGCTAGCCCTGATTCGGCAACCGCTCGTGCGGGTGTATCTGTTCGTGTTCTGCTTCCTTTCCCTGTTCCACTGGGCCCATCGTTTCCGGTTCACGCTGTACGATGGGCTTCAGATCAAGCACTTGAACGAGCTCATCAACGTGCTGTGCTACGGTGGCGCGGTGGTGGGTACTGTCACGGCGGCATACCTGCTGTGGCGAGTCCCGTGAGGCCCCGGACGTCGGCGAGCCCAAAAAGCGCTCGGTGCTAAGACGACGAGCGAAACGCTGCAGCGCGCTTTGGATTTGGTCACGGAAAAGGCCGCGCATGATCGCATACTCCAGCGCTATAGCGGTGTGGGCAAGCCCGATGCATTCGGCGAAGACCACTAAGTTCGCGCTGCTTGATACCGCGGTCTATATTGAGAACTTCCGATCCGGGCGGTTCACGTTTCGCTTGCTCCAATCTCCTTTTGTCATCCGCTGTTCTTCAGTCGTGCTCCACGAATTGCTCCGCGGGGCTCGAACAGCCACTGAACGGAAGTTTGTCCTTGAATTGGGTCGGCGGTGCCAGGTGTTGACGCCAACGGAGCAACAGTGGCTTAGGGCTGCAGAAATCCTCAATCGGCTCAGGCGGCGAGAGCACTACGAGGCCGCCAAGCTGCGCGAGTTGCCCTTTCACCTCCTGTGTTGGGACTAGAGAACAGGTCTTGGGAGCGTGTAAAAGCAGAAAAGGGTACCGTCTATCTCGAAGGCTCTGGTCAAGAGCGAAGCCGAAACTCGTTACGACAAAGACCTTCCATGTCTAGCAGATCCACGGCTATGAAATCGCCGCATCGATAGACGGCCTGCGATCGTTCCGCTAGAATCCGGTCCATGTCAGAGCCCACCGTGTCGACCGGCGCCCTCCCGACCATGTCCACTGTCACGTCGATCGAATTCGAGGATGTTGGGGTGAAGCTCACAGTGGAGCCGTCGATCAATGCGTTGGACGAAATCGCGATGAAACTCAAGATCGAAGTGACCAGGTTCGGTGATCAGGTCATTTTGCAAGCGAGTCCGGAGATCAAACAGTTCAGGTTCGGCACACGCATGGCAGAGACCCTTCTGATGATGAGGAACGATGAGACCGTAGTGCTGGGAGGATTGATTCAGGGGGAGGATGGGAAAAGTTGCTCGACGGTACCCATCCTTGGCGATATTCCTTATCTGGGGGAACTCCTCTCGGCCACGACGGTAGACCGCGTCGAAACAGAGGTGGTGCTTACCATCACACCGCGCGTGGTTCGCAGCCTGACGACTCCGGTCCTTTCAATGGAGGAGGGTGTCGTCTTCAATGGCACATTGAAAATGAAGGCACAGGCGAAGGCGGAAATGTCAAAGGATATGGGATCAAACGTCGTCAGCATCACGAGCCGACCGCCGGTTCAGCGACTCGCCGCGTGATCGATCGAATAACGGGTCTCCTGGCGCGAAACTTCGGCAGGCGCCAGGGACCCAGCTTCAAGAACTCAACTCGCCTTCTTGACTTCTTCTTTCAATCGCTCGGCAATCCACATGTTGATGACGGATTGCCTCGTCACGCCGGGGCCCCAGGCTTCAGCACTTCGAGAAAGAGATACCGGTCCTCGCATCCAGGAAGTGATCTGGCC
>Ga0187893_10006850_pt1 | contig 19136 bp, 12 predicted proteins | sample MA1701074metaG_FD_139574 | JGI IMG/M metagenome (GOLD analysis project Ga0187893, IMG submission 139574) | White microbial mat communities from a basaltic lava cave in the Kipuka Kanohina Cave System on the Island of Hawaii, USA - MA170107-4 metaG ... | reverse complement strand
GCGTCGCGCGAGGTCACGCAGCGCACCGCGATGGTGTGGTCGTAGGTGCGGCCGTCGCCCATCACGCCGACCGAGCGGATCGGCAGGAAGACCGCGAACGCCTGCCAGAGCGAGTCGTACAGGCCGGCGGCGCGGATCTCGTCGGTCACGATCTTGTCGGCCGCGCGCAGCAGCGTGAGCCGCTCGCGCGTGACCTCGCCCAGCACGCGGATCGCGAGGCCGGGTCCGGGGAACGGATGGCGGTGGGAGAGAGCGCGCGGCACGCCGAGGCGTTCGCCGACTTCCCTCACCTCGTCCTTGAACAGCTCGCGCAGCGGCTCGACCACCTCGAGCTTCATGCGCTCGGGCAGGCCGCCGACGTTGTGGTGGGTCTTGATCGTGGCCGACGGCCCGTGCACGGAGACCGACTCGATCACGTCGGGATAGAGCGTGCCCTGGGCCAGGAAGTGCGCGTCGGGGATCGCGGAGGCCGCGCGCTCGAACGCCTCGACGAAGGTGTGGCCGATCACCACGCGCTTCTTCTCGGGGTCCTCGATCCCGCGCAGGTTGCGCAGGAAGCGGTCCGAGGCGTCGAGCGTCTCGAGGGGGATGCCGAGCGCGTCGCGGAAGCTCGCCTCGACCTCTTCGCGCTCGCCCGCGCGCAGGAGGCCGTTGTCGACGAAGAAGCAGTGCAGCCGCTCGCCGATCGCGCGGTGCAAGAGCACTGCCACCACGGTCGAGTCGACCCCGCCCGAGACGCCGCAGATCACCCGCCGCTCGCCGATCCGCTCGCGCAGCGCCTGCACCTGCACGGCGATGAACTCGTCCATGGTCCAGGTGCCGGAGAGGCCGGCGATCCGGGTCAGGAAGTTCGCGATCATGCGCGCGCCGTGCTCGGTGTGCACGACCTCGGGGTGGAACTGGATGCCCCACAGCCGCCGCTCGCGGTGGCGCACGGCCGCGAACGCGCAGGACGCGGAGGTGGCGATCACCTCGAAGCCGGGCGCGAGCTTCGCGATCAGGTCGCCGTGGCTCATCCAGACCGTGCTCGACGCGGGCACGCCGTCCAGCAGCGGGTCGTCGGCGCCGCTGCGCTCGAGCTGCGCGCGGCCGTACTCGCGACCCGCGACGTGCTCGGCGGCGGGCTCGACGCGGCCGCCGAGCGACTGCATCAGGAGCTGCAGCCCGTAGCAGATGCCGAGCACCGGCACGCCGAGCGCGAGCACCTCGGCGTTCAGCTTGGGCGCCTCGGGCGCGAACACGCTGGCCGGGCCGCCGGACAGGATCACCGCCTTCGGCGCGAGCTTGCGCACGCGCTCGAGCTCGACCCAGGGCGGCACGATCTCGCAGTAGACGTGCTGCTCGCGGATGCGGCGCGCGATCAGCTGGGTGAACTGCGAGCCGTAGTCGACGATGACTACGGACTCGGAGCGGGCGTCCGCCGCCGTCACTTGCTCTCGAGCCAGTAGTTGGGCGGCTCTTCGGTGATGATCACGTCGTGCGGGTGCGACTCGCGCAGGCCCGCGGAGCTGATCTTCACGAACTCCGCGCGGCCGCGGAGCGCCGCCAGGTCGGGCGCGCCGATCAGGCCCATGCCGGAGCGCACGCCGCCGAGCAGCTGGTAGACGCTGTTCGAGAGCGGGCCGCGGTGCGGCACGCGCCCCTCGACGCCCTCGGGCACGAGCTTCGACGGCGCCTTCACCTCCTGCTGGAAGTAGCGGTCGCGGTAGCCGTCGCGCATGGCCGAGAGCGAGCCCATGGCGCGGTAGATCTTGTAGGAGCGGCCCTGGTGCAGGACCAAGTCGCCCGGGCTCTCGTCGGTGCCCGCGAACAGCGAGCCGATCATCACCGTGTCCGCGCCGGCGGCCAGCGCCTTCACGATGTCGCCGGAGTACTTCACGCCGCCGTCGGCGATCAGAGGCACGCCGTGGCGGCGGCAGACCTCGGCGGCGTCCATGATCGCGGTCAGCTGCGGGACGCCCACGCCGGCGATGATGCGCGTGGTGCAGATCGAGGCCGGGCCCACGCCGCAGCGCACGGCCGAGACGTGCGCCTTGATCAGCGCCTCGGCGCCCTCGGCGGTGGCGACGTTCCCGCCCACGATCTCGACCTCGGGGAACGAGGCGTGCAGATCGGAGATCGCGCGCAGCACCGCGTCGGCGTGGCCGTGCGAGCTGTCGACCAGGAGCACGTCCGCGCCCGCGCGGATCAGAGCGTCGGCGCGCTCCAGCGCATCCTTGGTCACGCCCACGGCCGCGCCCACGCGCAGGCGGCCGAGCGCGTCCTTGTTCGCGTTGGGATAGAGCTGCTGCTTCTCGATGTCCTTGATCGTGATCAGGCCGCGCAGGTTGCCGCCGTCGTCGACGACCAGGAGCTTCTCGATCCGGTTCTCGTGCAGGAGCTCCTTGGCGGTCTCCATCGAGACGCCGACCCGCACGGTGATCAGGTTCTCGCCGTCCGTCATCACCGACGAGACCGGCTGATCGAGCTTGCGCACGAAGCGCAGGTCGCGGTTGGTGACGATCCCGACCAGCTTCTCGCCGCGCACCACCGGCAGGCCCGAGATGTGGTGCTCGCGCATGATGTCGAGCGCGTCCTGGATCGGCTGCTCGGGACCGAGCGTGATCGGGTCGACGATCATGCCGGACTCGAAGCGCTTGACCTTGGCGACCTCGGCGGCCTGCTTCTCGATCGAGAGGTTCTTGTGCAGGAAGCCGATGCCGCCTTCCTGCGCCATGCAGATCGCGGTGCGGTGCTCCGTGACCGTGTCCATCGGCGAGGCGACCAGCGGCATCTTCATGCGGATGCCGGGCGTGAGTTGCGCGGAGAGATCTACGTCGGTGGGATGGACCGACGAGGGTCCGGGCACGAGGAGGACGTCGTCGAAGGTGAGGCCGTCCCGGATGGATGCGCGACCGGAGGCGCTGGGCTCGTGCACCGCCGTCCCCCTGGCTGGAGTTGGTGGCGCACTCTAGTGGTCGACCCTCGGAGTGTCAAGAATCGGCGGCGCTCGCAGCCGCACCCGGCGCGCGCGCATCGACGAGGATGTTGCGCACGAGAGACGAGAAGCTGCGCAGGATCGCTTCCTCGAGCTTGAGCGCGAGCGCGGGATGGTCGGAGCGCAGGCGCAGGTAGCTCTCGCGCGACAAGCACAGGAGCTGCGTGGCCTCGAGCGCGACCGCGTCGCACTCGCGCAGGCCCACGTGGACCAGGCAGAGCGCGCCGAGCACCTCGCCCGCGCCGAGCTCGCCCACCATCTGACCGTCGGACTTGATCGCGAGCGAACCGCGCGTGACGAAGTACAGCTCCTCGGCCTCCTCGCCGGCGCGAAACAGCGTCGAGCCGGGGTCGAGCTCCTTCTCGGTCAGGAACTCGGCCAGGTTCCGGCGATCGGCCTCGATCAGTTCGGTCAGGAGTTGGACGCGGCCGAGCTGTTCGTTCACGGTACGAGCCTCGCGAAGACGCTGCGCAGCAGCTCGAGCCGTCCGTGGCTCGACTGCTCCGGCAGCACGAAGAAGGACCCGCCCTCGAGATGCGCGAGCGAGCCGCGCGCCGAGTCTGAGAGCGCGAGGCCCGGCGCGTCGGGCAGGAGCAGGTGCGCGATCGGGCGGTTGCGCGCGCGCAGGCGCTGCCAGATCGCCTCGGTGGCTTCGAGCGCGGCGCCGAACGGGCCGGACGGCATGATGATCGCGCCGACCATGCCGTGCGCAGCGACGTCCCAGAGCGGCGCGTGGGCCTCGCCGGCGGGCACCGAGATCAGCCGCAAGGCGATGCCTTCGCCGAGCGGCACGTGGCCGATCGTGCCGAGCTCGCCGAGCCGCTGCGGCTCGCGCGCCATGCGGCCGTCGATTACGAAGTGCGTGTTCTCGCGCAGCGCTGCGGCGAACGCCCGCACCAGCGAGCGCTCGGGCGCGGCGACCACGAGCTTCAGCACGGAGCCCGCCTTCGGCCGCTGAGTCGCGGCCCACTCGCGCAGCCGGCGGATCTGCGGCGGCGAGAAGATCGCGGCCTCGCTCTCGGCGAAGCCGCCTTCGGGCGTTGTGCGGATCTGCTCCAGGCCCAGGAAGTCGCGCGCGAACAGGTCGGAGAGCACGCGCAGCACCTGGTAGTCCGGGAACGGGCAGTGATCGATGATCTCGCCGATCTTGCGGTAGGCTGTCAGCGCGTCGATCACCTCCCGCGTCAGCGGGTGGCCGATCGCGGGGATCTGCTCGCGCGGCACGCGCAGCTCGAGCCGGAGCTCCGGCCCGGGCATGTCGCGGCGCAGCTTGTCCCACTCGTCCTTCTGGCGCACACCCTCGAGCAAGAGCATGCGCAGGGGCTTGGTGATGCGCGCCTGGTCGCGCATGTCGCCGGGGATGAACTCGAAGCGGCCCTCCTTCCAGGCGAGCGTGCGGTAGAGCGCCTTCTCGCCCAGCACGGCGGTGCCGTCGGCCAGCGGGATCATCGCGTCGATCGCCTGGCCCGCGCGGATCGAGATCGTCGACGACGAGGGCATGCCGTCCTGCGCGATGCGCACCACGCCGCTGCGCTGGTTCACCTGCAGGATCTGCAAGAGGTCCGCGACGGGGATCTGCGCGAGCTTGCCCTCGATCTCCTTGTCGGAGCGGATCTCGCCGAAGCGCGCGCTGCGCTCCAGGATCAGGTCGAGGTGGTCGAGCACGTCGGCCTCGTGCCAGGGCGCGACCACGGTCGCGTCGCGCGAGTCCATCGAGATCGGCGCGTCGAGCTCGTCGTTGACCAGGAACACGAACGAGACGCCGCGCGTGCGCGGGTTGCCGCGCAGGATCTCGGCCAGGCGCACGCCGTCGATCACGGCCAGGTCGATCGGGCAGATCACGACCTCGGGCACGCGCTCCAGCGCCAGCTCGAGCGCCGAGGCGCCGTGCGGCGCGCGCTCGACGATGTGGCCGCGGCCGGTGCAGGCCTCGGACACCGCCTTCGCGCGGCCGCGGTCGTGGTCGGCGATCAACAGCCGCATCGCTAGCCCCGCACCCCGAAGCCCGTCTCGGCGCGCAGCCGGAAGGTCATGTGCTCGATCAGCACGGGGTCGTTCGAGTGGTAGACCGGCCGCGCCCCGTCGGCGCGCGGCTTCCCGGCGACCAGCGCGTAGGGCGGGCCCTCGCCGAAGCGCACGATCCAGGAGGTGTCCGCGGAGACGTTCGGCGGCAGCGAGAGCGCGGTCACGGCCGGGCCCGACGGAATCGTGTCGCCGTCGGTGGCGACGAACACCTCGGTCGCGGTCTCGGCGTCGCCGAGCGCGGCCAGCGGCGCGAGGAAGCGCGGCCGCTCGGGACCGGGCGCGAGGAACAGGAGGCCGCGGTCGCGCGGCCGGCAGGCGAGATCGTTGACCAGCAACTCGGCCGCCTCTCCCGCGAAATCGCGCGGCAGCCAGCGCGCCCGATCGAGCAGGCGCGCGCCGATCGCGGAGAGCGGCGTCTCGGGCTCGATCCCCAGCTCGTGCACGACGCTCGAGTGCTCCTCCTGCACGCGCCGCTGCGCGGCGGCGATCAGGCCTTGGAGCGTCTCGCCGTCGACCGGGAAGTTCGCGACCCCGAGAGCCGGCTTCGCCTCGAGCTTCGCCTCGCCGAGCACGTCCCGCAGGCGCTGCGCGATCCGGCGCTTCAGCACCACGCCGCCGAGCGAGTCCGTGTCCGTGACCAGCACCCAGAAGTGGCAGCCGTCCTCGGCGATCAGCACGTCCGTGGTGCGCAGCGTGCGCTTGAACGCGGCGACCAGCGCGGGCATGGCGTGGCGGTCGCGGGCCGGGTCGAAGCCCTCGAGATCGACGCACAGGAGCGAGAGCCGGCGCCCGAAGCGCTGCGCCTTGTGCACCTCGGTGCGGCCGACCTCGTCGAGGAAGGCACGGCCGGGAAGACCGGTGAGCGAGTCGCAGAAGCTCGAGCGCGCGAGGCGCTCGCGCTCGTAGGCGGACTCGAGCACGACGGCCGCCACGGCGCCGAGGCGTCCGGAGAGCTCGATCTCGCGCGCGCCGAACGCGCCCTCTCCCGGCGTGAGCCGCGCGACGCCGAGCAGCCGCCCCTCGCGCGCGCAGGGCACGAGCAAGGCGCGCGGGCCGTCGCCCTCGCTCGCGTCGGCCACGGGCCGGCCGTTGCACAGGGTCTCGGCGCGCCGTCCCGCCTCGAGCTTCCAGACCTCAGGGGTCGGAGCGGCGGGCTCGTCGCCCAGCACGACCGTGCGCCCGAGCTCGCCCTCGGCGAGCGGCTCGGTCCAGAGCTCGACGGTGCACGCGCCGGTCTCGAGCTGCAGGAGCTCGGCGAGCTTCTTCCCCGCCTCGGCCGGGGTGCGCTTGTCGAGCAGCCCGAACGCGCGCTCGAGGAGCGAGATGCGCGCGAGCAGCGCGGCGCTCTCGTCCGGCGCCGGCGCGGGTGCTTCCGGGGCGGCTTCGCTCGCGGCGGCGAGCAGCGCGGCCACGCTGCGCACCAGCCCCTCGCGCTCGAGCGGCTTCTGCAGGCAGTCGCCGGCGCCCGCGCGCAGCGCCGCGACGCCCCAGCGCGGATCGAGCGCACCGCTCGCGGCGAGCAGCCGGGCGTTCGGCCAGCGCGCGTGCACGCGCGCGACCGCGGTGGCGACGTCGGGCCCGGACTGGACCGGGTCGAAGATCAGGAGATCGGGCGCCTCGCCCGCCGCGAGCACCGCGGCGACCTTGGCCTCGGACTCGGCGCTGCGGACGGCGTAGCCCGCCTCGGACAGCACGCCCTCGACGAAGCTCCGGAAGTAGAGCTGCTCGTCGATCGCCAGGATCCGCGCCTTGGGAGCCACTTCTCTCCTCGGTCCACGCCTGCGGGCGCGGGCCCTGCTCGAGCGCGAACGAGTCCCCCCGCGAGCGCTTGCAGCTTAGTGCTTCTTCCTTGTCGGCGCTGAAGCGCCATTTCTCACGCGGGAATCCCGGGGCTTGTGCCGAGCAGCGAGTGCGGCGTGCAGCCCGTGATGTCGACCGGGAGATAGCTGCCGAGGGCGGCCGGGCCGCTGGCGCGGAAGTTCACGATCCGGTGGTCGTCCGAGCGCCCGGTGAGCTGGCCGTCGCCGTGGCGGCTCGCGCCCTCGACCAGCACCTCGAGCCGGGTCCCGATGCGGGCGGCGTGCGCGTCGAGCGTGAGCGAGCGCTGCACGTCTTGGACGCGCTCGAGGCGGGCCTGTACCCGGGCGTCGTCGAGCTCGCCGAGCCCGCGCCGCTGCGCGGGCGTGCCGGGGCGCTCGGAGTACTTGAAGGAGTAGCTGTCCGCGAAGCCCGCCTCGTTCATCAGGCGCAGGGTGTCCTCGAAGTCCGCGTCCGTCTCGGTCGGGTAGCCGACGATCAGATCGGTCGTGACCGCGATCCCGGGCCGCGCCGCGCGCAGCCGGGCGACGATCTCGAGGTAGGTCTCGCGGTCGTAGCGCCGGTTCATCGCCTCGAGCACCCGGTTCGAGCCGCTCTGCACCGGCAGGTGCAGGTGCGGACAGAGCTCCGGCACCTCAGCGAAGGCGCGGATCAGCTCCGGCGTGACGAAGCTCGGGTGCGGGCTGGTGAAGCGGATCCGGCGGATGCCGGGCACCTCGGCCACGCGCCGGATCAGGTCGGCGAAGGCGAGCTCGCCCGCGATCTGGCCGGGCCGCGGCCGGCCGTAGGCGTTCACGGTCTGGCCGAGCAGCGTGACCTCGCTCGTGCCGGCCTCCGCCAGGGCCCGCACCTCGGCCAGGATCTGGGCGCTCGGCCGGCTGACCTCGCGCCCGCGCGTGCGCGGCACGACGCAGTAGGAGCAGAAGAGGTCGCAGCCTTCCATGACGGTCACGAAGGCCCGGCCCGGGGTCGGTGACGCATAGGCCGGGTGGCGCTGCGGCAGATCGAAGCGCTCCCCCGGCGCGTCGTCGTAGTCGACGCGCAGCGAGCGGTCGCGCGCGCGGGCCGCGTCCACCATGGCCGGCAGGTGGACCAGGTTCTGCGGGCCGAACACGAAGTCGAGCTTGGGGAAGCGGCGCAGCAGGGTCTCGCCCTCCTGCTGCGCGACGCAGCCACCGACGCCGACGACGAGCCCGGGCTCGGCGCGCTTGCGCGCGAGCAGGATGCCGAGCTCAGTGTAGAGGCGGTGCTCGGCCTTCTCGCGGATCGAGCAGGTATGGATCACGACTACGTCGGCGGCCTCGGCCCGATCGCTCGCGGCGAGGCCCGCGTGGTGCAGCAGGTTCGCCATCTTCTGGGCGTCGTGCTGGTTCATCTGACACCCGAAGGTGCGGATGTGGAACCGGTCCCGAGCCGCTTCTTGAAGCGATGGTCGAGCCTCGATCGGGAGCGAAAACCCCTCTTCAGGCGAAGACATGACGCATATCCTTCAATCGCCTGATTCGAGACCGGTTCGAGGCCCGAAAAGCCGAGTTTGAACGCTTGAAAACCTGATTGACAGCTCGGACTCCCTGTGGATAATCTGTCCACAGTCGGACAGAAGCTGCCATTCGCGGTCGCAGCCAGAGACGCGACGAAGGGGGAAACGAGCCGACGAGGATCTCACGGAGAAGGCGGTGGAGACGACATTTCGGCTTTGAAATGTCCAACCTCTCACCCCCCACAAGTCGCCACCGCCCTCTCCGACCCATCGACAGCCCCGGCACCCGAAAGGTTGCCGGGGCTGTTTCGTTTCAGAGCACGAGCTTGTCCACGAGGCGCGTGAGCTGCTTCAGATTGCGACACTCCTCGGCGACGTCCGTGTACGGCAGGTACTTGTCCATCACGCTGTCGCCGAAGCCCCAGGCGCCGGGCGCCTCGGGATTGATCCAGATGACGTTCTTGGCCTTCGCGTGCACCTCGCGCAGGCACCACGCGCGCGGGTCGTTGTAGTTGTTGCGCGCGTCGCCGATCACGACCACGGTCGTGCGGCTGTCGATCGCCGACAGGTAGTCGCGCCAGAACACGTGGAAGGCCATGCCGAAGTTCGAGCGCGTATAGGGATTGATCACCTCGCCGCCGTCGAGGGCCAGGTCGATCGCGTCGAAGATGTCGCGGTCGCGGAACAGCTGGCTGACCTCGCCGAGCTCGGCGACGAACACGAAGCTGCGCACCTTGGTGAAGCAGTCCTGCAGGGAGAAGATGAACTGCAGGAAGAAGCGCGACACGTTCGCGACCGAGCTCGAGATGTCGCACATCACGACCAGCTTCGGCTTCTCCTTCTTGCGCTGCTTGAAGACCAGCTCGAACGGGATGCCGCCGTGCGCCATGTTCTTGCGCATCGTCGTCTTCAGGTCGAACTTGCCGCGCCGCTCGCGCTTGCGGCGCATGGTGATGACGCTCTTCAGCTTCTGGGCAAGCCGCTGCACGACCTCGCGCAGCTTGCGCAGGTCCTCCTCGGTCAGGTTGTAGAAGCTCTTCTCGAGCAGGCTCTCGCGCCGGAAGCGCTCGATGTAGTCGTGGTTCTGCTTGTCGAGCTCGCGCTCGGTGAACTGACGCACCGCGCGGCGGGCGGCCTCTTGCACGGCCTTCAGCAGGGCCTCGAGCTCGGCCAGCCGCTCCTCGGCCATGCCCTCTTCCCGCAGCCGGTCCATCAGGGTCTTGAGCTCGCCGGCCGCGCCCTCCATGTCCATCTGCTCGAGCATGCGGCGCGAGAAGAAGCCGATCTGCAGCATGTTGCGGATGTTGCCGACCTCGGCCTCCTCGCCGGCCTGCTGGATCAGCTGCTCGAGCGCGTTCGAGTCCATGCTGAGCAGGGCCTTGGCCAGCTCGGACAGGTCGATGTCCATGTTCTCGAGCATTTCTCGCAGCTGCTCGAGCAGGCGCTCGAGGTCGAACTCGCCGCCCATGCTGCCGAGCGCCTGCTTGAGCTCGTTCTGGAGCTGGTCGTGGAAGCCCGACCAGAACAGGTCGAAGAGCCGGTCGTAGGTCTCGATGTCGTCGCCGCGCTTGACCATGGTCGTGCGCAGCGCGTCCTTGAACAGCTCGCGGTCCTCGAGCGGCATCTCGTCGATCGCGGTGAACGCGTCGAGCGACTCCGCGACCGAGACCCGCACGCCCGCCTTTCGCAGCAGGTTCGTGAACTCGACGATCTTCTTCTCCATCACTAGTGCAGCACGCTCTTCTTGGCCGGGGCCGCCGGCGCGGCGGGAGCGGGCTGCGCCTGCTCGGCCGCCTTCTCCGCGGCCTTCTTCTGCAGGAGCGCGTTCAGCTCGCTCTGCGCCTTCGCGATGTCGCCCTGGTGCTTCAGGATCACGGCCAGGGTGTCGTTCACGAGCTCCGCGTCGAGCGCGTCCGCGTTCAGCACCATCAGCGCGCGCGCCCAGTCGAGCGTCTCGGAGATCGAAGGCGTCTTCTTCAGGTCGAGCTTGCGGATGCGCTGCACGAGCTCGACCACGTCCTGGACCAGGCGGTTGCCGATGCCCGGCACCTTGAGCTCGAGGATGCGGATCTCCTCCTCCTGGCTCGGGAAGTCGATGTGCAGGTGCAGGCAGCGGCGCTTCAGCGCGTCGGTCATCTCGCGCGCGTCGTTCGAGGTCAGGAACACCATCGGGATGTGCTTGGCCTGGATCGTGCCGACCTCGGGAACGCTCACGGTGTAGTCCGAGAGCACCTCGAGCAGGAACGCCTCGAACTCGGGGTCGGACTTGTCGACCTCGTCGACCAGGAGGAGGATCGGCTCCGGGGCGGTGATCGCGCGCAGCAGCGGCCGCGCCACGATGAAGCGCTCGCTGAAGAACACGTCGTCCTGGGCGGCGATGCGCTCGGACGCGTCCTTGAGCGTCTTCGTGCCGGCGATCACGTCGCTGATCTTGTCGCGCAGCATCTGCGTGTAGAGCAGCTGCTTGGAGTACTCCCACTCGTACAGGGCCTTGGACTCGTCCAGGCCCTCGTAGCACTGCAGGCGGATCAGCTTCCGGCCGATCGCGCCGGCGACCACCTTGGCGAGCTCGGTCTTGCCGACGCCGGCGGGACCCTCGACCAGCACGGGCTTGTTGAGCTTCGAGGCCAGGTACACCACCGTCGCGATCTTCTTGCCGGCGATGTAGCTCTGGTCGAGCAGGCGCTTCTGGACTTCTTCGACGCTATCGAACATGGACTCTCCTCGTCTCGATCACTGGCTCCGTGGCCCTCGCCAGAAGCTCCTCCAACCACTGCTCTCGCATGCGCTGCAGCCGCACGCCGTACTCCAGGATCATACGCCTGTAGGGATCCGCTTCGCGCTGCTCGAGGTCGCCGAGCGCCGACTCGAGGCGCGCCGCGCGGCGCGCGGTCTCGCCGAGGCGCTGGCGCACCTGCTCTGCGGCGACCTCGGCTGGCAGCTCCGCGAAGAAGCTGCAGCGCTGCAGGAAGCCGTCGCGCCAGAAGAAGCCGAGCCGCTCGCGCGCGTCGTCGGGCTCTACGCCCTCGAGCCAGGCGCGAAACGCGGCGCGCCCCGGCTCGGTCACGCGGTACAGGTGCTTGGTCGGGCTCGAGCGCTGCTCGACGACCTCCTTCTCGATCCAGCCGCGCGCCTCGAGCTTTGCGAGCGCGGGATAGAGCTGGCCATCGTTCAGGCCGAGGTCCTTCGAGAAGGTCTCCTCGAGGTGCTTGCGGATCGAGTAACCGTGCGCCGGCGCATCCATCAGCACGCCGAGAATGGTGTAGGAGACCGACATCGGCCTAGCTCATCAGGTTCAGGATGTGCCCGAGCTTCTCGCGCTTGGTCCGCAGGTACTCGAGGTTCTTGTCGTTCGGGCGCATCTCGAGCGGCACCTGCTCGACGATCTCGAGCCCGTAGCCCTCGAGCCCGGCGCGCTTCTTCGGGTTGTTGGTGAGCAGGCGCAGCTTCGTGACGCCGAGGTTCACCAGGATCTGCGCGCCGACGCCGAAGTCGCGCGCGTCGGCGGGGAAACCGAGCCGCTCGTTGGCCTCGACCGTGTCCAGCCCTTCGTGGTCCTGCAGCGCGTAGGCGCGGATCTTGTTGAGCAACCCGATGCCGCGGCCTTCCTGGCGCATGTACAGGAGGATCCCTGTGCCCTCCTCCTGGATCATCTTCAGCGCGGTCGCGAGCTGCTCGCCGCAGTCGCAGCGCAGGCTGCCGAAGGCGTCGCCGGTCAGGCACTCGCTGTGCACGCGCACCAGCGTCGGCTCGTCCTTGCGGATGTCGCCGCGCACGAAGGCGATGTGGTCGACGTGGTCGATCTCGTTCTTGAACACGATCGCGCGGAAGTCGCCGAACATCGACGGCAGGGTCGCCTCGGCCGCGCGCGTCACGTGGCTCTCGGTGCGCAGCCGGTATTTGATCAGGTCGGCGACGGTCAGGATCATCAGGCCGTGGCGCTCGGCGAAGATGCGCAGGTCGGGGATGCGCGCCATGGTGCCGTCGTCGTTCATGATCTCGCAGATCACCGCGGCGGGCTGCGCGCCCGCGAGGCGCGCGAGGTCGACGCCGCCCTCGGTCTGACCGGTGCGGCGCAGGACGCCCCCCGGCTTGGCGACGAGCGGGAACACGTGGCCGGGGCGCGCGAGGTCCGAGGGCCGCGCGTTGGCGGCGATCGCGACCTGGATCGTGCGCGCGCGATCGGCGGCGGAGATGCCGGTCGTGACGCCCTCGCGCGCCTCGATCGAGACCGTGAAGGCGGTGCCGAACGGCGTCTCGTTCTCGGAGTCGCGCACCATCATCGGCAGGTCGAGCTGGCGCGCGCGGTCGGGCGTGATGGCCAGACAGATCAGGCCGCGGCCGTACATGGCCATGAAGTTCACCGCTTCCGGCGTGCACTTCTCGGCCAGCATGCACAGGTCGCCTTCGTTCTCGCGGTCCTCGTCGTCCGCGAGGATGACCATCTTGCCGGCCCGGATCTCCTCGATCCCGCGGCGCACGCGGGCCATTACGTCTTCGAGTTCTCGGGGCGCGGTGAGCGCTTCGAACTCCTCGGCGCGGCTCATCTTCTCGGCCTTCGGCGGTCGCTACCTAGGAGCTAGGTACGCGCGAGCCGACGGTACCAGCCGGGTACAGGCGCGTCAAACGACGGGGCCCGCGGCCCTCCGCTCAGGCGTCCTTCTGGTCCTCGAAGTGGCGCATGACGTCGCGCATGAACTGCTGCTCGGTCATGTCGAACTTCTGGCCGAACGCGTGGCGCTGGTCGAGGTGGCGGTACAAGCGCTGCAAGAGCGCCTCGAGCGTCTCGATCACGCCCTCGCCCTTCGCCGCGGCTGCGGGGATGGTGGGAACGCCGGTTCCCTCCCAGGCCTTGCGGATCTCCTCGAGCGCCTTGATGTCGGGCAGGTCGCGCTTGTTGAACTGCACGACGGTCGGCATCTGTGCGATGTCCAGGCCGTTCGCGCGCAGGTTCGCTTCGAGGTCGCGGTACGAGTACGCGTTGCCCGACGACGCGGAGCGCTGCGAGTCGGCGACGAACACGACCGCGTCCGCACCGGCGAGCACCACGCGCCGCGTCGAGCGGTGCAGCACCTGGCCGGGCACGGTGAAGAGCTTCAGCTTGATCTTGAACTCGCCCTCGGCGCCGAACTCGACGGGCAGGAAGTCGAAGTACAGCGTGCGGTCGTCCTGGGTATCGAGCGTGACCATCTCGCTGCGCATGCCGGCCGCGAGCTTGGCGTGGATCTGCCGCAGGTTGGTCGTCTTCCCGGACCGCGCAGGGCCGTAATACACGACCTTGAGCGTGATCTCGCGGGCTTCGAGGTTGAGCTGCGGCATGCGGAACGCCTTCGGGAAGGTCGCTCCTCTATCGGCGCTGCTTCTTGCTCGATTGAGACGTACCCGTGAACAGCTCGAGGAGCAGGCGCGCGGCGCGGGGGGCGGAGGTGCGGCTGTGCTCGACCTCGGTCTCGAGCGCGGGCAGGCGCGCAGCGACGCGTGTGTCCGCTCGGAGCGCGGCCTCGAGCCCGTCGTCGAGCAGGCGCCACAGCCAGGCGCGCGCCTGGACGCGGCGGCGGCGCTCGAGCTCGCCGCTCTTGGTCAGCGCCTCGCGGTGCTCGAGCACGAGCCGCCAGAAGTCGCCGACGCCCTCGCCGCTGAGCGCGCTCGCGCACACCACGCGCGGGCTCCAGCCGGTCGGGCTCGCGGACAGGAGCGACAGCGCGTGCTCGTGGTCGACACGCGTGCGCTCGGCCGCCGCGCGCAGCTCGCCGTCGGCCTTGTTCACGACCAGCACGTCGGCGAGCTCGAGGATCCCCTTCTTGATGCCCTGCAGCTCGTCGCCCGCGCCCGGTTGGAGCAGCACCGCGAACAGGTCGACCATGGAGTGGACCTCGACCTCGCTCTGGCCCACGCCGACCGTCTCGACGATCACCACGTCGAAGCCCGCGGCCTCGCACACCAGCATCGCTTCGCGCGTGCGGTGGGCGACGCCGCCGAGCATGCCACCGGACGGTGTCGGCCGGATGTAGGCGGCGGGCTCGCGCGCGAGCCGCTCCATGCGCGTCTTGTCGCCCAGGATGCTGCCGCCCGAGACGGGGCTCGACGGATCGATCGCGAGCACGGCGAGCCGCTTGCCCGAAGCGACCAGCTCGAGCCCGAGCGTCTCGATGAAGCTCGACTTGCCCACGCCGGGCGGCCCGGTGATGCCCACCCGCACCGCCCCGCCGGTGTGCGGCACGAGCGCGTCGAGCACCTCCTGCCCGAGCTCGCGGTGGTCGGCGCGGCGGCTCTCGAGCAGCGTGATGGTCTTGGCGATCACGCGCCGATCTCCGGCGCGCACCCCCGCGACGGTGTCCGCGGGGGTCCGGGCGTCCTTCATGCGCGGCGCGCGCGGATCGACCGCAGGACCTCGCGCGCCGCCTTCGCGATGTGCGTGCCGGGCCCGAACACGTTCGCGACGCCCTTCTCGCGCAGGAACTCGTAGTCCTGCACCGGGATCACGCCGCCGCACACCACGACCACGTCGCTCCCGCCCTGCGCCGCGAGCGCCTCGATCAGCTTGGGCACGAGCGTCTTGTGGCCCGCGGCCTGCGTCGACACGCCGACCGCGTGCACGTCGTTCTCGATCGCCTGGCGCGCAACCTCGTCGGGCGTCTGGAACAGCGGCCCGACGTCGACGTCGAAGCCGAGATCCGCGAATGCGGTCGCGATCACCTTCGCGCCGCGGTCGTGGCCGTCCTGGCCGAGCTTCGCGACCAGGATGCGCGGCCGCCGGCCCTCGTCGTCGGCGAAGCTCTTGATCTCGGTCTGCAGCCCCTCGAAGTCCGCGTCGCCGCGGTACGCAGCGGCGTACACGCCGGACACGCTGCGCACCTGCGCGCGGTGGCGCCCGAACACGCGCTCCATCGCGTCGGAGATCTCGCCCACGCTGGCGCGCGCGCGCGCGCACTCGACCGCGAGCTCGAGCACGTTCGCATCCGAGCCGCGCGCGCCCGCCTCGAGCGCCTCGAGCGCCGCCTGGCAGCGCTTCTCGTCGCGCGTGGCGCGGATCTTCGCGAGCCGCGCGACCTGCTTCTCGCGCACTTCCGTGTTGTCGATGTCGAGCACCTCGACGTCGGTCGCCTGCGGCGGCGGGTATTTGTTCACGCCGACCACCGTGTCGTCGCCGCGGTCGACGCGCGCCTGGCGGCGCGTCGCGGCCTCCTCGATGCGCAGCTTCGGCATGCCCGCCTCGATCGCCTTCGTCATGCCGCCGAGCGCCTCGACCTCGCCGATCAGCTTCTCCGCACAGCTAGCGATCGCGGCGGTCAGGCTCTCCACGTAGTACGAGCCGCCCAGCGGATCGACCACGTGCGTGATGCCGGTCTCCTCGGCCAGGATCAGCTGCGTGTTGCGCGCGATGCGCGCCGAGAACGGCGTCGGCAGCGTGACCGCCTCGTCGAAGCCGTTGGTGTGCAGCGACTGCGTGCCGCCGAGCACCGCCGCCATCGCCTCGATCGTGGTGCGGACCACGTTGTTGTACGGGTCCTGCTCGGTCAGGCTCGCGCCCGAGGTCTGCGAGTGCGTGCGCAGCATCGAGCTGCGCGGGTCCTTGGGCGAGAACTGGCTCATCAGCTTCGCCCAGAGCAGCCGGCCGGCGCGCATCTTGGCGATCTCCATGAAGAAGTTCATGCCGATCGCCCAGAAGAACGAGAGCCGCGGCGCGAACTCGTCGATCGTGAGCCCCTTGGACAGCGCGGCGCGCACGTACTCGAGCCCGTCGGCGAGCGTGAACGCGAGCTCCTGCACCTGCGTCGCGCCGGCCTCCTGCATGTGGTAGCCGCTGATCGAGATCGAGTTGAAGCGCGGCATGTTCTTCGCGGTGTAGGCGATGATGTCCGCGACGATCCGCATCGAGGGCTCGGGCGGATAGATGTACGTGTTGCGGACCATGAACTCCTTCAGGATGTCGTTCTGGATGGTCCCGGTGAGCTTCTTCGCGGGGACGCCCTGCTCCTCCGCCGCGACGATGAAGTTCGCGAGCGTGGGGATGACCGCGCCGTTCATGGTCATCGACACGCTCATCTTGTCGAGCGGGATGCCGTCGAACAGGATCTTCATGTCCTCGACGGAGTCGATCGCGACGCCCGCCTTGCCCACGTCGCCGACCACGCGCGGGTGGTCCGAGTCGTAGCCGCGGTGCGTGGCGAGGTCGAAGGCGATCGACAGGCCCATCTGGCCCGCCTTCAGGTTGTCGTGGAAGAACTGGTTCGAGGCCTCGGCCGTGGAGAAGCCCGCATACTGGCGGATCGTCCACGGCCGGTTCGCGTACATCGTGGCGCGCGGGCCGCGCAGATAGGGAAACGCGCCGGGCAGCGTGTCGGTCCACTCGAGGTTCTCGAGGTCCGCCGCCGTGTACAGCGCCTTCACCGGGATGCCCTCGGGCGTCTGCCACACGAGCGTGTCGGGGCTCTCGCCGCCGAGGTCCTCGCTCGCGAGCTTGCGCCACGCGGCGACGTCCGCCCTGGCTTTGGGATCGCTCTCGCTCACGGCGCGAGAGTATCAGGGAAACCGCGCCTTTACATGCTCCGGCGGTAGCGGCCCCCGACGTCGAACAGGGCCTCGGAGATCTGGCCGAGGCTGGCCACCTTCACGGTCTCGAGCAGCTCCTCGAACACGTTGCCGCCCGCGAGCGCGACCTCGCGCAGGCGCGCGAGCGCGGCGGGCGCCCGCTCCGCGTGCCGGGCGTGGAAGGCGCGCAGGTTGGAGAGACAGAGCTGCTTCTCGGCGTCCGAGGCGCGGATCAGCTCGCGCGGCGCGTGCCCGTCGCTCTCGGGGTCCGGGTTGCGGAACGTGTTCACGCCCACGATCGGCAGCTCGCCCGAGTGCTTCAGGCCCTCGTAGTGCATCGACTCGTCCTGGATCTTGCCGCGCTGGTACATGGTCTCCATGGCGCCGAGCACACCGCCGCGCGCGGAGATGCGCTCGAACTCCTCCAGCACCGCGTCCTCGACCTGGTCGGTGAGGCGCTCCAGGTAGTACGAGCCCTGGATCGGGTTCTCGTTCTTCAGCCAGCCGTACTCGCGGTTCAGGATCAGCTGGATCGCGAGCGCGCGGCGCACCGACTCCGCCGTCGGCGTGGTGACGGCCTCGTCGTAGGCGTTGGTGTGCAGCGAGTTGCAGTTGTCCTGCAGCGCGAGCAGCGCCTGGAGCGTCGTGCGCACGTCGTTGAAGCTCATCTCCTGCGCGTGCAGCGACCGGCCCGAGGTCTGGATGTGATACTTGAGCTTCTGGCTGCGCTCGGCGGCGCGGTAGCGGTCGCGCAGCGCGATCGCCCAGATGCGCCGCGCCACGCGCCCGATCACCGCGTACTCGGGATCGAGCCCGTTTGAGAAGAAGAACGAGAAGTTCGGCGCGAAGTCGTCGATCGCGAGCCCGCGCTTCAGGTAGTACTCGCAGTAGGTGAAGCCGTTGGAGAGCGTGAACGCGAGCTGGCTGATCGGGTTCGCTCCGGCCTCGGCGATGTGGTAGCCGGAGATCGACACCGAGTAGAAGTTCTGCACGCGGTTGCGGGAGAAGTACTCCTGCACGTCGCCCATCAGCTTCAGCGAGAACTCGGAGCTGAAGATGCAGGTGTTCTGGGCCTGGTCCTCCTTCAGGATGTCGGCCTGCACGGTGCCGCGCACTCTCGCCAGCGCGTCCGTGCGGATGCGCGCGTAGGTCTCGGCGTCCACCACCTCGTAGCCGGAGACGCCGAGCAGCAGGAGCCCGCGCCCGTCGTGGCCGTCGGGCAGCGCGCCCTCGTAGCGGGGCAGCTCGCGCCGCGCGAGCTCGGCGCACACGCGCTCCGTCTGCCCGGTCGCCTGCAGGTGGGCTTCGACCGCCTGATCGACCACCGCGTTGAAGAACAGCGCGAGCACGACCGGCGCCGGGCCGTTGATGGTCATCGACACCGAGGTCTTGGGGTCGAGCAGGTCGAAGCCCGAGTAGAGCTTCTTCGCGTCGTCGACCGTGCAGATCGAGACGCCCGAGGTGCCGACCTTGCCGTAGATGTCGGGCCGCTCGTCGGGGTCGCGCCCGTAGAGCGTCACGCTGTCGAACGCGGTGGAGAGCCGCACCGCGGGCTGCTGCGAGGCCAGCAGGTGGAAGCGGCGGTTCGTGCGCTCGGGCGGCCCCTCGCCCGCGAACATGCGCGCGGGGTCCTCCTCGCCGGTGCGCTTGAACGGGAACACGCCCGCGGTGAAGGGGAACTCGCCGGGCAGGTTCTCGAGCGCGGCGAAGCGCGCGAGCTCGCCCCAGTCGTCCGTGTCCGGCAGCGCGACGCGCGCGATCTCGAGCCCGGACAGGCTGCGCGCGAAGTTCCGCGCCTCGATCTCGCGGCCGCGCACACCGTACGACTGACGCTCGGCGGTGTAGCGCGCGCGCGTCTCCGGCCAGGCAGCCAGCGCGGCGCGCGCTTCGGCGGAGAGCTCGGCCAGGAGCTCGTTGTAGCGCTTGCGCAGGGCCAGGCGCTCCGGCGGAGCGGCGCCGTCGGCGAGATCGCCCGGGGCGTACGGCTGCGCCATCTCCGGGGTGGCGTCGCCGAGCGCCCGGAGCGCCGCGGCGATGCCGCCGGCCTGGCGCGCGCGCTCGACGTCGCGCGCGTTCCGCGCGCGGTGCGCGCGCACGGTCTCGGCGATGTCGGCCAGGTAGCGCGTACGCGCGGCGGGCACGAGGGCCGAGGCTTCGGGCAGCACGGGCGGCAGGCGGCGGGCGGGCGCGAAGCCGGCGAAGCCCTTGTCCGCCACGAGCGCGACGAGCTCCCCGAACAACCGATCGGTGCCCGGGTCGTTCCAGCGGCTCGCGATGGTCGGGAATACGGGCACGCGCTCGTCG
>Ga0187893_10006849_pt1 | contig 19138 bp, 18 predicted proteins | sample MA1701074metaG_FD_139574 | JGI IMG/M metagenome (GOLD analysis project Ga0187893, IMG submission 139574) | White microbial mat communities from a basaltic lava cave in the Kipuka Kanohina Cave System on the Island of Hawaii, USA - MA170107-4 metaG ... | reverse complement strand
TGACGGCGGCCGAGGTGGCCGAGCGCTTCGCCCTCCACCCCAACGTGGCCCGCCACCACCTCGACCGCCTGGCCGCCGCCGGCTACCTCGAGGTGGCCGTGGCCCGCGCGCCGGCGAGCGGCGCCGGGCGGCCGTCGAAGCGCTACCGGGCCAGCGACAAGGACGAGACCGCCGGCTTGCAGTTCCCGGCCCGGCGCAACGAGCTCCTCGTCACCCTCCTGGGGCGCATGCTCGCCATCCTGCCCCCCGAGCAGGTGGAGGCGGTGGCCGAGGAGGTGGGCACCGACTACGGGCGCTCCCTGGCCGCCACGATGTCCCCCGGTGAGGGCCACCGGTCCATGCAGGTGGCCCTCCACGCCGTGGCCGACGCCCTCACCGCCCACGGCTTCGCCGCCCGCACCGAGCCCCGGGGCGGGGCGCTGGCCATCGTGGCCGAGCAGTGCCCGTTCGGCGACGCCGCCGTGGAGCATCCGGTGATCTGCGCCGTGGACCGGGGGATCGTGAAGGGAATGCTCGAGGCCCTCTACGGCGAGACCGTCCCCGAGACCTCCGCCTCCCGGCCCCAGGGCGACGAGGTCTGCGTGACCACCGTCTGACCGGCGGCCCTTGGCCCGCGCCTACCTCGACCACGCCTCCACCAGCCCCCTGCGCCCGGAGGCGGCCCGGGCCATGGTCGAGGCCCTGGACCTGGCCGGCGACCCCGGCCGGGTCCACACCGAGGGCCGGCGGGCCCGAGCCCTCCTCGAGGAGGCCCGGGCGAGGGTGGCCGCCCTCCTCGGGGCCCGGTCCCGGGAGGTGGTGTTCACGAGCGGGGCCACGGAGTCGGTGGCCGCCGCCGTGTGGGGGGCGGGACGGCGGGGCTCCCACGTGGTGGCCGCCGCCGTGGAGCACTCGGCGGTGCGCCAGGCCTCGGCCCGCCTCGTCCTCACCGAGGTGGGTGCCGACCGCCGGGGCCGGGTCGACCCCGAGGAGCTGCTCGACGCCGTCGAGCCCGGCCGCACCGCCCTCGTCCACCTCCAGTGGGCCAACCACGAGGTCGGTACCCTCCAGCCCGTGGCCGAGGTGGTGACCCGGTGCCGGGAGCTGGGGGTGCTCGTCCACGTCGACGCCGCTGCGGCCGCCGGCCACGTCCCCGTCGCCTTCGACGAGCTGGGTGCCGACCTCGTGTCGGTGTCGGCCCACAAGCTCGGGGGCCCCACCGGGGCGGGGGCCCTCCTCGTCCGCCAGGGACTGCGCCTCCCGCCGTTGCTCGTGGGCGGCGACCAGGAGCGCTCCCGGCGGGCGGGCATGGAGAACGTGGCCGCCCTGGTGGGCTTCGGAGCCGCCGCCGCCGCCCTCGGCGGGGGCGCCCTGGCCGCCGAGGCCGAGGCCGACCGGCGCCGGACCGAGCGGCTCCTCGCCGCCGCCACCGCCGTGGAGGGCGTCGAGCCCTACGGGGACACCCGTGACCGCCTGCCCCACATCGTGTGCTTCGGGGTGGCCGGGGTGGAGGCCGAGGCGGTGGTGCTCGGCCTCGACCAGGCCGGGGTGGCCGTGCACTCGGGCAGCGCCTGCTCCTCGGAGGCCCTCGAGCCCTCGCCGGTGCTCGAGGCCATGGGGGTGGACGCCGACCGCTCGGTGCGCTGCTCGACCGGGTGGTCGACCACCGACGACGACGTCAGCGCCTTCAGCGCTGCCTTCCCCGCGCTGGTCGCCCGCCTCCGGGCCCTGCGGGGCGCGGGCTGAGCCATGGGTCCCGCCGTCGAGCTGCGCATCCACGGGGTCGGCGGCGCCACCCCCCAGGGCGCCCTCGGCGAGGATGACCCCGACGCCGTCGTCGAGCTGGCCCGGGGCCACCGCACCGGGCTCTGGGCCCGGCGCAGCGATCCCTCGGTGCGGGCCTACGTGTGGGGGGGCCTCACCTCGGGATCCCGGCTCCAGCCCCTGTGGGTGCTGCTCCTGCCCTTCACCCTGCTCAACGTGGCCGGGTGGATGCACCTGCCCGTCGACGCCACCCTCGCCCGGCGCCGGCGGGTAGCCACCATCCGGGGCGTGGTGCGCTTCCTCGGCCTCACCCTCACGGCATCCTGGGGCCTGTGGCTCGCCATCGTGGTGGGCGACCTCCTCGCCTACCAGGGCGGCCGCCACCTCGAGGCCCCCGGCACGGTGCCCCTGGCCTGGGCTGTGGGCCTGGGCGTGGCCCTCGTGGTCGCCGGGCTGGCCTGGCGGGTGTGGTGGCCCCTGGTGGTGGCTGGTGGCCTGGTCATGGCCATCGCCGCCGGGGCTCGCCTGGCCGCCGGCGACCAGTCGCGGGCCGTGGGGGGCGTGGTGCTGGCCCAGGCCCTGCTCGGCGGCCTCGCCGCCATCGCCGGGGTGAGCCGGCGGCGCTTCGAGGCCCACGTCCCGGCGGGGACGGGCCCCGCCCCGCCCCGGGGCCCGAGGTCGAACGAGGACCTCCGCAGCCCCACCTTCTTCGCCCGCCCGGGCGAGGGCCGGGCCTTGCTCGTGGGCCACGTCACCGTCGTCGTCGTGCTCACCGTCGCCGTGGCCGCCCGGGCGTGGGTACGAGCCGGCGACGGGGCCCCCTCCCTGGGCCTGGGCAGCTCCGTCGTGGCCCTCGGCACCGTCCAGTTCGTCGGGGTGGCCGTGCTCGCCGCCCTGTCGGCCGGCGAGTGGGCCGACCGGGACCGCCGGTGGCGCTTCGCCGGGCCGGCGGTGGCCGCCACCATGGCCATGGCCCTCACCACCGCCTGCTTCTCGGGCCTGGCCATGTGGACCGCCGACCGGATCGACGGGGCGGTGACGGGTGCCGAGCTCGCCCTCGTCGACGTCTTCGTGGCCGACCTCGGTGTGGTCGCCGCCTTCCTCGTGCTCGCCTGGGTCCCGTGGTTCGTCCTCGGGCGGCCCCGGGACCGCCGGGCCGATCACGACGGCCCACCCGACCCCTGGGCCGGCCGGCGCGCCCGGCGCCGGCGCCTGGCCCAGGCCTTCCGCCACGTCGACCTCGTGTGCACCCTGGGCTCGGCCTTCCTCGTGGTGGCCGCCCTCGTGGCCACGGCCACCCGACTCGACACCGGTGGGCCCCCGTGGTCGTGGACCGTCGACGCCGACGGCGGCCTGGGCCCCCTCCGAGCCGCCGGGTCCTGGCTGCTGCCCTTCGTCGTCCCCGGGCTCGGGGCCCTCGTCCGGCTGGGCCAGCGCAGCCTCGGGGCCCGGCGCAACATCGGCAACCTCTGGGACGTGCTCAGCTTCTGGCCCCGGCGCTTCCACCCCCTGGCGGTGCGGCCCTACGCCGAGCGGGCGGTGCCCGAGCTCCAGGACCACCTCCGCCACATCGTGGGCACCGAGGGCCGGCCGGTGGTCGTCTCGGCCCACAGCCAGGGCTCGGTCCTGGCCTTCGCCGCCCTTGCCGGCGTCGCCGGCGAGGGCTGGCTCGACGGCGTGGCCCTCGCCACCTACGGCTCCCCGCTGTCCCGGCTCCACGCCCGCTTCTTCCCCGCCTACGTGGGCCCGGCGGAGATCGACTTCCTGCGCCGCCGCTGCTACGCCTGGCACAGCTTCTACCGGGCCACCGACCACATCGGCCAGGCCGTCTTCGCCCCCGAGCCGGGCGACACCGAGCTCGCCGACCCGGCCGAGGGGCCCGCCGGCATCCCGCCGGCCGCCGGCGGTCCCTACCGCGAGCTCGACCGCCGGCCCGGGGCGTCCCTGGCCGGCCACAACGACTACCTACGGGAGCCAGCCGTGAAGCGCTGGGTGCACGACACCGGTCGGCACCTGGCCCGCTCCTGGGCGGGCCCGGGTCCCGCCGGGGCGGGGCCGGTGAGCCGGGGCGGGGCCAGCCGGTGAGCGGGCAGGCCTTCGTCACCGGGGGCTCGGGGTTCCTGGGCCAGGCCCTCCTGCGGCGGCTGGCCGAGGACGGCTGGCGGACGAGGGCCCTGGCCCGCAGCCCCCGGGCGGCCGAGGCCGTGACCGCGCTGGGGGCCAGGGCCGTCACCGGGGACCTGGCCGACGGCGCCGCCCTGGCCGCCGGGGCGGCGGGCTGCGACGTGGCCTTCCACCTCGCCGCCCTCACCGCTCCCTGGGCGCCGCCCGAGGCCTACCGGGCGGTGAACGTCGAGGGGACGGCGGCGGTGCTCGCCGCCTGCCGGGCCGCCGGGGTGGGCCGGCTCGTCCACGCCAGCACCGAGGCGGTGCTCATGGCCGGCGAGGACCTCCACGAGGTGGACGAGACCGCCCCCCTGCGGCCCGACTCGGCCGTGCCCTACTGCGCCACCAAGGCCGTCGCCGAGCAGCTCGTCGCCGAGGCTGGCGGCCCGGAGGCTGGCGGCTCGGAGGCTGGCGGCTCGGATCTCGAGACCGTGGTGGTGCGGCCGAGGATGGTCTGGGGCCCGGGCGACACCACCATCGTGCCCAACCTCCGGGCCGCCATCGAGGCCGGCCGCTTCGCCTGGATCGGCGGCGGATCCCAGCGCACCGACGCCACCCACGTCGACAACGCCGTCGAGGGGCTCGTGCTCGCCGCCACCCGGGGCCGTCCGGGCGGCACGTACTTCGTGACCGACGGCCAGCGCGCCTCGTTCCGGTCCTTCGCGACCGAGCTCCTCGACGCCCACGGGCTCACTCCGCCCCCGCGCAGCCTGCCCCTGCCCGTGGCCCGGGCCGGGGCCGCCGCCTGCGAGGCGGTGTGGCGGGCCCTGGGCCTCCGACGGGCCCCGCCCCTCACCCGCATCGCCGTGTGGCTGGCCGGGCTCGAGGCCACCATCGACATCACCCGGGCCACGACCGAGCTCGGCTACCGGCCGGTCACCGGCCGCGCCGAGGGCCTCGCCGCCCTGGCCCGGACGAGCTGACGCCGGCCGGGAGCCGGGCTCACGCGCCGACCCCGGCGCCGTTGGGCGAGCGGTCGTGGTGGCGGCCGATGAACTCGAGGAAGTGGGGGAACACGTCGCGGTGGACCGAGCTGCCCATGAACGGGTCCTGGTGGCCGTAGCCGGGCAGCACGAGGAGCTCGTGGCGCCCAGGGGCCAGGGCCTCGAGGCGCCGGTGGCACTCGATGTTGGAGTCGGCGAAGACCCGGTTGCGGTCGCCCGTGACGAGGAGGACGGGGGTGGTGATCTCGCCGGCGCGGGACAGGTAGTCGTCGGGGAGGGCGTCGAGGCGAGGCTCGCCCGGCGAGTACTTCACGGCCCGGCCGGCCCTCACCATCTTCGAGACGTGGCGGTAGTAGTGCATGCTCGTCGCCCCGTAGAGGTCTGCGCCCCGCCGGTGGGTGACCTCGGCGAGGTTCTCGTGGCTGTAGAGGGCGGGCCACCCCGTGCCCCACATGAGGCTGAGCATGTGGCAGGCCCCCACGTCGCACTCCCGGTGCACCGCCGACACGGCCCGTGAGAAGAGCTTGCCCCGGGTGAAGCCCGGGTCCTGCGACCAGGCGGGGTTGAGGTAGGGGAAGCCGAGGACGTACTCCGCGAGGTCGGGGGCCAGCCGGAGCTTCACCTTCGACCACGCCGGCACCCGGGGGGTGAGGGCCACGCTGTTGGCCACCACGCTGGCGATGCCGTCCACCGCCCCGCCGAAGAGGCTCATCGTGAACGAGGCCGCCCCCAGGCAGTGGCAGATCACGTGGACGGGGTTGTCGCCCACGTGGCGGCGCACCTCGGCGAGGGCGGGCGGGAAGTCGTAGAGGGCGACGTCGTCGAGGGTGTAGCGGTGCTTGAAGAGGTTGTAGGAGTAGCGGTTGCTCATCCGGAAGTCGAGGCACCACACGTCGTAGCCGGCGTCGAGCAGGACGGTCACGAGGTTCGTGTGCTCGGGCATCACGAACATGTCCGTCGAGGTCGTGAGCCCGTGGATGACGACGACGGCTTGCTCCGAGGGCCGGCGGTGGAACCGCAGGAGGCTCAGGCCGAGGCCGTCGTCGGTCGAGAACGGGTGGGTCGTCACCTCGGCGTCGGGCACGCCGTCGAGGGTGTAGAGGGGGATCTCACGGTCCATCGGCCACCTCCGGGGTCGGCGGGCGCGGCGTTGGCGGGTGCAGCGTTGGCGGGCGCGGCGTTGGCGGGTGCGGGCGGTCTTCGACCGGGGGATCCGGCCGATCCTCGCCCTCCGGGCCCAGCTCGGCGGCCACCTCCTCGGCCAGGGTGGCCGCGGCCCGGACGAGCAGGCACCGGGCCCAGGTGAGCGGGGCGAGCGGCGCCGGGCCCACGTGGCTCACCGTGGCCACGAGCGCCGCGCCCCCCTCGGCCTCGACCACCTCGAGGAGGAGGCGGCTGTGGGCCAGGGGGCCGAGGCCACCGGTGCGGAGGCGGAGCCGGCGCTCGCCGCCTCCGTCCTCGACCCGCAGGCCCAGGGGCCAGGACCACCGGCCGATGGCCACCCAGGACGTGACCCCGGCGCCGGGGGCCAGGCCGTCGGGGGCCCGCCACGCCGTCGACCACGACGGCCACATCGCCGCCCGCTCGAGCAGGGACCACACCTCGCCGGGCGCCGCCCCGAGGGCGTGCTCCCGGCGATCGTGGGCGGGCCGTCGGGCCAGGGGGCCGTAGGTGTCCCAGAGCTGACCGGCGAACACCCGGCCGAAGGCCTCGAGGGCGGCGAGGCGCTGGCCCGGCCCCCCGCCGGTCACCCGGAACGTGGTGAGCTGGCGGGCGAAGTCGGCCACGAGGATGTGGACGACCCCCGCCGCCACCACCGTTGCGCCCTCCTCCTCTTCGGCCTCGACGTGCCCGGCGAGGATGCGGACGTAGAGGGTGGAGGTGTCGGGCCACAGGTCGGCCCCGGGATCGTCGCGCACCACCTTGTGCCCGCTGAGCGTGAGGGGGTGGCCCACGGCGTCGGCGAACCACAGGCGGTAGAGCATGCGCACCTCGGCGGCGTCGCCGGTGGGGACGAAGAGGTTGAACACCCCTCGCTGCACCGGGAGGCGCCCCCCGAGGAGATCGCAGCCCACCCAGCCCTCGGCCCGGGCCTCGAGGCGGGGGTCGGCTACGAAGGAGGCCACGTCGTCCACGGTGATGGCGAGGTGGAACATGAGCCGGTCGCCCGCCCGGCGCCCGGCCGCCTGCCCCGCCCGCGGGTCGGCCTCGCCCAGGGCCAGGTGGCCCTTCATCTCCTCGGTGAAGGAGAGCGCGCTCATCGGCTCCTCCCGGCGGCCCCGGCCCCGTCCTCTCCGAGCATGGCCTCGGCGGCCCGGTCGGCGAAGGCGGCGATGGTGAGGGCGGGGTTGGGGCCCACCGGCCCGGGCATGGCCGATCCGTCCACCACGTAGAGCCCGGGGTGGCCGAACACCCGCCCGTGGCCGTCCACCACCCCCTCCCCCGGGTGGCGGCCCATGGGGCAGCCTCCGAGGGGGTGGACGGTGATGAGCCGCCGGCGCAGCCAGGTGGGGAGGTCGAGGGACCGGGCGCCGAGGCCCTCGCCGAGCGAGGCCATGGTGGCCCGCAGCCGCTCGAAGTACGGCCGCGAGGAGTCCAGGGTCCAGTCGTTGGCCAGGTGGCCACCGTGCAGGCTCAGCGTCCCGTCGGGCACGTCGCGGCCCATCCCCAGGAGGAGCAGCGACCGGGAGGAGAGGCGGGCGTCGCCGATGAGCGCACCGACCTGGGCCGAGATGTCGCTTCGAGGGTGGTGGCTGACCATGGCCCACAGGCGCCGCCAGGCGAAGCCGGCCAGGCGGCGCAGCGTGCCCGGCACCTGGGTGAGCTCGGCCATCCAGTCGAGGGCCACCGGGTAGCCGGCGTCCTCCACGTAGTGGCCGGGCCCGTCACCGCCGTCGAGGGTGTCGGGGACCCGCACGTAGCTGGTGATGACCGGCCCGAGGCTCGAGTCGACGACCCGCGCCCCCCCGCCCCCCCCGTGGCTGTCGAGCAGCACCCCGAGGAGGTCGCCGTTGCCGGAGAAGCGCGAGCCGAGCGTGGGGCTGAGGTCGGGGAGCACCGCCCGGTTGCGCAGGAGGAGCCAGGTCGTCCCCAGCGTGCCCGCGGCCAGCACCAGGCGGTCGCAGGTGAGGTGGCGCAGCGGGAGGGCTGCAGTGTCGGTGGGACGGCCCTCCGCCTCGGGCCGGTGCTCGACGTAGCCGACGACGTAGCCCCCCTGGGGCCGGGGCGTGAAGCTGCGAACCTCGCAGCGGGTGCGGAGGTCGGCACCGGCGTCGCGCGCGGCCGACAGGTAGGTGTGATCGAGGGTGTTCTTGCTGCCGTAGTTGCAGCCCACGTCGCACTCCCCGCACAGCCGGCAGGTGAGCCGGGTGCGGCCGTGGAGGTTGGGGTAGGGGGGCTCGACGAGGACCTCCCCGGGCACCGGGGGTGTGCCGGGGTTGGCGAAGGTCACGGCGAGGTTGGGCAGGCCCCACGCCAGGCCCCGGGCCTCGGCCGCGTCGCGCAGGGCGCGGGTCTTGGCCAGGTCGTAGCCGGGGGCGTCGAAGGGGAGGCGCTGGGCCCCGAGCATGCGCTCCACGGCGGCGTAGTGGTCCTCGAGGTCGGCCCGGCCCACGGCCCAGGGCTCGGTGCTGCCGTCGGGCCGCTCGTGCACGAACCACCCCTCGTCCTTGCGCAGCAGGACGTTGGCGTAGATGAGCGAGCCCCCGCCCAACCCCGCCGACACCAGGGCCTCGATGCCCTTGAACGACCAGACGTCGAAGAGGCCGTGGAGCCCCTCGGAGGGGTCCCAGAAGTTCGTCGCCACCTCCCGGGGCCGGCGGGGGAAGGATCCCGGCGGGTAGGCCTTGCCCCGCTCGAGCACGCAGACCTTCCGGCCGGACGAGGCCAGGCGGTAGGCGGTCACCGACCCGCCGAAGCCCGAGCCCACGACGACGGTCTCGACGTGCTCCGTCCCCGGCGGGGCGGCGAGGCCGCCGAGCGCCGGCCGGCGGTGGCGCGAGCTCCTCACCGGGACCGCCCCGGGGCCTGTGGCCCCGGGGCGGCGGGTCCGTCGACCACGAGCCCACCGGGGTGGCCGGCCACGGCGATGAGCTCGGGGCGAGGGCCCCCGTCGTCGGGGGTGATCCAGGAGGCGCCCGGATCGGGTGCCTCCGGGGCGAGGCGCCACCGCCGGCTCGCCCGGGGGACGGCCACGGGGAAGACCTCGAGGCTCCCGTCGGGGGCGATGTGGAGGCGCAGGAAGCACTTGGTGTCGGGGATGCGCTGGGCCGAGAAGGCCTCGTTGCCGTGGGCCGAGTAGCCGGGGGCCAGGTTGACCAGGACGAGGTAGAGGCCGAGCACCACGCCCCCCACCACCCCCCCCACCACGGCCACGACCACGCCCAGCCACAGCGTGAACCAGCCGCCGTCGGCGAAGCCGCCCACGAGGCGGATGGCGAGGAGGGTGATGGCGAGCGAGGCAACGAGGTGGAGGGCACCGTGGGCGGCGCCCATGGCCACCTTGGCCGGGACCTTCGCCGCGGTCCCCTCGAGCCGGGCCGCCGGCTTGGCGAAGACCACGAGGGCGAGGAGGAAGGCCCCCACGACGAGCCAGGCGCCCGAGCTGCGGCCCAGTCCCACCACGAGGTCGACGAAGCCGAAGCCCCGGGCGGCGTCGTCGAGGGGGCGGCCGTCGTCGGCCCGGATGGCCCGGATCCCGACCTGGCTGGCCCAGGCGAGCAGGCTGTAGGCCACGGCGGTCACCACGGTGAACGAGGGGTTCCACCAGGGCAGGGCCAGGGCCCCCAGGGCCCGGCGCCGGGAGTCGTCGGGTTCGGGGTAGCGCTCGGCCAGGCGATACGTCTCGGGCACCCGGCCGGGCGTCGTCACCACGTCGACGTGGCGGGGGAGGCCGTGGGTGGGGTGGAGGAACGCCCCCCCGCCCCCGGCGGTGATCTTGTGGGTCAGCCCGGAGCCTCCCGCTTCGGGGGCCTCGTAGCGGGCGTAGTGGTGGGAGTCACCGGTGAGGGTGACGAGGAGGCGGATCGAGGGGCGGTGGTCGCGCACGAGGCGCTCGACGAAGGCGAGGTTGTCGTAGGCCCGGGGGTCGGCCTCGAGGTCGATCCAGCTCGGCTTGCCGGTGCAGAGGATGAGCCGGTCGCCGTCGGCCATGTCCTTGTCGAGCACCCGGCGGAAGTAGGCGATCTGGGGCTCGTCGAGGTCGGCGTCGAGTTGGATGTCGATGCCCCAGAGCCACCAGCGGTGCGGGAGCCGCACGGCGAAGTAGCTCCGCGACTGCACGGTCCGCCGGCCCCCCACCCACCGGCCCTGGCAGAAGAGGCGAGTGAAGCTCGTGAGGCCGTCGTACCAGTCGTGGTTGCCGGCGAGGGCGAGCACCTGCTCCTCGTCCCCGGGGGCGGCGGCGGCCACCCAGGGCAGCGCGGCCCGGAACGGCCCCGTGAAGCGGTCCCGGTAGGCCTGGGTGCCGGCCGTGGGGTAGACCTCGTCACCCCCGAGCACGAGCAGGCTGCCCCGGGGCAGGGGCCGGGGGCAGCCTGCCACCTCGAGGGTCGGCTGGGCGGTGGCCCAGGCCAGCGTGTAGGTGGCGTCGAAGCCGTCGCCGGTATCGGCCACGTAGTCGAACCACAGCTCGCCGGCCTCGGCCCGGTGGGCCAGGGCCCCGGCGGGGACGACGGCCTGGAGCTCCCGCTTGTCGAGGTAGGTGCCGAAGGCGGCCGACACCCCCACGCGGAGGGCGGCGTCGGCCAGCACCCGGGGGCTGAACCAGCGGACGGCGGGCCGGGGGGTGAAGTCGAGGTCGGCCCAGGTCCGGGGCCGGGGAGGCGGCTCGTCACCCCCGGAGGGGACGGGGGCCGCGGCCATGCCGCCGACCACCCCACCTACCTCCGCTGGAGGATCCAGACGATGAGGGCGGCGCCCGCCACCGACAGGACGAAGCCCAGGCCCTCGAGGCCCAAAGCGGAGCCGACGAGGCCGCCGAGGAGGGCGCCGCCGATGCCCACGAGGGTGGTGACCAGCAGGCCCATGGGGTTGGGTCCCGGGATGACGAGGCGGCCCAGGAGGCCGACGACGAGGCCGACGAGGAGGTAGCCGAGGATCACCACGTGCTCAGTCTGCCCTCATCCCGGCGGCGGCGCATCCCCCTCGCCGCCCCCACCCCCGGCCAGCTGGCCCCGGGCCTCGTCGGCCAGGCGGCGCACGGCCTCGGCCAGCTCAGGCGGCGGGTCCGACCCCAGGAACACCTCGAAGTCCTCGAGGGCGGCCGACGGGTCCTGGCGGTCCCGCAGGCGCAGCACACCCCGGAAGAAGCGGGCGTCGGGGTAGGCGGCGTCGAGGGACACGGCCTGGCTGAGGGCGGCGTCGGCCTCGTCGGGCAGGCCGGCGAGGCGCAGGAGCCACCCCCGGTAGGTGAGGGCCTCGAGGTTGGCCGGGTCCTGGGCCAGCACGGCGTCGTAGGTCTTCAGGGCGTCGAGGGGTTGACGCTGGGCCTCGAACTCGTGGGCCCGATCGAGCATGCCCTCGACGGTGGTGGGCAGCGAGCCGCTCACCGTGTCCCCCGGCCGGCGGTCGGCGACCACCCAGGTCACCCCCAGCCCGCCGCCCACGGCCATGGCGGCCACCACCACGACGGCTACGAGCCGCCGGGTCCTCCACCGGCGCGCCCGGCGGTCGGGGAACCCCTCCGCCGGACCGGCCACGATCCCGTCGCCGGCCTCATGGGAGTCGGCCTCGCGGGAGTCGGCCTCATGGGAGTCGGCCTCGCGGGAGTTGGCCTCACGGGAGTCGGCCTCGCGAGAGTCGACCTCGTCGTGACCGGCCTCCCCGGGGCCGGCCTGCCCGGGAACAGCACCGTTGGGTGCGACGGCCTCCGAGGTGGCATCCCCGGCCCCGGCTTCGGGGGGGCCGGCGGCCTCCGACCGGGCGCCGTCGGGCCCGGCGTGGCGGGGGCCGTCGGCCCCGGAGGTGGCGTCCCCCGGACCGGCACGGCCCGATCCCGGAGCCCCGGTGGCGGACCCCAGGGCCCGGAGCACGGCCGCGGCCCGCGCCGTGTAGCCCTCGCGCAGGCTCTCGTAGTCGTCCTCGGCGAGGTCGCCGGCCGCCCGCTCCTCCTCCAAGCCCCGGAGGGCGGCCAGCAGGGTGGCTCGCTCGGCGAGGAGGTCGTCGCGGCTCACCGGCCGCCGGCTCCGTCCCCGCCAGCCGGCGCTGCCTCGGCGGCCAGCGCCTGCGCGACGAGGCGGCGATCCTCCTCGCTCAGCGGTGGGGGCGCCGCCCGCCGCCACCGGCGCAGGGCCAGGGTGAGCCCGGCTACGGCGACGATGGCGGCCGCCACCGGGAGGGCCCAGACCACGAGGCCCACACCGTCCCGAGGGGGCGAGAGGAGGATCGCCTCGGCGCCGTAGCGGTCGGCGAAGTAGGCGAGGATGGCCTCGTCGGACTGGCCCAGGCTCACCCGCCGGCGGGTCTCGGCCTCGATGAACTGGGACGCTGGGGCGTCAGACTCGGCCACCGAGAGGCCCCGGCAGGTCGGGCAGCGCAGCTGGGCCGTGAGGTGCTCGACCCGCTCGAGCTCGGTGGGGGGGTCGCCGGGCTGGCGGGTCCCCACGGCCAGGGCCACGACCACGACGAGGCCCATGCCCAGCCACGCCGCCCGCCGGACCCCCCGGCGAACCGGGGCCGCGGTCACGACGGCACCTCCACGGGCTCGGCCCGGGTGCCCTCGCCCTCGGTCCCGGTGCCGTCCGGCTCGGGCCGGTGGGGGGCGGCGGCCGCCCCGTGGCGATCGGGGGAGGCCTGGGCCCGCTGGCGCCGGCCGGGCCACGCCGCCAGGGCCGTGCCCACGAGCATGATGCCGCCCCCCACCCAGAGCCAGAGCACGAGGGGCCGCACGTTCACCCCGATGACCGCCGCCTCCTCGCCCTCGTCGGGGACGGCGGCGAGGGTGAGGTAGACGTCGCCGAGGAGCCCGGTGCGCACCGACGGCGTCCCGATGGCCTGGGTGGCGAAGGGGAACTGGTTGAGGGCCGGCTCGTAGACGCGGCCGCCGTCCAGCCTCACCCGGGCCGAGGTCGTCGTGCGGTTGGGGTGGACGGCCTGCTCGAGACCCAGGTAGGTGAGCTCGTGGCCGGCCAGGGTGGCCGTCTCCCCCGGGGCCAGGCGGAACTGGCGGCTCTGGCTGAAGGTCGAGCTGGCGGCGAAGGCCACGGCCACGACCACGACCCCGAGGTGGACGATCATGCCCCCGGCCGAGCGGCCCACGAGGGCCGAGGCTCGGGACCGGCCGTGCTGGCGGGCGGTGCGGACCCCGAGGACCAGGTGGCGCACCGCGGTGGCCGCCGCGAAGGCGCCCAGGCCGAAGGCGAGCAGGGGGGTGAGCCCCCGCACCCCGGCCACCACGCAGGCGGCAAGGGTGGCCGTGGCGAGGGCGGCCGGCACCACGAGGCGGCGGTGGAGGGTCTCGGCCGAGGCCCGCCGCCAGGGGAGCACGGCGGCCACGGCCATGAGGAAGAGCAGGGTGAGGCCGATGGGACCGGTCATCCGGTCGAAGTAGGGGCGGCCGACGGTGAGGCGGTCGCCCGACGCTGCCTCCGCCACCAGGGGGAAGACCGTGCCCAGGAGCACGACGAAGGCGAAGGCGGCGAAGGCCACGTTGTTGGCCAGGAACGCCGCCTCCCGGGAGGCCGGGGAGTCGATGGAGCCCGGAGCCCGCAGGAGGTCGCCTCGCCACCCGATGAGGCCGACCGAGGCCACGACCACGAGGCCGAAGAACCCGAGCAGCAGCGGGCCCACGCTCGAGTTGGAGAAGGCGTGGACCGAGTCGAGCACCCCCGAGCGGGTGAGGAACGTGCCGAGGATGGTGAGGGAGAACGTGGCGGCGAGCAGCGAGAGGTTCCAGACCCGCAGCATCCCCCGCCGCTCCTGGACCATGACCGAGTGGAGGTAGGCGGTGGCGGTGAGCCACGGGAGGAACGAGGCGTTCTCCACCGGGTCCCAGGCCCAGTAGCCGCCCCACCCCAGCACCTCGTAGGACCACCAGGCCCCGAGCACGATGCCGGCGGTGAGCAGGCCCCAGGCGAAGAGCGTCCACCGCCGGGTCTCCACCAGCCAGCCCTCCCCCACCCGGCCCGTGACGAGGGCGGCCACGGCGAAGGCGAAGGGCACGGTGAAGCCCACGTAGCCCAGGTAGAGCATGGGCGGGTGGAAGGCGACGAGGGGGTGGTTCTGGAGCAGGGGGTTGGGCCCGGTGCCGTCGGTGGGCACCGCCCCCCGGACGACCTCGAAGGGGTTGGCCGGCCCGGCCATGAGCGCGAAGAAGAAGGCGCTCACCACCAGGGCGGTGAGCATGGCCCAGGCCACGAGGTGGTCGTCGGAGCGGTCGCGGAAACGGCGGGCCATGAGGGCGAGGTAGCCCCCGAGCACGAGTCCCCAGAGCAGGATCGACCCCTCCAGGGCCGACCACATGGCGGTGATGCGGTAGAGCAGGGGCGTGGTGACGCTGGCGTTGTCGGCCACGTAGGCCAGGGAGAAGTCGGTGCCCACGAGGGCGCGCTCCATGGCCACGGTGGCCGCCACCGCGCCGGCGAGCACGAACCAGGCGTGGCGCATCCCGGCCCGCAGGAGCCGGGGGTCGCGGCGGCGGAGGCCGAGGCCCAGGGTGGCCACCCCGAGCACCGAGGCCACGAGGGCGACGGTGATGCCGGCCGTGCCGAGGACGGCGTTCACGGCGCCTTGGGTCGGGGCCCGGCCCCTTCGGCCGCCGCCGGATCGGCCGGGTAGTCCGCCACCCGGTCGGGGTTCTCGGCCACGTAGGTCTCGTCGTGCTTCACGAGCATGCGGTCGCTGGCGAAGCGCTCACCCTCGAAGCGGCCCTCGAGCACGACGGGGATCTCGGGCCGGAAGAGCTCCGGGGGGTTACCGGTGTGGGTCACCTCCACCGTGGAGCGCTTGCCGGCGAGGGTGAAGGTCACCCCCCCCTCGGCGGTGCGGACGGTCCCAGGCACGACGTCGCCCTCGATCCGGAACCGCCGGTCCCCGAGATCGCCTCGCTGAGCGACCGCCTCGTCCACGGTGCGGAAGTAGAGGGTGGCGTTGCCGAGGCCCTGGAAGACGAGGAAGGCCAGGGCTCCCACCACGACGGCCCCCGCCACCCACAGGCGGGCCGGGCTTCGGGTGGTGACGCTCACGGGCCGCCCTCTCCGGATCCGGCCTCGGGGAGGTGCTGGCCCAGCCCGGTGCCGTCGAGCTGGCGGCGCAGGGACCGGGTCCGGCCCAGCAGCCAGGTGACGTAGGCGCCGAGGACGCTGGCGGCCAGGGCGTAGCCCCCGAGCACGTAGGCGGCGTGGGTCATGGCCACCGGGCTCACGAGGCGCTGGGCTCGGGACCCACGCCCAGGGGCGTCGGCGAGGCGTCGGCGGCGCTCGCCTCAGCTCGGCGCTCGGCCAGGGCCAGGGCCAGCCCCTCGTCCTCGGCCCGCTGCTCGAGCCAGCCCAGCCGGAAGCGGTGAACGAGCAACCAGGCGTAGAGGAGGGTGAAGGCGACGACGGCGACGAGCAGGGTGGCGGCCATGAGCCCGGTGATCTGGGGGTCGAGGAGCCGGCGCTCGTCGAGGATGGAGGCGGGCTGGTGCAGCCCCCGCCACCACTCCACCGACTTGTGGACGAGGGGGACGTTCACGAAGGCGACGAGGGCCACGACGGCCGCCCGTCGGGACCGGACCTCGGTGTCCGAGGGGATGCGGCGCACGGCCAGGTAGCCGAGGTAGGTGACGAAGAGCACGGCGGTGGAGGTGAGCCGGGCGTCCCAGGTCCACCACACCCCCCAGGTGGTGCGGCCCCAGATGGAACCGATGGCCAGGGTGAGCCCGATGAACACGATGCCGATCTCGGCCGAGGCCCCGGCGGTGATGTCCCAGAACCGGGAGCGGGTGCGGGGCCAGAGGTAGAGGGCGCTGGCCAGCGTGGTCACCGCGAAGGACAGGTACATGGCCAGCCAGGCCGTGGGCACGTGGAGGTAGAGGAGGCGCACGGCGTCGCGCTGGTTCACGTCCGCCGGGCTGGCCACGAGGGCCAGCCAGGTGGTGGCGGCGAGGGCGGCGACCGTGGCCAGGCCGAGCACCCGGATGGGGGTGGGGCCCCGGCGGGCGCGGGTTGGGGCGGGGGAGGGCAGGGCCGGGGCGGGCGCGCTCACGGGGTCATGCCTCCTCGAGGAGGGGCCCGAAGGCCACGAGGCCCACGGCGAGGTAGACGGCGGCGAAGACGGCGAGGAGGCGCAGCCACGGACCCCCGCCGGCCGTGGTGACGCCGAGGGCCGCCTCGGTCGACCGGGCGGCGGCGAGGACCACGGGGGCGAGGACGGGCAGGGCGAGGAGGGGCAGGAGCGTGTCGCGCACCCGGTGGCCCATGGCCAGGACGCCGTAGACGGTGCCGGCGGCGGCGATGCCGGTGGTGGCGAGCAGGCCGGTGGCCAGGAGCACGCCGGCGGCCCGCACGTCGACGCCGTAGAGCACCACCGTGGCCAGGCCCAGCACCGCCTCGAGGGCGAGGAGCTGCACGGCGATGGCGGCGGCCTTGCCGAGGAAGATCCCACCCCCGTCGAGGCCCGAGAGGCGCAGGGCGTCACCACCCCCGCCGGCCTCGACGGCGAAGGACCGCTGCACGGCGAGGACGGCCGAGAAGACCACCGCCACCCAGAAGAGGCCGGCGGCCACCCCGGCGAGGCCGGTGCGGTCGGCGTCGAGGGCGAAGGCGAACACGATGAGCACGAGGAACCCGAAGGGCAGCACCTGGCTGGCCGCCACCCGGGACCGGGCCTCGATGCGCAGGTCCTTGGCCGCCACGAGCACGGCGTCACGGAACACGGAGGCGCTCCTCCACCCGGCCCGGGGTCGATCCCACGGGGGTCGCTGCCGCCGGGGTCGGCCGCGTGGTCGCGGCCGGCACGGTCGCGGCCGGTACGGTCGCATCCGGCACGGTCGCGGCCGGTACGGTCGCATCCGGCACGGTCGCGGCCGGCACGGTCGCGGCCGGCACGGTCGCATCCGGCACGGTCGCGGCCGGCACGGTCGCGGACGGCACGGTCGCCGCGGGGCCGGTCCCGGGCGAGCCGGCCACCCGGCCACCAGCTACCCGGACCCGCCGGGTGGCCACCCCCGCCGCCCGGTCGAGCTCGTGGGAGGCGAAGAGCACCGTGGCACCCGCGGCCGCCGCCTCGGCCACGAGCTCGTCGAGGAGGTCCCGGCCGGCGGCGTCGAGGCCGGCGTGGGGCTCGTCGAGCAGCCACAGCTCGGGCTGGCGGGCCACCACTGCGGCCAGGGCCGCCCGGCGGCGCTGGCCGGCCGAGAGCCGGGCCACCCCGAGGCGGGCGAGTCGGCCACCGAGGCCCAGGCGGGCCAGGGCCCGCTCGTCGGAGCCGGCCGGCGCCCGGGCAGCCCGGGCGGCGAAGCGCACGTTGTCGGCCACCGAGAGCTCGTCGTAGAGGCCCGAGGCGTGGCCGAGGAAGCCGACCCGGCGGCGCACGGCCCGGCGGTCGGCGGCCAGGTCGCAACCCAACACCTCGGCCCGGCCCGAGCTCACCCCGACGAGGCCGGCGCACAGGCGCAGCAGGGTGGACTTGCCCGCTCCGTTCGGCCCCTCGAGGTGGACGACCTCACCGGCGTCGACCACGAGGTCGGCCCCGGCCAGGGCCGGGAAGCGACCGAGGAGGCAGACGACCTGGTGGAGGGCGACCACCCGACCGGGGACCTGGTGTGCGGAGGGTGCAGCCATGGGGAACCGCCACACGCTACCGGGCCGCGGAATCCCACCGCCAAGCACCACAGGCGGGCCGCCTCCCCCGGTGGGGCGACGGGGACGGCGCCAGGTGGTGCCGTAGGCTCGCGGCGGTGGACCTCCGCAGAATCTTCCGCGGGGTGGGGAAGTCCCTCATCACCGTCGGTGTGCTCCTGTTCCTCTTCGTGGCCTACCAGCTGTGGGGGACGGCGCTCATCGAGCGCCGGGGCCAGCAGGCCCTGGCCCAGGAGCTCTCCCAGCGCCAGCTCACCACCCCGCCGACCCTGCCCTCGTCCGGTTCCCCGGTCCAGGTGGCCCAGAAGGTGGAGCTGCCCGACCTGGGCAGCGCAGTGGGCACCATGGAGATCCCCAAGATCGGCCTGGAGAAGCACGTCGTCGAGGGCGTGGGGGTTCCCGACCTCAAGAAGGGTCCGGGCCACTACCCCGGCACGGCCATGCCCGGCACGGCCGGCAACGCCGCCATCGCCGGCCACCGCACCACCTACGGTGCGCCGTTCTTCGACCTCGACCAGCTGGCCCCCGGCGACCCGATCTTCGTGACCACCTCGCTGGGCCGCTTCCGCTACGACGTGCGAGAGACGAAGATCGTCGCCCCCGACGATGCCTGGGTGCTCGACCCCACCGACGACAACCGGCTCACCCTCACCACCTGCGAGCCGAAGTACAGCGCCGCCAAGCGCCTCATCGTCGTGGCCGACCTCGTCGGGGATCCCCTCGACGTCACCTTCGAGGGCGACCAGCAACCTCCCCCGCTGGCCGGGGAGGGTCTCGAGGTGGCGGCGGGCGCCGACGTCACCGCCGGCCTCTCGGGCGACTCCTCGGCCCGGGGCCCGGTGCTGCTCTGGGGCCTGCTCACGGCGGCCATCTGGCTCGGGACCTGGACGGTGGCCCGGCGTCACCGCCCCCGCTCCCGGCGGCGGTGGCTCGCTTACGGCGCCGCGCTCCCGTTCTTCCTCGCCGGGCTCTTCGTGTTCTTCGAGAACGTCGCTCGCCTCCTGCCGGCCAACGTCTGACCGCTCCCGACGGGGTCACGGCGCGCCGGCGCGCCGGGTGGGAGGCTGAGCTCGTGGACGGTCACGACGAGGTGCTCCGGCAGCGGGACCGGGCCCGCCACCTGGCCCGGTCCGGCAAGCGGCTGGGCTACGGCCTCTTCGGGGTCGCCGTCGTCGCCTTCCTCCTCGGCGTGGCCACGACCTTCACCGATCCCCTGGCCTCGCTCATCATCGGCTGCCTCGTCGTCGGGTCCATCGTCCTGGCCCCCTCCATCGTCGTGGGCTACGGCGTGAAGGCGGCCGACCGGGAGGACCGCCACCGCCGCGCCTGAACGGGACGGCCCGGGGGCCTGATCGGCTCGTGAGGGCCGGCCCTGGACCCGGGTGACGGCGAGCGGCGAGGAGTAGCGTGGCCGCGGCATGGAGGCGTCCCGGCGGCACAGCCCCAGGGGGCCGGAGCAGCACAGCCCCAGGGGGCCGGAGCAGCACAGCCCCAGGGGGCCGGAGC
>Ga0187893_10006848_pt1 | contig 19145 bp, 16 predicted proteins | sample MA1701074metaG_FD_139574 | JGI IMG/M metagenome (GOLD analysis project Ga0187893, IMG submission 139574) | White microbial mat communities from a basaltic lava cave in the Kipuka Kanohina Cave System on the Island of Hawaii, USA - MA170107-4 metaG ... | reverse complement strand
TCATTATCACCTCAACATCGAAGAGCTTTACAGGTCTCTGCCCCAGTCGCGATTCATTTATTTTTCGACGAAGGGCCAGCGACTCTACACCGACTTTCGATATGAAGTGAATGACTGCCTCGTATTCGGGCGCGAGACGCGCGGACTCGATGAAGAGTTGTTGCGGGCGAACTGGGATCGCTGTTTGACTATCCCGATGCTGAATGGTCGCATTCGCTCGCTCAATCTGGCGACATCGGCAGGCATCGCGCTTTATGAAGCGATCAGGCAATTGAAATAAGAAAGCCGGTCGCGCATAGAACGCGACCGGCTCTGGCAGAAAGTTTCTTTCGAGGTTCAGCGAAGCGGCGGCTTCGTGTCGGGCGGCTTGGTCTGAGGCGGTTTGGTCTCAGCCGGTTTGCCGTCTGCGTCTCGTCGTTTCAAAACGGGTCTGTCTTTGGGCTGCTCTTCGCCCGTATCGGTCTGATTCGGATCGTCGCCTTCCTTGCGGCGCTTGAGCGTCGGGCGTTTCGGGCCAGTGTCTCGAAGCGATGGATCGATGACGCGAGAGTTCGTAAGCGCGAGCAGTCGGGCTTTGACCCGATTGAATTCCGAGGTGGTGACGACGTACTCATCGCGTTCGGGGAACAGGGTGAGCAGCGCGCGCACATCGGCTATACGCTCAAGGTTCGGAGGATGCGACCGGAACAGCTTCGAGATGGTGTTGGGCTTGGTCTTTTCTTTCTTTTCGAGTTTCTCGAAGAAAGTCACAAGCGCGTTGGGATCGTAGCCCGAAGCCCAGGCGTATTGCGCTCCGAGGCTGTCTGCTTCCGTTTCAGCGCCGCGAGTGAATTTGAGAAACGTGAGCGGCACGCCGATCTGAGCGGCCTGATACGCGATGGCCCCAAGGCCGCCGGTCATAAAGATCAGCGGTATCATCGCATAGTTGGCGATGGTGGCTTTCGTGGCCTGTTCCATGCCGTGACGGGCCGCGACGTGAGCTATCTCGTGAGCCATCACACCAGCGATTTCAGCTTCATTGTCTGCGGCCAGTATCAGCCCCTTGTTGACATAGAAGAACCCGCCGGGAAGCGCGAAGGCATTCACGTCGTCGGAGTCGAGAACCTTGATGGTGAATGCTACTTTTGCGTCCGAGTTGAGGACGATGTTCTGTCCGACGCGATTTATGTACTCGGTGATGACCGGATCGTCGATGAATTTGGCCTGCCGGTCGACTTCGGCGGCGACCTGACGACCGATGGCCACTTCCTTATCGAGCGAATAAAAATCCAATTGGCGTTTGTTGATGTTGCGCTTGCCTATCATCTGAGGGTCTTCTTTTTCAGAAAGCTTCCTCTTGGCCTGATTGGCGTCAGCAGATTTCTTGTCGTCGGCATTCTTCTTGTCTTCAGCAAAGAGAGCCGACGGCGAGACGATTATCGCCGCGAGCGACACGGCTGCGATGCGTCTGAGAAGGCTGTTCTTCATGGAATGAACTCCTGTGATACTGACTCCGAGCCTACACGGGCTGGGCGGCTCGTCACTCTGCAAGTCTAACACACTACATCGGCAGCGAAGCAAGTATTTTCGGGCTTTCGCGAACGAGAAAAAATCTGCATCACCCCGCGTCATCCGACCAGATAACTTTCGCATCGGTAATCGGCTACGACAGACGAACGACTCCTGACGGCGTGCCATAGGAATTGCGCAACGGATTTCATTGCGCCTCCAGCCATTGACTGGCTGTACCCATCTCTCCGCTTTCAAGGTTGATTGCAACTATGCGTATGCTGTAAAGACCGGGCTTTGTGAGCCTGACCTGGCTTTTCACGGGGATGCCTTCGCGCAACACACGCTCGTAGACCTCATCGCGGAGCCTCATATTGATCGTATTGCTGAATCCATCGACAAGCCGATTTTTGATGTCATAGACGAAGCCTATCACCTCAATTGACGTCAGATTTCTTTCACCCTCGCGCCTGAATGAAAGCGAGCCTGCATCGACCCGAAGCGCGATATTCGCTACGCGCTCGCCTGTTTTGGCGTCTCTGGCCACGGAAATCTGAGGAATGGCGACTTTGATATTGCGAAGCGGAATCATCGATGCCAGCGCATTGCTTATCTTCGCTTGTTTCGAATCGGCATTCTTTTTATCGTCTTTATCGCTCGCGGCGAGATAACCGTGGCGGGTTCTGACTTTCAGATCGGAGCGATTTCTGATCGAGATTTTGATTCGCCTGAACTTTCCGTCAGATGCCGAGTTGGTCGAATAATATCCGAGGACATAATAAGCCTGATTATCGGCGATTACTTTCTGCAACCCCGCGCGCAGGTCGTTGTGCGTGAACAGGAACAATCCTCCTGTCGCCGTCGCCAGTTGCTTCATCCCGTCACGAGAGACCATTTCAGATTCCATCTTCTCGAAAGGCTCTTCCCTGCGGCGTGACACTCCGAGCATACTTTCTCCCTGCACTTCAGAAGCCGTTTTGATCGGAGAGGTCAGGCCGCGAGGGTCGATTGTATAAAAAACAAGTCCTCCGCGTCGGGCCTGCCCGATCACCTGCTGCAACTCATAGGACAGGTTTTCAAAAGACGAGACTTCCAGCGAGAGCGGATTGTTGGACAACCAGACTGGGAGATATTCGGAAAACAGGATCGCAATCTTTCGACCGGGGATATGACTTACATTCTTGGCGATGTTCGCCAGTACATCCAGCGTATTGCGCGATTTGTATTCTACGTGGAGGCCGCCCGCGTTGAGTGAACCGGCGTTGACAGCGTTTCCATGCTCGCCTGTTTGCGCGCCGAAAAGAGCATCGATGACAAGACTCAAGACTCTTCTGTTTTTAGTCACCTGCTGAAAGACCGCTATGCTGCCGCCCGTGCTTATTACGGCCACCTGATCCTGCGGGTCCAAATCTTCGGTGATAAATCGCAGAAGCGATTCTCTGAGTTGAGGCCGATTAACGTGAGAGACGCGATCAATGATGATGAAAATAAATCTGCCCTGCTCGCTTTGAAAGGCTGACGGCGGCTCAGTCTTTTTCGAGATGTCGGACGAATCCGACCTGCTGAGGTCGCTCTTCATTCCCATCTCCACAAGAGAGAAGAAACTTATATCCTGAGACGCGCCGTCTTCCAAAAGCACGAAATTTTCTTTCCTGATGTCCCTGACCGGGCGATCGTCTTTGTCCGTCACGACGACATCAACCTGAACCAGATTGGCTTTCAGTCGAATCACTTCTTCCTGTCGCGATTGTTGAGCCTTGCTGACCTGAGCGATCAGCAGGAACAGGCTGAGACCAATCGGCAAAGCGCGATTGCTGAATCTACTCATGATAATTTCCTCATATCCCGGCTTTCGATCATTTTTTCTGATCGCTTGGTATCTTCTTCGCCTGCATCGTCCGGTTGCCCATCTCGAAGACGAAGCCTGTCACTTCGCCCTTTTCGTTTCGCGTGAAAGTCATCTCGGCATCCATCGCCCGCAGGAAAAATTTCGTCTCCGATTGGGGCGTCGCTTCGGCTTTCATCCATCCCGGCGCGATGAGCCAGAGCTTATCGCCCTCGCGCGCGACGGTGCAGGTTCTCGATCCCACCTGATACTCGCCCACTAAGGAATCATAAATCGCCGCATCGATACGAGCGACAGCGCGCTCTGCCGAAGGTTTCTCGACGATGTAATCGACAAACCCGGCGAGCATCTCGTCTGTCGTCGAATCGCCGAAGCGAACTGACTGCCGCGCGTCGGGGTTGTATTTATTACGAGTCGAATTATCGAAGTGAGCCGTCACCGCGATGCGCGTTCCCCTGGGAATAGAAATCGGCTGCTTGAGCTTGTAGAGCGTCTGCCAGTAGAAGTTGTAGCGCGGCACGTTGAGGAGAACCTCGCGCCGTCCGTCCTGATAAATCGCTTCGTACTTCATATCCTTTCCGCGAACGTGCATGTGAGGCATGAAACTGATGATCTGCGCATCTCTCGTGAAAGTGGAACAGGCTGTGACCTGATGATTTTCCGCGCCTGCGGGAATGCGGAAATAGAAATTCATGATGTCGAGCGAGACGACCATCTTCTCGACAGGCTTGCGAGCGAACACCAAAGCGACGCTGGAGCGATCCTTTTCCGGCTTGCCAGTAATTTTCGAATAATGCATCTGGAAAACCAGATTCGATCCTGCGGGAATGAGTTTGGCTGCCCCCTCAGTCCAGATGTCGGCATTGCGTCCGGGGCCGTAGACGGTGAGCGCGAAACGAGCATTGCTCCCTCCTCCGCCTCCGTTCGCAGCGCTGCATCCGTCATCGACTACTCGAACATCGTCGCGAACCCGGCGATTGGTTCCCTCAGCGTGGAACAGCGTATCTGCGCCGGACGTAGGCAACGCGCTCATCATCTCAGGAGTCTGGATGAGGACTGCCGCGTGATGAACTACTCGCTTGTTGCCCGGTCGAAACTCTACGGCCTGAACCCATCTGTCTTCGGTGAACCCGGTCGGCACTGTGAATTCCAGATTTTCATCCAGCCCATCCGCCGCGCTCTCCCATGCTTTCGTCATCGATAGCACGAGGTCGGGTTTGCCTATCTCCGAAAGGTCAACGAACTGCGGCTGAGGAGGAAGGTCGCGCTCGTCGCCTTCCTTCGCTCCCTGATCTACCCACGCCGCGATTGTATCGATGTCGCGTTGAGAAAGGCTCGGATCGTTAGAGAACTCGCCGTGATCGGGGTCGGCGCTCCAGGGAGGCATCTCGCGAGTAAGAACTTTTTCCTTTATCGAGCGCGCCCACGGACGAACTTCTTTGTACGAGACGAGCGACATCGGCGCGATATCGCCGGGGCGATGGCAGGCGACACAATTCCTGAACAGTATCGGCGCAACATCTTTTGTGAAAGTCGCTGGCTTTTTTCCATCGCTTGCCAAAGTCGAGGCGAGAAGGCAAAACGAGGCAATCGCGATTGCGGCTGCGAAACTCAGGGCAGGTCTTCTCATTTCAACTCCCTTGCGGCATCTTTGAGTTGTGAGTTGTCGAATTATCGCGCCGGACGAGCGAAGGTATCATATCACACGCCGCGACGATCAAGGCGAGCGAAAATCTCATGCTATACTCGCGCAACCTGAAAGGAGGAGTCATAGACTTGAAACTCTCGATCATAGGCGCGGGGCGCGTGGGACAAACTCTCGGACGGATGGCGCGTGAGTCAGGCTATGAAATCGGCGAAGTCTTATGTCGCGCCGCTCAATCGGCGCAGCGCGCGGTGAAATTCATCGGCGCAGGCACGCCTCAAAGCGCGCAGCGGGCGCATCTGTCAAAATCAGACCTGATTCTTATCTCAACGCCCGATGACCGCATCCTTGATGCAGTCGAGATCATTCATCAAAACATCGCAGGCATTGGCCGCGCTGTCATACTTCACACGAGCGGCGCGCTTTCAAGCGACTTGCTCAACGCGCTTGCCTGTCTCGGTTTCGGCACGGGATCGTGCCATCCATTACAGACTTTCGAAAGCCCCAGTCGCGCGCTCGCCCTCATCTCTCGCACTCATTTCTGTATTGAAGGAGACCCGCGAGCCGTGCGCGCCGCCCGCCGACTCGTGCGCCTGATGGGAGCGAAATATTTCGAGATTCCGACTTCGATGAAGAGCCTCTATCACGCGGCGGCAGTGATGTCATCGGCGGGCGTTGCTGCGCTTGTGAGCATCAGCCTCGAAATTTTCTCTCGCGCCGGACTCACTCCTCGCGCATCGAGAGAAATTCTCCTGCCGCTCGTCGAAGGCACGCTTGCCAACATCGGCGCGCTCGGCCCTGCGCGCGCTATGACCGGCCCTGTCCGGCGCGGTGACGCGGGAACAGTCGAGCGCAACATCGAAGCTCTCGGCTCATTCGACGAGCGCGCCCTTGAAATCTATCGCCTGCTCGCCGAGCGAAGCATTCAACTGGCTCTGAGCGCAGGCGCGGATCGGTCGAAGCTCGAAGCGGTGCGGCGGGCGCTTATGGGTGGCGGGGGATAGGTAAGGGGTGATGGGTGATGGGTAATAGATGAAGACTATACAAAGCTTTCAATAATCTATTGTTCAAGGCTCTCTGTAATTCGCAAACAAACATCCCTCCCATCACCCATCACCTATGCACGGGCGATCCCTGCTGCTGTTGCTGGCGGCGAAGTTCTTCGGTGACGAAACGACCGCGTATCAAATCGACTCCCATCAGCGATCCGGGAGGCGGGCGAAGTGTGAGCGATTCGCTCGACGCTGACTCAAGCCATATCCGGCGGTCGCCTGTGAGTATGACTATCGCTTTTTCGCTCGACCAGAATTCGGTCGATTCCATAGCTTCCGTGTGCGATCCGATCTGAAGATCAAGCGGGTCTTCGGGATTGAGAGCCTGCTCAAGCGGATTGGGCGAAACGAGTAGCGATCCCGATGATCGTCCCGCTCGCCCTCCATCGTTGTTGCTTGAAGCTGCTGAATCAAGTTTTACGAGCAACTCTTCAGAGCCTTTTCCCATTATGGTTGCAAACTCGGTGAAGTAAGCCGCCAGACTCGATTCGCTGCCTGCTTCCAGATAAAGCGCCGATGAGCTTACGCCCTGATGAATGGCTTTCATCCTCACATCCGAGTTGGTCGGGTGAGTTGATCGGAAATCGCACAAGTGGGCGAGTATCTCGGCCCAGGCTTCATCGTTGACGCGGCCCTGTATGAGTATCTGCGCCAGCGGATTACTCATCAGATTGGCAAAGACGTGTATGAGTGTGGTCCGCTCTTCGCCTTTTCCGTCTGCGCTGAGGTCTACCCATTCGGCCCACGTGTCGTTTAGTTTGACTCCGCTGAATTTGATGCCGCTCAGTTTGGCTCCCGTGAGATTGCACCCCGAAAGATCGGCTCCCGTCAGATCGGCGTTCCTGAGATCGGAATTCAAAAGAGTGCTGGCCGAAAGATTGGCTCCCGCGAGGGTCGCTCCCACGAGGCTGCTTGAGTCAAATCGCACGCCTGACAAATCCGCGTGCGAGAAATCCGCGCCTTCCATCACCGCGCCCGAAAGAATGCACCCGGCCATCTGAGCCATTCGCACGAATGCGCCTGAGAGGTTCGCCCGGTTGAGATCGGTTTCGTTGAGGAACGCGCCCACGAGATAAGCGCCCGCGAGTTGTGCCGATTCGAGATTGGCTCCCGTAAGATCAGCGCCGCTCAGATCGGCGCGGCTCAGGTCTCCGCCTTTGAGAAGGACTCCGATCAGGCTGGCTTCGACGAGATTCGCGCCCACGAGATTCGTGCCGTTGAGAGTCGCGCCGCTCAGGGAACAACTCGTCAGTCGAGCTTCCTTCATGTCGGAGCGCGACAGGTCGGCCATTCGGAGATTTGCGCCCGTCAGATCGATTCGCGTGAGGTCGAGTTCAGACAAATCCGCGCGCACGAGGCTGGCTCCGCGCAGATTTTCCCCCACCGCCAACCGGTCAAGTATATCCCCTCTGGTCAGTTGCGACATCGCAAATCCCGAAAGATACCGATACGCGCGTGGAAGCGCGCAATGACTAAGGAACCTGAGGCGGGTAGAAGCGGATAAAATCGCCCCCAGCCTGCGTGCTCCCCTGCACAAGAGTCTTAGAGGGCGATTCGACTGTGCTACAACGATGCTCCCCCAGCGACCGCAGTGCCTCTGATAGCAGTATCGTTTCCTGGTCAGGATAACAGCACGTTAAGCGTTCCCACTGATCCAATCGTTTATGTTATCCGCACCGAGCAGTTGAGTAAATACAAATCTAGGTAACGGGGACAGGGAACAGAGGAGAGTTGAAAAGAATTTCTCCGCGAGCGGCTGCATCTTCAACAACCGGGCGCGCGGCTCACACCTGACTTGAGGCGGGCCATCTCCTGAATCTCTTCGGCCATCTCAATCGTCCGACGCGCCTCACTTCGCGCTTCCGCTTGCTGCTCAGGCGTGATTGCATAGCGCGCAAGCAATCTTCGACCAAGTTCGTGATGATGACGCTCGTCGGGTTGAATGATCCGGCTGTAGAGATCAGCCGTTTCCCGGTCCCTAAGCGAGAGGCAGAAATCGATGAAGCACTCGTTGCGCACGAGCGCGATTCCTTCGCGGGTGAATTGTCCGGCAGCGACGCGAGCGACCGTAGTTTCCAGACTTCGCAGGTATTCGAACATCGGAGAGTATCCGCCTCGGCGCGGATCGATTCCTTCAGAGTCTATTCCCATCGCATCGAGGCGATCCGCGATCAGGCGGTAATGCTTCGCTTCATCGCCCGCCTGACGCGCGAGCGCGAGTTTTACGTCAAGCTCCGTGGTCGCGCTCATCCAGATAGCGGCTATCTCGGACGCTTCAAGCTCGTTCTTCAAAGCGATGCGAAGCAGTTTTTCAACCGTAAGCGATTCATCCGTATCGCCCGCCGCGCTCAGTTCGGCGAGGCGAAGGAGAGCCGCCTGATTTTCTGCGTCAAGCGCGGCCACGAATTCTTCACCCGACATTGGTTTTTCCTGTGCTTTCATAACGTCCTCTTGCTTGCGCATCAAGTTACATCACACTGCGCAGCTTGTCCACCAGCGAGCGAAAAGACGCCGAAGTTGACACTCCGAGCAGCCCTCAACTATCATCAAACACTCCATAGTATCCCTGTCCGTTTGACTATACTTCTGAGGAGTAATTGATGTCGTCAGCGACGACGCCCTGAAGTGATGGGAAACTGGAAACTGAAAACTGAAAACTGTTTTCCCGAGGAGATTTTGTATGAGTACGACTGAAGAAATCACCAACCGCCTTCAGGAAGCCGAGCGAGAATGGGAAGATCGAACCCTCAAGCCCACGCTTCGCCGTATGCCCGAAAGCAGAAAAATTTTTACCACGACTTCGCTCGCTCCTGTCGAAAGACTCTACACGCCCAACAGCATTCCCGATTTCGATTACGAGCGCGAGCTTGGCTTTCCGGGCGAGCCGCCTTACACTCGCGGCATTCACGCGACAGGCTATCGCGGGCGAATGTGGACTATGCGACAGTTCGCGGGCTTCGGTTCGGCTTTCGATACCAATAAGAGATTCAAATACCTCCTCGATCATGGTCAGACAGGCCTTTCCGTAGCCTTCGATCTTCCAACGCTTATGGGCTACGATGCGGATCATCCCTTCAGCGAAGGCGAAGTCGGAAAATGCGGCGTGGCCATATCGAGCATGGCCGATATGGAAGTTCTCTTCGACGGAATCCCTCTCGAAGAAGTCACCACTTCGATGACCATAAACGCGCCCGCTTCGATGATACTGGCCATGTTTCTGGCCGTCGCCGAAAAACAGGGCGCGGACTGGAAGCGAGTCGGCGGCACGCTTCAAAACGATATTCTCAAAGAGTACATCGCTCAGAAGGAATGGATTTATCCCCCTCGCCCCGCGATGCGGCTCATCGTAGACACCATAGAGTTTTGCACCAGCGAAGTCCCGCGATTCAACCCTGTCTCGATTTCCGGCTATCACATCCGCGAAGCAGGCTCGACCGCGCTTCAGGAACTTGCCTTCACCCTGCGCGACGGAATCGAATATGTTCAGTACGCCATCAATCACGGTATGGACGTCGATGATTTCGCCCCGCGACTGAGCTTCTTCTTCAATTCGCATAACGATTTCTTCGAAGAGATAGCCAAGTATCGCGCGGCCCGTAGAATCTGGCATCGAGTGATGACCGAGCGATTCAACGCCAAAAATCCGCGCTCCTGGACTCTGCGCTTTCACACTCAAACGGCAGGCGTATCCTTGACCGCACAGCAGCCTCTCAACAACATCGTGAGAGTCGCTATTCAGGCTCTCGCCGGAGTGCTTGGCGGCACGCAATCGCTTCACACCGATGCTTATGATGAAGCGCTCGCCTTGCCATCGGATGAAGCGGCGTTGATCGCGCTTCGCACTCAGCAGATCATCGCGCACGAATCGGGCGTGACGAATACGATTGACCCGCTGGGAGGATCGTACTTCATCGAGAAGCTCACGCGCGATATGGAAGAAGGCGCGTTCGAGTACTTCCGCAAGATCGACGCGTTCGGCGGCATGATCGAAGCCGTCGACGCGGGCTTCCCGCAGCGCGAAATTCAGGAAGCCAGCTATCAGTATCAGCTTGCGGTCGAGTCGAACGATAAAATAATCGTCGGCGTCAACGACTACGTTATGGAATCGGAGCCTATGGAGGTGCCGCTTCTTCAAATCGATGAATCTGTAGCCGAGCTTCAATGCGGACGTTTGAAGAAGCTGAGAGCGGAGCGCGACAATGCGCTGGTTGAAAAGAGATTGAAAAATCTTGCCGATGGCGCGCGCTCAGGAGAAAACACGATGCCGCTGCTTTTGGATGCAGTGCGAGCTTACGCGACGCTCGGCGAGATGTGCGACGCGCTTCGTCCGGTATTTGGCGAATATAAGGAACCGATGTTTTAGCAGGGGAGAGCCGCGCGGCCTCGAAGCTGCGCGATAATACATTCACCGCTTCGAAATCAAATGAAAAAACTCAGAAGCATCGCTCTGCTCATAATCTGCGCGCTCCTCTTTGCGCCCGCCGCTCCCTCTCAGGTGCGCAGCCGCGCCGTCAAAAAAGACGCTGAAGATCAAAAATTCAAAGTCCTTTTCATTGGCAACAGCTACACCTATTTCAACAACCTTCCCGATCTCCTTTCACAGCTTGCCGCTTCCGGGGGCAAATCGACTCAGATCGAAGCGGAGATGATCACGCGCGGCGGAGCCACTTTGAAGATGCACTGGGAAGACGGAAACGCGCTCAAGGCGATCAAGCAAGGGCGGTGGGATTTCATCGTCCTTCAGGAGCAGAGCCTCCTTCCCATAAACGATCCGGCGACGATGCACAATTACGCGCGCCTGTTCGATGCGGAGATAAAAAAGGCCGGAGCGAAGACCGTTTTTTTTCTGACGTGGGCGAGACAGAATCGACCTGAAACTCAAACGGCCATCACCGATGCTTACGCGAAAATAGCGAAAGAACTGAACGCCTTGATCGTCCCCGTCGGCCTTGCATGGCAAAACGCATTGAAGGAAAACTCTAAGATGGTTTTGCATCTGCCCGATCAGAGTCATCCGAACTCCACAGGGTCATATCTTGCGGCCTGCGTTTTCTACTCCGTTTTGTTCGCGCGCAGCCCTGAAAACCTCACGGCCCGGATCGAAGGAAAATCCATAAAGACCGATGGGCGCGTCAACGAAGAAACCTCCGAGCTTGTCAATCTCAACAAAACCGACGCGACCTTTCTTCAGCGCATCGCGTGGCAGACGGTCAAGACGATGAAGGAAGCGCGGCGTTAAGTTATTACAGTCGCAGTTTTCTCGCGATCAGATTTCTCGCTCGTGTTTCTTTTCGTCCATGAGAGATTTCAGTAATCCTTTGCCGCGAAACCTTCCGCGCAGACTGTGAATATACTCGCGAGTGATGGGCTTGAGAATGATCTGATTCGATTTCGCATTCACCTCGATGTGAATGCGTGTGCCTTCCTTTATGCCGAATCTGCGACGGATCGAAGAGGGAATCACTATACGGCCCTTTGAAGTTATTATCGTTTCCATATCGATTTCTACATCGATCATTCTGCGGACACGGCAGTTTATCAAAAATGGAAATAGCGCGCCGCAAAATAAATCAGGCAGGGAACGGCGCAAGCCTCCCTGCCTGTGAGATCGAACATAATCTGTTGGTGTTTACTGCTTCGCCGTTTCTGCGCGTCCGGCCCCGGCTATGCCTAATCGCATACGATACAATCCGCTTTGAGCGCACAGGTAGAGCGTTCGGCCATCCTCATCGCCCCACGCCATGTTGTGAATGTGCTTTGGGGCGATGATCGTGCCGAGATGTTTGCCTTCCTGCGAAATCACCCACAAACCGCCCGGCCCTGAAACGTAGAGGTTCCCCCGGCGGTCGACCTTGATGCCATCAATCGCGTCTTCGCCCTGGGCCGCGGTCATATCGAAGAAGACTTTGCCGTTTGCGAGCGTCGCGTCAGGTTTGACTTCGTATCGCATTACGACTTTTTTCTTTTCGTCCCAGTTGCCGACGTAGAGATACTTTTCATCGGGCGAAAAAGCGATGCCATTCGGCCCTGTGAAGTCTTTGCTTACGAGTTGCAGCTTGCCTTTGTAGATCGAATAGACGCCACTGAAGGAAAGCTCTTTTCTCGGATCGTCGAAGAACCTGGGCAAGCCGAAAGGCGGGTCGGTGAAAAAGAGCGACCCGTCTGATCGATAAACTAAATCGTTCGGACTGTTCAATCGCTTGCCTTCGAACTTGTCTGCAAGCACTGTCACCGAGCCGTCTTTTTCAATTCGACTCACGCGATGATTGCCGTGTTCGTTGATCGTCAATCTTCCCTGCCCATCGAGCGTGAGTCCGTTCGATCCGGGCTGGCCATACTCACTGATGTCCGCGCCCGCGTACCCGCTCGGCGTGCGAAAGACTGAAAGCTCGCCGCTGCGAGTGTATTTGTAAATCGTATTGCTGTTCGGATCGCTGAAGAGAAGATACTGACCATCGGCCACCCACACCGGGCCTTCGGTGAATTTGAAGCCCTCGGCGAGTTTGAATATTTTCGGATTCGGCCCGACTATCTCGTCAATCATTGCGTCTTTGCGCGCGACCTCGACGTTGACCTCGGCGGGCGTGAGCGCGACGGGCGCATCGCTGCCTCGATAGAAATCAAGTTTCGCATGTCGCACCCAAATAAAATTAGTCGGCGGATTCGAGATCGGCCCGTTGATGCCGAAGACCGCGAGTTGAATCTGCTGGCCCGGTTTCACATTGCGACCGACTATCAAACGATTCGGCGCGTTCCAGCCTCCGACGACCGAGCCGCCCGCTTGACCGAGCGAGCGCGCAATCTCGCCATCGACCCACACCTCCGCATAATCATCGAGCGCGGTTTCGAAGACGACCATAGAACCTGCCGTCGGAAAATCACCGACGCGCTCAGGTACGGTGATTTTGATTCGATACCAGTTGAAACAGATTCTCCCCGTCGAGCGACGTTTCTGAAGATCCGAGGGCGCGACCGTCTCCCACTCGGAGTCATCGAAATTTGCGCCGCCCGCGTGAGGCGTGTAATCGTAAGTTTTGACCGGCGCGCCCGTCGGTTGGCCGTCCGCTCCCGGCCCTTTGAAATCAACTTCGACGATGCGCGTGTCGCTGTATCGCCACTGGCCCTTGACCATCTGCGCGCCTTCAAAGGTGGCCAGATCGATTGAAGCATCGGGCCTCGCTGCGGGCGCGCTGTTGTGTGAATCGGCGCTGCTGCCGATCATCGTCGAAACGATCAACACTGCCGCGATGAAAAAATAAATTCGTGTTTTCATTTTTGCTCCTAAAGAAAAGTCTGGAGTCGAGAGTCTGGAGTCAGACCGCGCTACTCGGCTCATCTCTTTTGCCTATCAGTCGTCAGTCACTCTGACAACCGACCATAGGTTATCGCGCTTTGATAACGTAATAAGTGATCGCGCCAGTGACTTCCTTGAACCAGTGAGGCGTGCCAGCCGGGACGATTATCACGTCGCCTTTGGAAATCACCCGCGTCTCGCCGCCTTTGATCTCGCGTCCTCGAATCTCGTCGGTCGCCGTCGTTTTCGGATCGATTACCGTTCCGCCGGTGACGAGGACTGCCGAGCCTTCCATCACATAAATGATGTCGGCGTCTTTCGCATGCACTTCAGCCAGACCGGCTTTGTCGCGGCGGCTCGTGTGAACCATGTACTTGTCGCTTGAGTCGAACAGCACCGCGCCTTTCGCGAATGAATCACTGACTTTGCTCTTCTCGAAGTAGGCGACAGGCGCGGACGGCATCTCAGGGTTAGCGTTTTTCATAGCGAAAGCATTCGCTCCGGCTATGGCAAGTTCTTCGTCCTGCGCCGCGCTGGCCGCGCCGCTCACGCCGACTCCGCCGACTATCTGACCGTCAACTATGATCGGCACGCCGCCCTGAAGCGGTGTGAAGAGTGAATCGGGAAGGGAAGTCATCGCCGTGCGACCGTTCTTGATGATGTCTTCGAAGAACTTCGTCGGTCTCTTGAACAACACCGACGTGCGAGCTTTGCCTATCGAGATCGTAGCTCCCGCGGCGAAGGTTCCGTCCAGCCGTTCGAGAGCCATCAGATTGCCTCCGTCATCGACGACGGCTATGACTCCGCCCGGTGCGTTGAGCCGCTTCGCTTCAGCCGTGGCTGCCGTGATCACTTTTTTCGCTCCTTCGAGCGTGAGCGATTTCCTGTCCGCCACCTGAGCCTGAGCCGCGGCGGTCATAATCGAAATAGCGAGACCTGCTGAGAGAATTCTAAAAAATGATTTCATGATGTTTTCCTCCGAAAAAGTGGCGCAAGCTGTCAGCCTGCTGTAGCTCAAAATTTCGTACTTTCAGGGCACGCAATCGAACAGATTGCGCTACGAGATTTCTCCTGAATCAAAAAATTATCGATGTCAGATGTCGGACATTAGTGAAAGCGACTTGGGATCGATTGCTGATTCAACCGCTAATCACTAACATCCAACATCTGGACATCTACCTTCACATCACATCCGCCGGAGCGATGGTGACTCGGAACAACTGCCCGGTCTTCGTATAGAAGATCGAGTCTTTCGCTTTACGAACGACGCCGTTTTCCGATTCGCCCGTGTTCGCCGCTTTCTGGCGCGGAGCCTGATCCACGCCGATACCCGGTTCCTGATCTTTCTCGGTGCCTGCGTCATAGAGGGCGAATCGAGAAGTGAAATCACCGGACGGGCTTTCCGTTTTTGTCGAATAACTCGATGCCTTTTTCGTTCGCATAGAACCAGTCGTTCGACTGACCGAACATCGTCGCTATCATCAGCTTCATTCCGCGCTTTGCCGTAACGGTGAATTCATAAACGCCGCCGGGAAGGATGGGAGCCGGAGCGCTTGCGCCAAGGGGAGTGTTGAATAAGCCGTGTCCCGTGTGATGCTCGGCTTCGAGCATCTTTATGAGTCCTTCGGGGTTGCCGTCTTCGGCCTGCATTTCGAGACCCGTGGCAGCTGGTTTGCCCTCTTTGAAGAGCCGTATGTTTTTGTCATAGACGACCCACATTCCGGGCGAGAGCGCGAAGGGCCACTTCATTTCGTTTGAAGCCACTTGCCCGTCGGGGCTGGACAGGTTTTCGATGCGAACGGTGAATTTCATGTCGCCATTTGCGTTTACCGAATCGTTGAACTGCGCGCCTGAGAAGGCGGCAATGAGCAGAAGTCCGACGAAAAGTTTTCTCTGCATGAATCGAATCTCCCTTGAAGATTTAATATGTGATTTCTTACAGCGATGCGGCGAGCGCGTTTGATTCTCACTTAGATAAGCTGCCGCTTCCTGATATAGCCTTGACGCAGGTGTGATCGGGGCGCAGTCGGGGCATCACCACTCTTCCTTCCAGATCGACCTCGAAGCCGTGCAACCAGCAGGCGTCAGCCTCGCTTATCAGGCCGAAGAATTCCGGCATCGACCGCTTTTGATCGATTACGTTGTGGATAAGACTCGATTCGAGTGTTGCCATAAATGTGCGCCTCTGTGCGTCGTTGTGATGTCCATAATCATAATGACGAATAGGCCGGAGATTATTCCTTCTCTGAAAATTGAAGGCTCGACACGATGAGTAAAGGCGAAGCCCTTGCGGCCTCGCCTCTGAGATGTGAATTGCTGATGCGTGATTGTGGATGATAGTGGATCGTCGTTTTCAGTCAGCAGAAATTTCCCGCGCCCGTGCGCGAGCGGAAGGTTTTATCTCGAAAACATCTTCGACGGCGGCGCGCAGAATTTCAGCCACGCTCCACGCCTGAGCCGCGCATCCGCGCGGAGTGTGCGGGGCATCTCCGTCGAAAATCTCCGACACCTGACCGAGACAGGCATCGCTCAAATGAAGGCGAAAAGCCTCAAGCCATTCGATTGCCTGCCCGCGCGACGGCTTCGATTTATTCACCTTCAGGTAAGCCGTGATGAACGGCCCCATCAGCCACGCCCAAACCGTCCCCTGATGATAAACCGAATCGCGCTCCCACACCCCGCCCTCGTAGCGACCGCGATACTGCGCGTCGCGGGGCGCAAGACTTCTCAGCCCCACCCGTGTCAGCAGATGATGTTCTACCGCTTCAACCACGCGACGGGATTTTTCCGCCGTCAACATCGAATGATGAAGGCTCACGGCGAAAATCTGATTGGGCCGAATCGATCCGTCTCGCGCGTCGCCATCGATTGCGTCGTAGAGGCATCCCGTTTCTTCGTTCCAGAACGATTGATTGAAACTGCGCTTGGCGCGGCGAGCCATTTCGCCGAATCGTTTTTCGCTCGATTCATCGCCAAATCGTCGAGCCAGATTTTCCATCACACGCAGAGCGTTATACCAGAGCGATTGAATCTCTACGGCCTTGCCGCGTCGCGGAGTCACAACCCAGTCGCCGACTTTCGCGTCCATCCACGTTAGCTGCACGCCTTCTTCGCCCGAAAGCAACAGCCCGTCGGCATCGACGCGAATCGAGTAGCGCGTGCCTCGCTCATGCCACGAGATGATATCTTTGAGCGCGTCATAAAGATTGTCGCGCACGAACTCGTAATCCGCAGTGTAAGAGAGCAGCGCACGGATGGCTTCGAAGAACCACAGCGTCGCGTCGACCGTGTTGTACTCAGGCTCCTCGCCCGCATCGGGAAATCTGTTGGGCAGCATACCGCGATCAATCCAGCGAGCGAATTCGAGAAGAATCTGTCGTGTGATATCAGCGCGGTTTGTTACGAGCGTCAGCCCCGTTAGCGCGATCATCGTGTCGCGGCCCCAATCGCTGAACCAGTGATAGCCCGCGATAACGGTTTTGCCTTCTCCTCGCGCGACTATGTATTGATCCGCCGCCGCGACGAGCGAGCGAATGAGATCATCATCGACAGGCGATGATCCCTGTATCGCGCGGCGTCTTTCAATCTCCGCGATTCGATGCTGATCGATACGGCTGATGTCGCGCCGCTCGGTCGAAGCGATGATCGCGGCTTTGCGATTCAATTCGAATTTCAAAACGAACGGATTGAAGAGGTCTTCCGTGAAATCAAGCCCGCGCTCGCGCTCCACCTCATATTCAAAATTGCGATACCAGTGGCCCGTCTGCTCGATCTCTCCTTGTGTATGCGCGAAATGCAGAGCAGGCATATGGTCGTAAGGCGAGACGCTTGCCATATTCGACTCGATGTGAACGTGCGAGCGAATCGACGGGTTTTCATGCATCGTCGCGTGATAATCGCGGAAGGCGATGAGCGGTCGAACTTCCATCGACACCTGCCTGCCATCGACACGCTTCGCTTCGTACTCAATCGCGACGCTGTTTTCACCGTGTATCATGAAGACGGATTTTTCTATCTCGACTCCTTCGACTTCGTAGACGAAGACGGGGAACGGATCGAGTCGAAACTGTTTCAGAAACGTGTGGCCCTGCGGATGAATCGCGCCGGGATATTGATTGGCTGAAAGATCGTACCTGCGCCCGTCGATTGTGACAGTCTCTTCGACCTTCGACAGCAGAACTGTTCGACCGACCGGAGGCGCGATGGCTGCGACCAGCAATCCGTGATAGCGGCGCGTGTTCAGCCCCGTGATGGTAGACGAAGCGAAGCCGCCGAGACCGTTCGTTTCAATCCACTCGCGCGTGAGCGCGGGCTGAAGATCAGCGCAGATTTCTTCATTGAGTTGAATCATCGTTTTATACCGGAAGAACTATCCGCGGATCGCGCGGATGATGGACATCATTCTTCAGCTTTCGTCCGCGCGACCCACAGAAAGATTTATAGCTGCGCCACCTCGCAATAAACTTTGATCGCGCCTTTGGCAGCAGTCAGCGTTTCGAAGAGTTGCTCATAATTCTCAAGCCCCTTGACCGGATGAGTGAGCAATCGAGGAAGCCATCCGGGATACTCGGCTTCGGCCTGCGCCATGTCTCTGACCCCCATCTCGAAATACTCGCGGTTGGCGTTGACTGTCCCGACCATCACTTTGTTTCCCAGGACGAAATCGAGATTGATGCGGTCGGCAGGCACTTCGATTTTTCGATCTCCGCCTGTGACGCTCGAAAGCACCAGCACGCCGTTTTTGCCGAGCGATTGAAGGCTTTCAAACACGACCGATGAATTTCCTGTCGCCTCGAATATGATGTCGAACGGCCCGTGCTTTTGCGCGCCTTCGATGATCGCGGTATCCGCAGTTGACTCGTAAACGGCTCCCAGAGCCTCTATCAGGTCGGAGTTGAGATAAGGCTTTTTGCTGCGGCTGAAGGTGACGACTTCAAGACCTCGCAACCTCAGAGCGAGAGTTGCAAGCAGTCCGATGGTTCCCGCGCCCATCACCGCCGCGCGACGAGGACGCCACACGCGCAGACGGCGTTGAATCTCGTAAGCCTGCGCGATTCCTTTTTCGACTACGGTCATCGGCTCAAGCAGCACGCCGACTTCCTTGAGTCCCTGCGGCACTTTCACGATGAACTCAACGTCATCGACATAATACTCGGTCAGATAACCATGTCTGAGATTGATGCCGCGTTCGAAGTAAACGTCATCGGTGGTCATATCGTTTGTGCCGATCAGATCGTAGATGCTCGTTCCGGGACGACGAACGGTAGCCACAACATAATCACCGGGCTTGACCTCGGTTACGTTAGGGCCGACCGATTCGACTCGACCGAAGTTTTCATGACCGAGAACGAGGAAGTCATATCCTTCGGGAGCCGCGCCGTATTCGGCGGCATTGATCTCTTTGTCAGTGCCATCGACTCCGACTCGGAGGATTTTCACGACCACGCCTCGACCGTTTGTTATTTCGTTGACAGACGGCATAGGCAATTCCGCCAGATGCACGCTGTCCGGTTTTCCGGGAAACACTGATATTGCTTTCACGATTTGCTTCTCCTCAAAAAAAGTCTGGAGTCTGGAATCTGGAGTCTGGAGTCTGTTATTTGAAGACGCCACATGCCTTTCATCCTTTCCGGGTGTCGTTCTTAACGACGTGAACGACCCCTTAGCTGTTAAATACATTGGAAACTAAAATTCGACTTTTACCGAATCTGGCAAAGAAAGCCTCCTGCTTCAGCAGCGAGGATGAATTTGCCGCCGCTCTCGCTCCCCTCGATGGGGGCGAGGCGGCTATTGACTGCGCTACTCTCCCGATTCATAATC
>Ga0187893_10006846_pt1 | contig 19152 bp, 14 predicted proteins | sample MA1701074metaG_FD_139574 | JGI IMG/M metagenome (GOLD analysis project Ga0187893, IMG submission 139574) | White microbial mat communities from a basaltic lava cave in the Kipuka Kanohina Cave System on the Island of Hawaii, USA - MA170107-4 metaG ... | reverse complement strand
ATTATCACCTCATTGACGAGACGCATTGCCAAAACATTGAATTCCTTAAGCGAAGCAAGAGTAGTATGCAGGACTTTCATCATGCCGTATAAAGGCAACACCGCTACCATCAAATAAAAAACTGGAAGCGCTGGCTTGTAATGAGGGAATAAAAGGCCGACCACTACTGGCACGAAAGTGAAGCTTAACGCGAAAAATAAAACACCCAACCAAAAAGTATATTTCATAGCCCTCCTGAATACGGGCTTCATTTGTCCAAGATTGTCAGCTTTAAGAGCCAGTATTGGCTTAATTCCGGAAAGCGGCATAAAATCTTCAATAAAGGCCACCAAATTAACGGACAGGGCATAAAAGGCAACGGCCTCGGTGTTGACAAAAAACTTTACCAACCAAGGAGTGGCGTCTTGTAAAAGCTCTTTTAATCCAAAAATCACGAATAATCTTGAACCATGAATTTTCGCCATGGGAATCATTAAATGCTCTTTGGCTGACTTAACCCCTTGAAAAACTGCTGGATATTTTTTAAAGAAAATAAAGATTGTAAAAATCAAGGTGGCAAAGGCCTCGCCAATAACATGGGCGATAATAACTTCGGTAATGCCGAATTGATAAAACGCCAAAAAAGCGATAATCAAGATTAATTTTAAAAGTTCCCGAATAACCGCCACGGCCTGAAAACTGAAAGAAACTACTGATTGAAGAAAAGTCGCGATTATTGATTGAAAAGCGTTAGTTACTAACAAAATGCTCGCCCATTTGATTAAAACCGCGATATCTTTTCCATACAAACCGGCTATCAGATCTGAACCAAAAAAAACCGCGGCGGTCATGATTAAGGCAATTCCGATTTTAAAAATAGCGTTTTCCCAGAATAACCGCTTTGCTAAATCTTTCTTACCCAAATTAAAGTAACGCCGCATATCTATAGCTACTAAGCCGTCAAAAAACTTTATTCCTAGCCCCCGCAAAATAGATATAAACGAAAGCAATAATTGGTAAAAACCGAAATAAAAGATACTCAACGAACTGATAATAAAATAGGAGTTAACCAAGGAAAGACCTTTGGCCGAAATATCCGCCAATCGTTTAGCGACTTCCGCTTTTATAAGATAATGCGACAGTGGCCTTTTTTGATCTTTATAATCAACAATCATTGCCTCACTTTTTTAAAAGCTTGGCTATCTCTCGGAGGTCTTCCAGCTCGTCTATATCCATTGAGGTATGAGGAGACACCACAACCGCTCCGATAGGACCGGAAAAAACGGCGCGCACTCCTTTTTTGATTTTTTCGGTCCAAATGGCGTCGGCGGCCCCGTTTTGGAAATATACCGGAGCAAGACGCTGACGAGGAACATCAGTTCCCCAAGTGGAGAAATCCGCTTTGGAAACCAATCCGGGAGCGACTAAATTAATGGTTGAAGTTTTCTTATCAAGGGTCCAAGCGCGGTAAGGATGATGGCGGGGTTTGGCAACTGTTCTTACCATGCTAAAATCACCCCGACGCAAAGTTTGAATTACTCTATCAATGTCGGAAGCGGGACGAAGAGGCGAAGTCGCTTTAATAATAACCACTATTTCCGGTTTCCAGCCACGATGTTTCTCAAGCCAAGCAAGAGCGTGCCGCTGATATTCAATTTCAGCGGAAAACTTTTTCGCGGTGCTTTTGGGTCTGATAAACGGCACGTCCGCCCCCCAAGATTTGGCGACTTTCGCAATCTTTTCGCTGTCGGTAGAAACAATAAACGCGTCTAAAAATTTTGATTTTTTTGCTTCTTCAATTGAATAAGAAATGAGGGGTCGACCTCCGACCTCCACGATATTCTTTAATTTTATGCTGGTAGATCCTCCCCGCGCCGGTATAATGCCCAAAACTCTGACTTTGGACTTTTTTTCCATAGAAAATATAACCTTAATTTAAGCCTCTTGGTTACCTTATTTTTACTTAATAGCGTAAAGATAATAGCCGGCAGTGGTGTTTCGCTTTTCGCTTCCCAAAAGTTTATCTAAAAAATAGGCAATCGGCTCTAAAATAAACTTCAGGCGGGACTGGAAAGGCAGGAAAAACATCAATGCCCGAAAATATCCGCCATGCTTTTTTATTTCCAATTTGGAAAAACTCCCAAAAAGATGCCCGAAAGCGTCTTCGGTAAACCGATAATAGTCTTTATAAACTCCTTTGCGGGCGTGATAAGGATAAATAAAGTGAGTGTATAGAAGAAGCCTACCACCGGGTTTAAGAACGCGATAAATTTCTTTGACGGCTTTTGTTGGATTATATAGATGCTCCAGCACCGAATTGCATAAAATCGCGCTGACGCTATTGTCTTTCAGAGGTAATTGATGGACGTCGCCTACAATGGTCGGCTTGTATTCCGGGGCGGGATCTAAAGTCTGATAGCGGACGCCGGAAAACCAATGCTCGTAAGGAGCCATGTATTTTTGGAAGGGGTGGCCGCCGCCAATGTCTAAAACATCTGGCTCTTTGGCAAGCTCCTTTAATTTTTCTTCAAAGAATTTTTTGTAATCGTACATAGAAGTTAGTTTAGCACTCCGACCAGTTTCTTGACGAGTAAATTTAAGTCATGATTTTCCAAAACATATTTTCTAAAACCGGCGCCGATCTTTTTCCGATCTTCTTCGCCGAACTTTAAAGCCGTTTCCAGAGCTCTGGCCAAATCAACCGGATTACCCTCTTGAAATTGTAGCGAGGTTGGCAAAATATCGCTTACCGCTTTATTTGAAGCAACCACTAAAGATTCACAGGCCATCGCCTCAATAATCGTTTTATCGAAAGAACCGGTTGGGGTTAAATTGACGCTAATGGCGTGAGAGTTATAAAGTTGAGCGGCCTGATCGTTCGGAACGGCGCCGACAAAAAGAATCTTCCCTTTTTTGACGAGCGACTTCGTGCTTTTCCTTAAGGAATCGGCGTAGCCTTTGTCGCTTTCCCTGCCTGGATCGCCGGCGACTGTGATTTTAAAATCAATACCCCGTTCATCTAGAATAGAAGCGGCATCAATCAGCGTTTCAATGTGTTTAATGGGAGAAATCCGGCCCAGATACAAAATAGAATTTTTGTGAGATTGTTCCACCGATCGTAATGACTGGAGATTGCGGAATCTTTCAGTGTCTATTCCAACCGGCATTTTAAATGATTTTTTATAACGGGCGGCAAAAGCAAAAGGCGACGTGTAGAAAACTTTGTCGGCAAAAAAAATCGCCAGCCTTGCCAGCCAATCACCCATTGGATGGTTATGCCAAAAAAATATTTTTTTACCCAAAAGCTTCCATAGTTTCCATCCCAAAATCACATACTCCTTATTCATATGGACAAAAACTTTGTCATATTCACGTCTTAATTGCCAAATGTAACGATAGAAGCGAAATATGTATTTTATTCTTTTGATTACGGTTTTTTTATCCGACCCAAAATATCCGAACTTGCCCGAATGACCCGAGTTGTTTGGGTGATTCGGGTGCATTCGGGTTGTTGGGGTCGCGTTATATTTCTCTTTACCGAGCGAATAAACCGAAACGTTGTCCGGCAATTCCGCCCGGCCGCGGTAAAGGCAGATAACGCTCAACTTTGCGTATCTTCCGGCCAGCCGAGAAATCCATTCGTGATAAACTCCAAGCACATCGTCGTCCTTATCAACTTTTTGAGTTATAAATAATAGTTTCATGATTTTTTGCCAATAATTTCCGTGAGCTTGGCGATTAAAGCATTTTTGTCTCCAACCGGCACAATCTCGCCAATCGCCGCCCCGACATCGGTCATTAAAACCGGACAACCGGCCGCTTGAGCTTCAATGACGGTGCGGCCATAACCCTCATAATTTGACGTTAAAAAAAACAAGTCGGCGGTTTTATAATATGAGAACAAATCTTCGGTATATGGCTCTAAAATGACGTTATTTTCCAATTTTAAATTTCCAATTTTAAATTTTAAATTTTTTAACTCCGGTCCATCGCCGACAATCAATAATAAAGGGTTTAGAGTATGGAGTTTAGAATTTAATACTTCCCTTAGGACTTCCAAGGATAATCCGATGTTTTTTTCCCGAGTTAACCGAGAAGCCATAAGAATAATGAATTTACCCGGATATTTTTTGTGAAGATCGGTCTTAATTGGAGCATTTTTTATCTTCTCCAGATCAATAGCTACCGGACGGACTTCTATAAGACCGCCGCGGGCGCCAACTCTCCATCGCAATGATGATAGCGAATTTTTAATTCGTTCGGAAACAACGCGAATCTTTTCGGCCCGAGGAAGCAAAAGCTTCGCCAATAAAACTCTAATTTTGTTTTTTAAGGATTCCCGCCAAAACCACGGACTTAAAAAGTCGGTGTGAATTTGAAGCTCTAGAGGCAAATTCAATTTCTTTTTCAAAAAATATCCGATTAAGCCGGTTTCAAAAGGGTCTTGGGCGGTGATGAAATCACATTTTAAATTCTTTCCTATTCTGTACATATCAAAAAGAGACCGGGCGGGGTATAAAAATAAATTATTGTAAGATTGCTTCGTCGCTGCACTTCTCGCAATGACTTTGGATAAATCTTTAGAAAAAATAATTATATGGAGTTCATCAAAATTTCTAGCGTATTCCAACATTCGGCCTCGCGCTTCGGAACCGCTTTCAAAAATTTTGGGATCGCGGGATAACATTAGTATTCGCGGTCTTTTATTTATGTCATTCGCGCTCATTCGTGTATTTGTGTTATTTACAGTTTTTCCAAAACAAAAAAGCGGTGATAATGATTCAAAACCGGCCGCACGCACTTCAATAATGTAAAGTATTGAGATAGGAGACGGCGAACTTTGCCTAGTCGCCATTGCCAACCGTCAATCTCCCAATAATGCTGCCCGGAAACCTTAATCCCGCCGAACCTCAAAGGGATCCCTAAAAATATGCTTACCAATGGAAGTTTGAAAATTGTCCGGATTCCGGGAAACTTACAAATCCATTCAAAACCGGTGGAGCGGTAAGGGAGAGAGATTATGACCCATTTTTTGGACGCGCGACTTAGCTCCGCCAGCGCCCTGGGAACATCCTCAAAAGGGATATGCTCCAAAACCTCAAAGGCGGTTACCAAATCAAAAGAATTATCGGCAACCGGCAATGAACGGACATCGGCAACTATATCCGGTTGGAGATTTTTATCAAAATCACAAGTCTTCACTTCATAACCCAGTTTTTTCATATAATCGGCGAAAAATCCGCTCCCTTTGCCAATTTCCAAAATTTTCTCGCCATCTTGGGCGTATTCCTGGGCCAAATCAACCTGATAGAAATATGAGATAAACCGATCCAAGCTGTCGTATTTTTTGCGGAAATAGTGTTTTTTATCTACTTGTGCCATTTGTTAAATGAATTGCCAGATTATCCATCGTCTTTTCTATTGAAAACTGCTTGGCTTTTTCTTTGGCGTTGGTAATAATTTTTTGTCGGAATTTTTCATCAGAATCAATTTTTCTAATAGCTGACAGAATTTGATCTTTATTATTCGGCTCAACCAATATACCCTCTTTACCATTCTCAATGATTTCTGCCAAATTACCTATATTGGTTGTTACTACCGGCAAACCGGCATTCATTGCTTCAACCACTTGAAAAGAAAAACTTTCAAAAGACGTGTTCAGCGTAAAAATACTGGCATTATCCAAGTAGTCCAGCAATTTGTCTCTGGGAACTGATCCGGTTAATTGAACCCGATCGCTCAATCCATGACTCGCTATCAACGATTCAAGGCGAGCACGCTCGGGGCCATCCCCGATAATAATCAGTTTCCAATCGGGCAAATCTTTCATAACTTCAATTAACACGTCAAATCCCTTCCAGGGGACCAGACGGCCGGCGGAAAGAATGGTTTTTTTACGTCCACTCTTCAGGTCATCGAAAGACCGTCGGTCTTTCGATGACCTCAAATTGATTCCGTTGTATATAACGCGCACTGCCTCCGGATTTTTAATCCACCCTCCGACTAACCTCTGGAAATATTTACTTGGCGTGATTACCAGGTCGGCGCGTCCTGCAACAAATCTCTGAATTTTCCGCAACAACTCGGTCCGCAAGCCGTATTTTTTGCGCTGGAAGTTGTCAATGGTATCTTTTATGCCAAAGCGTTGGGCGGCCTGCTCCCAGGCATAATCTCCCGCCACCCGAATAAAGAATTTTTTCCTTCTCAATCTGGCGGCTATCAGGGACGGCAGGCCGACACTGACCGGATCTTGAGCATAAATTATATCGAATTTTCCGGCCAACCAAAAACATTTCCAAAAGTAAACTATGTGTCGGATTACTTTAGGTTTTTTACGGAATTCGGTAAAGGCTAGATGATCAACCTTAAACCCGCGCTTTGGCAATTCCTGTTCCAATAATACCGTATAAGTAGCCGGCCCGCCGATATCGGGAGGATAGATCCCAGTAGCGACTAAAAGCCGCGCAATTGGTAATTGGTAATTGGTAATTAGAGCGTTGAAGATACTATGCATCTTTTCGGAGATCCTTTCCCAGGAATAATTTTCCAAAACCAGCCGGCGGCCGTTTTCGCCTAGTCGCTTACGCAATTTTTCATTTTTTATTAACAAAGAAATCTTATTGGCAAGGTCCTCTGGATTATCAACTTCCACAAACGATCCGTTCGCCGTATTATTCGTGTCATTTGTATTCATTCGTGCATTGGTGTTATATCCTTGAAGAAAATCCGGGATGCCTCCTACCTTAGCTCCGATGATCGGCAAACCGGCCGCCATCGCCTCTAAAAAAGAGCTGCCTAAGCCTTCCGATCGGGATGGCCGGACGAAAACATCGGCCTTCGCCAAGTATTCCGGAATTTGAGCGGGGTCAACGTGGCCGCGGAAAATTATCTCAACATTTTTCGGCGGATTTTTAGCCCGTAGTTCCAGGGCGTGGCTCTGCGGACCATCGCCTAAAATTTCCAATCGAACCGATTCTTTAAGCAATTTTACCGCGTCAACCAGTGTGTCCACTCCGTTTTTATAGACCAACCGAGAAGTTGTAATTAGGGTATAGGGCTTAGCGTTTAGGGTTTTAGAACTTTTACTAGACGCTAAACGCTCGACGCTAAACGCTTTTATATCAACTCCGTTCGGCGCCACTTCAATCGGGCAGGTCGCCCCGTGCCGCCTCGCGAAATCCGCCAAATAATTGCTGATCACTTGAATTCGATCACTTTTTTTAAAAATCAATTTCCAAATTGGGTAAAAAATGCCGACCCGGCTTAGAATATGGGCTTCGGAATCGCCCTCTTGCAAAGTAAGCAGCATGGGGGTTTTCGGATGGCGGAATTTAAAAAATAAAGCCGCAAGGCCTCCATAGGCGGCCATCATCGCCCAAATTGCCCCAAATGGCTCCTCCCGATGAGCCTTCTCGGCCGCCCGCCAAGCCCGAAAAACATAAAAAAATTTCGCCAGCTTGCCGTGGCCGTATTTTTTAAAATCATGGCTAAAAAGCTTGAATTCCAAATCAGGCAGACGCTCGATTATTTCCTTCATCGCGACCTCAGCCCCTCCTACCACAGGATATTGAGCTAAAGAGAAGACCGCAATTCTTTTGCGCATTGTTTTAAACCATCCTCTATATCAATTTTGGGTTGCCAATTTAAAACTTTCTTAATTTTCGTTGGATCATTTTGAAAACCAATCACATCATAAGATCTGGGCGAAGCAATTTCCAACTTGCTTTTACTGCCGGTAATTTCAATTATCAATTTTGCCAAATCCAAAATCGAAATAGAATTGCCGCCCGCCAAAGTAAAGTCGTCAAAGGGCATTTGTCTTTTTTGCATATCGGCCACGCATTTTTCCACCGCCAAAACCGCATCCCCGATATGGACGAAGTCAAAAAACTGCTTCCCGCCTTCGATTACCAGCGGCTGATTTTTAAAAGCCGACAATAGAAATCTGGGTATGACTCTTTGCAACTGATCGTCCAAGCCGGTATAAACTCCGGAAAATCTCACTACCCGCGCTTTTAGTCCGTAATTCCGGACATAATCTTTAATCAATTCCTCGGCGGCCAGCTTATTAACCGCGTAAACATTCAGCGGATCTTTCGGATCCGATTCTTTGACTGGAAATTTTTTGGGATTCCCAAAAACCTCCCGCGAACTGGAGAAAATCAGCCATGGCCGATCTTGCGCCGGTATTTTCCGGATAACTTCCAACGCGTTCGCCGTGCCGCCATAATTAGTCGCTATACAATCTCCGGGATTTAAATAACAGTCCTCTACCCGGGCAATTGCGGCAAGGTGAATTATGCCGTCCGGCTTAAAGTCACTTATGGATTTCCATAAATAAGCCCGGTCGCGGACATCTTCTTTGGAGTCCGAACGAATATCATAACCGGCTGTTTTCACGCCTCGCGTTTCTAAAAATTTCTTTAAACGGCCCCCGATAAATCCGGCGCTGCCGGTGATAAAGATTTTCGTTTTTGCCATGACAATTAATAAAACCAATCACTCCCCAGAATGGTTTTATTATATATGAAAGTGGTCTATCTTATTACCAAAGACGACGTGGGTGGCGCCCAAAAATATGTAAATGATCTCTTGGAAAATCTTGACCGGAATCAATTTGAAGCAAAAATTATTCACGGCGGAAAAAAGGGGGCGCGCTTTTTATCCAACCGTCTCCGGCCGCATTTTTTGTTTATCAACGACTGGGCGGCTCTGATTGAGTTATTTTTCACTTTTCACAAAGAAAGGCCGGATATTGTGCATCTCAACAGCTCCAAGGCCGGAGTTATCGGCGCCCTTGCCGCTTTTCTATATAACTTTTCTAATAAACTAACAGCTAATAACTTAAAACTTAAAACTGTCTTTACCGCTCACGGCTGGGTTTTCAATCCGGATAACGATCTAAGCCTACTGCGCAAAAAATTTTATATCTTGCTCCATAAAATCGCCGCTCGTTTTCAGGATAAAATCATCAATGTCTCCGAATATGACCGTAAATTGGCGATTCAATGCGGTATTGCCGACCAAAAAAAGCTGGTTACCGTTTACAACGGAATTGATCATCACAAAATAAATTTTTTGGATAAACGGACTGCCCGTAAAGTTTTGGAGAAAATAATTGCCTCTGCCGCACCGACGAAAGCCGGTATCCAAAATAGATCCCAATTCGAGCCAAGGATGACAGATAGCGACATTTGGATTGGCTCAGTCGGCCGCCTGGTTACTGAGAAAAACTATGAAGCTTTAGTGGAAGCTGCCGCTCTCATTGCCAATCCGAGGATAAAATTTTTTATCATTGGATCCGGCCTGCAGAAAAAAAGGATTCAATCGCTCATCGCTAATCGCGGATTACAAAATCGCTTTTTCGTCATAGAAAACCTTTCGCCGGCCGCTCCGTATCTTAAGGCTTTTGATATTTTTACCCTTTCTTCAATTAAAGAGGGTATGCCTTATACGTTATTGGAGGCAATGGCGGCTGAACTGCCAATCGTTACCACCAGAATTGGGGGAATGACCGAAATCATTGACCCGCCGGGGGGACCAAAAAGAGGGTTGGCTATGCCCGCCAGAGAACCGGAAGAATTGGCCCGAGCCATAAAATATTTGATGGATCATTTTAAGGAAGCTGAAAAAATGTCTAAGGAAGCGAGAAGGTTTCTCAAAGAAAAACTGTCTCTGGAAGCGGTGTTGGAAAAAATCCGGAAAATCTATGAAGATCTCAACTGATCCAATTCTTTTTTGACAGAATCAACCTGCGCGCCGGTCAAGCCGGGAAATTTCAAGAATTTCTCGAAATATTGAATTGCCCCCTCCTTATTTCCGACTGATTTATAATAAACAGCCAACGTCAAATTTAAATTGAGATCATTGGGCATGCGACGCAATCCTTCGAGTAGAATCGCTTCCGCCAAATAATCTTTGTCTTTATAAAATTCTTTGTAAAATTCGGCTAAAGCGAGGTAGGTCTGGGACTGATACGGGTCTAGTAACAAAGATTTTTGATAATTGGATTCCGCCTTGGAAAAATCCGGCAAATATAGCGAGTAGAGATTGCCCAGGTTGTAATAAGCCGTCGCGTTATTGGGATTTAAAATTCGGGCGTATTCCCAAGCGTCGCGAGCGCCTGCGTAATTGTCAAATTGTTTTTTAATAATACCGGCTTCAATCCAATAAACTTCGCTATTAGGGTATTGAAGGCTAAGACTTACAACGTTTTTGAGTTGAGCTTGGTATCGGTTAATAAACTCCGCGGGATAATTCACGATTATTTTCGGATCGCCGAGATATCCCAAGGCCTGCCCGGAGTATTTTGGAATGTTGCTATTTGTCATCCCAGAATTTACCTGAGATCCGGTCTGGGTTCTTGCTTCCGAAGAAATGACGGGAATAAGCATAACCTGAACTTTATCGCTATACCCAGCAATAACAGAAGGAGCGATGATTTGACCCCAGTAGATGGCGGCTGCGCCCAAAGAAATAGCTGTAAAACCGGCAATGAGAAATGGTTTTCGCATAGCCAAATATTAGCGAAAATATGGTAAAAAGCAAACCGCCCCGATAATATCGGGGCGGCCGCTTCTTAACCGGCTCTCAAGTTTGCGCGCCGTAGCGCGCAAAAGCGAGTTAAGACTAGCTGCTCTTGTTCAAGCTCTCCGCAGTACCGGTATCGGTATTGCTCAAGCCCGGAACCAGGAAGCCGCTGAACCAATCGTAGGAGACGATGCTCTGAGTGGTATTGGTAGAATTACCGGACCAGATAAAGTCATTGTCACCCCAGAGATCAGCGTGGGCGGCGGTGGTAGCAAAGGCATACCGGCCGTTGCTCCAATCATCACCGTTCAAGTTTTCCTCAGCTCCATCACAAGAAACGTTCGGAGCGGTAGCGCCATCATTGGTGCAACCAACGTAGGAGGCGTCACCCATCATCCTAACCTCAATACCGGCTGTGCTGGTAGCGTTAGCGATATCGCCCAACAGTTCAAAGTAGTAGGTTGAACCGGCAGGAATGCCAACTCTCTCGGCGGTCGAGCCGCTGGAAGCAGTCGGGTTAAAGTAAACGCTAACATCCACGTCCGGATCAGCAGCGGTAACGGTATCATCAAAGTCCAAGTTGGTTCCATCCGCAATAGCCAGACCAAATTGGTTCAAAAGACCGTTGGAGTTGCCGCAAGCCGCTGTGACGAAAGCGTCAGAATAACACTTCACCTGGAAATTGCGAATTCTGAAAGCGGCAGAGTCGCCAGTCTTGGCAACATCCGTTCCGCCGGCAGAAGTAGTCGAAACGTTGAAGGTGAATTTGTACAAACTTACGCCATTAGTGCCCGCCGGAGCGGAGACACTGAAACGATACAGAGACTTGGAAGAAGCGGTCTGAGCAAAGGTATTGCTTGGCAAAGAAAGCTTGGCAACAGTCGGGACAGCCTTGGCGAGACGAGCGCCATTAGCGCTGGTGTCGTTGCCGCCGGATCCGACCGTCGTGCCGGAAGACAAACCTGTGCCAACCGCGCCGCGATTGGTCTTATCGGAGCTGGAATTGGCGTCGTAGTTGACGACGACCAAGTGTCCAGGCCGAGCGGCCAATCCGGTGCCGATCGCTCCCAGGTCAGCCTTCACGGTGAGAACCAACTGACCATTCCTCGGAACAACTGCTCCGGAAAGGGTAGCGGTAGCGTAATCATTAGATGTGAAAATCGCTTCGCCAACCTTGGAGGAACCGTTCCAGATAGTCACCTTGCTTACATCGGAAGGAGAGTTGGAAGCCATGCCATCCGCCGCATTGGTGGAAGTAGCAAGTTGCAAACCAAGAGTATCCAAGCGAACATCTTCATCGGTGGCATTGAAGCGCAAAGACAACATAGTATTGTCCGTGCTCCCGGCCTGCACCCATTTAAGAGCGCTAACCGGATCTTCAGTAACCGACAAACCTCCGCTGGTGATCACGTTAATAACGCGACCGTCGTCAGTGGCGGTAATAGAATCAGATCCGTCCACGCTGGAACCGGAAATAACTCCGGTGGCAGTAATGGAGGCATCCTGATCGGTAATACCCCACTGGTAGAACTCTGGAGTGCTGACTCCGGAAACAATATTGCACTTAAGGGCCAAAGTCTTAATCGTCCCTTTCGGAATGACCAAACTTTGATCAAAAGTGAAAGTCTTATTTGCCGAACTCACCAAATCATCGCTATTAGACGGGTTAAGCACATTTCCTCCGGTGTTCAAAGCGGTCATATTGTCATACAACTGACAATTGGTAAGATCGTCAGCAGTATTGACGCCGCCGCCAGTCAACCGAAGCTGCAAAGCAGTTACCCGAATATCTTCTCCAGATCCGCTGGCATCCAAAATATATTCGGTAAACTTATAAGCGCTGGTTCCAGCCACAACGTTTTGAGCGGTGGAACTCGCGTTAGAAGTTTCCCGAGTGTCGGATGACAAGCTAACTGTGAGCGCTACCGCTTTCACGGTCATCGTGCTCAAAGTAACTGCGGATCCAGGAGTCGGGGTAAGCGAAACACCGGAAGTCACGCCACGAGCAGTGGACCAATCCGAACCGGGAGTAGTGGAAGCGGAGACGGTGTCATCGCTGCCAAAATCGGTGCCCAGCTTACCCTTAAGGGTATAGACCGCGCGACCCGGTTTAAAGGTAACGGTATCGGTGAAGCGAATGGCATTATTGAAGCCCGCAACACCATCAACCGGACCCGCGACAACCATGCCATCCTCACGAACAAGGGTGATATTGGTAATATCATCGGTATTCAACGAATCACCGGCTTGCTTGCCGATGCTGACATCAAAATTGATGCTGGCAACGGTAACATCTTCCCCCTTCACATCCACAATCAAGCCGCCCAACGGCTGATTCGCCAGGTTAATGGCGATATTTTGAGCAGTAATCGTGGTAGCGTTCTGAACGTTAATCGTGCCGGCTCCAATACTTACTTGGAAGGCATCATAACGAGGTTCAGCGTCTTGGAATTCACCGTCATCATCGTTGTCGGCAGTAGTTACACTGCTGCCAGTAGGCAGAATGCCGTATCCGTAAGTCAAGCCATTAACCTGTAAATCACCGTAGAGATACAAATCAAAGTCAACGGTCCGGTTGGATCCGCCCACAATATCGGCTTTAACATGCATTTCTTTATTAAAGCCCTTGAGAATCTTCACGCCCTCTCCGAAGATAGCGGTGTAATACTTCCCGTCAGAACTAACGGTAGTGTCATAAGTCACACCGTCAAGCACGACTTTCACATTGGCTAAGTCGCTGGTAGCGGCGGATCCTGACTGATTAAACTTAACGGACTTAACGAGGACATCCTCATTAGAGCCGGCGGTAAGCTTCAAGCCAGAGAAGGTATAATTGGTTGTGCCAATTTCCTTAGTCTGACCGGAACCAGGATCAAACGCTCCTCTTGCGAGGGTCAAGCTGCCGATAGCCAAAGTGCTGTTAACTGTCATAACATTTCCGACCAACGGAAAACTGGCATTAACAGCCGCGCCGGTGGTTTCTACACCGACAAGGCTTAGGCTGACCAATTGGCCGTTATAAGCGTCTTGGTCGCTGTCGGAATCACCAGCCAAGGTAATGGTTTTGGTCTGACCGGCTTTCACGACAAAGGTGTCGGTCAAGCGCAGTCTGTGATCGGAACCAAAAGTCTTGGAATTGCCCATGCGAACGCCGTTTTCATCCAAAGCGACAACGCCGGAGAAAGCGGCATCATTGCCCTGACCGGTTCTCTCCACAGTCAAAGCCTTAACGGTGACATCGCCATCGGCCGAAGCAGTAAACCGAAGTTTAGTGAACGGTCGGCTGGCAAAGCTTTCACCGAAAAGTCCGGAGGCTGGCTGATTCGCGTCCAAAGTAACGGCTAGACCGCTACCAGACGGAGTCGGAGCGCCAGGAACCGGAGCTGGACCGCCAGAGGCAACCAGAGAGCTGTACTTAGCGCGGGAAATCGGGCCGAAATAGCCAACTGCCGGAGAAACACCGTTAGCCGCCTGCCATTTGGCGACAGCCGCGGTGGTTAAACTTCCGAAGTAGGTTGTTTCATTGCCAAGAGATCCAACACCGCTGTCAGCAACCTTATAACCAGCGCCATTGAGGTATTGCTGCAAGCACTTAACATCGTCCCCAGTAACGCCCGCAGTGAGGGTGCGAGTGAAATTGCAGGACGCGGAAGGCGCAGCACCACCTTGCAATGAAGATAATTGAGCTTGCAAAGCAGCGATTGTGCTAAGTAACGACTGTATCTGGGCCTGAAGGTCGGCCGCAGTTTGAGCGTGGGCAACCGGTACAATCATAGAGAAGCCAGAAAGCCATACAGCGGTAGTCGCTGATAGCATAACTGACGTAAATTTCTTACTAAAGTTACCCATAGAATTTTTTGTTTTTGACCTTAATCTTGTACTTCACATATCCCGTCAAATTTGATGCGATATGTGAAGTACAAGATCTACTATTTATTATTTTTTAATTTCTAATTAATTTGCCCTCTGCCTCTTCGCAAACGCTTGCCATAGGCAAACGGATGGGAAACGACCTTAAGTCAGAGAACCAACCCTAATTTCTTGTGAGGCGGGAGATTAAAAAATCCCCCTTGCGGAGGCTGTATAAAAATGGCCGAAATGGCCTATAACCCGTATCGGTGGCCCCAGCCTCACACTAAAGCCACTGCATTAGAATATAACGAGAGGACTGCGGTTTTATTACGAATGCGGCAATACGGAAAAACGCCTATTTCAAAGCATAATAACTACCGGGTCCGCCATTGCCAACCCTTTCCAGGAGCCCCTGAGAACACAATTTCTGCAGATCATATCTCATCGTCCGTTCGCTAACTTCCGGAAATGCGCTAATTATGTCTTTTAGCTGAATCTTTCCATTGCCGGATTGCCGAATTTTATCTAAAATTGCCGATTGCCGGATTGTTGCCGCCATGCCATTGCTGTTAGCATTTTCTCCATTATTAGACTCATTATCCTCAATACTGGCCTGGGCGCTATCATCAACCACAGCCGGCACTTTTGAGAAAAGGCCGGTTAAGTCCGGAGAATTAGACTCTGATTCCTCCAGTCCAATAAATTGCCGCATTGCCGAATTAATTAAATTTAACTCACCAATAATAACCTTGGTATTGACTGGCTCAATTTCATAAATTGCTTTTCCAAGATTTATTAAAGCAATGAGGCTTGATGTAGTCATTATGGCCCGCTCAAAATCCCCCCCAGCCGCCTCCTCCAGTAATTGAAAAGCTAATCGCTCAACTCGTTTTCTCAGCTCCTGCCGCTTAATATAAGGGGCAATTCTCACAAGGGCGTAGGCGATCTCCTGAGCTTTTTGATTCACAAACATTAAGAATCATAGTAGTCTATTAGAATATGGAAATCAAGAAGGCGATTTTGCCGGTTGCCGGATTGGGAACCCGCATAATGCCGTTGACCCTGCACCAGCCTAAAGGAATGATCGGAATAGTTGATCGGCCAATCATTCATTATGTGATTGACGAAATTTTGGCAGCCGAGATTCGTCATATCATTTTTGTGATCAGCCCTGGACACCAACAATTTTCCCAATATCTCGATTATCTTAGCGAAAAGGATCAGGAATGGCGGAGGTTGGGTGTAAAATTTGACTTTCTGATCCAAGACGCGCCCAGAGGAAACGGCGACGCTGTGATGCTGGCCAAAAAATTCATTAGCGACGAACCGTTTCTAGTTGTCTATGGAGACGACATTTTGGCAGACAAGGAAAATCCTCCGCTTAAAAATATGGTGGGCTTGTTTAAAAAAACAAAATCTCCAATTATCGCGTTGGAAAGAGTCCCCAAAAAAGAAGTTTTCCGCTATGGCGTAATCAAGGGCAAAAGATCGCCTTTGGCGAAAAACTTATATGACATAACTGATGTCGTGGAAAAACCCAAGACAGAAGAAGCGCCGTCAAATCTCACAATCATAGGCAGATATCTCCTTACTCCGGACGTAGTGGGGCAGATTTCAAAGTTATACCCATATAGAGGGAAGGAGATTTTGGTCACCGACGGCTTGAAAAATCATATTCTCGCCGGAGGCAAGCTTTATGGCTGGGAATTTACCGGAAACAGGTTTGACGGCGGGTCAAAGTTGGGAATTCTTAAAGCCCAGACGTATTTTGGCATTCACCACAAAGAATTCGGGCCAGAATTCAGAAAATACCTCAGGAGTATTCGCGAATATCTCTAATTTATTCAAATATCTCGAATTTTTATTAGCGATATTTGCCTCAATTCGTGTTATTAGTGATTACTCTCCTGTCTTGAGTCTTATTAGCGATATTTGCCTCAATTCGTGTTATTAGTGATTACTCTATAAACTCCAACGGGAGGATCCCAATATAAATAGGAAAATAACCGAAAACAGAGTCGCGTAATTTATTATTGCTTCTTTAGTAAGGCTCTTCTCTGACTGTCGGCGGAATAAATCACTCACCGTAAAGTAGGAAAGGAAGGCAAGGCTAGCCGCACTGAAAAAACCTATCGGCAAAAGACTGATCGCCCACACAATTTCAAGTAAAATTAGGGCTAAAAGCCAGGATAAAAAGCGTTTTTGGAAAAAATCGGAAAACAAAAATAAAAGAATGATAAACAAAGGAACTGCCCTGAAAAGGTAGTCGGTCTGGTTATGATGGAAAAATAACAAAAATACCGGATAAGCCATGCTGAAGTTTAGTATTCTATGCCAGACGATTCTTTGTAAAAAGACCAGGTTCTTTACTCCCAATAACAGATAAAAAAGCAAACCGTAATATATAGCCAGCGAAGGGAGCGACCAGGCCGGGACCGACAATGCGGAAAGTAAGGAAACGATTAGCAAGATAAGGAATGGGCGGATCATTTCCATTGTCTTAAAAAGAGGGCTGGCGTACAGGAACGCCGAACTTGCCAGAAAAATCAAAACCGGCGGGAAAGATAAGCCGCCCAATTTCACCCAGGCGAGCAGTCCGGCAAAAATTAGCGCCCTAAACGCTAACCTTAATTTCTGACTCTGAAAAACTAACTTTAACTTTGTCTCCATCTTTTACTTGGCCGCCGATTATTTTGTCGGCTAATTTGTCCAAAATCACCTTTTGAATCAACCGTTTAATCGGGCGAGCGCCATATTCAGGATCAAACCCGTTATCAACAATGTATTTTTGAGCCGCGCCGTCAACTTCTAATTTAATTCCTCGCTCCTTCAGCCTTTCCTTGACTAAAGCAACCTGCAAATCAACGATTTTCTCAATATCCTTCTTGCGCAGAGAATGGAAAATAGTAATCTCGTCCAGGCGATTCAAAAATTCCGGCTTAAACGACCGCTTTAGTTCCTCAGTCACTTTTTCCCGGAAGTCGGCTTCCTTGCCGTCGGCGGAATCACCGGATGCGAATCCGATTTCCGACATCTGCTTAAAATAATGGCTACCGACATTTGAAGTAAGAAGGATAATTGAGTTTTTAAAATTCACAGCCTTCCCTTTGCTGTCGGTCAGGCGGCCATTGTCCAGAATCTGCAACAAAATATTAAACACCTCCGGATGGGCTTTCTCTATTTCATCAAACAAGATAAGGCTGTATGGGCGATGCCGAACAATTTCGGTCAACTGGCCGCCATCTTCGTGGCCAACATATCCCGGCGGGGAACCGATGAGCCGCGAGACTGAATGCTTTTCCATATATTCAGACATGTCAATCCGAACCAACGCCTTTTCGTCGTTAAACATGAATTCCGCCAACGCTCTGGCCAATTCCGTTTTTCCAACGCCGGTCGGCCCAAGAAACATAAACGATCCGAATGGCCGGTTTTCGTCCGAAAGACCCGCTCGCGCCCTCCGCAAAGCGCTGGCTACGGCGCCGATGGCCGGATCCTGGCCGATTACCCGTTTCCCCAATTCATCTTCAATCCGCCCGAGTTTTTTTGCTTCCGATTCCAGCATTCGGCTGACCGGAATGCCTGTCCAGCGGGAAACCACCGCGGCTATGTCTTCCGCGTCAACCACTTCCTTAATGAAGCTGGCTTTTTTGGCCTGCTTTTTTTCAAAAATTTTGTAATCTTTTTCCGCTTGCGGCAAACTTCCGTATAGAATTTGGGCCACTTTTTCCAGATCGCCTTCCCGCTCGGCCACCTCCGCTTCCCGCTTGAGATCTTCAATTTTTTTACGCAAATTATGAAGGTTTTCTATGGAAATTTTTTCTGTATGCCAAGTGGCCGACAAATCATCGTTTTTGCCTTTCAGTCTCGCGGTTTCAACCTCTATTTCTTTCAGGCGTTTTTTATTTTTCGCCGCATTTTCTTTTTGCAAAGCTGAGCGTTCTATTTCCAGCCTAGTAATCTCTCGACGGACTTTATCCAGCTCCGACGGAAGGCTTTCGCTCTCCAGACGCCTCGCCGCGGCGGCCTCATCAATCAGATCCACCGCCTTATCCGGCAAAAAGCGATCGGTGATATAACGAGCCGATAAATTGACGGCGGAAACCAACGCCTCGTCGCTAATGCGCAAACCGTGATGCATTTCATATTTTTCTTTTAATCCGCGCAAAATCGCCGCCGTATCCTCCAGTGTCGGTTCTTCCACCATGATCGGCTGAAACCGCCGCTCTAAAGCCGGATCTTTCTCAATATGCCTTTGATATTCGCGAATGGTAGTCGCGCCGATGGCGTGCAATTCGCCCCGCGCGAGCGGCGGTTTCAATAAATTGGAGGCGTCAATCGCCCCTTCGGCCGCGCCGGCGCCGACAATCATATGAATTTCATCAATAAATAAAATCAACCGGCCGGCGGCATTTTGAATTTCTCTGATGAAAGCCTTCAGGCGATCCTCAAACTCGCCGCGGAATTTGGTGCCGGCAATCAACGAACCGATATCCAGCATGATAATTTCCTTTTCCTTGAGTGTTTCCGGCACATCACCGGCGATAATCCGCTGAGCCAACCCCTCAACGATCGCCGTCTTGCCGACGCCAGGCTCTCCTATCAAAACCGGATTGTTCTTGGTGCGCCGGCTCAAAACCTGGATTAAGCGGCGCAATTCTTCCTGACGACCGATCACCGGGTCCAGCTTGCCCTGGCGGGCGCGCTCGGTAAGATTGACGGCATATTTTTCCAGAACCTGGAATTTGCTTTCGGGAGTTTCATCGGTAATCCTCGTTGATCCGCGAAGCT
>Ga0187893_10006845_pt1 | contig 19152 bp, 17 predicted proteins | sample MA1701074metaG_FD_139574 | JGI IMG/M metagenome (GOLD analysis project Ga0187893, IMG submission 139574) | White microbial mat communities from a basaltic lava cave in the Kipuka Kanohina Cave System on the Island of Hawaii, USA - MA170107-4 metaG ... | reverse complement strand
TTGATCCTGTACCTGCGGCAGATTCTGATAGCCGAGAATTAATCCAATCTTACGGCCACGACCTACGCCAGCGATCTCCTTCAAACCGACCAACGGCACGTTAGCTGCCTCGTCCAGACAAAAAGTAACCGGCGCGACATCATGCTCGCGTCTGTCAATGCGAAGCTGATTTACAGCCTGACCGAAGAAAGTCGAAAGAACATTCGCATATCTGGTTGCATCACCTTCGGCCACGACAACGTAAATTGCAGTTCCTGGCGTGCGAAGCCTGGTGAAATCAATTTGCCTAACACCAGCTAGTCGATCTCCTTCAGTAATCGGCGCGCACACCGCCTGCGCATTCTTGATCTCAAACGGAGCCAGCTTATTCATCAGACTCGTGATAACGCTTCCCTGAGTCTGCGGCGGAGCCTTCTTAAAAGCGCCCCAAGAGAGCCGCACCGCCTGGTTCATCGTATTACTCATCTCGGTATCGATGGTTTTCATGTCTCGCATACCCAGATATTCAAACACCATCGGCGGCGTTGGGTTATCAACCACGTCCGACAAATGTAAGAGAACAGTTGTCAGAAGCAGCAATGACGACTCCTGCCAAAACGGGTCTGCAAAAGAATGCTTCGTGCCTTCAAGTCCGATCATTGTCGCAGCCATCTGACTAGCAAACTCATGATCATCCTTGCATTGCGGCACAAAGTTCCATCGATCCGAACGAGAAGGATTGAGAAGATCCAAACGGTAAACCTGCCGAAACGACACGGCTGTCTGCTCGAAGAGTTCGCCCTTTGGATCCAAAACAATTGCTGACCCGCCGCGCGAAATATCACGCAGCATGCTCATCAAAAATGTCTTTGACTTGCCCGATCCTGGCGGGCCGAACACGGCCAGATGCCGCAGCCACTCAGTTTCCGGAAGGACCAGGTCATACCCTTTCCGCAGCTTCGCAACTCGAACCGCTCCCCGCGGCAGTTCGGATAAGTCATCACCGACCTTCAGTGCAAGCCCGGTGTTCTTCAAATAGATCTCGTCAGCCCAGCGACCACTGCCATAGGTCAATCTCTGCTTGATTCTGTAATAAGGCATCACTTCATGCGCCGCTTCCATGAAAGCCACGAACAAACACAACAACATCCCAATTACAAAAAACAGTTGCGTCTGTGACGAAACGCCCAAGTACTGCGCAGACAACCAAAGCAAGTATGCGGAGACGCTTCCGCATGTGAGCAAGACCAGAATCAAGCCTGCGTGCTGCGTTATTCGTAGGAAGGCGTGGAAAGGAGGAAGATGCTGCGCATCAGCCGGCCGCGGAATACCATGTTTCGAATCAAACTCTTCTATGCTCGTTACAAATGACATAGGATACTTTTCAAAAAAACAGAGTCAGCCACCTTCGTCGCAGGCTATTTATTACTGTCAGCCAACCACTGCCTGCCTTTCTCAGCTTCATCCGGAGAAACCTCCGTCGCCTTGAACGTCACCGGCCGCCAACCCGCAGTGATAATCTGCGCAGGCGCCGCAAACGCCACCGGAACCGTCACGCCGCCTCCAGTTTTGGGCACAACGTAGTAAGTCAGCGCATTTTGTGAAAATTCATCGTCCGGAAGCCTCACTAACAAAGGAGGACCAGACTGACTCCCTTTTCCAATCGAGACGATTTCAACGCTCAATGGATCCGATCGATAACGAACATAATAAACGGCATGCTTTGAATTCACTGACGATCCGCTCTGATCCAAGACCATGTCCGGAGGAAGCAGCCCATCGCTTGCCATTGCTCTCAGCAATGCTTCCACAGTCGAAATCGGCGCGTGGTCCAAATTTCGCTGCGTCGCCATGAGCATACTTCCCACACCCAGGGCAGCCGCCTCCCGTAGCCGCTCAGCGTCTGAATAGACCTCGCCTTGAAACGCAAACACCCGCTGTCCGTTCGAACTCTGACGACTACTGTCCAGCGCTTTACCCCTGTTGAGCACGCGCGCCTCCACTTCAGGCGACCAAAAACCACTACGTCTGACATATCCGGCAAACGAAAGTACAAATACGACCAAGACGGCCGCTACTACCGCCACAAGCAATGGAGACGAAAGCACCGCCCGCGCTAGTGACCTCGTTGTCTTTGTTCTGCCCACTTCCAGCCACCTTTCATGCCGCTCGCAAACTCGCACGCCGGCGAGACGAAAACTCTTCGGCCACCCAAGCATCAATCTCCCTATGAGGACTGTTTACCATTTGCTCAACCCGGGCCATTGACTGTAACAAGTAGTCACGATCGCCGCGGCGTTTCGCTAGATGGCATAGATATTCGACCAACACCGGTTCATCAACGATCGACACTTCGTCTCGCGCAAAAGCGTTCAGTAGACTGATACCCTCACGCAGCGCTGGTTTATCAACCACGCCAGGAATGTCACGAATGCAATCAAGCAACTTCGCTACAGACTTAACCAAGTCGGCAGGCGCGTCCGGAACCCTGCTGCAAAGGATGCTCACTCCTTCACGCGGCGTCGGCAAATCAATCCACGTGTAAATACAGCGCGACCGCATCGGCGCTGAGAGATCGTGGCGGATATCATTCGATAACAAAATGACAATTGGCCACCGGCTCGAATCCTTCACTCCCACATCGCCAAATCGCGGCACGTGCGAATACCCACGCCCAAAAAGCTGCAACAGCATGTCCTCAATTCGGTCTTTCAACTTATCAATTTCATCGACGATAAGAATCGGAACAACGTTCTCACGTCCCGCGAATTCGTAAGCGCCCAACGCTTCCCCAAAAATCAGATAATCACGCGACCATTGCTCGGCCCGCGCAGCTTTCAACTCCATTCCAGTAGACAAAACCTGCCTCACAAACTCCGACTGTCCGTCGCGATCCCAACTGTAGAGGACGTCTTCCAGCTCCAAGCCTTCCATGCCCTGAAGATAAAAAACCGGAAGATTGCAGGCCTCGGCCAGCGCTTCCGCCAACGCAGTTTTTCCAGCTCCGCGAGGACCTTCAATCAAGTGAGGCATCCCGCTCTTAATGGCCTGAACCATATCGCCCAAGACGCGCTCCTGAACCATGTATCCAGTCGCAGCCAAGAGACGCGCCAGTCCCTGCGGCCCCTCTTTGTTCAAAATCTCCCGCGGATCAAGACTGGGCAAATCATGCTTTGCCGGATTCATAATTCAACCTGCCTTATCTGTCTTCACTCTGGCTCATCACAGCTTCCGCAACACGCCTCATCTCAGGAGTCATTCGCGGTAACGCCAACTTGATCCGCTCCGGATCTCCTGACTGCATCAACTCTGCCAACTCATGCTCTGATATGCCCGTCGCCTCGCGTCGCTGATCCGAATCGGCGCGCGACTCAACTTCGCGGCCCGAAAACTTCGCCAACGCATCAACGCCCTGGACTGCTTCCGGCAACTCGGTAATCATCACGTAACAGGATGTTCCCGCGGCGACCTCTACAAATACATTGCGATCCTTGTTAAGAAGTACGCCATCGAATTCACTCGTTACTCCCGATCCCGCCGCACCAAACGCATCCGTAATTATCACCGGACGACGCCCTACAGAACTTGCTAGACTACCAGCGATACTTAAGCTGGCTTCGCCAAGCCTACCTAAGACTTTGGACCACCCGCTCGACATTTTTCTTCGCTTGCCCCGAACGCCCGTTCCGCCATCCGAACCCAACAGGTCACCAGTTGTTTTGATAAACCTGCCCGACTCCGAATCGATAAAACCAACCAAAGAGATGAAAGCCCGGTCATACTCCGACCCGCGCAATGCCCCCACCAAAACTGTTCCGTGCGGCAGAAACCAACCCTTGCCCTTAACATCGCGTGTCAGCTCGAAGCGAACCAAACCACCAGATCTCAGGGTGTAAATGACCCCCAGACTCCGCACCGGCAACATGCTGCCAAAAGACGGCAAGGCCACCGTTCCAGGATTGCTCTTTTCACTTTCCACCGGTTCAGTATTCCGCGCCTCACGTTTCGTTGGCGCAACGGGATCTTCTCCAATACGGACGGAGCGTTCATTGTTTCGCTCAGTTCCCGAAACGACCTTACTTCCAGATGAAGACTGAGAATTTGAGTCCGAAACCTCCGACGCACTTGGACGCGCCGGATTAAGGGTGCTCGAAAGATACGGATTGACTGTCGGCGGCAACTGCGTGACCGGCTCGTTGGATACCGATTGAGTAGCCTCCTGTTCCACAGCAGCAGATTGTTGCGGCCGAGCCACGCTACCATCAGCAAAAGTTACTCCCGGTCCGGAGTTAAGTTCCTGGATCGCCTGCCGCGTCATGCCCTCTTCGCTTTGCTGCGTCGAATTTGAGTTGGTGGCATTCACAGGAACTCTTGCTTTTCGCGTGGCCCCATTGCTAACCATGAACCAAATCACGACGACAGCCACGATCAAGACGGCTACGGCCAACAACGCCCCGACTATGCGTTTGCGTCCGCGACCTGCTTGGGCGTCACGCTCACTTTCCACCCCTTCAATAATGTCGCCTTCCTCTGCCACCAGTTCCGGACGACGCTCTTGAACCTCATCCTCGGAAACGACGTGTGGCGCTTGCGAGTTATCAAGGAAAACGGCGTCGTGCTCTGGCGTATCCGCGACACCAACGCCAGCGCTCTTGCCATTGCCGTGCAATCCCAGATCGTTGGCGTCAGATGCTCGATCTCTAAACATTACTCAAGCCCTGCCTTTCGGCTAATTCCGTTTTGCATCTCCCACTAAAGAAGTCGTCGCCGGCTCGTCAGCCGCTTCCGTTTGGCTTACCGATACCCACAGTCGCTGTCGCGCTCCCAAAATCGGCGCTTCGTAGACAACTGCAAAGTACACAGTCTCTCCCGCTGCAATCTTGCCCTCCAGCGTTGTACTCTCCACATGAAGACGTTTGACCTGCTCAATCTGGAGCGTCTTACCCTGGTCGTTAAAAGTCTGGACATAGATCTCAGGGTTGCCGGGCACGATTCGTAACGCAGCCGGACTGTCGTTCCTGACCCCAATCACAATCAAACGCGTTTGCGCGTCGACGTCCACCGCTGGCGCGACCGCAAGACTCAGCCCATGATTCGATTTCGAAAACTCACCTGCCTTTGACGGTGACTTAACCGCATCTTTCAAGGCACGATTGGCGACTTCTGAAATCTTCGGCTTTTTCTTCGAGACCTTCCCCGAACGCACCCGCTCGTCAGCACGATCGGAATTCACGTCGGCGATTAAGACCGAAGGCTTTTTCAGGCCTAGGAAAGGTTGCGCGTTACCATCCGACTGCTCGCCTGAACCACCGTAATCACCAAAGCGCACCGCGCCAGTATCGCGCTTGAACAGTCTCCGGCTCCCGACCGTCCAGGTTAACGGCAAGACCGGCAGCGCGCCGCGAAGCAATTACCTCGTCGCGGTTGTACATAACCACGCACCTATGCGCGTTCTGTGAAAGTTCCCTCACGGGATAGATCAAAAAGGTCACCACCACGCCCGACTGCATCTGCACGCTGATCGACGCTGAAGGCACTCTTGAAGCAGATTCCGGCGGCGGCGCCACAAACGCCGCGCCTGGCCGCAGTACCAGGGATCGCTTACTCAATCTCGCCGTGTCCTGATCGAAAGAAACCAAATCCGAATTACCCGGATGAATCATGAAGAAGGAGTCGGATGCCGGAAACTCGATAATGTTGACTCCGTTCTGTGCCAAACCGAGCTTGATAATCGGATTCTGATTTCCCTTTACGGTGACGTTCGCTTCACCAGACAGGTACTCGGCCGGACCATTACTTACCAGCGTCACGGCCGGCACCAGCGGAGTTGGAGAGGGCGATGGCCTAGTCTCCGCGGGCTTCCTTGCCGCAGGCGTCGAAACATGACTGCGCCGTCCGCGAGTAGGACCTCGCGCCGGCCCGCTCTCAGCAGCGGTTTTGGGTTTGCTCTGCTCTTGAGGCAGCACACTCGAACTCCACACCAGGCCGGTTGCCAGAAAGAAGAAAACAACTCTGCGGTTCATTTGCTTCAACATCGAAAGCTCCGTTTCTAAAAAGAGACACTCAGACCGCCTCACTGCTGATCCTGAAGCGTTGTAATAGGAGTCACCCTCTTTGCGCTTGAACCAGAGAACTGCGTCTCTGAAGACGCGGCGCCGGAATCATTCAGTTCGTGAGAATCCAGGTAGGAGATGAGAAAGCCGGAACGCAGATTTCGATCAGCCCGACCTTTGTTATCAGCCACAAGCTTAATGGTCAGGCGCAGTTGCTTGGTTTCCTTCTGCACCGCTCCGGCAACGACTTTGTTGATTTCCTGCTTGCCAATGACATTTACCGTGTAAGGGTCGTTCCGGTCCACCGCTACATCCATCGGCGACCAACTCGCCTGCCAACTCTCGGCTTTCTGGTGATCAAGAATGCCTCTCTCTTTCATCCACTTCGCAAACTTGACCGCCGAATCGGGTACCATCATGGTCAGCGCCTTTTCCACATCTCGCGGACGGGTTGCCGGATCCACTTGGTAGAGATAGCGCAAGAACTCCCGCGTGATATAAAGCTTGTCCTGACTCGTCAAACGATCAGGGCCAAACTCAACTCCTTCCTCTTTACCGTAATTGCGATCGTTAATCGAAAGAACGCGGCCCGAGGAACCGTCAACCACAATTCGATCAGGCCGCCGGTAATACTGATAAATGTTGGCTACCGCACTCGCTACTATAAGCACAGCGATCACCATCAGCAGGCGAGTCAAATTCAGAATCGTGGTCACATCATCCTTGTCACGGTAAACGACTTGTGGATACGAAACCTCGGGCACCCTGCTAGGGAGAGAAACTACGGCCGGAATCCTCTCAGCGCGCTTCTCGTCCGAAGCGCGATCAGCCACCGACACTCCAGCTCCGACACAACGACCTGACTCACGAATAACGGGAACCCCGCTCAGCAGCTCTGCAATTCGAGGATCGGTCTCCAGCTCTTCTAAGAGGCTCTCAAGGGAACCGTGGCCATTGTCCTTGCCATTGCCATTTCCCGGAAGTTCACGAACGCCGTTGTCCAACATGCTCATAAGGTGTTTTGCTCGCGGCGATAAAGATCTAATCAGCAGGATCGACTCCATCGCGACCTGCTTTCAACAAAAGCCATGCCACGAGGATTTTGTCAGGTTCGTTAAAGAGAACTGGCACTTTGTCCTCAGGCCCGCCCGTAAGACTCGTGCCTCCACAAAACAGACGTCACTCATTTCTCAATATAGGTGTTGCCATTAGACCACACCTACAAGCAGGCTTGAGGACAGCGACGTGCTGTGCGTGCGGTTCTCATAACGGGCGCAGGAACGGTACCTGCCAGCGCTTGCCACCGGCCCACTTCAGGGGCGGGCCGGAGATTGGCTCCGCTCGGCCAAGGTCGCGGCTGAAGCTGCGATGTACGAAGTGAGGGGTGGCTGAGGGTGAGGATGGGCATTACCTAATCATAGCAAGTTGGATCCGCGGCAAGGTCGATCGGTCGCCTCGGTATTTCTTCGACGTTTATAAGCGAGCTCGGATCGCGGCCCCTAGGTCTACGTATACCTGCGGCGTGGCGTTTCCTGGATTCTGGAACCATGGCGGAAAGATTGTCATTGAATCAACCCGGCTGGGCTTCCTAGGAAGACCGAACAGTCCTTCTAGGTTTGGACTCTGCAGGAACACATTGGCTACACCGAGGAGCGCTCTTAAATCAGCTAAGATTCGAGCCGTCATGGCGTTATTCGGATCCTCGTCTACGAGGGCGAACGTTGGGATACCCAATCCGTGGAGTAGCTGCGCGATAAGTAGCACCTCGTTATGGCCGCCAACAGACATCACCGAGATGCTCTGTCGATCTAGGTCGAACCCTTCGCGCTGAACGAGCGCACACCGAGCGGCGATCTCGTCGGGGTCGCCTTCTACCAACACAACCGTTTGCGCGAAGAATACCTCATTCAGCCGATCGTTAAACTTGCTCTGCAGTCGCAGACGCTCGCGCTGTGCACCAAACGCCAGCGTCCTGCCGGACGTAACGTGGGTAGAGCCTGCAACCTTTCGAACGATGTGCAGGGTCTCGTATTCCCCTGCGTTAACGAACGAGCGCTCATGGGTCGTGTAGATGACCTGCAGACCGTGCTGCGAGAGCTCTTGGAGAAGTCGATAGAAGTTGCGGCACCCGTGCGGGTGAAGGTAGAGCTCCGGTTCCTCTATCGCGAGGACTAGCGGCTGCCGCACGATCTCTGCGTACGCTTTCGCGATTCCCACGGCGAGGGCACTCTGCACGCCGGCACCGACCTCTTCCGCATCGAAAGTCATCCCGTCGTGGACGTAGGGCCGAACGCCTTTCAGCACCTCGATGGGATCTAGCGCCTCAAACTCCAACGTGACGTCTAGCCCGGTTTGCCTACGAACGAAGTCGTCAATGACGCGCTGGGCATCGTCCAGCGTTGCGCGCAACTCGCTGTTAACAGCGTTCGTCACTGTGGTTCGAAACGCTGTCCTGTTCGCGGCCGGCAGCTGCGAATCAATGCGGTTAAGCAGCTTTCCGTACAGCGTCCATTGCGTGGTTCGCAACTGCCGATCCGCGGTCCGTTCGAGATCGAGATGCAGCAGCGCAACCTCGGAGCGCATCTCTGCCGAGACCCTCTTTTGCGAACCGCCGGGCCGCCAGAGGCACGGAGTGCCCACGGCGTCGACCGCCACGTACTCGGGAGCCTGCCCCGCGTCGTAGCAAAGACTGAACCCGTGAACGGCGCCGTCGCAGGCCAAGGGGCGGTCGAAGTACACCTCGATGGTCATCGGGTTTCGGGCGTCGTGCTCGAAAAAGTCCTTGGTTGGTAGCGGTCGGCTTGGCCACGTTTCGCCGAGGACGAGGTTAAGCGCTCGCAGTATGTTCGACTTCCCAGAGTTGTTTGGCCCAATGAGAGCGTTGAGCGGTTGTAACGACAGATCGAGGTTTGCAATCGACCGATAGTTCTGAATGCGCAGACGCTGTATCGCCATCGCGGATGAGCTCCAGGTCAGCGTAGAGGCTGCGGATTCAATTCGCAAGCGCACATCAGCCGCGTTGCGAATGCGGCACCTAGTTTACCGAACACGATTGTTCAAACTAATTACTAAATACGTGCGTTGATCCATTCCCAGACGTCCTTCGCCAACCACCCTTGATGATTTCCCGTCACGAGTTTGGTCACGATAATTCGGTCGTCATCATCTAACTTTTTTCGCAGGTCGGTCGAAAGCTGATCGGCACTCAAGTTTGTTGACGCGAGACGAACCGAGTCTAGACCGGAGTCCTTTTTGTTTTCGTATCTCTCGAGGTGAGCAATGAACTGTTTGCGCGCTTCAGCGTAATTGGGCTTTTCCTTGTTCAACTCCCAGGTTACCAAGTACACAGCCATAGTTTAGATAGGTCCTTTCAGCGCCAAACGCACTTGTACCCAGGAGGTGCAGGAGGTTTTGGCGTCTTAGGAGGTTGAGGCGCGCCCAGTGCGCGGGGGTCCTGTCGGGCGAGGAGTCCGTGGCAGTTCCGGAGGAACCAGTGGACCGTTCGGGTCCTTAATTAATTTCCATGCCATCGTCTTACTTCTTTCGGTTGTACGGCGACTGGTTCACCGGCTTGAGGCTGATGTTCTCCTCCGACGCCTTATTGCTGACGGCGCTTGGCGTGCGCCCCAGCTTCAACCCGATCACGCGCGTCGGCGTGTTCTGACGGGCAAGCTCGTCGAGCTTCGCGACGTCCGCGACCGTCCACGGCTTTCCCGAATTGCGGTTGTACTTTGCCATATGATGCTCCTTTTGATGCTTAGTGCCTTGTTGGGTCGGGCAGCGTATCGACCACCACGCCCTGAATCATGAAATCGCTTTCGAGCACAATGCTCTTGTGCGCCTTGTTCGTTGACCGGGGTACCCGACAAAGTTCCCTATCCTCTGAGCCATGGTCGTACAAAACCTACACCGCACGACCCAGGACGACCCAATGCGAGAGGCGCCCTTCGCCATCGCTGCGGGCCTCTCTGCCAAAAGGAACTGTACGAAGCTGCGGAGCGCTTCGACGCTTGTCGAGTCTCGCTGTCCGCATGTAACACCGGCTCGGGAGAACCCGCAACGCATATGCCGACTCCTTCACGAATGGCAGAGTCAGACCCTGAGATATCTCTGCGTGCCAGCCAATTACGATCTCCGCAGGATCTAACCCGCCTCTTTAGGTCGCGGCCGCCAACTACAGAGAACCTGTCGGACGTGCCTCTTCGGCTCTGTGATCCAGCCTGTGAAAGAGGTTGCTCACCTGAATGAGCCTGCCGAGGGCTTCGTGGTGCGGGAGCTGAGGCTCGTCGCCGTGGCTGAGATTATTGCGCCACCATTGCATGATTCCCATACTCAAAAGCTTGAAACCCTCTTGTTCGTTGCGTTCCTGCAGCGTCGTGAGCGTGTTCAACTTAACGAGCGGGTTCACCTCGCTGAAGGCTGCCCCCATCAAGCTCGTGCCGTGCTTGGTCGTTAGGCCAGACAGTTCCTGGACGCGCCGCTCGAATCGTTCGAGAGCTTTCCTCACGGATTCGTTGATATGTCCTTGCGTGAACATTTGTTTACAGTCGGGAAGCATGACCGGGTGAAGCGCGAAGGTGTCGAGGATCTTTTGAATCGCGATAGGCGGCGGAACGACCCTGGGCCGCTCCTTCGGCAGCTTCAGCTCGCGAATTTCCTTCCGCAGGTCGACTCCGATCTCGTACAGCTGCCGTGACAGCGAGAGCGCCTCTGGCTCGAGGACCGGATCGCCTTTAGCGTGCCGCTTCTCGATAGCAACCGGCAGAATTTCCCGAACGATCTTCTTCAAGGTTCGCGGCTTATAGCAGACGACCTTCTCGATGAAGACAGCAAACGCTTCTTTCTTATTTGCTGCTTTCGGCGGCAAGTACCTCGAGAGCCCATACCGTTTTGCGATTTGATTCAATGAGAATTGGCTTCGGTAACCTTCGAGTGGTAGAAGCTTGCCGAGTAAGTCAGCGAGCAAGCGAACATTCTGGCGGTCTGCCGCCGTAAGAGAGCGTTTCTTGGATTCTCTCCTTTTGATTGATGGTTTTTTCTTTCCGGCCACTAGTTTAAACCGCAGCTGTTAATGTCGGATAACAAGTGCCCAGGCAAGACTGCTATGAGGAAGCTGCCGTTGACAACGCCTGGTCGGTTTTACGCAAAGTTGATTCGACTTCAGACTCAGGCAACATAGCCGCGTGGCCGATCTCGATCAAATGCGCAAACGTCTCGACGTTTTGCTGAAGTAAGCCATCGAGCGGCTCGTGCGTGGCGGTTTTGGCATCAATCCATCGCGGCTGTCTCCCTTGCTTTAGGATCAGCTTCTTGCGATGAACGGTCTTCATAAACGTCGTCGAATCGATGAATACGACATCGGCAAACGCTCTCCGCAGAAGTGGCACGTACGAAAATCCGCCACGCGTTATTAGTTGTAACCGACGCGGCACTGCCATCGCCAAATCAGCCAGCCTTGACGCATACCACTTTCCCCATTCAGGACGCGCGGGCCCTGTAGCGAACTCGAATGACACGGCCTTCACTTCCTCACGCCGTACGATGAAGTTGATCCAGCGTTCCCAATCTCGGTCTGTTCGCGCGTTCACGTGCAGGGCGGTGGGAATACCAGCCAGCATCAATTCGCTCCAACATAAAGCGATGCGCTTGATGTTGTGCAGATTGTCGTAGCGGATCACATCCAGCGGCAGGCTGAAATTCGGGACGGTGATCAGATCGGGACGGAGAGCGGCGAGTCGCTCAGGCGTACGCGCGGCTTGCCGCAGAGCCCAGTAGTCTTCGATGCGGTCGTCCTGGTCGACGCCTAGAATGACGAGTCGAGCGCTTTCCTCGAAGCCAAAGGTTTCTGCAATCTCTTCGCGGCTCGTGAATCTCACCGCTCCGGTTTTGCGATTGAACAGGTAACTCAGCGGCACTGCCACGGCATCAGCCTTGACGGCGCCCACGCGTTTGAAGCCGTGATAGATAACGGGAACCGAGGGTGGCAACTGTGGAAAAAACAGAACGGGAGTGCGAGGAACATTGTCGAGTGAGAAACCCCGCACCTCTTGGTGCCGGGCGATAAAGACCGGAAGATTGTTCGGACACGCAAGCTCGCAGGAGCTCGGGTCAGGGCACACACAAAACACCATGCAATTGTAGTGATCGCCCGACACGCGCAACCCTCCGCACAATTCGCGCTCAGGACAATTTATGCAGCCTAAGCTAATCCCCAAGTCGCTGCTATGGTGCAGTTTTTGTGCGATATCGTTTTTCATGATGCTCTGCTGTCTTGTCATCGGCAGGTTCTGCCGGTTCCGGATCAACGCACACGATGATTTCCGCAACGCCGCTGTGCTCGCGCATTTGTTGGAACATGCCAAGTACCTTGCCGCCGAATTCTTCAACGGCCAACACGAGCGAACGCGCCGGGTCGTCACACACGCCGACAAGTTCACGGTTGTGATAGAGATAGAACCGACCTTCGCGCACGGTCATGTCAAACGATTGCCCTTGGCAAAACCCGAATCCATTCAGCGGTTTCACAACCACCGTCTTAACGCTTTTAGCTAGTTGCCCGAATAAGTCAGGAGTGCTCAATCGGATTCGTTGTTTATCCCATCGTTTGCGAGCCTGCTTATCCTTCTGTGTAAGGAATGCTAAACCCATTACGTCAACTCCATCACAAACCGATACTCCTTCCCGCGACCGCGTCTGGACTCTATTAACAGCGCTTTTTCTGCAAGGCTTGCCAGCCTGTTATTCCACCCCGTCGCCCCGATCGGTTCGGTTTTCTTGTGTTTTTTCTCAAGCGTTTGGGCATCAACTTCACCCTCCTGTGCCACCAAATCCAACGTTCGCCGCTGCTTCTCATCCAGAAACCCAACGATGCGCTTGTCAGACGCGCGGCCATTCTTGTCTAGATTGCAAACCAGAACGGCGTCGTTGCCTCCTTCAAGCACGATGCGAAGCTCCTCAATCACGTCCGGATTCGCATTCGCCACGACCGGAAAGATATTTAATCTTCGCTTCACGCAATGATCTCGAAACGCTAAGACGCCGGCTCGCAGGTAACTGCTCGTTGCCACTTCAACGCCGTGAAAATCCAGATACAAAGCCGTCGGCTCCACTTTCATTTGGGCTGCCTCGATGAGCTTGCCCAGCAGCAGAGAGCCACGCGCAAAACCGCTAAGAACCGGTGCATTTCCCGCCAACTTTCTTATCAAAACATGCTCAGCCATAGAGTTGCTCACCTCCTTCAGTGAGCATACTGACACAGGTGAGCGCCGCTGGTCAAGAGATTTTTCAGGAAGTTGGGAACGGATGGCTGACTGCGGAAATGAGCAGACCAGGCAGGTGGCCGCATGGACGAATCGATTTTTGCGGAAATCCGTGCACGCCGTCGATAGTATAGACATGATCTCCGCTTCTGAATCGCAAGTAGCTATTGCGGTTAGCGATGTTGAAAACAAGGTTGTGAAACCCGGTTCCCCGGTGATTCGCCCGACCAAACCGCGAAACGCCATCGCTGGCAGCCTGCTCAAGGGCCTCACCTGAATCGGCAATCCAGGCAAAATCGCGGTGCGATCGGAGGCTCGCGAGAACGCCGATTCCTGCATCGGCCACCACATATTCGAATTCGCCCTGATGCCAGCGATAACCAACTAAGCCCGTGCCTGGCCTTTCGCTGTGTTCGAGAAGGTTGCTGGTCATCTCTCCAAACGTTCCAGCAAGGGCGTACGCGAATTCTTTTGGCAATCCGGCTTTCACCGCAGCGTCTTCCAAGCGCCTGCAAAAGCGCATCCAATTGTCCTCCTCCGCATCCTCGATGGCCGTAGGCGGACTGAAGAACTCCACGCTACGTGCAATTGCCGACATGTCGCGTGTCAGTTCATTTCGTTTGATCGATTGAAAACGTAACTGGAAAAGACGGCCCAAATCGCACTTCGGCCGGAAGTACCTGTGCGGTTCTTCGTAATGATGGAATGCATACTCGACCATTGGGCCGATGCGGCGCAGCCGAGCATTGTTAACGAGTGGTTCATAGCTACTTGAAGGAAGCAGCATTACATCTTCGAGTAACTTGAATGTGAGGTGCCCGCTTGAAACCGATTGCGACGCAAAACTGCTCGACATGTCGGTAATATAACATACTGGGTTTAGCTGGGGCCGCCAACAAAAACCGCATGAGTTCTCAGAACTTATCGCTTTGTATTAGCTACACAGAAAATATCATCTATAAGTGGGCCGATCTGGACAGTGCGCTGACCGGTTCAGCGTTATGAGATGTGGTGTGTAAAGGACGATCTCGGCGAGGTGAATAAGCTACCTTGGCCGGTCGTTTCCGGCGAGGGCCATCTTGCAGCAATGAAGTAATAAAGCACGCGACGATGGCTCCAAATCCGGAAAGTGCTTCGATACGATTAGCGCCGGCCGAAAAAATTTGCCGCTAACCAATAAACCACGCTTCTCCTTGCACTCTTGTTGTTGCATACCAACGTACACCTCTTGAGAAGGCTACTTCGATTCTGTACGCTACACCGATATGCAAACTCGAATGCGCGTTGCTCTGATCGTAGATGAACGCGACGAGAGTCTCCTTTTGTGCCGCATTGATAAAGAGTTCTTCGACGCGCGAAGAAACCTAGTCTTCCCGCGAACCAAGATAGACAGACTTGGATACTTCCCTGTGACCAGCCGCACTCTCTGAAGACATTTCGCCTGAGTCGTAGCTAATACGCTCAAGGGATCTGACTATTTGACCAGACTTCACCAAGTAACGCTCGCCGGAGTGAACGTCAAAGAAGACTGTGTCGAAAGAAGAACCGGGCGGCTGTGCATTCGCCGCCTGGACGAGAGTGTTATTAGCTGCGCTGTTTGAGAATAGAATCGTCGCCGGCGTACCGCCAAGATCAACCAACTCCCGATCGACCACCGTTCGCTCCCTCATTGAAATAACCATCGCAGGCGACTGAAGCATTCTCGTCGCGGCAACCAGCTCTGGCGAAAACACTTCGGCGGATGTCACGCGCGCGAAGACTAGAATTCCGCGCCGGACGTATCGTCGCGTTTCGCTGTAAGGCGGCACGCCACCGGTTTTGATCCCGCGAGGATTGATAACCTTCCCGCTCCGGGTCCTCACGGTACGGCCGTTCAAAAAACAATCAACGGCCGTTTCCCCTGAGTTGTAGCCAGCAAGAACCAGATCGAGCCGACCGTTGAAACGTTTTGTCAGCTCAGAAACATAACGAGCCGCCGCGTCGATAGACTGAAGCGCATCGTAGGGATTCCGGAGGTTAAATCGCTTCGCCGTCGAAGGGATAAACTGCATCAGCCCCTTCGCGCCCTTTGGCGATACCTGGTCGACCCTAAAGCGCGTCTCAAGATAAGCTATCGTCCACAACACCCGCGGATCGACTCCATATTTTCGCGCCGCCGCGGCGATGAAGGGCTCATAAACCCGTGCCCTTTGGCGCATCCGCGCGCGTGACCGCAAGCGGGAGTGTTGCCGTTTGACCACGCCCCTTCCTGTTTTCCGTTGACCTTTCGCGCGAGCTTTAACATCTGGCTTCCACTCCTGTTGTCTTGCTGTTTGCGCCTGTGCTTCGGCCTGCCAAAGCACTGCAATAAGCGCCAGGCCCGCCAGATTCATCGGTAGGTATCTTTTTGTCTTCATAAGCCAAATGGCCTCCCACACGCGCGTGTGCATAAGGCATGCCGTCGGAACTTCTCAGGCAACATAGGCCTCGTTTGCCGATGGACCACAAAAAGACGATCCAGACTTGGCACAGTCTTTGTTAGAAGCGCACACGACGCGCCGGGTCGCGACTAACCTCGCGCGGTAACGGACAAAGGATGTTATTTCCGAGGCCGAATTTAGATCTCGAAGGAGTTAGAACGGTGAAAAGCTTCAACATACGAAAGTGGCTGCGCGACCGCGCTGTTGACGTAGCTATCGACAAAACCCTCTTACAGCAATCACGAACCGCGCGGGCGTCCAAGCGGCTCGTTCAGGCAAGCATGATCGTGCACGGACTTACACCCGTGCTGGTAATACTCGGCATTATCATGCTCACAACTCTACCGGTACTCGCCCAAAGTCCAGGCGGCAGCATCTTCGGCGGGAACGATCAGACACTCGGCAACGGCGTCCGCGAAGCCATTAAGTGGGGTAGAAACCTACTATTCCTCCTCGGCATCGGCGGGCTGATGTGGGCCGCGTTTAATTACATGACCGAAAAGAACTGGACCAAGCAGGCCGTCGGCTCTGTCTTCTGCTTTGCCTTTGGCGCCGTCGCAAGCTTGGCTTATTCGTTCTCACAGGGTAACGCGGTCAATCTCGACACGGACCTCGGCAACTGACCACATTCGGCGAATGATCAGGGGGCGGCTAAACCCAAGGATCGAAGCAACGTCACGCGCCAGACCTGCAAGCAAGACAGAAGGAAACGGGCAATGCGACCACGGCCAATCCGCTCACAAATTTACCTTCCGGTAGTTCCCTTCGGTGTAGTCGACGCGGACTGGAAATTCGTGATCTTTATCACGCTGCTTTGCTACAGCATTCCTTTTTTATTCAACCTGCGGCTCATGAAGTTTCCGCTCGAAATCTGGTCTAGCATTATCGGCCTCGTAGTAAGCGTCGGCTTTTTTAATTTCATCCGCATCGGACGCCGCCCCTTTTGGCTGCAACACCAGATCGCAGCGCTGACCAAATCATCGAGGCTGCGACATGCGCTTCCGACCGACCAGAAGCAATCGCGATGGCTATTGAAAGACTAACTCAGGAGGAAATTACGAAACAGTGTCAGTCACAACCATTTTATTCCTGAGCCCATTCGTTCTTGTCGCCGCCGTAGGCCTGGGAATTGGATTGAAGAGCGTTCGCGTAGCCGGTCGAGCAAAAGGCGATCTATCGAACATTGCTGACGATCTGACCAGCGCCAGAATCAAACAAGATCGCTCGCAACTCAAACTCCTGGCCCAACCAGCCGGTCGCAAGCGAGAGTCGTCGATTCTTGGCTTGGTCGGAGCGTTGCTGCGACATACGGACGGCAGCTACACGAAGGCCTATCACGTGCAGCTTAAGCACACTATCTTTCAAAACGAACACCTGATCGAGTCGCGCATCAACGAACTCGCTCGCCTCCTGGCAACGCGAAAGCCACCTGATACCGTTATTCAATTCCGGCTTTCCACCAACACCGATCGCGGCCGCGCGATCCAGCGTCATTTGCGCACGAAAGACAAAGCCGGAACCTCCCACCTCGCAGAACTCTTGCACACAATGGGAGTCTGCTTTTACGAGGACGCGGCTCAAGCGGGGCTCTTCCGTCAACACACGCTATCGGCCTGGGTACGTGTTCCCGTAAAGCATCATCACGACGAAAGCCGCCGGGGACTTGGAACTTTCTTCCCCGCACTTAAGCGCGAGATTGCTCTTCGAGGGAAACTTGGTTTCATTGGCGCGCTACTCCACACTTTTCGTGAGACGAGTAGCGACTCGCTCATTCGTCGCACAATGAGCGATGAACGACATTCCGTCGAGGAAGCTAAAAAAACTTTTCGCCTCATCGAACACCAAAGCCCGCTAAAACTCGTTGCCTTTACCCGCGACGAACTGTGGGAAGCGGTTTACTTGGGCCATCGTCAGGATAGCAACACCGCTCCTCTACTTCCCGAGGTACCCGGATGCGACATCAGGGATTACCTGTGCGGCGAAACCATCGCCGGCGACGGACATTTCATCATGCACGGCAAATATCCTGCGGCCGTGATTTCTATGTTCGGGCCGCCCCAGCCCCACATTTTTGCGGACTGCATGCGCGTACTCACTACCAATGTCCAACTGTCTTTCCGTCACGCAATCATCACTGAATACGTTTACCTCAACCAAGACAAGGTTCGAAAACGACTCGACAAGAGAATTCGCCAGGTCAGCCGTGCCAACAAAACTGGACGGCACGGGAGCTTCGAAGGACGCAAGGCGATGGGCCAACTCGCCAACGTTCGCGAGGAAATTACCGGAGACACCGAAGCCCTCGTCAAGGCTCGCTTCTACGCTATCGTCTACAGCGAACCCGCCACTACCAAAGAAGAGCTCCACGCTTCTTTGCGCAACCTGGATCGCTACTGTGAACAACTGGTAACTGTTATTCGACGAATACCGGGCGCTGAAGCCGCCCGCGAAGAACCCGCAGCGCTTCGCGCCGTTTATCACCGGTCGCTCGTCGGCGAACTCGACCAGAGTGATACCGGGCGAGAAATCCTCGAGACAACGGATTCGCTAGCGCCGCTAACACCCACAGAATCCGCCTGGACTGGAAGCCCGAGGCCTCACACGGTTTGCTCTACTCCTACTGGGCACATGATCGGCTTCGATCTTTACGACCGGACTCTTGTTACTAGTCCACTGGTACTCCTTATCGCGCAGCCCCGCGGCGGTAAGTCTGTCTTCATGTGTCGCATTATCAACGACGTACTCGCTACCAAAGCACACGTGCGCGTGCGCGCCGTCGACTACGGCAAATCTCTCGCTCCTCTGGTCGAAGTGCTTCAAGGCCGTTATCTGCGCTTTGACCAAGGCTCTAGGACCATCAATACCTGGGACTATCCCGGCCTCGATCAAGGCGTGATGCCTGACGATCTCCAAAGAACGTTCGTCGTTGCCGACCTTATGCATCTGTCACGTTCGACCGACACTGTTGCCGAAGACATCCTCATGCTGCTGGTCAACGAAGTCTACAAAAATCAGGTTCCGCGGAATCAACCCGGACGCCCCAAACACGAACCACGGCTGTCACACTTGTTGGATCTTCTAACCATCGCGCCTTTCAAAGAAGCCGTTGCCAGAGAACGTGCGGAAACCCTGAGAATCTCACTCGAATCCTTCCGTAATGATCCGTGGATCGACGCGCCGACACACGAAGATTTTCTGACCGACTCTAGACTGGACGTTTACGAAATTGACTCGCTCGTAAATCTCCCGGACCGCGTGCGCGAATCGATGGCCTTTCGCATTGCCGCGCACGTCATGCGCTCCATCGGCCACCAAAACTTCGACGGCACCCGTTCACCCGTATTACTGGCATTCGATGAAATGTGGGAAATCGTAAAGCGATACCCACTGATTCTCGATGTC
>Ga0187893_10006842_pt1 | contig 19155 bp, 25 predicted proteins | sample MA1701074metaG_FD_139574 | JGI IMG/M metagenome (GOLD analysis project Ga0187893, IMG submission 139574) | White microbial mat communities from a basaltic lava cave in the Kipuka Kanohina Cave System on the Island of Hawaii, USA - MA170107-4 metaG ... | reverse complement strand
GCCGAGGTCGGAGACTGCGGCTGCCGGGCGGCCACCGCGCGCGCGTGCTCCTCGCTGTAGCGCAGCATCCCGAGCGGGGCCATGACCTTGGCGTGCTCCTCGAAGTAGGGGCGCGCGCGCTGGATGGCCCGCTCCACGGTGTCGTCGATGCACATCCGGAAGCCCAGGATCAGCTCCTCGCCGAGCTGGAGCGTCCGGCCGTGGCGGCGCGCGGTGTCCTGATAGTCCTGGACCCAGCGCTGGACCAGCTCCTCCGCGGTGGCGGAGATGACCCCCTTGATGCGGTGTCGGGCCATGAACTCCAGGCCCCGCGCGCTGCCGCTCACGATGGGCGCCCAGACCTCGACGGGCTGGCGCAGGGGACGCGGCACCAGGGTGATCTCCTTGAGGGGATAGCCGCGATAGGGGACCTCCGGGGGAAGGGTGTAGTGCTTCCCCCGGTGCGAGAAGGACTCCTCGCGAAACGCCCTCAGGATGATCTCCACCTGCTCCTCGAAGAGCTCGCGGTTGGCCTCGCCGTCCAGCATCGGGTTGCCGAACGTCTCGACCTCGCGGGTGTGGTATCCACGCCCCACCCCGAACACGACCCGGCCCCGGGTGAGGATATCCGCGACCGCGTAGTCCTCGGCGAGGCGGAGGGGATGCCACGTGGGGACGACATTGAACGCGCAGCCGATCTTCACGTTCTTGGTCCGATGGGCCAGGTCCACCGCCAGCATGGGAATGGAGGGAATGCACTCGTACCCCTCGTGCTGGAAGTGATGCTCGGCCAGCCACAGGGTCTCGTAGCCCAGCGTGTCCGCGGCGCGGGCGAGGGCGGTCGCGGTGTCGAACGTCTCGGCGAGGCGCTCGTTGGAATAGCGGCGGTCGTCGGCGGGCACGCCGGCCAGCCCACAGCGCTCCAGCTCGATGTGGCCGACGTAGAGGGTGGAGAAGCGCGTGATCATCGGGGCCCGCGCCTCAGTAGTAGACCGACCGTCCGGCGCCGCCGGTGGCCACGATCAGCTCGCCCGAGATCGCCCAGGCCTTGTCCGAGGCGAGGAACGCGGTGACGTAGGCGATCTCCGCCGCGTCGACCATGCGCCCGATGGCGTTGCCGCGTGGCGAGTCGGGGGCGAAGTCGGCCTTCTCCACGTCGGCCGCCTCGATGCCCAGCTCCTTCCCGCGGGCGGCGAGGAGGCGGGGGGTGCGCTCGGTGCGCGTGATGCCGGGGTGGACGCAGTTGACGGTGATTCCGAAGCGGCCCAGCTGCACGGCCAGCGTCTTGCTGAGGTGCACGAGCGAGGTGTTGCGCGCCCCGCCGCTCAGGTTGCCCGCATTTCGCGCGTTGGTGCCGCTGATATTGATGATGCGGCCCCAGCCTTGTTCCTTGAGGTACGGGATGGCGGCGCGGGCGCAGCGGAGCGCCCCGATGTACTTCACGTTGAAGTCCTGGAGCAGGTCCTCGTCCACCACGGTCTCGATGGGACCGGTGGCGGTGGCGGAGCCACCCGGCGGAGAGCCGCTGTTCACCAGGATGTGCAGCCCGCCGAGCTGCGCGGCGGCCTGGGCCACCATCGCGTCCACCTGGGCCCGGCTCGTCACGTCGGCGACCAGCGAGATGACGCGGCGCCCGGTCTCGGCGGCCAGCTCCCGCGCCGCAGCCTCGAGCGTCTCCTTCGTGCGCGCCACGATGGCGACGTCGGCCCCTTCGCGGGCCAGCTCCCTCGCGATCGCCTTGCCGATGCCGAGGCTCCCGCCGGTGACGATCGCGCGCTTGCCTTCGAGCCCTAGGTCCATCGCGTGGCCTCCTACTGGCGCTGGGTCAGGAGTGGTACCAGGAGCTGCACCGCCAGCTCCGCCTTCGCGCGGAGCTCGGCGTCACTGTTGCCGGCGACCGGGTGCGCGATGACCGCGAACGGGTAGTCGGCCAGGCCGTTGGCCTCGGCCATCGCGCGGGCACTCGCCTCGAACCGGTCGGTGATGACCGCCACCGCGGGAATGCCGAGCCTCTCGGCGGACATGGCGTCGTGCAGACTGCACGACGAGCAGCTCCCTCAATCGCCGATGGCCGAGATGATGGCGTCGGCGCCGCTCAGCTCGGCGAGCAGCTCCGCCGGCACCGGCCGGCTCGAGTCCGGCTTGCGCCGGCGAATGAACTCGCGGACGCCGAAGCGCGAGCCGAGGATGCTCTGGACGTGGTCGTAGAAGCCGGCGGTTCCGATCTTGGCGTTGTCGAGGAGCCCGACGATGGCGCCCTCCAGCCCCCGGAGCGGCCTCGCCAGCGCCATCGCGTCGCCCTCGGCGTCGAGTCGCGGATCCAGCACTCTCAGGCTCATCGCATCCTCCCGGTCAGATCGTCTTGGTGACGGCGAGCGATTTCGTTCCGTACCACGGCGGCACCACGACCCCGAACCCGCCCGCCGGGCCCCCGGCGGCCACGACCAGCAGGTCGTCGGGCGAGCGGAGCGCGGTGTACACCGCGCCTTCGTCCTTCCGCGACGCGACCGCGCTCTTGCCGACCGTCCGCCAGTCGGCGCGGCGCACGCGGGCGGCCTCGAAGACGTATTCCCGGATGTCCCTCTTGCCCCACCCCGCGGCGGTGATCGTGTCGCGCTGCTGCTTGGCGATCACGAGGGCGTAGTTCCCGGCCCAGATCGAGTAGGTGAGCATATTGGCGCGGATGGCGGCCGCGTAGGTGTCGAGGATCTCGCAGGGATCGCGCGTCCACTCGTTCATGATCTGATGCGGCGACTCCGCGGCGAGCACGGTCACCGCCGAGGCCCCCGCGGGCACGCCCCGTTCCGCCGCGAGCGGCGCCCATGGGCTGTCCTCCTCGTCCTCGGCCACGCAGAAGGTGAACTTGCCCGGATGCCCGAGCGTCGACCGATCGAGCCCCCCGGGGATCCCGCCCAGCACGTTGATGATGAGCAGCCGGAGCGCCCGGCCGATCGTGGCATTGGCGCGGCTGCCGTTGGCGAGCGCGTTGTGGGTGGCGTTCATCCCGATCTCCCGGCGAATCGGGCCGTTCACCACCACGAACGGGGCGCTCCCGCCGGTGCTCGCGGTGCAGCCGTGCAGCCCGTAGGCCGGCTCGCACACTGCCCGGACGAGCGCCCCCACGACCGGCATGTGCTCGGGCCGGCACCCGGCCATCACCGCCGCGATCGCCACCTTCTCCGCGGTGATGCGTCGTCGCCGCACCGGCTCGACCCCGACGACGTCCCCCGCGCCGAGCGCGGCCGCCCCGAGGAACCGCCGGACCAGCTGCTCGGTGGGCGGGACGATCGGCAGCCCGTCCGTCCAGCCATTGCGCTGGAACAGCTCGTTCGCCTCGTAAGGGTCGGCGACGTCGTAGGCGGCCGACCGCAGCGGCTGCTCGGTCATGGCCGGTGTATACAGGAAGACCCCCCGTCTTCGCAACGCGCGGGCGGCTATCGGGTGTCTCGGTCAAACTGAGACACTACCTGATCCCCGGCCAGCTTGAATTTCGGCGCGCCCACGACTACGCTCGTCTCGACTGCCGGACGCGGGGCCGGCGACACTCCGTTCTCCCTGCCGGACACAAGGGCCGGCGAAAGACGCCATTCACGCGACGGAGGTTGTGCCATGTCCAAGTCTGCTTCGGTTTCGTCCTCTCGGGTCGAGCAGGCGGTTCTCATCGTCTTCGCGGACCTCACCCGCTTCATGGTGAACTCGCGGAGCACGCCCGACGCCACGCTGGCCGAGCTGCTCGACGGGTACTACCGGCACGCGGAAGGCCTCGTCTCGGCCGCCGGCGGGCGCGTCGTCAAGTTCATGGGCGACGCGTTCCTCGCGGTCTGGCCCGAGGCGCGCGCCGGTGACGGGGTCGAGGCCCTTGCCGTCCTCAAGCGCGACGTCGACGCCTGGTGGGCCGCGCGCGGCTGGGACTCGCGCGTGATCCTGAAGGCGCATTTCGGCCGCGCGGTCACCGGTCCCTTCGGGACGGACGCGCGCTTCGACGTCATCGGGAACGAGGTCAACGTGGCCGCGACGCTTCCGGCGCGGACGGTGTCGCTGTCCGCGGAGGCGTTCCGGTGTCTCGAGAGCGGAACGCGCAAGGCGTTCCGGAAGCATGCGGCGCCGGTGGTGTACATCCCGGTGGATGATCCGCGACCCTGAGTAGGAGCAAATACCGGGGGTCGGTGGGTGGCAGGCGGAGGCCGGATCTGACATCGCGTCAACGAATACGCGAGGTTATCCGCCTGTCACTCCCCCCGTGGGCCATTGACTCCGGTGCGGCTCGCCTTCGGAGCAAAGTGCCGCGGCTGATCCCCGGCCGGTCATGTAGAGTGGGGGCAACCAGAGGGGAGTGCGATGGCTCAAAAGAGGCCGGGGATGTATCGCGGCGACCGCCGCCGCAAGGAAGATCAGCGCAAGGCCAAGCAGGACGCCAAGCGCGCGCGGAAGGCGGAGCGTCGCGAGAGCGGGACCAGCGGTCCCGAGATCGAGTCGGCCGGGACGAATGGCCAGGGCTCGAAGGAGTTCGTCTGGTTCTCGCCGAGCAAGGGGCGGACCCTGACGACGACCACCGCGGCCACGCCGGCGGTCGAGGGCGTCGACGACTGGACGCTCGTGAGTGATCCGCGGCTGAACCCGGGTGGCTGAACCCGGCGTCAGCCGCTCGTAGCATTCCTCCCGGCGGCCTTCGGCCGCATTCGCGTGGACCGGCGATCCTAGGACGGCGGCAGGCGCCTGGCCCGGACCAGGGCGTCGATCGCCTCGCGAGTGGCGGCCGGTTCCGCGACGGTCCGGCGCACGCGCTGGGCCTTCTCGACCCGGAGGTCGCCAATCTCCGCGACCACGTCGTCCGGGGTGAAGAGGACGTCCGGCTGGGTCGGGCCGCCCCATCCCTCGGTGAGGTTCAGCCGGTCGTGGCCCACGATCAGCAGCGTGCCGCCCGCCCGCACCGCGGACGCGGCGCGCGCCAGCGCGGTCGCGCGCTCGGGCGCGGGTAGCTGCAGATAGAGGACGCACACCAGGTCGTACGCGCGGGCGGGCGGCGCCCAGGTCAGCACGTCGCTCTCGATCCAGTCGACCTCGACCCCGCGCTCCGCCGCGAGGCTCCCGGCCATCCCGAGCGCGACCCCGGAGAAGTCGACCGCGGTGACCTGCCACCCGCGCTCGGCGAGCCAGACCGCGTTCCGGCCCGCGCCGCACGCGAGATCGAGCGCGGTGCCCGGGCGCAGATCGGCGACCTCCGCGGTCAGGAACCGGCTTGGGGCCGTGCTCGCGTGAGCGCGCTCCCCGGCCCAGCGCTGGTTCCAGCGCTCCCGCGAGGGCTCCGATGTTGTCGTCACTCGCATCGCTTGAGCAGGATGGACCAGAACTTGGCCGGACGCTTTCCCTCGTTGCGGGCTAGATGCGCCGACGCCTCGGGGAGCCAGTGGGCGCTGGCCGGCCGGAGCGCCTCTCGCTTTCCCTGCGCATAGAGCGCCAGCTCGCCTTCCTGGACGATGGTGATCTCCGGTCCCACGTTCAGGTGGAGATCCGAGTCGGCGCCGGGCGGGTAGGTCAACAGGACGATTCGCACCGAGTCGTTGTCGAGCAGCTCCTGCTCGGTGACCTGGCCCTGGGGGGAATGCGCCATGGTGGCCCGTCCGATGAACACGCCCAGCACGACCAGCCCCGCACCGAAAATCAGCCTCGCCGTCATCCCACGTCTCCTTTTCACGGCGCGGAGCCCGGCGCCCGGGTCAGGGCTGCCGGGCGAGAGGGCCCGCGTACGTCGGGCGGTGCCCGAGCTGCTCGGTGTCCACCGTGGTGCGCACGAAGGCGATGCACATCTCGTCCGCGGTGCCCTCGCCCCAGACCACGTCGCGCGGGGGCACGGTAGGATTGCGGCGGTTGCGGGAGGAGTTGTCGTAGACCGCCTCGACGTCGATGCGCGAGCCGCCCGGCAGCGGCACCGGCGTCCGGAAGGTGTACGACCCCTGCCAGTGGAAGTCCCAGTCGTCGACGTAGATCAGGGGCCGCCGGCTCCCGTCGGGGTACGTGACGGTCACGCGCATCTCGCGTCCCAGCAGGTGCATGTGGGGCGAGATCCCGATGGCGTGCATGTGCCAGCTGGGCGGCAGCGTGTAGCTCGCGCGCACCACGTGGCGCTCGGCGCCGGCCGGGATGAGGAACTCGCGATTCAGCACCGGGATGACGCGGACGCGCTTGTCCACGGTGGCGCGGGCGAAGCGCAGGCCCACGCGCGTCAGATCGCGGACGGCGCCGCCGGTGCGGTTGTGGTAGTGCACTTGGACCACCACCGTCGCGCCGGCGGGCAGGAGCATGCCCACCCCCTCCGGCATCGCGGTGGGCGCCGCCCCCGGCGCCCACCCGCCGAGCCCACCGCGCGCGACGAAGCCGGGCCCGCCGAAGCAGGTGTAGCCCGGCCCGGGCTCGGCGCGGTCGAGCGCCTCGGCCTGCCCCGAGGTATCGACGTAGCCCAGCACGTGGTGGACGATGCGGCGGTCCCCGGGCCGGTACTCCGCCACGCTCACGAACCGGTCCTCGGCGAAGGCGGTGGGCACGACGAAGCAGCGGTACAGATCGCGGTCGGCGCTCGGCACGTCGAACGCGCTGCCGGGCACGAGCACCACGTCGGGCTCGCCCGCCGCCCAGCGCGCCGGGAAGGCGCGGGGGGGCGGGAGGTCGCGCGGGTCGCCTTCGGGCGCGCCGGCCTGCAGCCAGGCGCGCAGACGCGCAATGTCGGCGTCCGCGAGCCGGCGGTCGCCCACGAAATCGCCGTGCCCGGGCGCGGGTGGCCACGGCGGCATCTTCCGGCGCTCGACGCTGCGCACCAGCTTGTGGCGCCGGCGATAGGCGTCGTCGTAGCTCGTCAACGGAAACGGGGCGATCTCGCCGGCCCGATGGCAGCCCTGGCAGCTCGCGGCGAGCAGGGGCGCGATGTCGCGGCTATAGGTGACGCCGTCGGGTCCGGCCGCGGCGGGAAGGACGAGCACGCCCGCCAGCGCCAGCCCGAGCCGCCACCCGGCCCACCACTGCCAGCGACCTGGCTGCGCCATGCGCCGATCCTACCAGAAGATCAGGAGCACCGACGCGGCGAGGAGCGCTCCCATGACTCCGTTGAAGATCCGCCGGGCCCGCTCGGAGCGCAGGACCCGGTGCAGGACCGCGCCGAAGGCGAGCCAGGGAAAGCAGCTCGGCAGGGACGCGAGCATGAACGTGAGCCCGAACACGAGGGCCTGGGCCAGCGCGCTGTTCGTCCCTTGTTCGAGAAAGGTCGCGGCCGCGCTGGCGCAAACGAGCCATGACTTCGGATTGATCCACTGAAAGGCCGCCGCGCCGAAGAAGCCGACCGGGGGGCGGCTCACGGTCGCACCGGGGCGCCCCGCCGTCGCGATCCGCCACGCGAGCCAGCCCAGCACTTGCCGCCCCGCTCCACTTGACGGCCTCCAGGACGGCCGGATCGAGGAGGATCACGCTGCCGAGACCGAAGGCCACCACGAACAGCATCAGGCCCATGCCGATGGTGACCCCGAACAGGCAGGGCAGGCCGCGCCGCACGCCCACGTTCACCCCGGTGGCGGTCAGCAGCGCGTTGCTGGGCCCGGGGGTCCCGGCGGCGGCCACCGAGAAGAGGAAGAAGGCGATCGCCTGCTCGAGTGTCATTTGCGCCGACGGCCGCGCCGCGGGTAGATTCCCCACATGACCCGTAGGCTAGGCCGACCGACCCTCGAGGGTCTTGAACGTTCGTGCGGGGCGCCCGACTGGGTGCGCGGTCGCGGGCCGGACGGCGGCGTCGAGCTGCTGCGGGCGTGGTTCCGCGGGCGCGCCTTCGCCCGGCATCGCCACGACACCTACGCGATCGGCCTCACCGAGGTCGGGGTCCAGGTGTTCGACTATCGCGGGCGGGTCGAATGCAGCCGCCCGGGCGAGGTCGTCGTGCTCCACCCCGACGAAGCGCACGACGGGCGCGCCGGGGACGAGGGCGGCTTCGGCTACCGGATCGTCTACGTCGAGCCGGCGCGCATCGCCGCGGCGGTCCGCGCGATCCGGGGACGCCCGGGGTCCCTGCCGTTCGTGCGCGAGACCGTCTCGCGGAACGCGACGCTGGCCCGCGCGGTCACCGCCGCGTTCGGGGCGGCCCCGGAGCCGCTGGCGCTCGATGCGCTCGTGCTCCGCCTGGCGGAAGGCCTGATCGAAGGCGACCCCGACGGCCCGCCGGGCGGCGCGCCCCTTCGTCTCGACCATGGGGCGCTCGACCGCGCCCGCGCCTTCCTGGATGGCCGCCGCGCCATCGTGCGATCCGCGGAGCTCGAGGCGGTCAGCGGACTGAGCCGCTACGATCTGGCGCGCCAGTTCCGGGCTCGATACGGCACGAGCCCCTATCGCTACTCGCTCATGCGCCGGCTCGATTTCGCGCGGGGCCGGCTCCGCGACGAAACTCGGCTGGCGGACCTGGCCCTGGCGGCGGGTTTTGCCGACCAGGCGCACTTCACTCGCATGTTCAGATCGGCCTACGGCGTGACGCCGGGCCGGTACGCCCGTCTGCGCGGCATCCTGGGGTCAGGCCGGTGAACCTCTACGTCTTCCTCGGTCTCGCCTTGCTCGTCGCCCTCCTCATCGGCGGCTTGCTCGGGTACTTGTGGAAGCGGCACGAGGAGCGAGCCATCGAGAGGAAATGGCAGGAGCGAGAACGCCTGCTGGACCGTCGCTCCCGGGCGACCTCCCGGGGCGAGGTGCTCCGGCGTCGCTCCCGCCGCCGCCGTCCCACCAGGGCCCGGCACTCGGACCGGGGCCGACGTTCCAGTCGCTGACGGGCCGGTCGGTGACGGGTCAGGGCCCCAGGCCATGAGGTTCGGGGCTCTGCGCCGCCATCCGTCGGGGGTGCTGCTGGCCGTGCAGCTCCTCGGGCTGCTGCTGTATCCGCTGATGGAGGAGACCGGCGCCGGGCGGGCGCTGTTCGGCGCGTTCGGGATACTGGTCCTGGCGCTTGCGCTCTGGGTCGTGGTTCGCAGCCCGACCGCCAACTGGATCGCATGGCTGCTGGCGGCCCCGGCGGTGCTGCTGTCCTTGCTCGGCAGCTGGGGCGGACAGCCGCAATGGCTCGTGTGGGCGCACCTGCTCGAGTGCGCGCTCTACTTCTACGCGGCCGGCGGCCTGATCGCCTACATGCTCGAAGACCAGGCGGTCACGGTCGACGAGCTGGTCGCCGCCGGCGCCACCTTCACCCTGCTGGCGTGGGGCTTCGCGTTCGCCTACGCGGTCTGCCAGGCGTTGGTTCCGGGCAGCTTCATCGCGGCGGTCAATTCCGGGGCCCCCCGGAGCTGGATGGAGCTGCTGTTCCTGAGCTTCACGACGCTGTCCAGTGTCGGTCTCGGCGATGTCCTGCCGATCAGCCCATGGGCGCGCGCGCTGGCGATGCTGGAGCAGTTCGCGGGGGTGATGTACATCGCGCTCGTGGTCTCACGGCTGATCGGCCTGACCATCGTGCGCTCCGAGCGTCGCTAGGAGGCTCCTCGAGGGTCCGCGGCAGCCGTGTGGTCGGTGGGCTGCGGCGTCGCGCTCAGCACCGTGACCCCGCCCGGCGCCGCGAACCGGTGCCAGTGCCCTTGCGGAACGACGATCAGCATCCCCGCGCTGAGCTCGAACGCCCGTGGGCCGTCGTCGGTCATGATCGTGAGGGTCGCGGCGCCATCGAGGATCTGCACGAGCTCGTCGCCCTTCTGATGTCGCTCCCAGGGAGTGTCCCCGGAGAAGCGGCCCGCGAAGATGCCGCCGTCGCGGAACGGAGCCAGCGTCGCGAACGCCGCCCTGACCTCGTCGGGGGGAGTATTCGCGCTGCGCTCGTTCAGGACCGACAGGCCGGCCAGCTCGGCCTTGATATCGATCGCCTTGATCATCTCGTCGTCCTTCTCGGTCGGCGCGAGCGCCGCGTCAGGTCTGCAGATCCCCCACCACGGCGGCCAGGGCCTCCAGCTCACCGCGCCACGACCGGGGCGTGACCAGCGGCCGCACCACGAACTTGGAGAAGCCGACCGCGATGAACTGCTCGATGAGCTTGCGCAGCGCGGGCAACCCCACCGGCGTCAGCTCGACCGAGCGGGGCCGCCTCGCGGCCATCGCCCGCGCGGCGGCCGGATCGATCGGCGCGGTGGCGTAGCCGATGCTCATGCCGAAGTGCTCGCCGCTGATCGAGCGCCCGGCCCGCGCGGCGGCCGCCTCGATCACCACCCGGCCCGCCGCCGCCTCTTCGGGCGTGCAGAGCGAGGGGAGCCAGCCATCCGACAGCCGCCCGCAGCGCTCGAGCGCGGCCGGCACCGTCCCGCCGAGCCACACCTCCAGCGGTTGCTGCACGGGCAGGGGCGAGAGCTTGACGTCCCGGAGAGTTCCGGCGGGGCCGTCGTGGCTCACCGTCTCGCCGGCCCACAGGCGGCGCAGCAGCGGGAGGGCCTCGTCGATGAAGGCGCCGCGCTGCTTGGGCTCGACCCCGATGGCCTCCCGCTCCGGCGGGTAGGTCAGGCCGGGCACCAGCGTCACCAGCAACCGCCCCTGGGACAGCCGGTCCAGGCTGGCGAGCTGCTTGGCCAGCCGCAGGACATTGCGCCCCGGCAGGAGCATGGTGGTCCCGACCTTCAGACGCGGATTGCTGGCGGCGGCCCAGGCGAGGCCCACCACCGGATCGAGCACGGGCCCGGTCAGGACTTCCGAGAGCCAGAGCGAGTCGAACCCGAACTCGTCCAGGCCGGCGACCAGCTCGGCCATCGCCTCCATGGAGGCGGTCGCGCCCGCGGAGCCCACGCCGATGCGGATCTTCATGGCGGGCTCGATTCTACCGCGTCCGGCCGCGACGCTGGCGTATCGTTCTTCCCGTGCATGTCCACCTGCTCGACGGCACCTACGAGCTCTTCCGCTACTTCCTCTCGCCCGGGGCGGCCTTCGACCGCCGCGGGCCGAAGGACCTTCTGGGAGTCCGGGGCGTCGTCGCGTCGATCCTGGGCATGCTCGAGGGCGGTGTCACCCACCTGGGCGTGGCCACCGATCACGTCATCGAGTCGTTCCGCAACCAGCTCTGGCCGGGCTACAAGACCGGCGAGGGCATGGATCCGGTGTTGTATGCGCAGTTCGAGCCCCTCGAGCAGGCGCTGGGCGCGCTGGGCGTGGTCGTCTGGCCCATGGTCGAGTTCGAGGCCGACGACGCGCTGGCCGCCGCGGCCGCGATGGCCGCGGCCGACGCGCGGGTGGAGCGGGTCGTGATCTGCACGCCGGACAAGGATCTGGCGCAGTGCGTGCGGGGTGAGCGGGTGGTCCAGCTCGATCGGCGGCGGGGCGAGCAGCGCGACGAGGCGGGAGTGCGGAAGAAGTTCGGCGTCATGCCCGGGTCCATTCCGGACTGGCTCGCCCTGGTCGGTGATGCCGCCGACGGCTTCCCGGGCCTGCCCGGCTGGGGCGCCACCTCCGCCGCGACGGTGCTGGCGCGCTACGGGCATCTCGAGGGCATTCCACGGCAGGGCGCCGAGTGGGACGTGTCGGTGCGCGGCGCCGCGCGGCTGGCCGTGACGCTCGCCGAGCAGGGTGAGCGCGCGCGGCTGTTCCGGACGCTGGCCACGCTGCGCGCGGATGCGCCGATCGGGGTGGACGTGGACGGGCTGCGATGGCCCGGTCCGCGCCCGGCCTTCGCGGCCTGGGCCGAGCGGCTCGGCACGCCCGCGCTCCACGAGCGCGCCGCGGCCCTCGCGGCCACCCGCTCCGCCGCCGCGCGGTGAGCGGCCGACCGGCGCGTCTGGCCGCCCTCCGTCACCGCGACTTCCGTCTCTTCTGGAGCGGGCAGCTTGTCTCGTTGATCGGCACCTGGATGCAGAGCGTGGGCCAGGCGTGGCTCGTGCTGGAGCTGACCGGCTCGCCGTTCCAGCTCGGACTGGTGACCGCGCTGCAGTTCGCCCCGATCCTGCTCCTCTCGCCGGTGGGGGGCGCGCTGAGCGACCGCTTTCCGAAGCGGCGGATCATCCTGTTGACCCAGGCCGCCATGATGGCCCAGGCGTTCGTCCTGGCCGGGCTGGTCTGGAGCGGCCAGGTGCGCTACTGGCACGTGGCGGTGCTCGCCGCGATCTATGGCCTGGGGCGGGCGGTGGACATCCCGGCGCGCCAGTCCTACATCACGGATCTCGTGGGCCGGCCCGACCTGCCCAACGCGGTCGCGCTCAACTCGCTGGTCTTCAACGGCGCCCGCATCGTCGGGCCCGCGGTGGCCGGACTGCTCATCGCGCGATTCGGGGTGGCCCCGGCCTTCTCGCTCAACGGCCTGAGCTTCGTCGCGGTGCTGGCCGCGCTGCTCCTCATCCGCACGCCGGGGGATCCGGACCCGGCCGGACGCCTCGGCATCCGGGAAGGGGTCTGGGGCGCGCTCGCTTACGCGGCGCGCACCCCGTCCACCGCGTTCACGCTCTCCCTGATGGTGCTGGTCAGCGTGCTCGTCCTGAACTTCAACGTGGTGGTGCCGTTGGTCGCCAAGGACATGCTGGGCGAGGGCGCGCACGGGTTCGGACTGCTCATGGCTTCGCTTGGTGCGGGTGCCGTAATGGCGGGCATCGGGTTGACGCTGCTCCGACGGGGCCGACCCTCGCTCGGTTTCCTGGCCGCCTCCGCGGCGGTCCTCAGCGCGGGGACCGCTTCCCTCGCCCTGGTGGGGGACTTCGCGACCGCGGCCGCTTTGCTCGTCGCGCTCGGGTGCTTCCAGATCCTGTTCTCGACGGGCTGCAATACCACGCTCCAGCTCGAGACACCGGACGCGCTCCGGGGGCGCGTGATGGGCCTCTACGCGCTCGCCCACGCCGGCATGGCGCCCTTCGGCTCGCTCCTGGTGGGTGCGCTCGCGGAGCATCTGGGTGTGCGCACGGCCTGTGCGCTGGGCGGCGGAAGCGGGCTGCTGGCGGTGATCGTCCTCGTGCTGATCGCGCGCCGCACGGATCTCGACTGGACCCCCCGCCCTGAGCGGTAGGCGATCAGTCGGGGATACACGCGGTGACGGTGATCTCCACGAGCAGCTCGGGCGCGTTCAGCGAAGCGACGGTGACGGTGGTCCGCGCCGGCTTGTCGGCCGGGAAGTACTTCGCGTACTCCTCGTTGTAGGCCGCCAGGTCCTCGCGCCGGGTCAGGTGGGTCATCGCGCTGAGCACGTTGTCCAGCGAGGTGCCCGCCGCGGCGAGGACGACCTTGATGCGCTCGAGCGTGTTGCGCGTCTGCTCGCGGATGTCCCGGCCGAGCTCGCCGGTGACCGGATGCCGGCCGGTCTGGCCGGCCACGAAGACGAGGTTGCCGAATCTGGTCGCGGGAGACAGGTTCGGATTCGCGTGCGCCATCTCGACCCGGACGATCTGTTTCTTCACCGGGCCTCTCCGCGCCGGGGGCCGATGACGCCGCCGGCCCGCAGGGTCTCGATCTCGGCGGCACCTAAGCCCAGGAGCTCGCCCAGGACCGCGTCGGTGTGCTCGCCGAGCAGGGGCGCCGGGGTGCGCACGGAGCCCGGCGTCTCCGAGAGCCGCACCGGCGCGCCGACCATGCGCACCTTGCCGGCGCGGGGATGCTCCATCTCCACCAGGGCGCCACGGGCGGCCACCTGCGGGTGTTCCACCACCTGGGGAATGCTGTTGATCGCGCCCATCGGGATGCCCTGGGCGAGCAGCAGCGGCTCCCATTCCTCGTACGACCGGGTGAGGAACGCGGCCTGCAGCGTCGGGATGAGGGCGTCGCGATTCCGGGCCCGGTCGGCGTTGGTGCGATAGCGCGGATCGTCGGTCAGCTCGGGACGGCCGATCGCGGGGCAGAACACCTTCCAGAGCTTCTCGCTACCCACCGCCAGGGCCAGGTCCCGCGTCTTCGTGCGGAAGGTCTGATAGGGCAGCAGCGCCTTGTAGGCGGTCCCCATCGGGAGCGGGAGCTCGCCGTCGGCGAAGTAGGCGCCGATCATGCTGCCGAGCAGCGAGAGCTGGCCCTCCAGCATCGAGACGTCGATGGCCTGGCCGCGGCCGGTCCGCTCCTTCACGCGCAGGGCCAGCATGATGCCGAAGGCCGCATACATCCCCGCGGTCATGTCGGCGATGGAGACCCCGCAGCGCACCCCGTGCCCGCCGGGCTCGCCGGTGGTGCTGATCATCCCGCTCTCGGCTTGCAGGATCAGATCGAGCGCGGCGCGGTCGCGGTAGGGACCGTCCTGGCCGAAGCCGGAGACCGAGCAGTAGATGATGCCGGGGTTCCGCTCGCGCGCCGCCTCGTATCCCAGCCCGAGCCGGGCGAGCGCGCCCACCCGGTAGTTCTCCAGGACGACGTCGCACTTGTTTACCAGCTGAAAGAAGAGGCCCTTGCCTTCGGGGTGCTTCAGGTCGATCTCGATGCCTTTCTTGTTGCGATGGAGGCTCACGAAGTACGAGGTCTCGCCTCCGGGCAGGGGCGGTCCCCAGACGCGCGCGATGTCGCCGGTGCCGCGCGGCTCGAGCTTGATGACGTCCGCTCCGAAGTCGGCCAGCATCGTGGAGCAAAAGGGCCCGGCCAGGGCGTGGCTCAGGTCGAGCACCTTCACGTCTTCGAGCGGCATGCGCATCGGACGGCCTCCGGGACGGCGAGAGTGAGGCGATCCTGCCAGATCATCCGGGGCCAGGTCAAACCGCGGGCGGCGCCTCAGTCCCGCAGCTCCGCCAGCCGTCGCTCCAGAAAGCGCCGCTGCGGCTCCTGCCGGGTGAGGTCGAGCGCGCGCTCGTAGGAGGCCCGGGCGTCGCCGGCCTTCCCGAGTCTTCGGCACAGCTCCGCCCGCGCCGAGTGCGCCAGGGGGTAGTCGGCCAGGTCGCCGCGCGCCAGGATCGCGTCGATCAGGGCCAGGCCCGCGGCGGGGCCGTCGCGCATCGCCACCGCGGCGGCGCGGTTCAGCTCGACCACCGGCGACGGCTCGGCCCGCACCAGCACGTCGTACAGCCCGACGATCTGGGCCCAATCGGTCGCCGCGGCGGCGGGCGCCTCCGCGTGCACCGCCGCGATCGCGGCCTGGAGCGTGTAGGGGCCGATCCGCCGCGAGGCGAGCGCCCGCTCCACCAGCGCGTCGCCCTCCGTGATCTGCTCGCGATTCCAGCGCGAGCGGTCCTGGTCGTCCAGCAGGATCAGCTCGCCGGAGGACGAGGTGCGCGCGGGACGCCGCGATTCGTGCAGCAGCATCAGCGCCAGCAGGCCCATGGCCTCGGGCTCCGGCAGCAGCTCCACCAGCAATCGCCCCAGGCGGATGGCTTCGCTCGAGAGATCGGCTCGCGTCAACGACTCGCCCGAGGAGGCCGAGTAGCCCTCGTTGAACACGAGGTAGATCACGTGGAGGACCGTGTCCAGGCGGTCCGGCAGCTCGGCCAGCGCCGGGACCTCGTAGGGGATGCGCGCGTCGCGGATCTTGGCCTTGGCGCGGACGATGCGCTGGGCGAGGGTCGGGGGAGCGGTGAGGAAGGCGCGGGCGATCTCCTCGGTCGTGAGGCCGCAGACCTCGCGCAGCGTCAACGCGACCTGGGCGTCCGGCGGCAGGGCCGGATGGCAGCAGGTGAAGATCAAGCGGAGCCGGTCATCCACGATGTCCTCGGCCTCCCCCGGGGTCGGGCCGGCGCTCTCCGCCTCGAGCCGCTCGGCGAGCTCCGCCTGAGAGGCGTCGAACCGGGCGCGCCGGCGCATGGCGTCGATGGCCTTGAAGCGGCCGGTGGAGACGAGCCAGGCGCGGGGATTGCCCGGCGTGCCCTCGCGCGGCCACTGCTCGACCGCGGCCGCGAAGGCCTCGTGCAGCGCCTCCTCCGCCAGCTCGAAGTCTCCGAGCAGGCGGATGAGGGTGGCGAGGACGCGGCGCGAGTCCGAGCGGTAGACCGCCTCCACCGCCTCGCGGGCGCGGTCGACCGTGGGCTCGCTCATGGGTGTCGAGGGCGCGGCTAGGAGTGCTGCAGCTCCTGGACCGGCCGCACCTCGATGATGCCGATGCGGGCCGGTGGGAATCGCGAGGCCACCTCGCACGCCTCGTCCATATCCTTGGCCTCGATCAGGAAGAACCCGCCGAGCTGCTCCTTCGTCTCGGCGAAGGGGCCGTCGGTGGTGGAGACCTTGCCGCCGCGGACCCGGAGCGTCCGGGCGGTCCGCGCGCGCTGGAGCGCATTCGAGACGATGTAGTGGCCGCTCCGGCGGATCTCCTTGTCGTAGTCGAGGGCCGCGTCCCAGAGGCTCTGCATCTCCTGTTCGGGCAAGGCGTCCAGGGTCTTCTCGTCGTGATAGATCATGAACAGGAACTTCATCGGGTACTCCTCCACGCTCTATCGGGGTGGTCGCAACATCGGGACGAGCGGCGGCGAGGTGCCGACCTGAATGGTCCCGAGAGCCTCGAACCCGTGCCGGCGGTACAAGGAGATGTTCCGGGGGTTGGTGGATTCCAGGTAGGCCGGTACGTGATCACGATCGCACCGTTGCAGCGCGTACGCCATCAGCGCATCGCCGTGACCTTTGCCTTGACGTGCCGGATCAACCCCGATCAGGGGGAGATACCAGTGCGGTCCACCTGGGTGGTATCGCGCCATCTGCTCGAACACGGCGAACACGGCGTCCCGAATGGAGGCGGAGACCGTACTCTGCACGATGTCGGCCAGCCTTGCCTCGTCGGGATGGACACCGGGTGGGAGCCACAGCGCCGCGCCCGCGTATTCGTCCGTGCAATCGGCGCCGCGGTGCGCAAAGGCCTGGCCCCCGAAGGCCCGGATGAGGGTCGGCATGTTGGTAAGGTACGCATGTGAAGTCGGCCAGCTCCATCGTGCGACCGGGTCGGCGGAGAACGCGAGGACCACGGTGTCGATCGCCGGAGCCTGGTCGTCGGCCGGGGTCATGGTTCTTACGGTTGGAGAGCCCACGTGATCCTCCTAGCTGCCCCCGCGCTACTTGGCGAGGACCCCCGGCCAGTTGGTGTCCGCCTTCTTGATGTTCGCGGGGATCTCACGCTCCCAGAGCTTCTGGACGTCCTTCGAGTAGTTGAGGTAGAGGCGGTCGTCCACGATGCGCCAGGCCTCGGGGGCGACCGGCGCGGTGTAGCCACGGGACACCGCGTATGCGCAGTAGCCGCCGTATCGGGGCGCGAAGCGCTCAGGCTCCTTCAGGAAGCGCTCCCGATGCGCCGCACTCGCGAAGCGCCAGCGCGCCCCGTTCCACTGAGCCTCGTGGGCCGCCTGCCCGGCCACCGGCTTGCCCTCCGTGAAGTACGCCACCACGTCGTAGCCGCCCAGCGCCACGGGACTCCCGTTGGTGTTCACGGGCTCGGCCGCGCGCGCGGCCCCCGCCGCGAGCGTGACGAGTACGGCCGCGCTCAGCCAGAGCATCCTCATGGCCGAAGCTCCTTGATCGGCCGCACCTCGATGGTGCCCTGGCGCGCCATGGGGATCTTCGCGGCCACCTGGATGGCGTCGTTCAGGTCCCGGGCCTCGATCAGGATGAGCCCGCCGAGCTGCTCTTTCGTCTCGGCGAACGGGCCGTCGGTCGTGGACAGCTTGCCGTTTCGGACCCGGACCGTGGTGGCGGTCTCGACCGGTTGGAGGGCCTGGGCGACGATGAGGTGACCGCCCCTCCGGAGGGCCTCGTCGTAGGCCAAGCTCTCGTCGATGCAGGTATCGGCCTCCCGCTTGGACATGGCGTTCATCTCCTTCTCCACAAGATAGACCAGACAGACGTACTTCATAGCCCCTCCTCGTGGCGGGTGGGATGGCTGCGGCCACCAGATGGTCGCCCGCGACCCCCCGAGATCGACAGAACGCCGAGGTTTTCCGCCCATGTCGATCCCGGATCGGCCGGTTCGACCATGAGGTGAAGGAATACGTGGCCAGGAGGATCCAATGATTCAGGGGCTGAGCGCCGTGTCGATCTGGAGCGCGGATCTGAACAATCTACTGCCGTTCTACCGTGATGTGCTGGGCCTCAAGGTGGCGATCCAGTCCCCGCGCTTCGTCGTGCTGGGCGAGCCGGGGGCGCCGACGATCGGCCTGGGAACGCACAGTGAAGTCCGGGGCCGCAACGCCGACTCGGCCCGCCACCTGGTCGGCCTGGCGACCGACGATCTCGTGGCGGACTGGCGACGATTGAAGGCCGCCGGCGTGGAGTTCGTCGAGGACCCTACGGACTACGACACCGTGTCCATCGCGACCTTGAAGGACCCCGAAGGCAACCTGATCCAGCTCCTCCAGCGGCGCCCCACGCGGAGCTCGTCGTGAGCGCCTGTGGTAGGCTGCGTGGTGCGCCATGAAGATCTTCTACGGCTGGACCATCGTCGGCGTGGGGATCGTCGTGACGTGCATCGGGCTCGGCTCGATGCTCTCGTTGAGCGTCTTCCTCCAGCCCATGTCGGAAGCGATGGGCTGGTCGCGAACGAGCATCTCGACCGCCTCGCTGATCACCTGGCTCTGCATGGGGGCCGGATCGTTCCTCTGGGGGGCGCTCTCCGACCGGTTCGGCACCCGGACGGTCCTGCTCCTCGGGGGCGGCCTGCTCGGCATCGGACTGGTGAGCGCGAGCCAGGCGGCCACGGTCGGCCAGTTCCAGCTCCTGTTCGGGGTGCTCGTCGGCCTGGCGTCGGGCAGCTTCTACGCGCCGCTGACCGCGACGACCACCCGGTGGTTCACCGAGCATCGCAGCCTGGCCGTCGCGCTCGTCTCCGCGGGCATCGGCCTCGGCGCCTCCACGGTCGGGCCGCTGGCCCGCTGGATCATCACCAACTACGACTGGCGTCTCGCCATGCTCGTGGTCGGCAACCTCGCGTGGCTGGTCGTCATTCCGGCCGCGCTGCTCGTGCGCGAGCCGCCGGAGGGATCGTCCGCGGGGGGAGCGTCGCCGACGGCCGGGGCGGGCGGCGCGGAGCTCACCGCCGGGCAGGCGCTGCGCACGCCGCAGTTCGCGGTCATCGCGCTCACCTACTTCGCGTGCTGCGCGGCGCATTCCGGTCCGATCTTCCACATGGTGACCCACGCGATCGACCGCGGCGTGTCCGCGATGGCCGCGGTCACCGTGCTCAGCGTGGCCGGACTGGCCTCCCTGGGCGGCAAGATCATCTGCGGGCTCATCGCCGACCGCGTCGGCGCGAAGGGCACATTGATCGTGGGCCTCGCCATCCAGGCGGTGTCGGTGAGCCTCTACGTCTTCACCCGAGACCTCGGCAGCTTC
>Ga0187893_10006840_pt1 | contig 19157 bp, 19 predicted proteins | sample MA1701074metaG_FD_139574 | JGI IMG/M metagenome (GOLD analysis project Ga0187893, IMG submission 139574) | White microbial mat communities from a basaltic lava cave in the Kipuka Kanohina Cave System on the Island of Hawaii, USA - MA170107-4 metaG ... | reverse complement strand
TCCTGGGTCCACCCGCGCTGGTGCTCCGCCCGACGCATCTCGTCCCCGTATCGGTCCTCGGAGCGGCGTGTCCGTTCGTCCAGCCGTTCACGGGCAGAATCGTGGTGGTCTTCGGAGAGGACGGCGACCAGGACCTCGATCTTCACCAGGTGGACATGCGGTTCACCGATCGGCGCGGCGTATCCGGGGCGTCGGCGGTCTTCGACGCCGGCGCGCTGAGGAACCGCTTCGGGTCGGTCGCGCTCCGCGACCACCGGGACGGCTTCGCGTTCTCGCTCGGGTTCGGCTGCGTCAGCGCGGCAACCGGGACGATCGTCGTCAGCGTCCGGTTGCGCGACCGGGGCGGGCGGATCCACGACGCGAGCGGCAGCGTCCAGGTCGACCCGAACTAAGGCAGCGCCTCTAGCGCTTCGACCCCACGTGTCCGGCAGCGGCGACCGACGCACTTCTCAAACCTAGTTTTTTCATTGGGGGCCTCCTGTGGTTCGGTATCGAAACAGACCAACGGGTGAAACGGCGAGGCCTTGATGGCCCGGCCGTGCGCGTGTCGACATTCTCAGAACGGGGGAGAAGGCGAGCGGCGAGCGGATGCTACAGAGAAGCGTCCGCCGATTCAAGAGGGAACCGCTAGGGCCGGGATGGAGTGGTGCCGAGGGGCAGAATTGAACTGCCGACACCGTGATTTTCAGTCACGTGCTCTACCAACTGAGCTACCTCGGCACGGCCGGCCGCTCTGGCTGTGGCAGAACCCAAATCCTACCACGGGGGATTCCTCAATGTGGATTGAGGAGTGTGGATTGTGGATTGAGGGTTACTTCCGGTGAATGACGAACAGGACCTCGCCGCGGCGCATGAGTCCGAGCTCGCGGCGGGCGAGCGCTTCGATGGCGGAGGGGTCTTCCCGCAGGCGCCGGACGGTCTCACGCAGGCGCCCGTTCTCGAAGCGGAGAGTCGAGATCGACGTCGCGAGCGCGGCCCCCTCGCGCCGGGCGCGGAGCGTTTGGACGAGCCCCCGTTCGCCGACCGTCGCGTTGACCGCCAGGACGGCCGCGACGAACGTCAGGCCCAGGCGCACCCGCCTTCGGTCCCGCGCCTCCGGCAGGGTCGGTTCCTGACTTTCGCGTCTCATGGGTGACACAAGAGTAAAGGATCCCATCACTAAAGTACAAGCGGAATCTGCGGTCGTTCGAGAGCGCGGCCGTGTTCTGACGGCTTTCCGGGCGCGCTGCCAGCCCGGCCGTGGAGTGGCACTGTTTTTTGCATTACCAACCAGACTGTATGGCCGAGTTTGACTTGTCGACAGCTCGAGAAAACCGTCTGCTTGCCTCGTTGCCCGCGCACGATCTCGAACGAATCGCCAATACTCTCGAGCCTGTTGCGCTGAAGCGCGGAGAAACCCTCTACAACGAAGGGACGACCATTGACCACGTGTACTTTCCAACTGGTGCCCTGATTTCTCTGGTCGCCTCGATGCAGGACGGCACTGTCGTCGAGGTCGCCGTCGTGGGGCGCGAGGGAATGGTCGGGCTTCCGCTCGCCCTGGGGGCCAACACCTCGCCGCGGAAGGTCGTGGCGCAGGCGCCCGGCAGCGCGCTGAGGCTCTCGGCCGAGGGCTTCCGGCGCGAGATGCTGAACGGCGGCGCCCTGACCGACCGCCTGAAGCGCTACATGATGGCCCATCTGACCCAGACGACGCAGTGGGTGGCCTGCAACCGCCTGCACTCGCTCGAGGAACGCCTGGCGCGGTGGCTGCTTGCCAGCGCCGACGCGACCGGCTCGGAACGGTTCGAGCTCACGCAGGACTTCATCGCCCAGATGCTGGGGGTACGGCGCCCGAGCGTCACCGTCATCGTGCGAAGCTTCGAAAAACAGGGAATGGTCCAGACCTCGCGCGGGCGAATCAGCATTTCGAATCGAACCGCGCTCGAGCGCGCCGTGTGCGAGTGCTACGGCTTCGTCCGGCGGGAAATCGACAGCGCGATACGGTTCGAATCCTCGCGATCCTGAGCCCCTGGGATCAGTCAGACGGTGGCGACCTCTGCGTCCCGCACCAGGCCGAGCTCCCGTCGGAGACGGTCCTCGAGGGTGCGGAAGATTTCTCCGTTCTCCTTGAGGAACTGCTTGGCGTTCTCGCGGCCCTGACCGAGCCGCTCGCCGTTATAGGCGAACCAGGTCCCGCTCTTTTCGATGATCTTCCGCTCGACCGCGAGGTCGAGCAGGTCTCCCTCCTTGGAGATCCCCTCGCCGTACATCACGTCGAACTCCGCCTCGCGGAAGGGGGGCGCGACCTTGTTCTTGACGATTTTCACGCGCGTCCGCCCCCCGACGACCTGGTCGCCATCCTTGATGGCGCCGATCCGGCGGATATCGATCCGCACCGAGGAATAGAACTTCAGCGCGCGGCCGCCGGTCGTCGTTTCCGGATTGCCGAACATGACGCCGATTTTCTCCCGCAGCTGGTTGATGAAGACGAGGCAGGTCTTGGACTTCGACACGGCGCCGGTCAGCTTTCTGAGCGCCTGCGACATCAGCCGCGCCTGCAGCCCCATCTGCGCTTCTCCCATCTCCCCCTCGATCTCGGCCTTCGGTACGAGCGCCGCAACCGAGTCGACGACGATGACGTCCACGCCGTTCGAGCGGACGAGCACTTCCACGATTTCGAGCGCCTGCTCGCCATTGTCCGGCTGCGACACCAGCAGGTTCTCGAGATCCACGCCGAGCTTCTGGGCGTACTGGGCGTCGAGCGCGTGCTCGGCGTCGACGAACGCGGCCATGCCCCCGCGCAGCTGCGCCTGCGCGATCACCTGCAACGCGAGCGTTGTCTTGCCGGACGACTCGGGACCGAAGATCTCGACGACGCGGCCGCGGGGCACGCCGCCGATGCCGAGCGCGTAGTCGAGGCTGATGGCGCCCGTGGGGATCACTGCGACAGGCATCACCGCGTCCTTCTGGCCGAGGCGCATGATGGACCCCTTGCCGAATTGCTTTTCGATCTGGCCGACGGCCAGCTCGACGGCCCTCAGGCGTTCGCGGTCCAGGCGATCATCGGTGGTGCTGACGGGCATATTGGGAACTCCTTGCGCCGTTCGGCAGGTCGTAGACCTCAGTGCGCCGATCTGCGTGAATCTGCGGTTGATTCTAGAGGCGTGCCGGGGGAGTGTCAAGCGAAAATCCGAGTGATACGTGACATATCGGCTCTGTTTTCAGTCAGTTAACCAAACGGACACTTTCGCCCCTCCCCCTGCGCACGTGGCAGTTTTTTCCATAGGGCCGGAACTCAAGGTACGCAGTTCTCAACAGTACTCGTAGAAACCCTTGCCGCTCTTCCGACCCAACTGACCGGCCGCAACCATGCGCTTGAGCAGCGGGCAGGCACGGTACCTCGGATCGCCGAGACCATCGTGCAAGACCTTCAAGATCGCGACGCAAACGTCCAGGCCGATGAAATCGGCGAGGGTCAGCGGCCCCATCGGATGGTTCATGCCGAGCTTCATGACCGTGTCGATCGCGTCTGGCGTCCCGACCCCTTCCATCACGCAATAGGCCGCCTCATTGATCATGGGCATCAGCACCCGGTTCGAGATGAAACCGGGGTAGTCGGCCGCCTCGACCGCGGTCTTGCCGAGCCGCGCGCACAGCTCCGACGCCACCGTCATCGACGCGTCCGAGGTCGCCTGACCCCGTATCAGCTCGACCAGGGCCATGATCGGCACCGGGTTCATGAAGTGCATGCCCAGCACCTTGTCCGGGCGGGCGGTCGCGGCGCCCAGGATGGTGATCGAGATCGACGACGTATTCGACGTCAGAATGACGTGGGGGCGGGTGAGGGCATCCAGCGTTCGGAACAGCGCGCGCTTGGCTTCGAGCTCCTCGACGATCGCTTCCACCACGTAGTCGGCGGCGGCGAGATCGTCGATCGTCGCGGTCGCGCGCAGCCGTCCGAGCGTCGCGTCGCGGTCGTTGGCGGTCAGTTTCCCCTTTTCGACGAACTTGCCGAGGCTGGTCTCGATCGTCTTGCGCGCGCGGTCGAGCGCCGGCTGGACGCTGTCGTGCAGCCGGACGTCGAACCCTGCCTGCGCGAAGACCTGCGCGATTCCGTTCCCCATGGTGCCGGCGCCGACGACGCCGACGACTTTGATTGCTGACTGAGCTGCAGCTTGCATTCTTTGGTTTTGCGATGGGGCCCCACCCCCATCGCCTGCCACGCCTCGCTGTCGCTCGGCGCGCTGACTCGCTACATCCGTTCCACGGCTAGCGCGACGCCGTTGCCGCCGCCCAGGCACAGCGTCGCAATCCCGCGCTTGGCGTCGCGCCGCCGCATCGCGTACAGCAGCGTCGTCAGGATGCGCGCCCCGGAGGCGCCGATCGGATGGCCGAGCGCGACGGCACCGCCATGGACGTTGACGCGGGCGGGATCGATGCCGAGCTCGCGCATGACGGCCACCGCCTGCACCGAGAACGCTTCGTTCAGCTCGAAGAGGTCGACGTCCTGCAGCTTCCATCCGACCTTCGCCGCGACTTTCCGCACGGCCTCGACCGGCGTCATCATCACCAGCTTCGGCGCGAGGCCGCTCGTGGCCTGGCCGGCGACGCGCGCCATCGGCGTCATGCCGAGCGCCTTCGCGCGCTCCGCCGCCATGATCACGACCGCCCCCGCGCCGTCGTTGACCCCAGGCGCGTTGCCCGCGGTCACCGTGCCGTCCTTCTTGAACGCGGGCTTCAGGCCGGCCAGCACTTCGGGCGTGCTGTCGGGCCGCACCGATTCGTCCTGATCGAGGACGATTGGCGCCCCCTTCTTCTGCGGGATCGAGACAGGAAGGATTTCGTCCTTGAACCAGCCCTCGCGGGCGGCCAGCGCCGCTTTCTGGTGGCTCGAGGCGGCGTAGCAATCCTGCTCGCGCCGGGCGATCGAGTACTTCTCGGCGACCACCTCGCCGCTCATGCCCATGTGACAGCTCTCGAACGCGCACCACAGGCCGTCGTGAACCATCGAGTCGACGATCTCGGCATCCCCCATGCGAAGGCCTTCGCGAACGCGCGGCAGCAGATATGGAGCGCCGCTCATCGACTCCTGTCCGCCGGCGACGGCGATGTCGATGTCGCCGGTCGCGATTCCTTGCGCGGCGAGCATGACCGCCTTGAGCCCGGACCCGCAGACTTTGTTGATCGTCATCGCGGCGACGCGCTCGTCGAGGCCGCCGCCGAGCGCCGCCTGGCGCGCCGGGTTCTGGCCGAGGCCGGCGCTGAGGACGTTTCCCATGATGCATTCGTCGACCGACGCCGGATCGATGCCGGCGCGCCGGACCGCTTCACGAACGACCATCGCGCCCAGTTGCGGTGCCGTGAAGTCTTTCAGGCCGCCGAGAAACCTGCCGGTGGGAAGGCGGACGGCGCTGACAATTACCGATTCACGCATTTCAGTCCTCGGTCCTCAATTCCGAGACGGCCGGGCCGAGCAGCGAATGAAGCCTCTCGAGGATCATCGGCCGCGACCGTTCCACTTCGCGCATCCATCGGATGTCGCTGCTCCTGACGCGGAGCACGCCCCCCTCGCAGCTGACGCTGGTCGCCCGCGCGAGCGCCGGACCGACGGCGATCTGCCAGGCGAAGGCGATCTTGGCGGGCGTCAGCGGCTGGCGCGCGAGCAAGGCGGAGAGCGTGTTGGCCACGCACGCGCGCGTCGGCACGAATTCTCCCGACCTCGGCATCTCCGGAGTGTAGCATCTTCCGTGTTGGGTCTGATTCTGGCGTCCGCCTCGCAGAGGCGTGCGGAGCTGCTGCGCGCCGCGGGTATGGCGTTCGAGATCGTGCCGGCCGAGGTCGATGAGCGGCCAATGACGGGCGAAGCCCCCGCCACCTATGTGGAGCGTATCGCGCGCGAGAAAGCGCAGACCGTCGCATCGCAGCATCCCGGCGCCGAGATTCTCGCCGCCGACACGACAGTCGTGATCGACGGTCTCATTCTCGGGAAACCCGTCGATGATGCCGAGGCGCGCGCGATGCTGACGCGATTGTCGGGTCGGACGCACGAAGTCCTGACGGGAGTCGCCTTAATCAAGGAGGGACGCCTCCTATCGGCGGTGGAGACGACGCGCGTGGGTTTCGCTCCGATGTCGGATGCCGAGATCGATTGGTACGTCACTTCCGGGGAGCCGCGCGGAAAAGCTGGCGCGTACGCAATCCAAGGTCTTGCGTCGCGGTTCGTCGATTGGATCGAGGGGTCGTACTCGAACGTCGTGGGTCTGCCGGTGGCGCTCGTGTGGAGACTACTTCGCGATTCAGAACGTCGGGCCTAGAACGTCGCCTTGCGGCCCTGGGCTTGGGAGCCACCCAAGCTCCCAAGCCCCGAGCCTCTAAGCCCCGGTCGTCAGAGCGAATTGAGGAACGCGAGCAGGTTCGCTCTTCTTCCCGAGCTCAACGCGTTGAACGCGTTGCGCGCCGCCGACGCCTGGTTGCCGTGACGCGCGATCGCGTCCTCCAGGCTGAAGCTCGACGCGTCGTGCATGAACCGGCCGCGAACGCGCAGGCCCCACAGCGCCGGCGTGCGGACCTTGTTCCGCGTCGACTGGCCTCCGTTCTGCACGATACCGTCACCCGTCCCGACGTCGTGCAGGAGGAAGTCGCTGAACGGACGGATCCGCTTGTTGGCCAACGTGCTGGGAACCCTCAACGCACCGCCGTTGATGAGGGTGTTGAGGCCCACCGTGACCATGCTCGGCGTGTGACAGACGTCGCAGCCGATGTCGTCGAACGCGTCTTCGCCGTCCACGACGTTCGAGGCTCCCGCGTTGCCTGCCCGCGGCGGCACCTTGGTCGACCGCATGAACAGCGCGAACAGCTCGACGTCCACCCCCTCGTCATCAAACACCGGCGGGTTCTGGTTTTCACCCGGAACCGGGTCGATCACCGGATTGCCATTGGACGTGTTCTCGACGGGCTGAAGCGGGCTGGTGATGCCCATCTCGTTCAGATATGCGTCCGCCGAGAAGGAGACGAGGCTGGCCTGCTGCCCCTTGTGGCCGAATCGCCCGACTCGAGTCGTGCCGGGCCGCTCGAGCACCGGAACGTTGATGAGCTGGCCGCGCTGCGAAGACGGCTGCGCGCTGGCGATGGCCTGCAGCGTGTTGTTCGAAACGGCTTCCACGAAGCCGTCGCCGAGCACCGACAGCGATGATCGGAACGCGACAACGTTCGTGAAATTCTGAATCACCGTTTCCTGCGTCGCAAAGCCGAACAGCGCCCTGTCCTGGATGAGCGAGCCGCCCGGGTGGTCGGTGAACACGCCGTTCACCGTCCGACCGGCGCGCCGTTCCATGATCTGGCTGCTGCCGCCGATGATCGGCACGATGTGGCATTCGCCGCATCTTGCCGCGTTGAAGATAGGTCCGAGCCCATCCGCAACGGTCTCGGGACCAGTGAACTCTTCGAGGGCTGCATCGAAGTTGCACTCGTCGTCCTCGATCAGCGGAGAGTTCGGGGAGTCGACCAGGGCCTCCTGGTTGGCGCAGAACTGCTCGGCGAACCCGTTGGATTCGAGCTCGAATCCCGCGGGCGCTTCGGTCACGCCTTGCTGCGACAGGGTGCCTGGCGCGGCGACAAGCACCGCGATGAACACCGCCGCCGCGGACACAATTGCTCGCATGGGGGGTCTCCTTTCGAAACGAGAGAGCGGACACACTACGACTGTCGAGAGCGTGAGAGCTTCCGGAGGGAGCCAGCGAGAGCGCCGCGAGAGCGAACGAGGGGAGCCGCAGTGAGAGCGCCGTGAGAGCTGGCGAGGCCGGGGAGCCGTCAGAGCGCCGTGAGAGCGTCGAGGCCCTGTGGTGGGTTCGGGATTACGGCGGGGGACTATAAGTCCATCCCAGCCTTGACGCAAATGTTTTTTATGGACTGTCACCCACGCGGATTGATTACCGGTGACGGGAGGGATATTCTGTCGGGGACGCTCACTTTCCATTGAGACCTTCTTATGGCGCCTCGAGCCTTTGCGAAGATCGGCCTGACCATCATCGTCCTCGTCGGGGCGCTCTGCGCGCTGATGTACGCGACGCTTCGCGAGGGCACGGAGTACTACAAACACGTCGAGGAAGTCATGGCTCAGCCGGATGCCTGGTACGGCAAACGGCTGCAATTGCACGGCTTCGTCGTGAAGGATTCGATCCTGAAGCGACGCGACAGCCTCGACTATCAGTTCCGGATCGAGAGCAAGGGCGCCGTCGTCGGCGCGCGCTACTCGGGAATCGTTCCGGACACGTTCAAGAGCGGGTCGGAAGTCGTCCTCAAGGGACGGCTCAGTCCAGACGGCTTCGCGGTCGAACCGGACGGCGTGATGGCGAAGTGCCCGTCGAAGTACGAGCCGAAAGCCGGTGGCTAATCTCGGCACGTTCATCCTGCTCACCACGTTCGTCGTCGCCAGCTACGCCGTGGCGGCGTCGGTCGCCGGCGCGCGGCGCCGGTCCGCGCGGCTGATCGACAGCGGCATCGGCGCGTTCTATCTCATTACCGCGCTGATGACGGTCGCCTCCGCCGTGATCGTCCACGCGTTCGCGACCAACGACTATTCGATCAAGTACGTCCAACGCTATTCGGATGCGGCCCAGCCGCTTTTCTACAAGCTGACGTCGTACTGGGGCGGCCTCGACGGGTCGATCATGTTCTGGGTGTTCCTGCTCGCCGCGTTCGGTTCGATCGCGGTGTACGTGAACCGCGACCGCCACCGGGAGCTGATCCCGTACGTCGTCGCGACGATCTCCGTCGTGCAGATGTTCTTCATCTTCCTGATGGTGATCCACAACAACCCGTTCGAGACCTTCCTCACGGACGCGCCGCGCGACGGACGCGGGCTCAACCCGCTGCTCCAGAACTTCTACATGGCGATCCACCCGCCGTCGCTGTACATCGGCTTCGTCGGGATGACGATCCCGTTTGCGTTCGGGATCGCGGCGCTGGCGAGCGGCTACCTGGACGACTCGTGGCTGCGGGCGGTCCGTCGCTGGACGATGATGGCCTGGCTCTTCCTGTCGTTCGGCCTGACGCTCGGCATGCTGTGGGCCTACGAGGAGCTGGGCTGGGGCGGCTACTGGATGTGGGATCCGGTCGAGAACGCCGGGCTGCTTCCATGGTTCACCGCGACGGCGTTCCTGCACTCGGTGATGGTGCAGGAGCGGCGCGGGATGCTCCGCGTCTGGAACGTCGCCCTGGTCATCGTGACCTTCTTCCTGACGATCTTCGGCACGTTCATGACGCGCTCCGGGATCGTTCAGTCGGTGCATGCCTTCGGCGAGGATCGTGAGCTCGCCTGGATGTTCACGATCTTCATGATCTTCCTCCTGACGGTGAGCTTCGGGCTGGTGATCTGGAGGCTGCCGCTGCTCCGCGCGCGAAACGAGCTCGATTCGTGGGTGTCGCGCGAGGGGGCGTTCCTGGTCAACAACTGGATCCTGCTCTTCTGCGCGTTCTTCGTCCTGTTCGCCACGATGTTCCCGACGCTGAGCGAAGCGGTCACGGGCGAACGGCTGACGGTTGCCGCCCCCTTCTTCAATAAATGGATGGCGCCAATCGGGCTGATCCTCCTGTTCCTGACGGGCGTTGGCCCGCTGCTCGCGTGGCGCAAGTCCACGCTGGCCAACCTGAAGAACCAGTTTCTGTTCCCGGTGGCCTGCGGTCTCCTCGTGGGCGTCGGCGTCGTCGCTTTTGGCGTCCGCATCTGGAGCTCCGGGCTGTGCTTCGCGCTCTCCGGGTTCGTGGTCGGCACCATCACCCAGGAATTCTGGCGCGGCGCGCGCGTGCGGCAAGGGGCGACCGGCAGCGACATCGCGACGGCGCTCATCGGGCTCGTCGCGCGGTCGCACAGGCGATACGGCGGATACATCGTCCACGTCGGCATCGTGCTCATCTTCCTCGGGTTCGCGGGCGAGGGCTTCAAGCAGGAGGAACAGGCGATCCTCAAGCCGGGCGAGCAGGTCGAGATCGGCCGCTTCGTCGTCCGGCACGAGGCGATCCGCGTCAGCGACGACGGTCAGAAGCAGATGGTGACCGCGGACGTCACCGTTCTGAGCGACGGCCGGGTTCTCGGGCGCATGGGTCCGGCGAAATGGTTCTTCCGCAAGCACGAGGAAGAGCCGACGACGGAAGTCGCGATCCGTCGGAGCTTTTCCGAGGACCTCTACGTCACGCTTGCCGGCTACGACATGCAGACGCAGTCGGCCACCTACAAGTTCACGATCAACCCGCTGGTCAACTGGATCTGGGCGGGGTTCGGGGTCCTGGCGGTCGGAACGCTGATCGCGCTGCTGCCCGAGAGCGCGTTTGCCTTCGCCGCGGCGAGGGTGCCGGCGGGAGCCGTGACGACATCGCTGCTTCTGCTGATGCTGCTGGCGCCGGCGCGCCTCCTCGCGCAGGATCACGTCGAGAACCCGCAGACCGTCGTCGTGGTTCCTCGCACTCCGCTCGAGAAGCAAATGCAGCGCGAGCTCGTGTGCATCTGTCCGACCTGCGGGAAAAAGAACATCGCGGAGTGCACCTGCAGCGAGGCGGCGCGGATGCGGGATGAACTGGCCGAGCAGGTCAAGCTCGGTAAAGGTCGCGATGACATTCGCGCCTGGTTCGTGCAGCGCTACGGCAGTCAGCTGCCGCTCGGCGCCCCGATCGACCGCGGCTTCAACCGCCTGGCCTGGTTTTTTCCCTATCTCGTCGGGGGGGCGAGCCTCCTCGGCGTCGGCATCGTCGTATCGCGCTGGAAGAAGAAGGAGGCAGATGCCTCCCAGGCCGAAAAGGGGACAGCCCCCTTTTCCGCGCAGGAGCACATCGCGGAAAAGGGGACTGTCCCCTTTTCAGCGCAGGAGCCGGAGTCCAGGCGCGATGCGCTGAATGCCCGGCTCGACGATGAGCTCCGTGACCTCGACTAAAGAGGTCCGGCTGAAGCCGGACGCTACGAGCGACCAGGGCTTTCACCCCTGGCAGTTTTTCGTCCTGCTGTCGCTGGCGGTCGCCACTGTGGCGGTCCTGATCGCACGGCAACCCACGCCCGAGCATCTCGTCCTTATCAGTCTGGCGATCGGCGCGGCCGGCTTCACCGGGTACGCCGCTTATCGGATGCTCGCCCCGCTCGTGCGTCCGGACGGCGGGCGAGCCGGCGAGCCGCTCGGCCGCCGCACGCGCGCGAGCCTCGAACGCGAGAAGACGCTGACGCTCCGCGTCATCAAGGAGCTGGAGTTCGACCGGGCGATGGGGAAAGTGGCGCAGCAGGACTTCGACGAGATGACGTCGCGTCTCAGGGCGAGGGCGCTGGGGATCATGCAGCAGCTCGAGGAAGGTGCTCAGAGTGCTCAGAGTGCTCAGAGTGCTCAAGGTGCTATGGGTCCCGTGGGCGCGGGTGCTGCGCGTGCTTCGAGACAGCGGCGCGTGTGTGGATGTGGCGTGGAGAACGACGCCGACGCGCGGTTCTGCAAACGCTGCGGTCTGAAGCTGGCCGCGCTACTGGTCGCGCTGCTGCTGCCGTCGCACGGCGCCGCGCAGGCGCTGCAGATGCCCGACCCGAAGCAGATGTCGGGCGTCCCGCTGCCGAGCCCCGATCTCCCGGGCGGGACGGTCTCGGTGCGCGTCGTCCGGGGTGGACCCGGAAACAATCTTCAGGGCGAGACCGTCGAGCTCGCGGTCGCCGGTCGACGCCCGACGAGCGCAAGAACGGACGCCAACGGCCGGGCCCAGTTTTCGGCGATCGCGACAGGCGCTGAAGTCCAGGCGCGAGCGGTCGTCGGCGGCGAGACGCTCGAGTCGCGCCCGTTCAAGATGCCGGATCGGGGCGGCATCCGGTTGATGCTCGTCGCAACCGACCCCGAGGCCGCGCGGAGAGAGGAAGAGTCCAAGAAGCTCGCCGCCGGCCCGGCGCAGCCGGGCGTTGTGATTCTCGGCGGCGACTCGCGGTTCGTCATCGACACCGTCGAAGACGCGCTCCAAGTCTACTACCTGCTCAACGTGGTCAGTACGGCGCGAACGCCGGTTCAGCCGCCCTCACCGCTGATCTTCGACCTGCCGACCGGCGCATCGGGGGCGGCGATCCTCGAGGGGTCGACGCCTCAGGCCCGGGTGTCGGGCGCCCGGGTCACGGTCATCGGCCCGTTTCCGCCGGGATCGACCGTCGTGCAGGTCGGGTTCCTTCTGCCGCATCGCGGCGGAGAGATAAGTCTCGAACAGCGCCTGCCTGCCGCGCTCGAGCAGGTGCTGATCGTGGCGGAGAAGTCCGGCGACTTGAGGATCGCGTCGCCGCAGGCGCCGGCGCAGCGGGAAATGCCGGCCGAAGGGGAGACCTACATCGTCGCCAGCGGGCCGGCTGTCGCGGCCGGCGGGACGCTTCAGGTGACGGTCGGCGGCCTTGCCGGCCACCCGCGATGGCCCCGCTTCCTCGCGCTCGGCATGGCGAGCATCATCCTTCTTGCCGGCGTCTGGGGGGCATGGACGGCGCCGAAAACGGCCCTGCATGGACGCTGATACGCGAAGATACGCGCAGTGAATGCCGAGAGCTTCTCTGCGGACTTTCAGATCCTTCGTTTTGAAGACGTCTCGCGGCACTTCGGACGGCGCCGCGCGCTCGCGCACGTGTCGCTCGACTGCCGGGCGGGCGAGATTGTCGGCCTTCTGGGCCCCAACGGGGCCGGGAAGTCCACGCTCCTGGCGATCGCCGCAGCGCTGATGACACCCAGCGCGGGGTCGGTCCGTTACGGCACGATGACTGCCCGGGAAGGAGGAGCTGCGCTGCGGGCACGGATCGGACTGCTCGCGCACGATCTGCATCTCTATCCAGAGCTGACGGCTCGCGAGAACCTCGAGTTCTTCGCACGGCTGTACCTGCTTCCGGATGCGCGGCGGCGAGCGGAGGCCGCGCTGGCACGCGCGGGGCTCGCTGCGCGTGCGGAAGAGGTCGTCTCGAGCTTCTCGCGCGGTCAGCGGCAGCGCCTCGCGCTCGAACGCGCGCTCGTCCACGATCCGCGGCTCGTGCTGCTCGATGAGCCGTTCACGGGACTCGACGACGAGGCCTCGCGCACGCTCGTGGCGCGGCTGGGGGCGCTGCGTGAGGCTGGAGCGGTCGTCCTGTTGGCCACCCACGACATCGAGACCGTCGAGGGACTCGTGGACCGCGTCGCGGTGCTGCGTGAAGGCCGTCTGGCCGCGCTCGAGGCCGGCCCCGGCGCCCTGCGCGAGCGCTACCGGAGATTGATGTGACGCCATCGAACGCCAATCGAGAGCGGAAATGCGGGCGTTCGTAGGCATCGCCTGGCTCGTCATGCGCAAGGATCTGACGGTCGAGGTGCGCAGCCGCGAGATCGTCTACACGACGCTCTTCTTCGCGGTGTCGTGCGTCCTCGTGTTCGCTTTCAGCTTCGTGCGCGATGGACGCGCCCTCGATCACGCGGCCGCCGGGATTCTCTGGATCGCGATTGCGTTCGCCGGGACGCTCGCGCTCGGGCGCGCCTTCGAGCGGGAGCGGCAGAGCGAGACGCTCCGCGCGCTTCTGCTCGCGCCCGTGGATCGGCCCGCGATCTACGTCGGCAAGCTGCTCGGGCTGCTGGCGCTCCTGGCCGGTGTCGAGCTGATTCTGGTGCCGGTCGTCGGCCTCCTGTTTCAGGCGCCCCTTCTGGCGCACCCGTACCTTCTCGCGGCGCTCCTGGCGGCCGGCACGATCGGGTTTGCCTCGGTCGGCACGCTGTTCGCCGCCATGCTCGTCCGGTCGCGAAGCCGCGACGTGTTGCTGCCGGTGGTGCTGTACCCGATTACCGTCCCCGTCATCATCGCGGGCGTGCGAGGCACGGCGGCGCTGTTTCAGGCGGAGGCGGATACGCCGATGGCGGTCGCGTGGATCACGATGCTCGCGGCGTTCGACGCCGTGTTTCTCACGCTCGCGTTGTGGACGTTCGACCCGGTCATGACCGAATAGAGCTTGATGTTTCGAATCAGCGCGCCGAGCCTCGGCGAGGCGTGGCAGGCGCTGGGGGTGGGGCCCCAGCGCAAATCAAGGAATGATGATCATGCGCGCCCTGTTTCTTCCGACCATCCTGCTTGCGGCCGTGATGTTCGTCGCCGCCCCGTGGCTCATCGACGGCGCTCCGACAGAGTCCACCATGGGCTTCGTCCAGAAGATCTTTTATTTCCACGTGCCGTCGTGGATGGTGATGTTCTCGGCCGTGTTCCTCTGCGGCATCGCCGGGGCGATCCATCTGTTCAAGAGGAGCGCGGCCGCCGATCGTGTGGCGGCGGCCTCTGCGGAGATCGCGGCCGTCTTCGGCATCATCGGCCTGATCACCGGTCCACTCTGGGCCCGCAAGGCCTGGGGCGTCTGGTGGCAGTGGGACGCGCGGCTGACCTCCGCGCTCATCCTGGAGCTCATTCTGATCGCCTATCTCCTGCTGCGACGGTACGGCGGTCCGGGATCAGAGAAGCTCGCATCGGGTGTCGCGCTCTTCGGAATGGCGAACGTGCCCTTCGTGTATTGGTCAGTCAACGTCTGGCGCACCGTGCATCCCAAAACGACGGTCGTACCGTCGCTCGGGCCGGGCATGCGCGGCACGTTCTGGTGGTGCTCGCTCGCGTTCGTGCTGCTCGGGGGGGCGCTGCTCGCGGCGCGCCTGCGGATCGAACGCCTGCGCGCGCGTGTGGACGAACTCTATCTGGAGCGATGACATGAGACGCATGCTCGCGGCGGCCCTTTTGGCGACGACGCTCGGCATCCCGCCGGTCTCCGCGCAGCCGCGGCCGGCGCAGGAGGAATTCGTTCCCGTCACGGACGCCGAGACCGAGCAGCTGCCGGCCGCGCCGCTGGTGATGTCTGCCTACGCCGTCGCCTGGCTGCTCATCTTTATGTACCTGTGGTCGCTGGGGCGGCGGCTCTCCCGAGTCGAGCGCGAGCTGGACGAACTCGGGCAGCGCGGGACCCCAAAGGGGAGATAATCGCCCCATGGGCGGCATGACCGCGGCGCATTTCATCTTCATTCCCGCCGTCCTGCTGGTAGGCATCGTCATCGGCTGGATCCTCGGTTCCCGCGCGGCGGCTGATGCGTACGCCGCGAAACTCCGACAACAGGAGGAACGGGGGAGGGCAACAGGCCGGTGAAGCGTCCGATCGTCGCCGCAGGGGGCCTCGTCTTCCTCGTGCTGTTCGTGCGGACGGCGTGGCTCAGCGACGACGCCTACATCACCTTCCGCACCGTCGACAACGTTCTCAACGGCTACGGTCTGCGGTGGAACGTCGCGGACCGTGTCCAGTCCTATACGCATCCCCTCTGGATGTTCGCGATGACCGCGGCGGGGGCCGTCACGGGCGAGGTCTCCTTCACCTCCCTTGCCGTCTCGATCGGGTTGTCGCTCGCGGTCGTGCTCCTCGTGGCCGGGCGGATCGCGGCGACCACGCCGATGGCGCTTCTCGCGCTGTCGGCGCTGGGACTGTCCAAGGCCTTCGTCGACTACTCGACTTCCGGGCTCGAGAACGCCCTCACGCATCTGCTGCTCGTGCTGTTCTTCTTGATGCGCGCGTCAACCGACGGCTGGGCCTCCGCCGCTCCACGGGAACTCTTCAGGCTTTCGCTGCTGGCGGCGCTCATCATGCTCACCCGCCTCGACGCGGGGCTGCTCGTGCTTCCTGCGCTGGTGTGGATCGCCTGGCGCTCCGCCCCGGCGGGAGCTGGCGCGCGCGGCCTGCTGGCCCGACGCGTCTGGCTGCCAATCGCGCTCGGCATGGCGCCGCTCGTCGCCTGGGAGATCTTCTCCGTCATCTACTACGGTTTTCCCTTCCCGAACACGGCGTACTCGAAGATCAAGACCGGCATCCCGGAACCGGAGCTGCTGCAGCAGGGGTTCCTGTACTTGCTCGACTCCCTTCACAACGACCCTCTGACGCTCTCGGTGATCGCCGCGGCGCTGCTAGCGCCGTTCGTCACGAGGCTGGACTGGACTATGCCAGCGGGCGTCGCGCTGTACGTCGTGTATGTGGTCTGGGTGGGGGGCGATTTCATGAGCGGACGATTCCTGGCTGCGCCGTTCCTCTGCGCCGTCATGCACCTGGTGCGCCAGGAGGTTCGCGAGCCCGGCATCGCGTGGGTGGGGGCGATGGCTCTCGTCTGGATGGCCGGGCTCGCCACGTCGCCGCGGCCGACGTTCTGGACGGGCGCAGCCTACGGCGCCGACATCGAGCGCGCTGCGGCGATGGCGCCGACCGGCATCACCGACGAGCGGCGCTACTACTATCCGCAATCCGGACTGCTCAACGCGCGGCGCGGGGTTCCGATGCCGAACCACAAGTGGATCGACATGGGCCATGAGCTCGCCGCCTCCGGCGCCACGTTCTTCTCGACCGACGCCGCGGGGTTCATCGGCTATGCCGCGGGCCCGGGCGTCCACTTCATCGACAAGTACGGGCTCGGCGACGCGCTCCTCGCCCGGCTGCCCGCCGAGGTCCCCTGGCGGATCGGCCACTTCCGGCGGCGGGTGCCGGACGGCTACGAAGAGACCGTCAAGGCGCGGCGCAACCTCATTCGCGACGCGGGCGTTGCCGCCTACTACGATCGACTGCAGATCATCGCGGCCGGACCGATCTGGTCGTTCGAGCGCTTCAGGACGATCCTCGCGATGAACATGGGACGCTACGAGCGGTTGATCGAAGCCTACGGCCTCGCGCGGGTGCCGCTCGACGGCGTCACGCAGCCGGGTGATCTCCCGATGACGCTTCGCGGCGTGGAGGTCGTGCTGCCGCAGCCGACACGCGCCGGACGCATCGAGCTGAGCGTGTCGCGTAACGACGCCTATCGACTGTTGTTCATCAACAACGGGTCGGTGGTGGGGGAGCGTTCAATCGATCAACCGATGACCCGGGACGGGAGCGTCCGCACGCACGTCGTCGAGGCACCGGGCGGTCGTGAGTTCGACGCGATCCGCATTCTGCCCAGCCGCGGGGATTCCCTCTACCACCTCGGCCACCTTCGGATCGTCCCCTAGCGTCCGAGCCCGAGCCGGTTCGCCAGCGACGGCGGCAAGCCCGCAGCCGTGATTTTCTGCTGCGCGGCGGCGACGGCATACTCCACGCGTCGAAGCCGCAGCGAGCGATGCGGCCCGTCATACACGGCGAACGCTGCGCGCGGATCGCCGTCGCGCGGCTGCCCGACCGATCCGGGGTTGACGAGATAACGAACACCCGTCTCGATCGGGAGCGTAAACTCCTCTCCTTCCGGCACGGTCCCCTCGAACCGCGTGTCGCTGTGGAGGAAGATGACGGGGAGGTGGGTGTGGCCGAAGAGGCAGAGCTGGCGCGTCGAAGTGTCGAAGGCGCGCGCCGCGTCGCGTCCGTCGAAGATGTATGCGTCTTCGTCGAACGGCGCCCCGTGACAGATCTCGAGCGTCTCGTCGATCACCACCGGGCCGGCCGGCAGGTTGCGGAGCCAGACGCGATGCTGGTCGGTCAGGGTTTCGTAGGTCCACTCCGCCGCCCGGCGCGCCAGGTGGTTGAACGCCGCGGCATCATCGACGCCGCACGCGGCCTTGTCGTGGTTGCCGCGGATGACCGCCAGCGGATCGAGCGCGCGCACGCGCGCGATGACCTCGTTCGGATCCGCGCCGTAGCCGACGAGATCGCCGAGTACGAGCGCGCGGTCCCAGGTGTCGCGTGGCGCGGCTCCGAGCACCGCGTCGAGCGCCTCGAGGTTGGCGTGAACGTCCGACAGAATGAGATAGCGCACAGTCGTCAGCGGTCCTGCAGCCAATCGATGATGCGGTCCGCGAGCTCCTCCGGCCGCGCCGCGCTCGCGTCAACGCGTACGTGCGCCAGCTCGTAGGCGGTGCGCCGAGCCGCATACAGCCGGTCGAGCTGCGCGCGATCGGCGGCGAGCGGCCGTCGCCCGTCCGCCGGGAGGCGCAGCAGAATCACATCGAGCGGCGCGTCGAGCCATATCGACACGCCGTCCAGATTGATCGCCCCGCGCGTGTCGGGGTCGGCGAACGTGCCGCCACCGGTGGCGACCACGGTGTGGCGCAGCGGCAGCAGCAGCTTGACGATATCCCGTTCGACGTGGCGGAAGTACGCCTCTCCGTGCCGTGCGAAGATGTCGGCCACCGCCAGCCGCTCGCGCGCCTCGATCAGGTTGTCCACGTCCTCGACGCGCCACCCCAGCCGGGACCCGAGCGCGCGCGCAACGCTGGTCTTGCCGGCGGCCATGAACCCGACCAGATAGAGTTTATCGGTCTTCACGCGCAGGCGGCGCGCAACGCCTCGAAATAGCCCGGGTACGAGACGTCGACGGCGTCGGCGCCGACAATCCTCGACGGGGCGCGCCCCGCGAGCGCCGCGACCGCGAACGTCATGGCGAGGCGGTGATCGCCGACGGCGTCCGCCTCGCCGCCGGTCGGGCGTGATGGATGGACCGCGAAGCCGTCCTCGCGCTCCTCGGCCCGCATGCCGAGCGCGCGCAGGCCCGCGACGAGCGCCGCGATGCGGTCGCTCTCCTTATGCCTCAGCTCTTCGGCGCCGCCGACCTCGATCGCGCCGCCGAAGGCGCCGAGCGCCGCGAGCGCCGGGAGCTCATCGATGAGGAGCGGAACTTCCGCCGGCTGGATCGAGACCGGCTCGAGACGGACGTGCGCGATCGTCAGGCGCCCCACCGGTTCACCGGATTCCTCGCGCTCGACCTCGGTCTCGACCGACGCGCCGGCGCGCCGGAGCACGTCGAGCCAGGCGGTCCGCGTTGGATTGAGACCGACCTCGTCGAACACAATGCGCGAGCCCGGCAGCCCGGCGGCGGCGACGGCGAGGAATGCGGCGGAGGAAACGTCACCCGCGACATGGTGACGGCCGGCGTGGAGCGGCTGGCCGCCGTCGACGGTGACCGCGGTGCCCGTCCGTTCGACGCGAACGCCGAACGCGGCCAGCGCCCGCTCCGTATGATCTCGTGTAGCGGCCGGCTCTCGCACCGTCGTGCGCCCCTCGGCCTGCAGCCCGGCGAGCAGGATCGCGCTCTTGACCTGCGCGCTCGGCATCTCGAGTGTGACGTCGATGCCCTGGAGACGCGCGCCGCGCACCGTCAGCGGTGGACGCCCGTCCGCGCCAGTTTCGACGCGCGCGCCCATGCGCCTCAGCGGCTCGGCCACGCGGCGCATCGGTCGCCGGCTGAGCGAAGGAT
>Ga0187893_10006839_pt1 | contig 19157 bp, 19 predicted proteins | sample MA1701074metaG_FD_139574 | JGI IMG/M metagenome (GOLD analysis project Ga0187893, IMG submission 139574) | White microbial mat communities from a basaltic lava cave in the Kipuka Kanohina Cave System on the Island of Hawaii, USA - MA170107-4 metaG ... | reverse complement strand
ATGGTTGCCGATCCCCGTAGGCTACGCCGAAGAGAACCCTGTCGAACTGCCGGTGCCGCAATCCCGGTTCGGCGAGCCGCTGCGGTTCAGCGGCAAACATGCGAACAATGCCTGGCTCACCAATTGGATCAGCACCAACGCGCGGGTGATTTGGAAGCTCGACGTCGCGCGCGGCGGCACTTATGCGGTGACGCTTTCCTATCTATGCCGCGAAGCCGACGCGGGCGCCGTTGTTCGCGTGATGGCCGGAGACACAAAGATCGAAACAAAAACCCGCGCCACTCCCATTCGATTGGTGCCCTCGCCCGACCGTGTCGCGCGCGAGGAGGTTTACGAAATGGAATGGCATGACCTGTCCGTCGGTAAAGTCACCTTGGAAAAGGGGGCCGCCTTGTTGACCGTCGAGGCTCTCACCAAACCAGGTGAAGAAGTGATGCAATTGAAAGCCGTGCGGCTGGAGCGCCTGACCGAATGAGCCAGCCCAAACACGTTCTCATCATTGGTGCCGGAGTCATCGGGCTTTCGACTGCGTATTACTGCGCGCGACGCGGGCACCAGGTCACGGTCATTGACCGAAACCCTCAGCAGCGCGACGGCTGCTCGTTCGGCAATGCGGGCATGGTAACGCCGAGCCATTTCGTGCCACTGGCCGCGCCCGGCATGGTGGCACTGGGATTGAAGTGGATGTGGAACCCGGAATCGCCGTTCTACATCAAGCCGCGACTGAGTTGGGATTTAATGTCATGGGGCTGGAAATTCATGCGGGCAGCGAACCCGCGGCAGGTGGAACGCAGCGCGCCGCTGCTTCGGGATTTGAGCTTCGCCAGCCAGGCATGCTTCGAGGAAATGGCGGAGGAGTGGGTGCCAGGTAGCCGCCGACGTAAGGACGCGGATCAACCGCCAGTCGAATCGAGTCCACCTCCTCACTTCGGTGGCTACGAAGCACAGGCGAGCGGTTTCGGCCTTGTGAAGCGAGGGCTGATCATGCTTTGCAAGACCGAGGAATCACTCGATCACGAAACAGCGTTTGCAAAACAGGCGAATCAACTCGGAGTGCCCGCGGAAGTGATCGACGCGAAGGGGGTCGCAAAGCTCGAACCGAACGTGACGATGGACGTGGCGGGCGGGGTTTACTTTCCGAAGGACTGCCATCTGTCGCCAAACCGCTTTATGACCGAGTTGCAGCGGCAGTGCGAGAAACTGGGCGTTCAATTTCGATGGAATAAAGAAGTGGGTGCATGGCACACCGAAGGCAAAAAATTAGGTGCGGCGCTTGTGGAACCCTTTTGTTTCGATGCCGCAACTGAGACAATTACCGCCGATGAGTTTGTGCTTTGCGGTGGCTCATGGTCGCCCGCTCTCGCCCGGGACCTTGGCCTCAAGGTGCCGATGCAAGCGGGCAAGGGCTACAGCCTCACCTTGCCGAAGCCGCGCGAGCTGCCACAGATTTGCTCCATTTGCACCGAGGCGCGCGTAGCGGTGACGCCGATGGGCAATGCGCTGCGCTTCGGCGGAACGATGGAGATCGCCGGACTGAATGAGGACATCAATCCCGTGCGCGTGCGGGGCATCATCAAGTCTGTCTTGAAGTATTTTCCGAAGTTCACGCCGGACGATTTCGCCAGCGTCCAGCCGTGGCGTGGCTTGCGTCCGTGCTCGCCCGATGGTCTCCCCTATGTCGGCCGCACGGCGAAGTTCACCAACCTTTCCATTGCCACCGGCCATGCGATGATGGGCCTGACCCTTGGTCCGATCACCGGCAAGCTGATGGCCGGGATTCTTTCCGGTGAGAAGCCCTCCATCGCCATCGACGCGCTGAATCCGGATCGTTACGCTTAGGCCCGTTTCTTGATGCAATACGTGCTCGAACACTTTGGCGTGGGCGTGGCCGCGATCACCGGCGTGCTCGCGGCGCGCGGCAAGCGTGTGGATCTCTTCGGCGTCATCGTGCTGGCGCTGGTCACCGCGTTTGGCGGCGGAACGCTGCGGGACCTGCTGGTCGGCGACACGCCCGTCTTCTGGATTCACGATCCGAATTTTCTTCTCTCAGCGACGGCGGTTGCAGTCGTATCGTTCTTCGCCGCGCGGTTTCACGAATTCCCGCAGACGGTCCTGTTGGTGGCTGATGCGTTTGCCCTGGCGTTGTTCACCATGATTGGCGTGAAGAAGGCGCTGGCGTTTCAAGTGGCTCCGTCGATTGCCATCGCGATGGGCGTGATTACCGGCGTCGTGGGCGGAATCATTCGCGATCTGCTGACCGGGGAGATTCCGCTCGTCTTTCGGCGGGAGATTTACCTGTATGCGACCGCGGCGCTGTGCGGCGCTGTCGTCTTCGTGCTGCTCAACCGATGGTCGCTCGGGGAGCAAACCGACATGGTGCTGGCGGCGGGCACGACGCTCGTGTTGCGGCTGGCGGCCATCCGTTGGAAGCTGGGATTGCCCGTCTTTCGACACCACTCAGATGGTGAAGCATGAGAGCCGGGATCCGCGCGGAAAACGATGCTCTGCTGGTTCGAAGACTGCACAAAGAGGGCGTGACTTCCTGCTTGCTGGGTCTTTCCGCCGGGACTATACGAAGGAGCATGAGAACGAGCTTATCTCCCGCATTGAGTCTCTTCCTATGCTGGCTGTCGGTTCACGGCGCACGAGGTGCCGATGCCCCGGCTTTGGAGAATAACAAGCAACGCACGGCACTTGACGCCATGCAGGGCAAACCTGCGCCGGCACTGGCCTTGAAGGAATGGATGAATTCAAACCCGCTGACGCTTGGCGGGCTCAAAGGCAAGATTGTGGTGCTGGATTTTTGGGCGACCTGGTGCGGGCCGTGCATTGCCGCCATTCCCCACAACAATCAGGTCGCCAAAAAGTACGCGGACAAGGGAGTGGTCTTCATTGGAGTCTGCGCGATGCGCGGAGCGGAAAAAATGGCCGCGACCGCCAAGGCAAAAGGCATAACCTACCCAATTGCGGCGGACGATGGGGGCGCCACGGTCAAGGCTTACGGAGTGAACAGTTATCCTGATTACTACATCATCGATCGCAGTGGCAACCTTCGCTGGGCGGATCTGGCGAACAAGGACTTGGAGAAGGCCATTGAGCTTCTATTGAAGGAAGGGGAAGGCCCACGACGATGATGATCTGGTTGCTTGTTCGAGGTGCGATTCCAACGCACATCGCTGTAAGTTGTCCTTTGCAAGACGCTGCGAGTGAAAGATAACTGTCAGCATGACTTCCGGTAATTCCAAGGCAGCTTCCGTCTGTTGCGGCATTTCTCGGCGGTCTTTTCTTGCGGACACTGGAATGGGCTTCACCGGGCTTGCGCTGGGCGCAATGCTGTTCCGCGACGGCATTGTGCGAGCGGAGTCGGGATCGGTCCCGTGGCAGCCGCCGGATGGCCAGCCGCACTTCACTCCACGCGCAAAATCGGTTATCTGGATTTTTCTCTGCGGTGGTGTGAGCCACTTGGAGAGCTTTGATGTAAAGCCGGAGCTGAACAAATACTCGGGTAAGAGCATCGCCGACACGCCTTATGCCAAGGTGCTCGAAGCGGAGGGCAAAGACATCATCGGCGGGAATCCATCCCACGGCAATCGCAAGGTCATCATGCCGTTGCAGGCCGGCTACAAGACCTACGGGCAATGCGGCCTGGTGGTGGGTGACTGGTTCAAGCACATCGGTGAATGTGCGGATGACTTGGCGGTCGTACGCTCGCTCTGGACGATTCACAACGATCACGGCGCGCAACTGACCTGGCAGACCGGGCGGCATCCGCGTGAGTTGGAGCATCCCACGCTGGGCTCGTGGATTTGCTATGGCCTTGGCTCGGTAAACGAAAACCTTCCGCAATACGTTGTGCTTGGCGTGCCCACCGGCGATTGCTGCGGTGGCGCGTTCACGCACGGGGCGGCGTACCTCGGTCCGCAATATGGCGGGGTGCGCTTGAGCACGGACCCGAAGAAGCCACTGCCGTTCATCCAGCCGCCGCCGGGAACGATCACCACGGAAGAGCAGGTTGAGAATCTGAGCCTGCTCGGCAAGTTAAACCGGCTGGCGGGCATTGATTACCCCGACGACAGAAATTTGCGGGCGCGCATCAAGAGCTACGAGCTGGCGTTTCAGATGCAGACCAGCGTGCCGGAGACGTTGCAATTGGAGAAAGAAGGCGACAGCATCCGCCGGCTCTACGGCCTGGATCGGTCCGAGTGCAAAACATTCGGCCAGCAGTGTCTTGTCGCCCGGCGGCTGGTCGAGCGTGGTGTGCGTTTCGTGCAGATTTTTCACGGCGGCGGCGGAGGAGGGGAGTGGGACGCGCACTCGGGCATCAAGGACAATCACACCAGGCTCTCCACCCAGGTCGATCAGCCGATCGCCGGGTTGTTGAAGGATTTGAAGCAACGCGGATTGCTCGATGACACACTGGTGGTCTTCGGCACCGAGTTCGGGCGCTCACCCGGGGCGGAAGGCACCGGGCGCGATCATCATCCACAGGGTTTCTGCGCGTGGCTGGCGGGCGGCGGCGTGAAAGGTGGCGTGCAGCACGGCGTGACCGATGAACTGGGTTTTCACGCTGTCGAGGATCGGCATTACGTCACAGACATACATGCCACGGTGTTGCGCCAGTTGGGTCTCGATTCGCGCCGGCTCGAAGTGCCGGGGCGAAAGCGGTTGGAGATCGACCACGGCGAGCCGATCAAAGCGATCCTTGCCTGAAGTCGCTCGCTCGCCTTTGGGCGGCTCTGGCCCTGCGCGCGCACTTCAAAAGCCACATACAAAACGCGACTACCTTGGTGTCTATCGGGTATGAACCGCAAAGTCCTCATCGTCGCGGCTTGCCTCTTGTTTGGTGCAATCGTGCTCCTGGTGCTGTCGGCGGCCAAAGGTGGTCAGAAACAGCCTGCTCAAAGGAGCGATGCCTGGAAACTGGTTATCACCTTGCCGAAGACGAACGGCACCGCGGCTCCGACCAATGCACTGCCCCGAGGCCCTGGCAGATAAACTCCTCGCGGCGTTGCGACGGTGAGGCAAGGGGCGACAGACAATATGATTACATAGGCGTAGGCGCTTGCGGATTGCAACGATCCCCGCTTTTTGTGCTGCACAATGCACTCATTTGATGCGCTGTGCGTGCCCCATGATTTGGCTCACAGGCAGTCCTAAATCCTTCACCCGCGTAGAACTCTGGCGCTCATCTGTTGCGTGGTCTTCCGTAAGCTCCAAAAGAAGGCATGAAAATGGTAGTGCTGCTTCTGTTCTTGTGCGGATTGCTGGCGCATCCAGGCTGTCACGGCATTCCCAAGCCCCCGTTGCCACCAACGCCGCCCGGGCTGCCTCGTCCTCACTGAACGGGGCGGGCGCGAGCGGTGGATGAGCGGACGAGCTTTCCCTCCCCTTGGGGAACAGAGGGCGCGTTTGTCAACTTGGGCTGCGGACGCAAATCAGGATTGGTCCGGAGTCCGACGTTGGCGGGCGATAAGGATATGGGCCTGGAGACGCTGGTATTCTTCGGTGGAGATAAGGCGCGCTTCGCGCAGTTGTTCCAGTTCGGCCAGGCGCGCATCGAGCGAACGTAATGTGTCGAGCTTGATGCCGCGGAGGCAGAACCAGAAGAAGTAACCGACCGCTGCCAGCGCGACGGCGCTGACCAGCGCGAGGGCGTAGTCACCAACGGTTCGACCCGGCGAAACGGTCAGACCGATCACGAGCATCGCGAGTAATCCTGCGCCAACGACAGCGAAGGTGAACACAGTAAAAGGGCGAAGGCGTGCGCCGTGCGCAAGTTCTTCAAGGACGGCGTTGCGCATCTTTTGGTATTCCGCCTCGGTGAACATCCTGCCGCGCTCCTCCTCCAGATGACGCAGGATGGTGACGGGTGAATCATCTTCACCAGTGGCAAGGATTGACTTTCGGCTGTGATCTTGCCCTGTTGCCATGAGTCATAGTTCCACCGCAACGGCACAGCGGCCAGCGACGATCAACCGTAACGCCCTTCGATATATTCGGCAGTCTTCGGGTTCGTCGGAGTGAGGAACATCTGTTCCGTGCGGGTATGCTCGACCAGTTCACCCATGAGCATGAAGATGCACTCATCGCTGGCCCGGCGGGCCTGCATCATGTTGTGAGTGACGATGACGATGGTGTAACGCCCCTTGAGCACGAACATGAGTTCCTCAATGTGGCGTGTGCCCTCCACGTCGAGCGCGCTGCACGGTTCGTCCATGAGAATGATTTCGGGCTTCAATGGCAGCAGGCGGGCGATGCAGAGCTTTTGCTGTTGTTCGAGTTGCAGACCGGTCGCCTTGGTTTGCAGCCGGTCTTTCAAGTCCTTCCAAAGGCCGACCTCAGTCAGGGCTTTCTCGACGGCCTCGTCAAAGTCGGATTTTTTCAAACTGCCTTCATCGTGGATGCGAAGGCCGAAGATGACATTCTCGTAGACGGAAATGGGCAGCGGATTTGGACGTTGGAAAACCATGCCGACGGACTTGCGCAGTTCGATGAGGGAAACGTCTTCGTCGTAGATGTTTTTGTTGAGCAGAATAATCTCGCCCTTCGTGGTCACGTAGTCGTAGCGCTCGTTAATGCGGTTGAAGCAGCGCAACAGCGTCGTCTTGCCGCAGCCGGACGGGCCGATGAGCGACGTGATGATGCCCTTCTTGATGTTGACGGTGACGTTGATGAGCGCCTGAAACCTGGCGTACCAGAGATTCAGGTCACGGGTGATGATGCCGTATTCGACGGGATTAATCATGGCAGATTTGCTCGCGCAAAGACGCAGAGGCGCAAAGTTTCCGAGAAATGCTCTGTTTGCAGGTTCGTCCGCCTCCGGCGCATTTTCTTTGCGTCTTTGCGTCTATGCGCGAAACGATAAGCGCCTTATGACTGAAAACGAAATCTCCAAAATCATCGTCGATTGCGCCTATCGGATTCACACCAAACTCGGACCGGGGTTGTTGGAGTCGGTCTATGAATCGGTGATGGCAAGGCTCCTGGAACGCAGAGGACTGAAGGTTGAGCGCCAAGTCGCTGTGCCGATTCGTTTCGACGACTTGGAATTTGACGAAGGATTCCGTGCCGACCTGATCGTCGAGGGCTTGGTGATGGTTGAATTGAAATCGGTCGAAAAGGCGGCGCCGGTGCATCGGAAGCAGGTGATCACTTATATTCGATTGGCAGACAAACGTCTTGGGCTGTTGATCAATTTTGGTGAAGCGCTGATCAAAGACGGCAGTACACGACTGGTGAACGGGCTGGAGGAGTGAGGCTCGTGCAAAGGCGCTAAGAGGCAAAGATTCCGAAGAAAAGTCGCCTCTTTCTTCTTCTTTGCGCCTTTGCGTCTTTGCGCGAGACAGTCTGAGTTCTCTCATCCGAAAATGCCGTTGACGTATTCGTAAGTGCGCTTGTCCTTCGCTTTGTCACTGAACATCACCTCGGTGGTGTCGAGTTCGACGATGTCACCGTTCCACAAAAACATCGTGCGGGCGGCGAGGCGGCGGGCTTGTTGCACCAGGTTTGTTACCAGGATGATGGTCATCTCGCGCTTGAGTTCCTTGAGCACGTCCTCGATGCGCATGGTGGTCACGGGATCGATGGCGATGCTGAACTCGTCGAGGCAAAGAATCTCCGGCTGATGCGAGAGGGCGCGCGCGATGGTGAGACGCTGTTGCTGGCCGCCGCTCAACTTGGTGCCGAGGGAGTCGAGGCGGTCCTTCACTTCGTCCCAGAGCGCGGACTGGCGCAGGCATTTCTCGACGAGACCATCAAGGTCGGATTTGTTGCGCATGCCGGAAGTGCGCGGGGCGAAGGCGACATTATCGTAGATACTCAAGGGCAGGCCAACGGGCAGCGGTGCGACCATGCCGATCTTGCGGCGCAGTTCATAGACGTTGCGCATTTGCCGCACGTCGGTGCCATCCACCTTGATGGTCCCGCCGACTTTGGCGCTCGCAGTGAAGTCGATGGTGCGGTTAATGCAGCGGAGCAGTGAGGTTTTGCCGGATTGCGCGGGGCCGATGATACCGAGAATTTCGTTCGGCTCGATATGGAAGGAAATGCCGTGAATGACCTCCTTCGACGCATAGCTGAGGCGCAGGTTTTCGACCTGGACTTTCTTCGGCGCAGTCTTCACTGGCTGGCTGGCTGGTTCTGGAGCGGGCGTTGTCATTACCATTTCTTCCGGGAACGGAGGTAGGCGCGGACGCCGATGGCGGTTGCGTTTACCGCCAACACCGCGCACAGGAGCACGGTCGCGATGGCAAAGGGAAGTGATGGCGCGGCATTACTCGCCTGCGTGGCGATGTAGTAGAGGTGCATCGAGAGCGCCATGCACTGGTCGGTGATCGGGTTGTAAAGAAACAAGCCCGTGCTTTCCACGGCTTTGAACGTCGCGACGCCGGTGAGCATGACGGGCGCGGTTTCGCCGGCAGTACGGCTGACTTGCAGGATGACGCCAGTGAGAATGCCGCTGATCGAATTGGGCAGGACGATGCGACGAATGGTTTGCCAGCGCGTGGCACCGACGTTCCAGCATGCTTCACGGAAGGTCATGGGCACTGCGGACAACGCCTCCTTCGTGGAAGCGATGATGACCGGCAAGGTCATGATGGAAAGCGTGAGCGAGGCGGAAACGATGCTCTTGCCCATGCCGGCGGCATAGACAAACGCGCCCAGTCCGAACAATCCATGCACGATGCTGGGCACGCCTGCGAGATTCACGACGGCCAGATTGACGATACGGGTGAACCAATTGTCCTTGGCGTATTCGTTCAAGTACACCGCTGAGAGGACTCCAATCGGTGCACTGACGCAGAGCGAAATCGTGACGATGTAAATCGTACCGACGAGGGCGGACCAGATGCCGCCGCGAATGCCGCCGAGGCGCGGATTCGTGGTGAGAAACTCCCAACTCAACGACGGCGCGCCCTGCACGACAACGTAGCCAACGATGAGGATAAGCGGGATAACCATCGCAGCAGCCATTCCTCCGAAGAAGCACTGGGCGATCAGTTCGCGCCGCTGCTTTTTGCGGACGAACGGCGTTTCGGTGAACAGCCGGGTAGCGGGCAGATTGGAAGTGGCGGCGGACATGGTCGATTACTTCTTCTTGACGCCCTTCACGATCAGATCGGCGGTGAGATTGACTACGAACGTGATACTGAAGAGCAGAATGCCGATCAAAAAGAGCACCTGGTAATGGTCCGAGCCTTTGCTGGTTTCGCCCAGTTCAGCGGCAATCGTGGCGGTCAGAGTGCGCACCGGATCGAAGATGCTGTCCGGGATGCGGACGCTGTGGCCCGTGGCCATGAGCACGGCCATCGTCTCGCCAATAGCGCGTCCGACGCCGAGCAGCACCGCCGCGAGCAATCCGTTCTTGGCGGCCGGGAGCAGGACGCGATAGACGATTTGCCATTTGGTTGCACCCAGCGCGAGCGAGGCTTCGCGGTAGGTGTCGGGCACCGCCTTGAGCGCGTCCTCGCCAATGCTGACCATGATGGGCACGCTCATGAGCGCGAGCAGCATCGCGCCGTTGAACATGTTCACACCAATCGGGACATGGAAGGTGTTGATGATGATTGGCGACATCACGGTGAGGCCGATAAAACCCCACACGACGCTTGGGATCGCCGCAAGGAGTTCGATCACGACCTTGAGCGTCTCCTTCACCTTGCCTTTGCAGAACTCGGAGACGAAGATGGCCGCGCCGAGGCCGAAAGGCACCGCGATGACCATGGCCAGCATGGTGACGCTCAGTGTGCCGACGATCAGGGCGCCAACGCCGTACTTGGCCTGGGTCTGCGAAGTCGGAAACCACTCAGTCGAAAAGAGGAACTCGCCGACCTTGAGTTTCGCCAGAAAGGGCGCGCCTTCGCGGAAGACGAAGAAGAAGATGCCGAAGACGAAGATGATGGCGCTGAAGCCGCAGAGATAGATTAGCGCCTCGATAATGCGCTCGCCGAAAACTTCAGCCTGTCCTCGCTGTTGTTTGGCGGGCGTGCCGACAACGGCACCGGCTGGCGTGGGATCTTGTGTCGCGATGATTGGCATCGTGTGGCAATCGAAAGCCTTGGGAAGCCGAGGTGGGTTCGGAGCCGCCTCGGCTTGCCGAGGGAGCGTTGCTATTTTTGCAAGGGAACGTAGCCGGTCTCCGCGACAATCTTCTGGCCGGGCTCAGCCATGATCCAATCGAGATACCTTTTGAGGTGAGGGGCCGGTTCGCCCGAGGTGTACATGAACATCGGGCGGGCAATCGGATAACTCTTGTCGAGAGTCGTCGCGATGGTCGGCTCGACGCCTTTCTCCCCCTTCTTCTTGGAGACTTTGAGATGTTTCACAGCGGGCGTGGCGTAGCCCATGCCGGAGTAGCCAATGGCATTGGGTGTTTTCGAGATGAGATCGACTACGTCCTTCGAGCCGTTCATATCGACCGTGCCGTTCCGCATCTCGTTCTTCTTGCCCACGATGGCTTCGCGGAAATAGTGGTAAGTGCCGGAGTTGTTCTGGCGGCTGACGAGGATGACTTCATCACCCTTGGCGCCGGGAATGTTGCTGACACCGAGTTCGGACCATTTCGAGAGTTTGCCGTCCTTCATGTAAAGCTGCTGGAGTTCTTCAATGGAGATTTGCGTCATCGGATTGTCCTTGTGGACGAACACGGAGAGCGCGTCGTAGCCCACCATGAATTCCTTCGGATCCTTGCCGGGGTGCTTGGCTTTGAACTCAGCAATCTCTTTTTCCTCAAGCGTGCGAGAGGAATTCGCGATATCGCACGAGCCGTTTATCAGTGCAGCGACGCCCTGGCCGGAACCGCCGCCGTTGACCTCCACGGACACGGTGGGATCGACTTTGGTGTAAGCGTCGGCCCAGGCGATGGCGAGGTTGACCATGGTGTCGGAACCGATGTTGGCGATAGGCGTCTTTTTCCTGCCGGATGATCCGGTGGCGCCGCTGTCGGATTTGCTGCAGCCGCTCAGGAAAAGCCCGGCGGCCAAGGTTGCGATGGCACCCAGGCAGATGCCCCAGTTGAATCGTGTGGTCTTGTTCATGTTGGTTTCTCTTTGTTTGTGTGGGTCAATCAATCTTGTCTCCGAGCACGGCTTCCACGAGATCCTCGATATGCGCGTGGAGAAACTGGTAGGTCGATTCGTAGGCAGCCTTCACCTCGACGGGCGTGCCCTGGACTTTTGACGGGTCGTCCACGCTCCAGTCGAGGCAAACGACCTTGGTGGTGCCCGTCGGGAACGCCTTCTTAGCTTCTGGCGCAAGGGCCACGATGATTTGGTAGTGGTCAAGATTTGGAATCTGGTCGAGCGCTTTACTCGTTTGTTTCGAGACGTCCAGTCCTTTGCTTTTGAGGAACTCCACCGTTCGGGGGTCAATGGCCGTGCGCTCCAGGCCCGCGCTGGCAAAAATGAAACTCGGCTGGTTCAAGGAGTTCGCGATCGCCTCCGCTATCTGGCTGCGGCAATGGTTCTGGCGGTCCACGAAGAGCACGCGCGAGGCTTCCGTGCCTTTGTGCCGGGTGTATTCGCCCGTACACATGTAGAGCACTTCGTTGCAGATATTCTTAGCCTGGTCGGACACGCGCTCGAAGTGTCGGGCCACCATCATCAGCGCGTTGAGCGACTCGAACGGAACCTTGCTCTCGCGATTCAGCTTCATCAGGTCCGCGTTGAGCCTGCTCTTGAGCGCATCCACCAATTCCTCCTTCTCCGCCGCGGCGCGGGCCAGGGCGGCGTCCTGGTCGACGAACGCTTTCACCGCGTCATGCAGCATGGGGATGGACACGTTCGCGATCTCTTCGTAACGGGCGACCGGGATATCCACGTTCATCGAAGTCAACTTGAGCACCTGCCGGGCGATGGCTTCCGCATAATCGCCAACGCGTTCCAACTCCAGGTTGATGCGGATGGCGGCATAGGCCAAACGCAGTGTGCCGGCCACTGGTTGCTGGCGGACGATGAATTCGAGGCAGAGCCGGTCCACTTCCTTCTCCAGTTCGTCGATGCGCTGGTCCCGCAGGATGACCGAAAAGGCGAGCACGCGGTTCTTTTCCGCCAGCGCTTTTAGGCAATCACGCAAGGCATGCTCGCCGCGGGTGGCCATTTCCTTGACCTTGGCGCGGATGCGGTCGATGTCGCGTTGCAACGACTCTTCAAAATGAGTGGCCATAGCTTATGTGACTTGAGAATGCAGGCCGGGTGTGACGGCCCAATGGCGGAAGTGTTACGATTCGGAAACGGTTTCGGAAAGTCGCAATTCTTCCTTCGGGCCTGGCGCAGACGCATGTAAAAATACCCTGTTACCGTGGCCGCGAGTTTGAAGTAACGCAGATTGGTAATCTGCTGTTTCGCCGACTGGCAGTCGGCAGGTCAGTGCCAAGGCGAGAGAGTGCGGGACATCCTTAAAAGACGCGCAGATTGACAATCTGCGAACACAGCAGACTCCCAGACTCCAGTCTGCGCAAACTCGAGTTACGTCCGTTGGGAGGCGCCGTGTTACATGACTGTGACGCAAGCGTCACCAAGTTGTAACGCTATGTCTAAATTCAGAACTGATAGGCTGCGGCCGTTCACATGGCGCTCTCGGCGCAGGCTCTTATAGTTTCCAGCGTCCGGCTGGCGGGCGGCATAGCGTTGCCTCCCGCGGCCGCTGATCCGCAATTCGTGTCCGCTCCTTGTTCCAACTCCGCCTCCCGCTCATGACACTCACGCTGATTCTCACGGTCATTCTTGTTGCTCTGATTTTCGAGTATATCAACGGCTTTCACGACACCGCCAATTCGATTGCCACAGTGGTGGGGACCAAAGTGCTCACCCCGCGCCAGGCCATCGTTCTGGCGGCAGTGACCAATCTGGTGGGCGCGCTTTACGGCGACGCCGTAGCCAAAACAGTGACCAGCGGCATCGTCGATTCGAACCTGATCGCCGCCAGCCTTGCGCAATACATGCTCATCTGCGCGCTGTTGGGCGGCATCGTCTGGAATTTGATTACCTGGTGGTTCGGCCTGCCCAGCAGTTCGACGCACGCGATGGTGGGCGGATTGTGCGGCGCCAGCGTGGCGATTGTGAACGGGAACTGGAGCGTGCTGAAGTGGGTGGAATTGAAGGCCAAGAAGGAGCTCGTGCCGGCGAGTCCGGATGTCCTCAGCCAGATTGGCGACCGCGCGCTCGAAGCCGGGACCAATGCCATTACGGTGGGCGCCAACAAACTCGTGGTGGTACTCCAAGGCGGGCAGACACTCGTGGAACGAACGGTCGTCGAAAAGAGCGGCATCCTCTACAAAGTTGTCATCCCGATGTTCAGTTCGCCGGCCGCAGGTTTTACGCTGGGGTTGCTCATGATGGCCGCGCTTTACGCCATCCTTCGTATGTGGCGTCCGGTGACGGTCAACCGCGTATTCGGTAAACTGCAATTGCTCAGCGCCGGTTACATGGGTTTCAGTCACGGCTTGAACGACGCGCAGAAAACGATGGGTATCATCACTCTGGGACTGGTGGCCGCTACGACCGGCGGCGCCTTTCAGGAACTACCCGATTGGCTGGGTTTCCTGAAGACGACGGATTCGAAACCGATGACGTGGGTCAAAGTCGTCTGTGCGCTGACCATGGCCGCGGGCACGGCGGCGGGCGGCTGGCGCATTATCAGGACGCTTGGCCACAAAATGGTGAAGCTCCAGCCGGTGCATGGATTTGCGGCGGAGACGACGGCGGCGTCGGTGCTTTTCGTCGCAGGGCATCTTGGGATGCCGGTGTCCACCACGCACGCCATCAGCACGTCGATCATGGGTGTGGGCTGTGCCAAGCGATTCAGCGCGCTCAAGTTGACCGTGGTCGAGCGGGTCATCTGGGCCTGGATCCTGACGCTGCCGGCAGCAGGCGGGCTGGCCTATGCGCTGGTGAGGGCCGGGCGGTGGCTGGGGCTGATCCCGAACTAAGAGTTGTGGACTGCGGCGGGAAGCGAAGCGCCACGCCGGTTTCGCTACGGATGGACAAGGGGAAAAGCGGTGTTGCTATCCACCCTCCAACAGTGTTTCCAGGACCCTTTGCCAGCGCAGTCCGAGAGTTCAATCAGACAAAAGCAAATTGCGCGTGACAACCGTGTTACATCCGTGTGACATACACGTCACATGATCTCCCTGCAGAAGATTTTTGGCAAAGACGACAAGTTCTTTGACCTCCTCGAGGCCAGCGCCGAAGAAGCGCGGCATAGCGTTGAGGCGCTCAACCGCGTCCTCTCCAACCCGGGCAAATTGACCAGTCTGGAGGCCTTCCACCAATCCAAGGAAGCCGACAAGAAAATCACTGAACAAATTAACGAGGCCATCGTCACGACCTTCGTCTCGCAACTGGAGAAAGACGACATTGAGGTATTGAGCGCGTCCCTCTACAAGATTCCCAAGACGGTCGAAAAGATCGCCGAACGGTTCATCATCACCGCTCCGGTGATCAAAGAACTCAATTTCGCAAGGCACATCGCTTTGCTCGATGCGGCCACGAAACTTGTGGTCGAATTGGTCAAGCTCCTGCGGCACATCGGCTCCGGTCAACTCGATCAGGCCAAGGAAATTAACGGCAAGCTGCAGCAAGTCGAGGGCGAGGCGGATGACGTCATCCTTGAAATCCTCAAAGACCTCTACAGCGGCAGACACGACGCCACCAAGGTGATGGCCATGAAGGACCTTTACGAGTTGCTCGAAAAGGTAATCGACCGCTGTCGTGATGCAGGGAACATCGTCTCCCACATTGTGCTGAAGAATTCGTGAAGCCTGTCTTACGTTTCACGTTTTGCGCGGTGGCGCGCGGGCTGCGGCTTTTGTCAGGCTCGAGATGCAATGCGTAAAAGGTAAATCCCGACCCCTATGATCTCTTTCCAACGTCTCCTTGGCCGCGAGGATGAGTTTTGCGAACTGCTCGAAGCCAGCGCGAATGAAGCCTGCCACGCGGTGGATGCGCTCAAGAAGGTCCTCAGCCGCCACGAGCAGGCGCCGACGATGCACGAGTTCGCCGACGCGCGCAGCAAGGACAAACGCATCACCGAGAAAATCAGCGAGCGACTGATCACCACCTTCGTCACGCCGATGGAGCGCGAGGATATCGAAGCGCTGGCTGAGTCGCTCTATAAGATTCCCAAGACCGTCGAGAAATTCGCCGAGCGCTACTGCATCGTCGCCGACCAGCTTAAGGACGTGGATTTTTCCCGGCAGGTCGTGCTAATGGAAAAGGCGGTGCAATTGGTATTGCAGATGGTCCAGGCGTTGCGCGCGGGCCGCAATCTCGGCGGCATCAAGGCGCTCCAGAACCAACTTCAGGCCGCGGAGGCCGAAGCGGATGACGTGCTGCTGGAAATGGAGCGAAAATTTTACGAACCAGGTTTTCCGCCGCTCAAGGCCGTCATCCTGAAAGACCTGTTCGCCCTGAATGAAAAGGTGGTGGACCGTTGCCGCGACGCAGGCAACGTCATCTCGCACGTCGTCGTGAAGAACGCCTGACAATCTATGGAACTGTTTCTGGTCATCTCGGTGATTTTCGTGGCGCTGGTGTTTACTTACACCAACGGCTTTCACGACACGGCCAACGCCATCGCCACCGTGGTCGGCACCAAGGTGCTTACGCCGCGCCAGGCCATCATGCTCGCGGCGGTCACGAACCTGATCGGCGCGTTCTTCGGCCTCGCGGTGGCCAAGACGATTTCCTCCGGGCTGGTGGATGCGAAGTTCGTCACGCAGGAAGTGCTCGTGTGCGGTTTGCTTGCGGCCATTTTCTGGAACCTGCTGACGTGGTGGTTTGGCTTGCCCTCCAGTTCCAGCCATGCGCTGGTCGGGAGCCTCATTGGAGCCGCGCTGGCGGCGGCGGTGTGCATGAACGCCGTCAAACCGCTCACCGACAAAGACGGCCAGCCCGCCTCGATCTGGACTTCGATCAAATGGAAGGAAGTCAAAGACAAGAAGGAAAAGAAGCTTTCCCCGGCCAGCCCCGAGGTTGTGGCCGCGTTGGGCGACGGCATCAAAACGAACGGCACACATACCGTCACCGTCGGCACGAACAAGATTCAAGCGGTCGTCTTCAGCAGGCGGGTGGCGACGGTGTCTGTGGTCGAGAAGCCGATGGGCGACAAGTCCGGGCTGTATTACAAAGTGCTGATTCCGATGATCTCGTCGCCGCTAATGGGCTTTCTTTGCGGACTCATCATCATGGCGCTTCTCTACACCTTTCTGCGAAGCTGGCGCCCGGTGACGGTCAATCGCGTCTTCGGCAAGCTGCAACTGGCCAGCTCGGCCTACATGGGTTTCAGCCACGGCATGAACGACGCCACCAAGTGCATGGGCATCATCACGCTCGCGCTCGTCGCGGCCACGACCAAGGGCCTGTTCGCCGACGTGCCGGGCTGGGCGCATTTCCTCGTCACCAAGGAAGGCTCCAGTCCGTTCGCTCTCACACTGGGGGACAACCTTATGTCCTTGCTGCCGGGCTTCCTCCAGTTCGGCTACATGCCTGCGGCGGCGGACGTGAAGAGTCAGGGCATTCCGAACTGGGTCGTGATCGTCTGTGCGCTGACCATGGCGGCGGGCACGGCGGCGGGTGGTTGGCGCATCATCAAAACGCTCGGCCACAAAATGGTGAAGCTCCAGCCGGTCCACGGCTTCGCCGCCGAAACCACCGCTGCCAGCGTGCTCGCGGTGACCGGCTCTCTCGGCATGCCCGTCTCCACCACGCACGCCATCACCACGAGCATCATGGGCGTGGGCTGCGCCAAGCGTTTCAGCGCGCTCAAGCTCAAAGTCGTCGAGCGAATCGTCTGGGCGTGGATTCTGACGATCCCTGCAACCGCTGGCGTCGCCTACGGGTTGGTCTGGCTGATGAACAAGGTCGGCTGGATCAGGTTTTAACCGCGCATGAACGTGTCCGCGCAATCAGTGACGCACGCCTAAAAATCTTATCGCTCCACCGCGCTTCGTTTGTTAAAACCTTCCTCGCATGGTGCCACTGCAAAAAATGCTCGGGAAGGAAGACAAGTTCTTCGACTTGTTCGAAGCCAGCGCCGAGGAGGCCTCCCAGAGCGTCCGCGCACTGCGCAGGTTTCTTCAAAATCCCGGCCCGGGCGCTTCCCTGGATGATTTCGTGATCTCGCGGCGCAAGGACAAGGCCATCACCGCCCAGATCAACGAAGCCCTTTGCACCAATTTCGTCACGTCGCTCGAGCCGGAAGACATTGAGCGGCTGTCCAACTGCATCTACAAAATCCCCAAGACCTGCGAGAAGATTGCCGAGCGCATTCTGCTCGCGCCGCAGCATCTCACCGGCGTGGACCTGTCGCGGCAAGTGGCGATGCTGGAGAAAGCCACGGACACCCTCCTGCAAATGGTGAAGGAGTTGCGCAAAGGACTGACCAGGACCCGCGTGACGGCGTTGAATCAGGAAATGCAGGCCGTGGAAGGTGAGGCGGACAAAACCACCAACGAACTGTTGCGCGGCCTTTACAACGCGACGGACAATTCGGGCCGTGTCCTGTTCCTCAAAGATGTTTACGAATTGCTGGAGAAAGTCACCGACCGTTGCCGCGATGCCGGGAACGTCATTTTCCAGATCGTGCTGAAAGGAGCTTGAGGCCGTCAGACGGCTCCCGAGTCCGGTCATTCCGCTTGGACGGAACGATCCATGTGCCGGCCCACGTCGATGCGAGCCGCCGCGGCGTCGGCGATCAAGCGCTTCAGGCCGGGAGGGATCGACGCGGCGCCCAGTTCAAATCGGGAACGCAGCGCGTGTTTGATTGCCTGCGTCACGCTCCATTTCAACAAACCGCGGTTCTCCCGCCGGAAACGGGTGATCGCCTTGGGCGTGGGCGGCTGGCCTTGCAGACGGCGCCTCAATTCTTCGTCGCCGTAGTACACTTCTGCTACTTCCTCTGACTCGCAAATGCCCATCGCATAAGCGTAAGTCACCAGAATCAACAGGAAGCGTGCTTGAAAATTCGGATTCTCTCGCAGGAATTCGATCAACTCCGGGTTCTTCCAATCGAGGCTGTCGATGTCCTCGGTGATGTGCGCCAGCAGAGTCGATTTATCGAGCCACGCGGTGATGTCCCACGGTACGGTTAACTTCTCGGTCGGTTCTGCGATGGCGTTGCCAGCGCTCATGATCAAAAGGGAAGGTTGGGATTAAGAATAAGATTATGATTAAGAGAGCGCTGAGAAACCCGGACATTCTTCCTCTTAACCTTGTTCATACTCTTAATCTTAATCGGTTTTGGTCCACATGCGTTTTTGCATACACAGACGCTTCTGGCCGTGACGCCAGCGTGACAGGCAGAGCACTTTTTGGCGACGATTGAATGTGGCGGCTTTGGTGGATAGCGGCAGGATGAAGCCGATCCTACATGATCTTCAGCTTGGGTAGGTCTTGCGAGTCCACCATACCCACCGGCTCCTTCTTCGCGTTGACCACAATGAGATCGTCGATGTTCCGCTCATTGAAGATCTTCAATGCCTCCACCGCCAACGCGTCGTCGCGCACGCAGATGGGCTGGCGCGTCATCACGGCCGCCAGGGGCCGCGACAGGACATCGTCGTCCGCCGCCATCCGCCGGCGCAGGTCGCCATCGGTGAAGACTCCAGCCAAACGGCCCCGGGCATCCACGACGCTCACGCTGCCAGACTTTGCGCGCGTCATGACAAGCAGTGCCTCCTTCACAGTGAGCGTCTGCCGGGCCACGGCATTGCGGGCATCGGTGCGCATGATGTCGCGCACCTGCAGGAGCATGGATCGGCCAATGGCTCCCGCCGGATGATGCCGGGCAAAGTCCTGCTCCTTGAACCCGCGCGCCTGCAACACCGCCATCGCCAGCGCGTCACCCATGACGAGCGTAGCCGTCGTGCTGGCGGTGGGCGCGAGGTTAAACGGGCAAGCCTCCTTCGGCACCTTCACGTTCAACACCACGTCACTCCGCTTCGCCACGGTGGACTTTGAGTTGCCGGTCAGGGCGATGATGCGCACCGAAAATCGTTTGAGCGCTGGAAGCAGGTTGATCAATTCCTCCGACTCACCGGAGTAACTGAGCGCGAGCACCAGGTCACCATCGTTGACGATGCCGAGATCGCCGTGCAGCGCGTCCACGCTGTTGAGAACCACACTGGTCGAGCCGGTGCTGGTCAGAGTGGCGGCGATCTT